>Ga0194138_10000803_pt1 | contig 14789 bp, 15 predicted proteins | sample TARM_MetaG_T2_14_FD_134022 | JGI IMG/M metagenome (GOLD analysis project Ga0194138, IMG submission 134022) | Freshwater microbial communities from Pennsylvania, USA, analyzing microbe dynamics in response to fracking - TARM_MetaG_T2_14 (version 2) | ecosystem: Environmental > Aquatic >...
AATGATCAGGTCTACGAGACGATCCATATGAAAGTTACTGACACCGATTGATCTAAGCTTCCCTTCCTTCACCATATCTTCCATTGCACGCCAGGATCCGTAGACATCTCCAAAGGGCTGATGAATCAAATAAAGGTCTAGGTAATCAACTTGTAATCGCTCCATTGATTTATCAATGGCTTTTTTTGTCTTCTCATAGCCTGTGTCATCGACCCACAATTTCGTTGTTAAAAATATTTATTTTCTTGGAATGCCGCTTTTCTTGATGGCCTTGCCTACTACTTCTTCATTCTGATATGCACGCGCAGTGTCGATCGAACGGTACCCTGTTTCCAGTACATCCAGTACTGCCTGCTCACATTCATCTTTATCGGGTACTTGGTATACCCCAAAGCCGAGTAAAGGCATTACCAGACCGTTGTTTAATTTGATTGTTTCCATTATCCTTTTCCTCCAATATATTTTGTAATTTCACGTTTAAGAATTATTGAGGTTTTACTAATACTTTAAGTGCTTCACGATTATTCATCAATGCATACCCCTCAGGTACACCTTCGAGATCGACTGTCACATCAAATACGCGTCCTGGTTCATAAGTTCCGTCTAAAATGTCAGGCAATAATTCTTTCATATAAGCGCGTGTGGGTGCCGGACCTCCAGTCAATGCAATGTTATTGCCGAATAAAGACGCGAAGCCTACGGGTGCTTCTTCATATTGAGGTACACCTACACGACTGATGACCCCACCTGCTCTAACAACGCCCACACTCTGATCGTATGCCGGCATCAATCCCACACACTCTAACACTACATGTGTTCCTTCTCCATTCGTTAATTCCATTACTTTCTTAATGCCTTCTTCTCCACGTTCAGGAACGACATCTGTAGCACCAAATTCAATTCCTAAATCTATACGTTCTTTGTGATGACCCATCAATATTATTTTTTTGCACCCAACTTATTTGCTGACAGTACGGCTAACAGACCGACAGCGCCGTCACCTACAACAGTAACCGTCGTGTCTTCATTTACTCCAGCCATCACTGCGGCATGGTAGCCTGTTCCATAGACATCAGCTAAGGTTAATAAAGAAGGCAGTAATGGAGAATCATCTTCAATAGTATCGGGCAGTTTAAACATGCTACCCTGTGCTTGAGGTACACGTACATATTCTGCCTGGCACCCAGTCATAAAGCCACCATTCACACAAGAAGTCATTAAACCTTCCTGACAGAACGGACACGAGTTATCTCCGTATGCAAACGGCACGACGACAAGATCTCCTTTTTTAAATCCTGTCACATCAGTGCCCAGTTCTTCAATTCTTCCTATGACTTCATGGCCCATTGCTTCTCCATTTTCATGGTTGTGAGCATCCATGTTTCTATACGGATGTAAATCACTTCCACAAACAGCTGCAGCCACTACTTTCAGCACACTATCCGTCGGTTCTTCAATTTTCGGCATGGCCAGTTCTTCTACTCTGACATCTCAAGCACCAAACATAACATTTGCTTTCATTCAGATTTCCTCTTTTCATTCTAATTCTCTACCTAGTTTTCTTTGATCGATACTTTAGTCTAATAAAAAGATGGTTTTGCCCAGTCAGTATCCGGCTCGCTTACTCCGATACTTTGACGGTCATATGTTCCACTGTCATCCTGTATAATATCTATAATCATCATCTGTCTGCTCGAGTAATTTTTCTCTCAGCATTTCAGACATTTGACCCGCTGCTCCTAAAATTGCAATCTTCATCATATCGTACTTTCTTTATAATCTACTTCATTTCATTTTATGGAATATGATAATCTCCAGAGTTTACTTTCTCATAGTCAGTATCACTGACTGGTTCATGCCATTCGGTCCTTCCTTCTATGACAACTAAATGAACAAACCATTCATCACGAGCAGCACCATGCCAGTGTTTTACTCCACCTGGTATTTTCACAATATCTCCAGCTTCTAACCTTCGAGCCGGTTTTCCTTCTTCCTGGTAATAGCCTCTCCCACCAGTCACAAGTAATATCTGGTACAACTCATGAACATGGCAGTCATTTCTTGTACACGGTTCGAATGTCACATTACCCGTAAGAACACTTGAGACTTCGTCTGGCTTGGTCAATACCTCCAGGTAGGCCGTTCCGGTAAAATGCTCGTAAACGGGTTCCCCTTTTGGAAAAATAACACTCTTTTCTAACTCAGACATTTAAGTTCCTCCTATTTATTAGGATTTGATAAAGCTCCAACCACTTCATGTGGAACATAGAGTTCTTCCAGATAATCGAGTTCCTCTTTACTTAGCTTGATATCGATTGCAGCGACTGCATCATCCAGGTACTTCTCTTTAGTTGCACCAATAATAGGTGAAACGACCTGTGGTTTATGGAGTAACCAGGCTAAAGCCAATTGCGCACGCGGAACACCCCGTTTTCCAGCCAGTTCAGCAAGACGATCCACTACTTTTTTATCCTGCTCTTCTGTAGATCCGTACTTCATTTCTTGAACCTGATCTGTTTCTCCACGTTTAGTCTTGACTGACCAGTCACGTGCCAGTCTTCCTGAAGCAAGCGGGCTGTATGGCGTCAAAGCAACCTTCTGATCCTCGCATAACGGGTTCATTTCACGTTCTTCTTCCCGGTAAAGCAGGTTGTAGTGATTCTGCATCGAAACAAATTTAGTCCAACCATTTTTCTCGGCCACATTCTGGGCTTTCTGGAACTGCCAGGCATACATTGCTGATGCACCAATATGACGTACTTTTCCAGACTTCACTACATCATGTAAGGCTTCCATCGTTTCTTCAATCGGTGTATTATAATCCCAGCGATGAATGATATATAAATCGATATAGTCCATATCCAAGCGTTCAAGTGTCTGATCAATTTCATGCATGATAGATTTGCGTGAAAGTCCAGTCGCATTAGCACCTTCATGCATACCGAAAAACACTTTTGAAGCGACCACGATTTCTTCTCTATTGGCGTAATCTTTTAAAGCACGTCCCAGTATTTTTTCGCTTTCTCCTCTTGAATATATATTTGCTGTATCAAAAAAGTTGATTCCCAAATCCAAAGCTCTTTTTATTATCTTTCGACTTTCTTCTTCTTTAAGGACCCAATCGTGTGTCCATTTTTCCGGATCACCAAAGCTCATTGCACCAAGGCAAATCGGTGTTACGTCTAGACCTGTATTTCCGAATTTTACAGTTTCCATATCTCATACACTCTCCTTTGATTTAATATAGTCACTGTACCACTTAAAGTTGGGTTTAAGTCAAATCAAATTCAGATTTTTTCTCCTCGGGAATCATTTTGTTAACTAGTTCGAAGCAGTCAAGGGTTCAGAAAACCACTTTGCTGTAGTGGTTATGTTTAAAATATCAGGTGATTTATATACCATCCATACTTTACAGACTTCGGAATAAAGCAGTATTAGCTGATGAAGGGTATCAGCGCTACGAAGATACACTCATCTATGACAAAGTGGACGGCGGGGCTGCTTTTTGGAGCACGTTTTTAGAAATAATTTTAAAAACGCCAAAGAGGCTGGAAGCTTAATTTCATCGGCGGTTTTTTTCTTTACTGCGACTTTTGTCTCAGCCTCTCATACGTACTCTTCTCATATTTTTCTTGATCGATAAGTTATTCTTCTCTGTAAATAATACATGCTATAATCTCTTTTCACCGCGCCACTCTTTCTTAGATGATACCAATTGTTTATTGATTCCTTGGTTTTATTGAGGAGTAGAGATAATTCTTTCGAGTAAATCTACAGTAATTTCTCCTTTTATATCAACCTTGCTGATATTATGCCGTTAAAAGTCCAGCAATTTTAAACAATTTTTAACTTGCTAACCCATTGCTCTGTTTTCGGTCATTTGGTAAGCTCAATAACATAAGCGGGTAGAGAATTAAGCAATGCTTCCATGATGCTGCTGTCTAAGTCATTGGCGATGAAAAAGAATTTGGCATTTAAGCGACTTCTTTTTCATCAGTAAACCGGAAAGTTAACTACTTAGGATCTACAAGAGCGTGTCATCTTCTTTGGAGCGTTCGGCTTGCCGGGTAAGAACGGTCAGAACTAACTCACCTTCTTCCGAATGCTAGGCACACTTACAAACCCTTGAGATACCACTATTGTCAAGGTGTTTGACTATCAGGAGCCGTGGGCAGATCGATCAGCACTTCAATCCATATTCCCGCGCCCGGTTGAATGCATGGTCCAGCTCATCGATGCAACTCATGACGGGCGGTCACCACATGCGTACGACATTGAAGCAGGCTGCAGCGATCTTGACGAAACCGCCTTCAGTAATAAACGTCCCACAGTGCGTTTTGACTTCTTCTTCGAAATCCCGGGATCCACGTCATGCGTTAAGTAATATCCCCCGTCTGATGGCGATCGGTCGGTCAATCAAGCTTGGCGTCATCTACTTCTCTAGCACCAGCTAGAAGCCCAAATTCACACCGTTGATTCTTTCTTCCATCAATAAATCTCTTCTTCAGCTATATCCTATCTATCCATTCCTTCCACTATGTTATCCAAATCCCTTAGAGTAACTTTTTAGCCCTAAAGGCCGTTTTCTTCAATGACCTTCTGATACCACGAAAAGGATTCTTTTTTCCGGCGCTCCAAAGTCCCGTTACCCTGATTGTCTTTGTCTACGTAAATAAAGCCGTAACGTTTCTCCATCTCACCCGAGCCGAAACTGACGATGTCGATGACTCCCCATGGCGTGTAGCCCATAACTTCGACACCGTCACTATCGATGGCTTCATGCATGGCTTTGATATGCCCCTCAAGGTATTCGACCCGGTAGTCGTCATGGATCTTGCCGTCATCGTCCAATTTGTCATAGGCACCCATACCGTTTTCAACGATAAAAAGCGGCTTATTGTAGCGCTGGTAAACGGTGTTCAGTGTGTACCGCAAACCGTCCGGATCAATCTGCCAGCTCCAATCATTGGCGTCCAGATAAGGGTTCCCGACCACTTTTGCCTCAGGAAAGTCTCTGATCGGTTGACCATCCACTTCATCAAGGGTCGTGACCGCCGTCGACATATAATAGCTGAAACCGATATAATCCACGGTGCCTTCTTTTAGACTCTTGAGATCTTCATCCGTATAATCCAAGTCGAACCCTTCTGTTTCCCAGCGTTTAAGGGCGTAGCTAGGGATCTCGCCGCGCACGTGCACGTCACTGTAAAAGAAGCGGCGCTCCATCATCTTACTGGCCGCTAGCACGTCTTTCGGGTGACTGGCATAGGGATAAACAGGAACATAAGCCATCATGCAGCCGATTTGAAAGTCCGGGTTGATGTGCTTGCCGATCTTGACTGCTTTGGCACTGGCAATGAGTTCGTTCAGACTCGCCTGAACCGTCACTTCTTCTTTATTTTCTCCTTCTTCAAACAGGACCGCCGAGTTTGTCCAGGCGTGCAGTTCGTCAAAGGTATCCAGCTGGTTGTTAATCTCGTTGAAGGTCATCCAGTATTTGACTTTATCCTTATACCGGTGCATAACTGATTCCGCATATCGGACAAAGAAGTCGATCAACTTTTTGTTTCTGAAGCCTCCGTAATTCTCGTATAGAGCATAAGGAATTTCAAAATGAGATAACGTTATGACCGGTTCGATATCATTCTTCAATAATTCATCAAAAAGATCATCATAAAATTTTAACCCTTCTTCATTAGGCATCTCGTCATCCCCATTCGGGTAAATCCTGGACCAGTTGATCGAGGTCCGGAATGCTTTCAGCCCGAGTTCCTTGAACAATTGGATGTCTTCTTTATAGCGGTGGTAGAAATCGATTGCTTCAAGGTTCGGATAGTATTGGCCCTCTTTAAGCCCTTTAGTAATTTCACGTGAGGTATTCTGGTTCCCTGCAGTTAACACATCAGCAGTAGACAGACCTTTTCCCACAGCATTATAAGCGCCTTCAATCTGATGCGCCGCAACTGCACCTCCCCACATAAAATTATTCGGGAATGTTCTTTTTATTTCAGTCATAGTTAGCCCCTTAATCCTTATATTTTTTAATACAAAACACGTCCCCGAATTCACCTCTTTATGGAGGGAATTTCGAAGAACGTGTTCACAATTTCCAATTTAATAATAGTTGACACTCATTATTTAAAGACTATTGCTTCAGTCTTTAAACTTGATCCTGAAGTGCTTCACCTTGTTCTTGTTTCACTAATTTTTTATCGTAAACTTTAATAAATGGATAATAAATTAGGAATGCTGATACTGCAGCTATTATAGCGACTACGGCTGCCAGCCAATCCCCACCAGTACCGATGAAAGCGCCGATGCCTACAGGAGAAGGCCATGGCATCAATGCGATGATTGGATTGATAATCTCCAGTGAGATAGCAAAATACGCAATTGAAGCACTGACCATTGGTGCAAGAAAGAATGGTATAGCCAGGAACGGGTTATAAATGATTGGAAGACCGAATATCAATGGCTCATTTATATTGAATAACGCAGGAACCATTGCAGCTTTACCAATTGCTTTTAATTGTTTAGATTTAGCTAAAAAGGCAATGAAGAACGTTAACACAAGCGTTGCTCCAGATCCTCCTACTGTTACATACGCGTTATTAAATTCTCCTGCTAATGGGATATTAGCACCCGCTGCATTTGCAGCTAAGTTTGCCAAGGTAATAGGCGTGATCAGTGCGAAGATAATGTTTGCACCATGAATACCCACTAACCATAAAGCATGTACCAGGAAATAAATAACCATAACGCCTAGCCATGTATTTGTCAGTTCAGTTACAAATCCAAATGGAACTTGAATCATTCTGAATATGTCTGTATTGAATACGACTAAAATACCGTTCATAATAAGTACGACAAATGCAACGAAAAATGCTGGTATTAATGCTGTAAAGGCTCTTGAAACCCCGACAGGTACTTCTTCAGGAAGTTTGATGATCCACTTTTTGGCCACACATAATTTATAAAGATTGACAGCAATGATGGCCATAACAATTCCCACAAATATTCCTGTAGTTCCTAGTCTCTCAAGACCGTCACCACCTATGCGCCAGCCTCCTATTACGTTAACCTCTTCAGTTATCTCTGTTACTCGACTTACTACACCATTGTCAAATATCAACTCTGGAATAGTCATAAAGAAAGCGAACATTGATAGTAATGCCCCATTTAATGGGCTGATTTCTAATTCGTCTTCTTCTGCAATAATTTGAGCGTATTCATAACCTAAACTAATATTGAAATATAGTGCAAGTAACCCCATCGTTGTTGCGTTAGCCAGCATGTATAAATCACTGAATCTAAAGAATGTATCATTAAAGAAATTCTCTAAAAATGGAAATGTTAAAGGTAACACGTTAAATACCAGAAACATCGATCCTACAATCGTAAATGGAATAGTCGCCATCCCTGCACCCATAATACCTCTTACTACTTTAAATTGAGCTATTTTTCCTAATGGTCCCATTAAATATTTTTCCATTAACTGAAAAAATTTATTATTTTCATTCTCCATGTGTTTCACTCACCTTTAATGATTTTTTGAAATCCATATATAGTTTATAGCCTTTATCTTTATCTTCTCTTAAGACGTTTATTTTTTTCAATCCAGTCAAACTGATTAAAATACCTAGACTTAAGACACTGGTCATCCCTATAATCCCGTACATATTAATATTCATAAATGGGAAAACAAAACTAAATAGCTGAGCGTTCAATGCAGACACTATAAGCAACAGATTTAGTATCAGTTGTCCAGCAAAGTATTTCTTTGTATCATTCAGTCTTATCTTCTGCTTGACATCATAGACTTTTAAAAATTCTTTTATCGGAAAGATTGCCCCTATGATCATTAACAAAGGAATCATTATTGCTGCATTTCCGGACGGAAGCATAAATATGAACCAATTTAAGTTTGTAAAGAAAAATAGCGCTAAAGAATATCTTAAAAATATGAAACGATTAAATCTCATATTCTTTATGGCCATCTTTTTTCTTAGATCCATATTTATTGCTCCTTTTCAAATTTTCTATGCATCATGAGCATTTCCAATGCAATCTCTCTTAAAGTCATTGTGGTCATGAGATGATCCTGAGCATGTACCATGATCACATCTATGGTGATTTCGGTACCTCCTGCATAATCATGAAGTAATTTTGTCTGTACATTATGCGCTTTAATCAAGCTTTCATTTGCTTCTTCCAGTTTCTCTTCTGCTTCTTTAAACTGATCCTCCCGCATTGCCTGAAATCCTTCATGGACTAACGTTCTGGCATTGCCACTATCTAGGATTATATTGAATGCAACTTCTTGAATTTCCTCCGACTCCATTATAATTTCTCCTTCTCTAGGTTAATAATGCGACTAATTTTCGTATAAATTCATCATAATTTTTGACTGTTACAAGTTCCTTAAGATACTCATTCTTCTCAATGATTGGAAGAATCGCTTTACTTACTTCATCCAGCTGATTGTTTCCAAAACGATCGGGTATCATTAATAATGTCAGTTTTATATCTGCACTTAACCCATCCCAGTCCATACCATTCGGTGTTATCACAACGCCTACTCTTGGAAAATCGCCGACACCTTCAATCGGATGCGGCACAGCAATATGTTCTGAGAATACGACACTACTGAAACTTTCTCTCAATCTAAGCTGGTTGATCAAAAACTTTTTAGAAATACTCTTATCTAATTGAATACTCTTATCAACCAGTAAATCTAAAGCCTCATCTTTTGTCTCTATCGTATCGGATAGAATCAATAAATCAGGGTGAAAATATTTATTAAATAAACAACTCAATTGATTCGCTTTGCTTGTTACTTTCTTTTCTGATCTTTGATTTAGTAATGAGCGGCTACCTATTACCTGGTTAATTATTTTTATGTCTTCCTCATTTAGCAAAACACTCACATTAACCACAGGTATATTGAATACCACATTTGATAAGTCAATGGACGATACAATAAGATCAATGTCCTTCAGTACTTCATCTTTAATTTCGTAATAACTGATGATCTTTACAATATTCAGTTTAGAACCAAGTTCATTTTCCAGTCGAACTTTCAGCATTTGTGCACTGCCTAACCCAGTCGCACATATGACTAACGTATTCTTCTTTTCATTTCGGACCGTTCTTTCTAACGCAGCTATAAGATGAAGAGAAATATACGCCCACTCGTCATCAGACACATCATAGTTATTCAACTGATGCATCCTAGAAAAATAGCGTTTGGTCAATTCAAATTCGTAGTTGTAATTTGAATTGATTTCATCGAGTAAGGGATTTGAAAGTTTATTATTGTTTTTCAGCCTATCCATAAAGGGAGAAAAATGATCAAGCAAGCCATTTATCAGTACAGTATCTTTTGTTAATGGGATACCAGTATCTTGTTCTAACTCTTCTAGAACCATTACTATCCCTTGATTCAGATTTTCTGTTTCCTTATCGATGTTGGCAATTGAACTCTTGGAACTTTTATTTTTTAAATGAAGAGCAATGTTGTATATTTCTTCGTCCGGTAATTCGATATCTGAACTTTTTCTCAAACGCTTGACGATATGTTCAGCTGTGTTATATTCATTGACATATTTATCAGTATCAAAGTGTTGATTGAAATTGATTTGAAACCCTTCTTCTACCCTTTTCAATGCTAAGGATATGTGTGTGACGATATTCAACATCACGGTATCATTCAATCTTAAACCGGCATTCCTGCATTCATCTAACACAATGAGTAAGATTTCTTCTGAACTGATCGTCGTAAGGAGTTTCGATATTTCTCCCAGACTTTTTAGATTATTTTGCAGTCTTTCAACAAAAAAGTAATTCATTATGAAATGTCTTTTATCAAATTCTTTTCCATTAATCGATATACCATTTGTCTTACTGGTTGTTAATGATAAATTATACTGCTTTAACTTCTTGTTGATATACTGAATATCATTGATCAGTGTTGACTGTGAAATAGCTAAATCCATCAGGATATCATCGAAGAAGACTTCTTCATTTTCGAAAAATATTTTTCTCAAAATAAAATATTGTCGATCTTTAGAATCCTCAATATGACTGATATCTTTTTTCTCTTTTAATGCTTTATTACTCACTTGGAAAAAGTATTTAAATTTTTCTTCATCCTGAATTACCAATATAAATCCATGACCTGGCACTGACTTGATTTGAGCCAGGTCCTCATCAAGCGACTGATTCAGCTGCTTGATGTACTTCCGTGCTGTCTTTTCTGCAACATTAAGTTTCTTTGCGACTTGCTTGCTTGTTAGATAAATATCCTGGTTTTTATAAAAATAATCTATAATCAAAATTTCTTTTTGATTTATCACAATTATCGAATCCCTTTTAGATATTATCTTCCACTAATTTAGCCATTTTTTCAATACCCATTGGAATCGGAACATAAGCCTGAGGTGGAATATTGACAATAGGTTTTCCTTTTTTGTTCGCTGCCTTCTCTAAACTACCGAAGTACATCTTAGTTTGTGGACTGACAAGGTATAGGTCAAACTCATCTTTTTCAATCATTTTTGCCCCTTGTGATTGACTTGTTGCATCAAGTTCAATATCCAATCCTTTCCCTTGAAGATGATCCGTTGTTTTCTTTGCAATAAGAGAAGACGACATACCGCCTGCGCAAATAATTAATGCTTTTTTCATTATTAATTCCTCCTTTTTGTGTGTAATCCAACTATAATATAAAGCGTTTACATTTTATAGGTAAGGAAGTTCCGTTACGTAACGGTCATTCGTTAAAATTGTCCAGAGGTTACCGTTACTATATATATAATTATAAAAGTATTTAAAGGTGAATTAATAGATAACAAAAAAAGCACTAGATTTGCATATACAGAATCTAGTGCTTAAAAATTCTAAATGATAATTAATGCTGATTACCTCATCTCAAACGTCTCCTGCACTTTTCTATAAACTCTACTGTTCCGATGTCATAGCGCTTATATCCGTAACGTTCATTGAACTGATAAAACAGGTCTGAGATCATATCTTCTAGATCTTTATCTTCTTCTGTGTTCAAACGCTTTATATCATAGTGATACGTAGCTTCAGGAATCCCTACAACGATCAGAATATTTTTTTGTCTATATTCTTCTTTGAGTTCGAATGCCAACGCAGTTTGTGCTTTTCGAGATAGGCATCCGGATTCTCCTCGTGAGCTTTTAACTTTTTTAAGTAAGCATTCTCCAAGCGGAGAAGCTCATGCTCAAGTTCTTCCTCTCTAGACATAGTGTCACTACTATTCGTCTTCTTCTTTTGTTGTTTATACATAGACGGTCGCCCCTTTGATTTAGGTTTCAGGCCTTCTATCCCGTCTTTATTAAAAGCTCGATTCCATTTCGCAATAACAGATAATTCTCTGATTCCGAAGGAATTATCCGCTTCTTGGTAAGAACCACCTGTTCGTTTCATAAATTGTAATACATCTAGTTTAAAATGAACAGAATAGACTTCTTTTGATTTTTTCCGCTTTAAACCTTCTTCACCAAATTTAGAATATAAATTTACCCATTCTTTGATTGGAGATGAACTTGGTATACCATATTTATTAGTTAGTGAATCGTAGTCCAAACTTTTATTTTTATATTCGTTTACGATCATCAGTTTAAATTCAAAACTATATTTTGCCATACAAAAAGACCCCCAAAAGTTAGATTTTTCACTCTAACTTTTGGGGGTCGGTACCATCTTAGTCCCAGCCTCACCTTTTTAAATGGTTATATTTTTACGAGATTAGCACTGCGGAAACAGGCGGAAAGTCAGACCAACTTCACTAAATGTACGGACCCCGGCGTCGTTCCGCGTAATGGGCGGAAGCAGGTCGATACGCTCATAATACCGTATGGTTGACGGACTTAAACTCATTTCTTTGGCGAGCATGGATATATTCATATATCATACCTTAAACTTCGCTTTAAGTATATCACTTAAGCGTAACGTCTAGAAGTTCTATTTTTTCTGCTGTTCACGGTCCGCGATCGATACACCTGATAATCGCTTGACCATTTCAGGATCGCGGTGATCAAAGAATAGAGACTGTCCTTTGTTCAGTTCAGAAATCCTGTTCATGTCTTCTTCAGACAAGGTAAAGTCCTGACTGTTAAAGTTCTGTTCGATTCTGTCTTTGTGTACAGATTTTGGAATCGCAACGATGTTGTTCTGAGTCAACCAGCGCAGGATCACCTGAGCAGCTGTTTTATCATATTTCTTCCCGATTTCGACCAACAAGTCATTGCTGAAGATGTCATTTTGTCCTTCTGCAAAAGGTGCCCACGATTCATGCACCACACCGTATTCTTCCATGACAGCGTGATCCTCTTTACGCTGATAGAATGGGTGGGTTTCGATTTGATTGACTGCAGGGACAATATCATTATGCAGGATCAGATCGACTAAACGGTCCGGATGAAAGTTACTGACACCGATTGCTTTAAGTTTGCCTTCTTTATTCAGTTCTTCCATCGCTCTCCACGAACCGTAAACGTCACCGTACGGTTGATGAATGAGATAAAGATCGATGTTATCGACCTGCAGGCGTTTAAGTGCTTCGTCGACTGCAGCCAGAGTATTTTCGTATCCGGCATCTTCGATCCACAGTTTTGTTGTCAGGAAAATCTCTTCCCTTGGCACGCCACTTTTTTTGATTGCTCTACCTACTGCTTCTTCATTTGTGTATGAACGTGCTGTGTCTATCAGACGATACCCTGTTTCAAGAGCATCCAGCACAGCACGTTCACATTCTGCTTCATCGGGAATCTGAAACACACCAAAACCGAGTAAAGGCATCTCCAGTCCATTATTCAATTTAATAGTTTTCATAATACTTCCTCCAGGTTTACTTTACCACTTATAGTCGGCTTTAAGTCAAGCAAATACAGAAAAAAACGGAGAAAGGCACCTACACCTCTTCTCCGCTTAAAGCTTAACTAATTAATCCAACTTAGTTCCATTGGATTCGATGACTTGTTTATACCAGTCGAACGATTTTTTCTTTCTTCTTTCCATAGTTCCGGATCCGTCATCATGCTTGTCGACATAGATGAACCCGTATCGTTTGGAGTACTCCCCTGTAGATGCACTGACTAAATCAATACAGCCCCAGCTGGTGTAACCGATCAGATCAACACCATCTTTGACGGCTTCGCCCATTTCTCGGATGTGCTCACGCAGGTAGTCAATACGGTAGTCATCCTGAATCGATCCATCTTCTTCGATCTTATCATGTGCACCCAGACCGTTCTCAACGACCATCAAAGGCACCTGGTAGCGTCCGTAAAGTTCGTTCAATGCAATGCGCAGGCCAACTGGATCGATTTCCCATCCCCAGTCACTGGCTTCAAGAAACGGATTCTTCACTCCGCCGATCAGATTGCCCTGACCCAGTTCCTCAGGTGTTTTTTCTTTCTTATCGGTACGTGACATGTAGTAGCTGAATGAAATGAAGTCAACTGTTCCTTCCTGAATGGTCTCCAGGTCTCCGTCTTCCATTTCAATCGAGATGTCATTTTCTTCAAAATAAAGGTCTGCAAAATATGGATAGGCGCCGCGGACATGAACATCTCCACAGAAGAAGTTGAACAGATCGGCTTCTTGTCTGGCGTGCATCACATTGTCAGGATTTGAATCGAAAGAATAGACTGGTGCATAGATCAGCATGCATCCAACTTGAGAACCTGGAATGATTTCATGCGCTTTTTTCACAGCACGAGCAGATGCGACAAACTGATGGTGCAGCCCCTGGAAGCTTTCCTGCAGACGCGTTTCAGGACTCTCCGGTGAAAAACCTAGACCGAATAGAGGCATATGCGTTGCGCCATTGATTTCGTTGAATGTCAGCCAGTACTTCACTTTGTCTTTATAGCGTGTGAACAGTGTTTCAGCATAGCGGTCGAAAAACTCTACCAGCTTCCTGTTTTTCCACCCGCCGTATTCTTTAATCAAGTGCAGAGGTGTTTCATAGTGTGCAATAGTGACTAATGGTTCAATGTCGTATTTTGCCAGCTCATCGAAAACGCGGTCGTAGAAAGCCAGCCCCTCTTCATTTGGCTCAAGCTCGTCTCCTTTAGGAAAAATACGGCTCCAGGCAATGCTCATACGGAAGACTTTGAAGCCCATTTCCGCAAACAGTGCGATATCTTCTTTATAGCGATTGTAGAAGTCGATTCCTTCGTGATTTGGATACGAATATTTATCAGTATCCATTTCAAAATCGAATCCTGATGAAGCTAGAAGTTTCAGGCGAGCTTTTCCGCCTGGAAGAACATCCGCCAGATTAAGGCCTCTTCCTCCTTCATCATATCCACCTTCGAACTGATTGGCAGCTGTAGCGCCGCCCCATAAAAATCCGTCTTTAAATACTTGCTCAGTCATAAAACAATCCCCTTTTTCATATTTTGTTTGTATTAAGTTAAAGAGGCAGATGATCTATCCACCTCTTTAATAATTTTTAAATAACGACAGTCATTAGATAGTCTGATGATTTCAGTTTAGTCTCATCAGTAGTCAATATATCAAGGTATTCATCTGAATTGGTAACAATTACAGGTGTCACCGTGCTGTATCCCGCGTCTCTTAAAATATCAAGGTCGCAGTTGATAAGCAGCTGTCCTGCGGTTACCTTATCCCCTACTTTAACATGCGGAGTAAAGCCTTCTCCATCAAGCTGAACAGTGTCCATTCCAATGTGGATCAGCACCTCTACACCTTCGTTACTTTTAACACCTACAGCGTGATGTGTCGGGAATAGT
>Ga0194138_10000805_pt1 | contig 14781 bp, 12 predicted proteins | sample TARM_MetaG_T2_14_FD_134022 | JGI IMG/M metagenome (GOLD analysis project Ga0194138, IMG submission 134022) | Freshwater microbial communities from Pennsylvania, USA, analyzing microbe dynamics in response to fracking - TARM_MetaG_T2_14 (version 2) | ecosystem: Environmental > Aquatic >...
CCCCCTCTTCCGCCAACGCCGCCGCGCGCAACCAGGTGGCCCGTGCCTCCCGCCAACGCCCCGCCTGATACGCCGTCTCCCCCCGCTCCACAAGCGGCCCCACCTCCGCCGCACACACCCGGAAGGAACACATCAACACCAGCAACGGAAAAACTCGCATACACCCTCTCTGAACCCTGAAACACCCCACGCCAAGCGGAAAACCGCTCAACATGGAGGTTGGACATTCCTGTCCGACACCCCCAAGTCATGGCCTCAATCCTTCCTCGCCTCCAACTACGACGAGACAGAAAACCCACCCTCCCGTTGAAACCATTGCCAAAGAAGCGGGGAAGTTCGCAACCCTACTAAATACAGCCCGACCCCAGCCCCCCCAGACTGACCACATCAGACGTAATCTGCTTAGAGTCGGGATAAGGGAATGAATGTTAATGCTGACGTTCCTTTCGCCGGACTGACCCTGTCGGTGCGAGAAATTTACTTTTTAAAGAGATGTTTTGCGTTATCCAGAATGCTGTCAGGTAGCGCTTTCACGAAAACCTCCGCGGCAATATCTCTGCGGGTAAGAATAAGTGCAGACAGTAAGCTTTCACTGTCAAATTCTTTGTCGCCTCCAGCCATGAGGCATGCTTGAATATCTGTCCACTGACCACATCTCAACCCGTATGCCGCCCCAATGGCAACCATTGCTCTGCCGGAAAGCCAAAGCGTCATAAAGATTAATACGGGGGGCAACAATGGAATCAAACTGTAGATATCAGGACCAGAAATGGTTTCCCAGTCATGCTCCCAAAAGCAAACAAGGGGGATTACAGCAAAAATCATCAGGAACAGTCCAATAATCCTGAAGAACAAACCCACCCTGTTAGTACGGATCACCTCTCGCTTTACAAAATTCTTCAGATCCATTTCGTTTTCTTCCATTGAAAGTTCCTTGTGTGTTTCATCAAAAAGGACAGCCCTTGCATTGTGTCAAAATTTGTTTTCTCATCTGTTTTCCTAACCTCGGAATCCCCCTCCAACACAGCTCCCGATTATCGGAACCCACTCAGATCACCTCTCCGTTAGCCTTCCCATCCACACGCCCATCCTCCGCATCGATGGCGTGAACCATGGTGCGGAGTTCTTCGTCGGTGACGGTGCCCTTCATGCGGAGCAGACGCAGGAGAGCGGCGAGATAGAGTTTCAGTTCAGCGTTTTCAGTCTCTAGGCGGGCGAGGCGCTGGTCCTGTGACATGTCTGTTCGGTACGCCGAGGAGAGCTGACGGCGCAGGCCGTCAATGTCCCGTTCGGTGTCTTCAATGTCCATCCGATTGCCAATGTCGCCGAGAAAAAGGGTGCGTCCCCATCCCATTCGATTCTCCTTTGTCGAGTGTATGGTGAACGATTCCCGCTTTCCGGGAAAGAAAAAGGCACCGTTCGTCTTTTTTAAAGATCCTGCCCACATCCAAAACGAGGGCAAGCGAAAAGTGGATTCCCCGCTTGTTCCACTTTCCATCGCATCTTGGACATCCTGTTATCCCGTCTAACAGATCACCGGACGCGAATCACACCTTCGGGCTCAACATCCGAGAGTGACGGAGACCGAACATCGGTCTGGATTAGCCTTCGGTCGAACACACCATCTGACGCCCACGGGCAATACGCACCGCAATCACAACCGCGCCGGTGCCAAACATCAGCAGACTGTACACCACCGCTGGCATGGCAATGGCGGGGCTTTCCAGAATCCCCAGGGCGATTCCCAACGCCAGAGTGCCGTTCTGAATGCCGGACTCGATGGAGATGGTTACCCGTTGACGCGTCTCCAGCCTCGCCAGAGACGCCACCCCAAAGCCGATTGCCATGGTCAACACGTTCAGCAACGCCGCCGGCAGCCCGACTTGGCGGAAATGACCAGCCAGGTTCTCCTCTTTCAAAACCGCCGCCACAATAATCAGCGCCAGAAACACCACCGACAGCGTGTTGAAAGTTCCCCCCATTCGCCTCGTAAGCCCCGGCTTGGCCCGATTCAGCCACATGCCCAAGCCAATTGGTAAAACCGTCACCACGATCAACTGGATCACTGTTTTCCCAAAAGGCAGCGCGATCTCGGCCTCCGCCCCCACAAAGTGTGCCAACGACTCACCCACGATCAACGGAATGGTGAACACCGTCACCACACTGGTCACCGCCGTCAGCGTCACCGACAACGCCGTGTCGCCCTTGGACAAATGCGAAATGATGTTCAAGGTCGCCCCGCCCGGACAGGCCGCGATCAACATCATCCCCACCGCCAGTTCACCGGAAAGCCCGAACACAACCACAAGCCCCAACGCCGTCAGGGGCAACAACACCAGTTGACATACCAGCCCCACACACTTCGCTTTCGGTCGTTTCAAGACCCTCACGAAATCGGCCGGGGTCAACGACATGCCCATCCCGAACATGATGATGAACAAGGCCAGGGGCAGAAACACGGTTTTGAGCAAGGAATCAACGGGCATGCTGATTATATGAAAAACCTATCTTTCAAAGGCAAGTCGATTCCGTTTTCGCATACCATTGTCGGGGCCATGATTCCGGCAAAGAAATCCTCCTCCAACCGGCGGGAAGACACCGCCGATCCAGACCGAACCATTACCCCCAACAGGGTTCGTTTGTTCTCGCGGCAGAACCCCGTTCCCGACCACGATCCGGAAAAATGAATGTGTCCGAACCCCGGAGCCCCCACGCATGGAGCGGTGCTGTCCCCAGCGCCGCATCATCTATCCGTCTCCACTTCATCGTTCCACAATAAATGTCTCACGTGAGACATTTATTGTAAAAAATACCAGTAAAAAAAGGGGGGGCGGAAACAACAGAAGCTGGAAAAGCTTCGTCCGTTTCTTCGTTTCCGAGGATTCCACCGTCAAGAAACCGGGGAAAAGGCCATCGCGTAGCGACACCTGTCCGAAAAAGTCCAAACTCGGGTCTTCTACCGGATTCTAAAAATCCAGAACAGCGTTCGGATCCAGGTCCGACTCGTCGTCCCAGTTTTTGGGCTTTTTGGTGCCGAGATTTTTGATCTTTTTGGCGGTGAGCTGATTGCCTTTGGCCTTCGCCCCCTTTACCTGGTAGTCCGCCACCTTCACCTTCAACTGGTGCACCCGCTGATTCTTCATCGGCGCGAATTTGACGAACACCTCCTCCGGGGAGCCCTCTTCCAGTAACAGCAGCTTGTTCCGCCCTTTCGGACACAGACTGTACTCCTTGTTCTGAATACACCCTCCAAAGGTGAACCGCTTGATGTAGCTGGTCTGGTTGTTCGTGTACACGCAGAGGAATTCCTTGTCCCGGTCGTACACGCCGACGTACTCGACTGTTTTATCCACGAAGAGCTTCTCCGGCGGCGGCATCATGCTATACGTCCCATCCCGCCACACCACGATCAGCTTGTCCAACGAGCTGCATTGCAGCACCTCTTCCCCTTTTACGTCGTGGCCGAGATAACCGGTCTTTTTGTCGTACTTGATCTTGAGCTCGGAGGCGGTGAGCTTCCGCACTTCGATCTTCTTGAATCCGTCCTCGTCAATCGTGGTCAGCCGCGGATAGCCCTTCGCGTATTTCTTTCGCAAGGCTTTCAGGTAATCCACCGTGTAATCCACAATCCGGCCCAGATTACGCTCCACCTCGTCCAGGGCCGCCAGAATCTCCTCGATATCCTTTCGGTTCTTGTCGATGTCGAACCGGCTGATGCGTTTGATCCGCACGCCGAGCAGCATCTCCACGTCGTCGAGCGTCACGTCCCGCTTCAGGCGGTCGCGGAATTTGTTGACCCCGTCGAGCACCGCCTTCTGCACCTTCTCGTAGGTCTTGCATTCCTCAATGTCTTTGTAGATCCGGTTCTCGACGAAAATCTGCACCAGGGTCTTTTTGTGGAACTCGTCCAGCAGACGGTTCTTCTCCCACTCCAGCTCTTTCTCCAGAATCACCACCAGCCGGTCGGTCAACTTGCGCAACACGTCGTTGACGGTCAGTTCCACCGGACGGTTGTTTTCGATGCACATGATCGTGCTGCTGACCGACACCTCGCAGTCGGTGAAGGCGTACAGCTTTTTGATCGTCTCGTCCTGATCCTGCCCGGCCACCAGATCCAGGTGCACCTCCACGTTCTCCGCCGTGTAGTCGTAGATGGAGCGGATACGGACTTTCTTTTTCCGGATCGCGTCCTCGATATTCCGAATCAGGGACTCCGTCGTCGTGTTGTAGGGCAACTCGCGAATAATGAGTTTGTTTTTCCCCTTTTTCTCGATGACGGCCCGCACCTTGACCTTGCCACGTCCGAGGTCGTATTCCGTGGCGTCCATCACCCCGCCGGTCATGAAATCGGGCAAAACCTTGAAGCTACGTTTTTTAAGAATCGACACCTGTGCGCTCAGAAGCTCGCAGAAGTTGTGCGGCAGAATCCGGGTCGACAGCCCCACCGCGATCCCCTCCGCGCCCAACATCAAGAGCAGCGGAATTTTGGCCGGCAGGGTCACCGGCTCGTCGTTCCGGCCATCGTAGCTGGGCACGAACTTGGTCAGGTTCTTGTTGAACAACTGATCCCGCGCCAACTGCGTCAAACGACACTCGATGTACCGGGAGGCCGCCGCCGGATCGCCCGTGTGCAGATTCCCGTAGTTTCCCTGGCCCTCGATCAGATACCGCTTGTTGGTCAACGACACCAGCGCGTCGGCGATCGACGCGTCGCCGTGCGGATGGAACTGCATGCAGTAGCCCACGATGTTGGCCACTTTGATGAATTTTCCATCGTCGTTGCGGTGCAGGGACCACATGATGCGCCGCTGCACCGGCTTGAGGCCGTCCTCCAGATTGGGAATCGCGCGGTCCTTGATCACATAGGCGGCGTACTCCAGAAAGTTGTCGTCGATCAGGTCCTTCAGCACCGGCTCCTCGCCCTCGCCTTCCCAACTCTCCTCCGCGGCCTCCACCTCTTCCGGAGAAGCCTCGTCCGGAAACAAATCGTCCTGTGTGTCGTCTTCCGTCATATTCCTGGATTCCGTGCGTGTATAAAGGAGGTGGGGCTTTCCAGCCCGACACCCCGTTTGCGAATACCCTCTTTGTTTCTCAAACCGCCTCCTCTTCCACCACCAGGTGGTTCAGAATGTACTCGCGCCGTTTCGGCGTGTTCTTCCCCATGTAGAATTTCAGAATGTGCGGCACCTCGTGCGCGTCGTCGATGTGCACCGGACTCAAACGCATTCCATCGTCGCTGATGAACGCGTGAAACTCCTTGGGCGAAATCTCCCCCAGCCCTTTGAATCGGGTGATCTCCGGGTTCTTGATTGTTTTCAAGGCCGCGACCCGCTCGGGCTCGGAATAGCAGTAGATCGTTTCTTTTTTGTTACGGACCCGGAACAGCGGCGTCTCCAGAATATGCAAATGCCCCTCCCGCACCAGCGGCTGGAAAAAGCGGAGGAAAAAGGTAATCAGCAAATTCCGGATATGCATGCCGTCCACATCCGCGTCCGTGGCCAGCACCACCTTTTTATAGCGCAGATTGTCCACCGACTCCTCAATGCGGAGCGCCTGCATCAGGTTGTACAGTTCGTCGTTCTTGTAGATCGCGTCCCGCTTCAGCTCCGCCACGTTCATCGGCTTGCCTTTCAGCGTGAAAATCGCCTGGTTGTTCGGATCCCGACACGACACCATCGACCCGGCGGCGGACTGCCCCTCCGTGATGAAGATCATGGTGCCGTCGCCCTTTTCTTTTTCGCGGTTCCAGTGATTCTTGCAGTCCTTGAGCTGGGGGATGCGAATGGAAATCGCCTTGGATTTTTCCCGGGCCATTTTTTTCACGGCCGTGATTTCCTTGCGCATGGTCCGGGTTTCCTCGATTTTCAGGAACGCCCGTTCCGCCGCCTTCGGGTTTTTGTGCAACAGGTCCGTCACCACGCTCCGCACCCGGCTCACCAGATCCGACCGGATTTCGCCGTTGCCCAGCTTGTTTTTCGTCTGGGACTCGAAAATCGGCTCTTGCAAACGAATCGCGATGGCGCCGATCATCCCCTCGCGCACATCGTCGCCGTCGAACTTCTTTTTGGAGAAATCGTTGAACCCCTTCAACACGCCCTCGCGGAACGCGCTTAGATGGGTGCCGCCGTCCGCCGTGAACTGCCCGTTCACAAACGACCAATTCTCCTCGCCGTAGAGCTGGGCGTGGGTCAGCGCGACCTCCAGATCCTTGTCCTTGTAATGCAGTGGAGGATAGATCGACTCGCTGTCCGACTCGTCCAGAATCAGGTCCAACAGGCCGTTTTTCGATTCCAGCTTCGTGCCGTTGAACCGGATGGTGAGGCCCGCGTTCAAATAAGTGTAAAACTGCAGGCGACGGAGAAGATACTCCTCGCGGAAGCGGAATTTCTTGAAAATCGTGGCGTCGGGGGTGAACGACACCAGCGTCCCGTCCGGTTCGTCCGCCTTGCCCGAATCCTCGGACACCAGATTGCCCTTCTCAAAAGTCGCCTCGAAAAATTTCCCGTCCCGATAGCTGCAGACCGTGAACGTCTCGGACAACGCGTTCACCGCCTTGGTCCCCACCCCGTTCAGACCCACGGAAAACTGGAACACCTCGTCGTTGTATTTCGCGCCGGTGTTGATGCGCGACACGCAGTCGATCACCTTCCCGTGCGGAATCCCGCGCCCATAGTCGCGCACTGTCAGATCCGACCCATCCAGGGTCACGTCGATCCGCGAGCCATACCCCATGATGTGCTCGTCGATCCCGTTGTCGATCACCTCTTTCAGCAGAATATAAATCCCGTCGTCATAGTGCGACCCCGAGCCCGTCCGCCCGATATACATCCCCGTCCGAGCCCGAATATGCTCAATGGAGGACAGCGTTTTAATCTTACTCTCGTCGTAATTGTGCGCCTTCGATGCAGCCATGAAATCCCTTGTGATCTGAACAAACGTTTAGTCGCGTACTGTGCCCTACCCCTACGGGAATCACAACCCCCTTTCCAAGCAAAATTTCGCAAGGGTCCGTCCCTCGCCTCCTCCCGCCTCGCAGGGGTCTGTCCCTCGTTTTTTCACTTTTTCCGATTTTTTCGCGGAAAAAGGCGGATGCCCAAACTTCGAGAGGGTGAATCCAAGAAAAACGCCTATGAGAACATCACGCTACATCGCTCCCCGCGGCGGCATCTACCACGTGACTGCCCATACCCTCGACACCGCCGACCCCTTCCCGCTCAACGCGGCCGAACACGAACGGCTGGTTCGCCTGATCACCCCCCTATCGGCCTTTACGGGCATCCGGGTGCTGACCTACGCCCTCATGGGAAACCACTTTCACCTCCTGCTCGAAGTCCCGAAACGGCCCACGCACATTCCCGAAGCGGAAGTCGTCAGACGACTTAACAAGCTACCCAAAGCCTCCAGAGCGAAACAGCGGCCCGGAGATACCTTGGCCCTACGACTCAGACACCAGCGGGAACTCGGCATGCCTGAACCCATCCTCCGCGACCTTCTGGACAAAGAGCGGGCCCGGATGTTCAACCTCAGCCGATTCATGCAGGAACTGCTCTCCCGCTTCACCCAAAACTACAATCGCCGCCACAACCGGAAAGGCACCCTGTGGGACGACCGCTTTCACAGCACCCTGGTCGAAAACAGCCCCAAAGCCCTCGCCGCGGTGGCGAGCTACATCGATCTGAATCCCTATCGCGCGGGACTTTGCGACAAATCCCTCCGCTATAGATTCAACGGTTACTCCGCCGCCGCGGGCGGGAACCGGTTCGCCCTCGAAGGCCTGCGCAGACTGATGGCGCTTCTCAAAAGAAGAGCACGCCCCTACAAAACCCAAACCCTTTTGCGTATATATCACAACGTGATCAATCAACGGCTTCAGGGACTCTCCTCCACCCCATCTCCCGCCCTAAAGAGTGGATGGCGGATGCGGTATTTCACCAGCGGACGCATCCTGGGTTCCAAAATCTTTGTGGAGAACCACCGGGCCGCCTGGCGCCGGAAACAACACCTCGTTCACACCCCCACACCCGTCGATATTCAGGGTGAAGGCCTCTACGCCGTACATCCTCTTCGCCCTCCCATCGGGCCGAGGCCCGCCGGCGGCCCGGCTTGACAGGGGAACTCCGCCCCACTACGTCCTAGCTCATGCCCTATATCCACCGCATCCACCCCGAGATCATCCGATTCACGGATACTATCGCCATACGCTGGTACGGGCTGTCCTACCTACTCGGCTTCCTATTCGGCTACCTACTGCTGAAAGTCCTGATTCGCCGCAAGCTCCTCCACCTGAGCGTCGAACAACTGCAGGACTGCCTCACCACTTTCTGCATTTTCGGCATCCTTCTGGGTGGACGCATCGGCTATTTCATCTTTTACGATTTCAGCTCGCTCCTTGAGAACCCACTTCGTTTACTCCAAGTCTGGAAAGGAGGCATGGCCAGCCATGGCGGGATTATCGGAGGCATTCTCGCCCTCGCCTGGTGGGCCCGCAGAAACAAAGTCTCCTTCTGGCACCTCACCGACAATTTCGCCACCGTCGTGCCGCTGGGGCTGGCATTCGGACGCATCGCCAACTTCATCAACGGCGAACTGTGGGGGCGCGTCACCACCGTTCCCTGGGGCATGGTATTTCCCCTCGAACTCCGGGAACTCCACCCGGACGGCCCCTGGGCCGAACACCGCTACAACCTCGACGTGCTCCGCCACCTGGTGGCCAACGGACAACTCCAACCCCGCCACCCCTCCCAACTCTACCAGGCCTGCGCCGAAGGATTCCTGCTCTTCGGACTCATGTGGTTCCTCCGTCAACGCCCCTGGAGCAGCGAAAAACCGGGCCGACTCAGCATCGTCTTCCTTCTCGGATACGCCCTCGCCCGATTCAGCATGGAATTTTTCCGCGAACCCGACGCTCACGTCTACTTCGGATGGATGAGCACCGGACAGCTCCTCACCCTTTTCATGGTCGCCGGCGCCGCCCTCTGTGCCTTTCTGCCCCGCAAGGCCTGATTTTTACCACCACATTGCAAGGGTCTGTCCCTTGTTCGCCACCCAAGGGACAGATCCTTGTTCTTCTTGCATCCCGCCAACACCGGGCTTAACACCTTTACTCATGAAAATACTCTTTGTCGGTGACATTATGGGCTCCTCCGGCCGCAAGGCCTTTATGGAAATCGCCATTCCCATGAAACAGCGGGGCGAAATCGACGCCTTGATCGTCAACGGCGAAAACGCCGCCGCCGGCAAGGGCATCAACCCCAAAATGGCCGCCAAATTTCTCGAAGCCGGCGCCGACGTGATTACACTCGGCGACCACACCTTCGACCAACGCCAGATCATGCCCTACCTCAACGAAGAGGAACGTATCATCCGCCCCGCCAACTTCTCCCCCGGCACGCCCGGCAAAGGCTGGGTCACCGTTCAAACTGGCCGCGGCCCCCTCACCGTCATCAACCTCATCGGACGCGTCTTTCTCAACCCCAGCGACTGCCCCTTCCGAAAAGCGGACCAAATTCTCAAGCTCGCCCCGAAAAACCAGCCCATTTTCGTCGACATGCACGCTGAGGCCACCTCCGAAAAAATGGCCATGGGCTGGCACCTCGCCGGACGCGTCAGCGCCGTGGTCGGTACCCACACCCACGTGCAGACCTCCGATCACCGCATTCTCGACAACCATACCGCCTACCTCACCGACGCCGGAATGACCGGTTCCAAAGACTCCGTCATCGGCTGCGAGCGCGAGGCCGTCCTCAAACGGTTCCTCACCGGTCTCCCCGCACGCTTCGAGCCCGCGAAAGAGAATATCTCCCTCGAAGGCTTCCTCGTCACCTGCGACCGCGAAGGACGAGCCACCGACTGCGAAGGCGTGCGCATCCCCTATGAAGACTGAGGGACCGCGCACCCGGGACATCCTCACCGTCCGGGAAGTCACCTCCCGGGCCCGACGACTGCTGGAACGCCAGATCGGCCGCGTCTGGATCGAAGGAGAATGCTCCAACGTCTCCACCCCCAATTCCGGCCATATCTACTTCACCCTCAAAGACGAAGCCAGTCAGATTCAAGCCGCCTGGTTTCGCGGCAGACGCCCCCCCGACGCCCTCCGCCCCCGGGACGGCATGCAACTCCGCGTTCACGGCACCGTCACCGCCTACGAACGCGCCAGCCAAATCCAAATCCTGGTCGAACAAGTGGAAGACGCCGGACTCGGCGATCTCCAAAAACGTTTCGAACAACTCAAAGCCAAACTCCAGGGCGAAGGACTGTTCGACACCGCGCGCAAGCGCCCCCTTCCCGTCCTCCCCCGCCGAATCGGCATCGTCACCTCCCCCACGGGTGCCGCCGTGCGGGATATCCTGCAAGTCCTCACCCGCCGCTACCCCGACCGGCACATCCTCCTCGCTCCCGTGCCCGTCCAGGGACAGGCCGCGGCCGCCAGCATCGCCCGCGCCATTGATTACTTTCAACGCCAGCAAAACGTCGACGTCCTCATTATCGGCCGCGGAGGTGGCAGTCTCGAAGACCTCTGGTGCTTCAACGAGGAAATCGTGGCCCGCGCCATCGACCGCTGCACCCTTCCGCTGATATCCGCCGTCGGACACGAAACCGACTTCACCATCAGCGATTTTGTCGCCGACGTCCGCGCCCCCACCCCTTCCGCCGCCGCGGAACTCGTGATCGGCCGCAAAACCGATTTCGAAGAACAGGTTCACCGCCTCCGCCAACGCCTCGGAGCCGCCCTCGACCATCGACGCCTCCACCTGCGCGACCGCCTATCCCGCATGCGGGCCCACAAACTCTTTCACGAACCCGCCCACCTCGTCAAAGGCTACCGCCAGCAAGTACTCCGCCTCGAAGATCGGATGCAACGCTCCCTGCAACGCCGGGTCACCGACCCCCAACGGCGACTCGCCGAACACCGTCTCAACCTCCGCCATTCCCTCGAGCACCGCCTTCGCGAAACCCAACGCCGCACCGACGACCTCGACGGACGCCTCCAACGGTCCACCACCGAACAGATCCGAACCCTGCGCCACCGCCTGGAACAACAGCAACGCCAACTCCACGCCCTCAACCCCTACCAAGTGCTCCGACGCGGCTTCAGTATCACCCGCACCGCCGACGGACAGGTCATCGACCGCATCGACCAACTCAACCCCGGCGACCGTCTCGAAACCCTCACCCGAGACGGCTCGATCCTCTCCACCCTCGACGAAACCCGGCCCAAACCTACTGGCCCGACCTAAACAAACCCAAGACAACGGCTTGGCCTTTCTGTCTTTCCGAAAAAACAAGGGTCTGTCCCCCATCCGAATCGTCGTTCCAACGAGGGACAGACCCCTGCGAATTCTCAAGCAACTCCCTTTCTGAATCATGTGTTGCCCGATTGCCCTAAAGAAAATCAAACACCGTCCATGCTCCACGGGCGAGCCATTCGCCGCCAAGTAAACCTGGACCACCACCGGCCACCGGAATTTCGCGAACCAGGCCTTAAGCCACTTCCCGGTACGCCTCATGCCCGCAGCATCCTTTCATCCGGTATGCGTTTCAGAGCGTCGATCGACAAATTGCACAAGCCATTATTGCCCAATGCGGTTAAACACGGTATAGCCTAAGTAGTCTTTCCATGATTCACCATCCCAATTCAATGTCCTCTATTCCTCCACGTCTCGTCGCCGATGTGCATGCCCCCAACCTCTCGTTTCCCCGGGAAAAACGACCCCTCGGCGGCCGCAACGTCTACGGCGTCGCCGCTGCGGAGGACGCCCCGCCCACCCGGTTCCGGTGGGATTCAAACCTGACCATCGATTGCCCCATGACCCTCCGGATCGTCTGTGCCGTGGATGGACGCGTTCCCTACCATGTGCGGGTGGAAGACGCCGAAACCGGTGACCGCGTCGGGAACATCGACGTCCTCTACCCCTCCTCGGGCCAGATGTTCGAACTCCCCTTGACAAAGTCACAGACCCGAGCGGCTCTGAATCACGGCTTGGATCTTTCGCTGGAAAAAGGCGCGCCCCTCTGGATCGCCGCGCCCGGTCCGAACGCCCCCGACGCCGTGCTCCCCCACCTCTTCCCCGACACCAGTCCCTCCTCACCCGCCCCTTTCCTCTCCCTTTTCTGCTCCGCCGCCTCCCTCCAACCCTGCGACTGGATGGAAGTCTGCGTGCTCGACGGCCTGCGAGACTGGGCGGGTCTCGGACGAAACGACGCCCGCGACGCGCTCCATCAACATCTGGACACTTTTTTCGACCCCAAACGCGGCCAACGGGAAGACATCCGTGGCCGCCCCTGCGACGACCACGCGGGCGGTCCGGAATCCACCGGCCCCTTCGCCATCCTCGCCCTGGAATTCCCCTCCCATCCCGCCCTCCGCTTCGCGGATGAAGGTTTCGCTCTTTATCACCACTCCGATCTCGACCTCATCGGCTCCGATAAAATTGTCACCGAAAGCTGCTACAACATCGCCTACCCCATGATGGCGATCGCCCTGCAACGTGAAGACGCCGACCTCCGGCGGCGCGCCTTGCGGCAACTGGATCTTTCCCGAAAATACCTCGCCGAACCCGACGATTTGCACCTGCGGCATTTTTTCGACGACGGTCGCAAAGCGTTCACCAACTGGAGCCGCGGAGTCGCCTGGTATCTGCTCGGCTGGGTCCGAACCCTCGCCCTCCTCCCGAAAGAGGAACGTCCGGCCGACCTCGTGGCCGAGGCCGACCGCGTCGCCGCCTGGGTTGGACGCCACCAACAGCCCGACGGGCTCTGGCCCTGTTTTCTCAAGGAAAACGAGGTGCGCCCCGACACCTCCGGCTGCGCGGGCATCGCCGCCGCCGTCGCCCTCGGCGTGCGGGAGGGCATGATCGACTCCGACCACCTGTCCGTGGCCCGCCTCGCCTGCGACGCGCTCTGGAACCACACCACCATCGACGGCTGGCTGCGCGGCGCTTCCCAAAGCAACAAAAAGGAAACCCACCATATGGATATCCAGCGCGACCCCTTCCGCGTCGTCGCTCCCTGGGGCATGGGCATGTTCGCCCAATTGCTCGCCGCCCTGGAGCCCGAAAAGGGAGCCTCTTCATGACAGACCGCGCCGTATACAAAACCGTCAAAGGGATCGACCTACGGCTCGAGCTTTTTCACCCTTCCGACGACACTCCGGCCCTACGCCCCGCCGTGTTGATCATTCACGGAGGCGGATGGCATATCGGAGGCCCCGAAAAATATCACAACATGGCGCGGGAATTTACCGACGCCGGATTCACCGCCGCCTGTATGCAATACCGACTCTTGGCGGACGGGCATTCCGTCTTCGACGCCGTGGAGGATGCGCGGGACGCCTTCAACTACCTTCTCGCCCACGCGGAGGATCTCCACATCGATCCAGAGCGGATTGTCGTCTTCGGCAGCTCCGCGGGAGGACACCTCGCCGCCATGCTTCCCCTCGGGAAACCCACCATCGCCCCCGCCGCCTTCGTGCTGATGAACCCCGTGCTCGACACCTCGCCAGAGGGGTTCGGACACGAAGAGATCGGCGAAAAATGGAAGGATATTTCCCCCCTGCATCAGTCGGTGGACGCCCTGCCGCCCACCCTGATTTTTCACGGCACAAACGATGGAACCGTTCCCTTCGCCGGAGCCGCCGCCTTCACCGAGGCCGCCCGCGCCGCGGGCAAAACCTGCGAATTGCACCCGCAAGAGGGCGCGGGACATAATTACTGGTGGGATCCGAAAGTGTATGCGTTCATGATGGACCGCGTCCACGACCTCGCCATCCGTCACCACATTCTCTCATCCGACTCCAAACCCCTGAACAAGGTGGAATCCTCATGACCAAACTCGTATTCGCATGCGAAATCGCCGATCCCGACGCCAAGCAACGCATTCAAAAGCTCGGCGATCTGACCGAGGCCCCGGACGCCAAAACACCGGAAACCCTGATCGAAGCCGCGCGGGACGCCGATATTCTCGTCACCCCCTTCACAAAGGATCCCCTCGTCACCCGCGAAGTGATCGACGCCCTCCCGAACCTTAAACTCATCGGCAGTACCTTCGGAGGCGTCCGCCAGAACATCGACGACCAGTACGCGCTGGAACAGGGCAAAACCCTCATCCACACCGGCCCTACCCGTATCCGGCCCATGGCCGAATACACCCTGACCCTGGCCCTCGCCTCCCTCACCCAGCTCGCCAACTACCACCACTACATGCGCAACGGCGAAGAATGGCCCCGTCAGAAATTCGGACGCACCCGCATCCTGCACAATCGCAAGGTCGGGGTTATCGGGTTCGGTCTCATCGGCCAAGGCATCGCCGACCTCTTCCGACAATTCACCGACGACGTGATGATCCATTCCAACCATTCCTCCGAGGCCGACCTCAAGGCGCAGGGATTTCAGAAGGCGGACGACCTCGACCACGTCTTCCGCGACTGCGAGATCATCGTGCTGGCCGGGGGCTACAATCCCAAAACCCACCACATGATCCGCGGTGAGCATTTCGAGCAAATGGCCGACGAGGCCCTGTTCATCAACATCGCCCGCGGAAAAATGGTCAAACAGGCCGAAATGATCGAGGTCGCCCAACGCAAAAACATCCTGCTCGCGCTCGACGTGTTTGAAGAGGAACCGCTTCCGGCCGACAGCCCACTGCGGGAAAACGACCGCTTCCTCATCGCGCCCCACCGGGCCAACGCCCCACGCGAATTCGAACTCCGCTGGCAATACCTCGCGGACGAACTCGAACGCTACGCCAAAGGCGAACAGCCCGAAACCGCCCTCACCCCCGAGA
>Ga0194138_10000810_pt1 | contig 14762 bp, 12 predicted proteins | sample TARM_MetaG_T2_14_FD_134022 | JGI IMG/M metagenome (GOLD analysis project Ga0194138, IMG submission 134022) | Freshwater microbial communities from Pennsylvania, USA, analyzing microbe dynamics in response to fracking - TARM_MetaG_T2_14 (version 2) | ecosystem: Environmental > Aquatic >...
GCGGCCTGGATGACGGGCGTCAGCTGGCATCTCGCCGGCAACCTGGAGTGGGTGCCCGATTGCACGCAAGTCCGTTTCGACGGTGCCGCCGCCGTCGGCACGGGCCGCGAAAAAGAGAAAACGCTCTTCTCGCGGCTGCAGGTATCCTGCCGAACATGGAGAAAACGATGAACGCGACATCCGCATTTCCGCGTGCGTCATGGCGCTGGCTGGCCGCCGCACTGCTTGTCGTGGCGGTGGCCGGCCCGGCCATGGCGCGCGACGTGCAACTGCTCAACGTGTCCTACGACCCCACCCGCGAGTTGTACAAGGACTACAACGCCGCCTTTGCCAGGCACTGGAAGGCCATGCACGGCGACAGCGTCATGGTGGAAACCTCGCACGGCGGTTCGGGCAAGCAGGCACGTTCGGTGATCGACGGCATCGAGGCCGACGTGGTGACGTTGGCACTGGCCTACGACGTGGACGCGATCGCCGAGAAAGGCAAACTGATCAAGCCCGACTGGGAACAGCGTCTGCCCGACAACAGTGCGCCTTACACCTCGACCATCGTGTTCCTGGTGCGCAAGGGCAACCCCAAGGGCATCAAGGACTGGCCGGACCTGTTGAAGGCCGGCGTGTCGGTGGTGACGCCCAACCCGAAGACCTCCGGCGGCGCGCGCTGGAACTATCTGGCCGCGTGGGCGTATTTCGACAGGATATTCAAGGGCGACCGGGCCAAGGTGCGACGCAGCATGATCGCGTTGTTCCGCAACGTGCCGGTGCTCGACACCGGTGCGCGCGGCGCCACCACCACCTTCGTCCAGCGCGGCATCGGCGACGTGCTGCTGGCGTGGGAGAACGAGGCCTTCCTCGCGCAGGAGGAGCTGGGCCCGGACAAGTTCGAGATCGTGGTGCCGAAGCTGTCGATCCTTGCCGAGCCATCGGTGGCCGTGGTCGACAAAAACGTGGACAGGCACGGCACCCGCGCGGTGGCCGAGGAGTACCTCAAGTACCTGTATTCACCCGAAGGGCAGAAGATCGCCTCCCGGCATTACTACCGTCCGCGCAACCCCGGGTTCGCCGACCCGGCCGATGTCGCGCGCTTCCCGAAGGTGGAGCTGGTGACCATCAGGCAGGCTTTCGGTTCGTGGAAGAAGGCGCAGGCCGAGCACTTCGCCGACGGCGGCCTCTTCGACCAGATCCAGGCGGGCAAGTAACCGATGGCGGTACCGGCATCGCCAAGGGCGCGCACGCGCCGCCGCGTGATCCCCGGGTTCGGTCTGAGCCTGGGGATCACGCTTGCGTGGCTGGGCCTGATCGTCCTGATCCCGCTGTTGGGCGTGTTCGCCAAGGCCGGCAGCTTGGGCTGGTCGGGCCTGTGGCATGCATGGGTCGAGCCGCGGGTGCTGTCGGCGCTGATGGTGAGTTTCGGCACCGCGCTGGCGGCCGCCGCGTTCAATGCACTGGCGGGCACGTGGGTGGCGTGGGTATTCGTGCGTTATCCGTTCCCAGGCAAGCGATTGTTCGACGCGATGATCGATTTGCCGTTCGCCTTGCCCACGGCGGTGGCCGGCATCGCGCTGACTGCGTTGTACGGGCCCAACGGCTGGATCGGCCGGTGGCTGGAACCGCTGGGCATCAAGGTGGCCTATACCCAGCTGGGCATCGTGGTGGCGCTGGTGTTCGTCGGTTTGCCGTTCGTGGTGCGGGTGGTGGAGCCGGTGCTGGCCGAGAGCGAACGCGAGCTGGAAGAAGCGGCGGCCACGCTCGGCGCCGGTCGTTGGCACACGGTGACGCGGGTGGTGCTGCCGGGCTTGTGGCCGGCGGTGCTGACGGGGTTCGCGCTGGCTTTTGCCCGCGGCGTGGGCGAGTACGGCTCGGTGATCTTCATCGCCGGCAACCTGCCCAATGCCACCGAGATCGCGCCCTTGTTGATCACCATCAGGCTGGAGGAGTTCGATTACGCCGGTGCCACTGCGATCGCCGCGGCGATGCTGTTGCTGTCCTTCTGCGTGCTGCTGTCCGCGAACCTGTGGCAAGGCCGGATGCTGCGGCGTGGCCGGGAGTAGGGCAGGATGAGCCAGAGCGTCTCCTCTTCCCTGGCAGTGCCGCTTCGCCGCGCCCGCGATGTCGCTTCCGCCACCACCGAGCCGCGCTGGGCGCGCACGGCGTTGATCGTCGGCGCGCTGGGTTTCCTGCTGTGCTTCCTGTTGCTGCCGTTGCTGCTGGTGTTCGCCGAGGCATTGCGCGGCGGCGTTACGGTGTTCTGGAAGGCATTGTCCGATCCGGACGCGCTGGCGGCGATCCGCCTGAGCCTGCTGGTCACCGCCATCGTGATCCCGCTGAATCTGGTGTTCGGCGTGGCCGCGGCTTGGCTGGTCAGCAAGCATCGCTTCCCCGGCCGGCGTCTGCTGGCGAGCCTGATCGACCTGCCGTTTTCGGTGTCGCCGGTGGTGGCCGGGTTGGTGTTCTTGTTGATCTTCGGCCGCCAGGGCTGGGCTTGGCCGTTGGTGGACGAAGGTTGGGCCGTGCATCTGCCGTGGCTGGGCGAGGTGGTGCTGAAGCTGCCGAAGATCGTGTTCGCCCTGCCGGGCATCGTGCTGGCCACCACGTTCGTCACGTTCCCGTTCATCGCACGCGAATTGATGCCCTTGATGGAGCAGCAGGGCAGCGACGAGGAACTGGCCGCGCTGAGCCTCGGTGCCGGCGGCTGGCAAACCTTCTGGCGGGTGACGCTGCCGAACATCCGCTGGGGCCTGCTGTACGGCGTGCTGCTGTGCGGGGCGCGCTCGATGGGCGAGTTCGGTGCGGTGTCGGTGGTGTCCGGGCACATCCGCGGGCGCACCAACACGCTGCCGCTGCACGTGGAAATCCTCTACAACGAATACGCCTACAGCGCCGCGTTCGCCTGCGCATCGCTGCTTGCGCTCGGTGCCTTGCTGACGCTGACGCTGAAGGCCTGGCTGGAATGGCGCCACGGCGACGCACTCGCCGCCGGGCGCAGGCATTGAGGGAGAGCGAAGATGGGCATCGACATCCGCAACGTCGGCAAGCGTTTCGACCAGTTCGTGGCGCTGGACGACATCAATCTTTCTATCCACGACGGCGAATTGGTCGCCCTGCTCGGTCCATCCGGTTCGGGCAAGACCACGTTGCTGCGGGTGATCGCCGGGCTGGAGCAGGCCGATGCCGGCCACGTGTCGTTCGACGGCGTGGATGCCAGCGGGCTGGACATCCAGTCGCGTCGCGCCGGCTTCGTGTTCCAGCATTACGCCTTGTTCAAGCACATGACGGTGGGCGACAACATCGGTTTCGGCCTGCGCGTGCGCAAGAGGAGCGAACGTCCGCCGGAAGCGAAAATCCGCGGGCGCGTGCGCGAACTGCTCGATCTGGTGCAGCTGTCCGGGCTTGAACGACGCTATCCGGCGCAGTTGTCCGGCGGCCAGCGCCAGCGCGTGGCCCTGGCGCGCGCGCTGGCCATCGAGCCGCGCGTGCTGCTGCTGGACGAGCCCTTCGGCGCACTCGATGCGCAGGTACGCCGTGACCTGCGCCGCTGGCTGCGCGAGATCCACCACCAGACCGGCCTGACCACGGTGTTCGTCACCCACGATCAGGAAGAGGCGCTGGAGCTGGCCGACCGCGTGGCCATCCTCGACCGCGGCCGGATCGGCCAGGTCGGCGCGCCGGCGGACATCTACGAGCGGCCGGCATCGCCGTCCATCTACGCCTTCATCGGCGAGATCAACCGCATCCGCGCCACCGTGGCCGGGCCGGCCCTGCGGGTGGCCGGGCTGGAACTGCCGTTGCCGGAACATGTCGGCGGCATGGCGGGCGAGGCCGAGGTGTTCATCCGGCCGGAAGACGTGCAGATCGATGGCGACGCGCCGGGCTGGGAGGCCGTGGTCGTGTCCGGCCGGCAGACCGGGGCACGCCACCGCCTGCGCGCGCGTTTGCTGGAAACCGGCGATGAGCTGGACATCGACCTGTCGGCGCAGGCCGTGCGTTCCGGGCTGCCGGCCGAGGGTGCGTCGATCCGGCTGGCCCCCGTGCGCTACGGGGTTTTCCCTGTCGGGGATTGAATTCCCGCAGGTTTCTTCCGCCATGGATTTCTCCGGGGCGATATTTTCCTGCCGGGTGGGTAGGGGATGGGATTGGGCGGGTAGGTTGCCAGCACGCGGACGATGGGTTAGAAATCCGTTAACACTGTGACACATGCCCGTTTCGGGCCCCTCCCCCGCCACTCGCCACAGGAGTTCATCGGATGAAGACACGCAAGCTGGGTATCGCCTTGGTTGCCGCCATGCTGGCCGCCGCACCGTTCGCTTCGTTTGCCCAGGAGGCGGAGGACGACTACAAGCCCTTCAGCGGCACGCTTGGCGCCACCACCGATTACGTCTGGCGCGGCATTTCCCAGACCAACGAAGATCCGGCGTTCCAGGCGGGCATCACCTACACCTCCAAGATCGGCATCTATGCCGGTGCGTGGACGTCGAACGTGGATTTCGGCGCGGGCGACCCGGACTGGGAGCGCGACTACAACATCGGCTACAACACCGACTTCGGCGAACACGTCAATTTCGACGTGATGGTCAACCGCTACACCTACGGCGGTGCCAGCGACCTGAACTGGAACGAGCTGATCACCAAGACCACGTTCTACAAGACCTACTACCTCACGCTGACCTATTCGAACGATTCCTGGGCCACCGACGAAAACGGCTACTACGCCGGCGTCGGCGGCAACTGGTCGTTGCCGCACGATTTCACCGTCGGTGCCAGCTATGGCCGCAGCATGTTCAGCAACAAGGCCGGCATCGAGGATTACTCGGACTACTCGGTCAGCTTGGGCAAGACTTTCGGCCCGCTGTCCTTGTCGCTGGCCTACATCGATACCGACAAGGCCGGCGAGCGCGTCGGCGGCAGCAACGCGGGCGACCGCGTGGTGTTCACCGCCACCGTCGGGCTCTGATCCGGCCGGCCGCGATGCGGCCCTGGCAAGACCGAAGAAGGGCGCCCTCGCGGCGCCCTTCGCTTTGCGGCCGTCAGTACCAGCTCAGCACGATCTTGCCGGACTTGCCCTGTTCCATCAGGTCGAAGCCCTGCTGGAAATCCTCGATCGGCAACTGGTGGGTCAGTGCCTTGCCGAGCGGGAAGCCGGACAGCACCAGTTGCGTCATCTTGTACCAGGTTTCGTACATCTTGCGGCCGTAGATGCCCTGCACGGTGAGGCCCTTGAAGATGATCCTGTCCCAGTCGATGCCGGTGCCCTTGGGCAGGATGCCGAGCAGGGCGATCTTGCCGCCGTGGTACATGCAGTCGAGCATGTCGGCAAAGGCGCGCGGGTTGCCGCTCATCTCCAGGCCCACGTCGAAGCCTTCCATCTGCAGATCGGCCATCACTTCCTTGAGCGAGGTCTTGGACACGTTGACCACGCGAGTGGCGCCCATGTCGGCAGCCAGCGCCAAGCGGTAGTCGTTGACGTCGGTGACCACCACGTTGCGTGCGCCGACGTGCTTGCAGATGCCGGCGGCGATGATGCCGATCGGGCCGGCGCCGGTGATCAGCACGTCTTCGCCGATCACGTCGAATTCCAGCGCGCAGTGCGCGGCATTGCCGTAGGGGTCGAAGAAAGCGGCCAGTTCGGACGGGATCTGGTCCGGAATCGGCCACAGGTTGCTGGCCGGCATCACCATGTACTCGGCGAACGCGCCGTTGACGTTGACGCCGATGCCCACGGTGTTGGGGCACAGGTGCGGACGTCCGCCGCGGCAGTTGCGGCAATGGCCGCAGACGATGTGGCCTTCGGCCGAGACGCGCTGGCCGAGCTTGTAGCCGACCACGCCGGGGCCGAGTCCGGCGATGCGGCCGACGAATTCGTGGCCGATGGTCAGGCCCGGGCGAATGGTGCGCTGCGCCCATTCGTCCCACAGGTAGATGTGCAGGTCGGTGCCGCAGATGGCGGTCTTTTCGACCTTGATCAGCACCTCGTTGGGTCCGGGCACGGGCACCGGGACTTCTTCCAGCCAGATGCCCTTGGCGGCTTCGCGCTTGACCAGCGCTCTCATCGTCGTGTCCATCGTGGCCCTGCCCGTGTTCGGAGCGTCCATTATATGGTTGCGAAGGCAACTTTTCTGCCGCATGCCTTGGTTCCATGACTCAAGGCATGCGGCCGGGGAGTCTGTCGCCGCTAGAATTGTTACTTACTTACAAAATGGAGATGTGCCGGTGCGCATGACGCCGCTGAGTTTTTCCATCCTGGCCGGCCTGGCCGTCGCATCGGCGGCCCACGCAGGCGAGGGCATGTGGGTGCCGCAGCAGTTGCAGCAGATCGCCGGGCCGCTGAAGCAGGCCGGCCTGCAGTTGCCGGCCGAGCAGCTTGCCAACCTGACCGGTGACCCGATGGGCGCGGTGGTGGCGCTGGGCGGCTGCACTGCCAGCTTCGTCTCGCCCAATGGCCTGGTGGTGACCAACCACCACTGTGCCTACGGCGCGATCCAGCTCAATTCAACGCCGCAGAAGAACCTGATCAAGGACGGCTTCAACGCCCCGACCACGGCGGACGAGCTGAGCGCCGGCCCGAATGCGCGCGTCTACGTGCTCGATGCCATCACCGACGTCACCGCGCCGGCCAAGGCCGCGATGGCCGCGGCCGGTGACGATCCGCTCAAGCGCAGCGATGCGCTTGAGGACTTCCGCAAACAGCAGATCGCCGCCTGCGAAGCCGAACCGGGCTATCGCTGCCAGTTCTTCAGTTTTGCCGGAGGCAATACCTATCGCCTGTTCAAGAACATCGAGATCAAGGACGTGCGGCTGGCCTACGCGCCGCCGGCCAGCGTGGGCAAGTTCGGCGGCGATGTCGACAACTGGATGTGGCCGCGCCACACCGGCGATTTCTCGTTCTACCGTGCCTACGTGGGCAAGGACGGCAAGCCGGCGGCGTATTCCAGGGACAACGTGCCCTACCGGCCGCGGCACTGGTTGAAGTTTGCCGACCAGCCGCTGGGTGCGGGCGATTTCGTGATGGTGGCCGGTTACCCGGGCCGGACCAACCGCTATGCGCTGGTGGGTGAATTCGAGAACACGGCCAACTGGACGTATCCGACGGTGGCCAAGGCCTACGAGGACGTGATTGCCTTGGTAGGGGCCGCAGGCAGGCAGAATCCGGACGTGCAGGTGAAGTACGCCAGCGCGATGGCAAGCTGGAACAATGCCAACAAGAACTATCGCGGCCAGCTGGAAGGCTTCAAGCGCATCGATGCGTTGGGCCAGAAGCAGGCAGAGGAAGCGGCCGTGCTGGCTTGGCTCAAGCAGCAGGGCACGGCGGGCAAGCCGGCGCTGGCCGCGCACGATGCGCTGGTGACACTGGTCGAGCAGGGCAAGGCCACCCAACAGCGCGATTTCGTGCTGGGTCAGTTCGACCGCACCGGCGCGATCGGCGCGGCCATCACGCTGTACCGGCTGTCGATCGAGCGCGCCAAGCCCGATGCCGAGCGCGAAAGCGGCTACCAGCAGCGCGACCTGCCGGGCATCGAGGGCGCGATGAAGCAGATGGAGCGCCGCTACGTGCCGGCGATGGATGCGCAGCTGCAGCGGTTCTGGCTGGACCGCTACACGGCCTTGCCTGCCACGCAGCGGCTCAAGGCGGTGGATGCGTGGCTGGGCGGCGACGATGCGGCGGCGGTGAAGTCGGCGGTCGATCGTCTGGCCGGTACCCGCCTCGGTGAAGGCGGCGAGCGCATGAAGTGGTTGGACGCCGACCGCGCCGCGTTCGAGGCCAGCGACGACCCGGCCATCCGCTATGCGGTGGCGGTGATGCCGGCGCTGCTGGAGATCGAGCGGCAGGACAAGATCAAGACCGGCGAGCAGCTCAAGTACCGCCCAATCTATCTGCAGGCGCTGGCCGACTACAAGAAGAGCCATGGCGAATTCGTCTATCCGGACGCCAACCTGTCCTTGCGCATCACCTTCGGCAACGTCAAGGGCTACGCGCCCAGGGACGGCGTGGAATACGTGCCGTTCACCACGGTCGAAGGCGTGGCCGCCAAGGAGACCGGCGCCGAACCGTTCGACTCGCCCAAGGCCCTGCTCGATGCGGTCAAGGCCAAGCGTTACGCCGGGCTGGCCGACAAGCGCCTGGGCACGGTGCCGGTGGATTTCCTGTCCGACCTGGACATCACCGGCGGCAACTCCGGCTCGCCGGTGATGGACGCGCACGGCAAGCTGGTCGGCCTGGCTTTCGACGGCAACTGGGAATCGGTGAGCAGCAACTGGGTGTTCGACCCGAGGACGACCCGGATGATCGCGGTGGACAGCCGCTATCTGGAATGGATCATGCGCGAAGTGGCGCCGGCGCCGCAGTTGCTGAAGGAACTGGGCCTGCCACAGCAACGCTGAGTATCGCCGGGAAGTTCCGGAGGAAACCGACGGGAGCGGGTATCATGCCGCTCCCGTCGCCGCATCCGGCCCCGGCTTGTGCGGCGCGGGGCAGCCACGAACCACCGCAGGAATCCCCACATGCGCATCCTCCTTGCCCGTCACGGCGAAACGCCGTGGAACGCCGAAGGCCGGTACCAGGGCCAGATCGACATTCCGCTTTCGCCGGTCGGCGAAGCCCAGGCCAGGGCCTTGGGCGAACGCCTGAAGGACGTGCGCATCGACCGCGCGGTGGCCTCGCCGCTGTCGCGTGCGCAGGCCACCGCCCGCTTCGCGCTGGGCCCGGCCCGCGAGAGCCTGCTGCTGACCGAGCCGGACCTGCAGGAAATCGCCCACGGCGAGTGGGAGGGCCTGCTGGCCAGCGAAATCCAGGAGAAGGACCCGGCCCGCCTGCGCGCCTGGCGCGAGGAGCCGGACACGGTGCTGATGCCCGGTGGTGAATCGCTGCGGCAGGTGCTGGACCGTTCCTGGCGCGGGCTCAGCACGGCGATGGCCGGTCTCGGCGACGAGGACACCTTGCTGGTGGTGGCCCACGACGCGGTCAACCGGGTGATCCTGTGCCGCATCCTCGGCCTGCCGATCGGCAAGCTGTGGACCTTCCGCCAGGCACCGACCACGCTGAACCTGCTTGAAGGCGAAAGCCCGGACACGCTGGAAGTGGTGCGTCTGAACGATTGCGCCCATCACACGCCGTTCTTCGGCGAAGCCAAGCACCGCGCACTCTGATCAAGCCGCTTGCGGCCCCTTGCCGCGCTTTCCGGCGGACGTACCTGTGCGGCGCGACATGCATGGCCGCATGCTCCCCGGCAGCGTTGCCTTGCACGCGACAGTGCGTGGACAGGTGCTCGCTGCCATCGTGCCCGCCGCGCGATGGCGGCGTATCGTGACGACCCCATGGTGGATGCACGCATGAACTTGCAGGATTGGCTGGCCCGGATCGAGGGCCGGCACCCCGCCGGCGCGATCGCGCTCGGCCTTGATCGCGTGTGCGAGGTGGCCGGGCGCATGCGCCTGGGCGCACCGGCGAAGAAGACGATCATCGTCGGCGGCACCAACGGCAAGGGCTCGACGGTAGCCTTCATCGAAGCCATTGCCCGGGCTGCCGGGCGCCGCGTCGGCGCGTACACCTCTCCGCACCTGTTTCGCTACAACGAGCGAGTGCGCATCGATGGCGAGGATGCCGAAGACGCCGCGCTCGTGGCCGGTTTCGAGGCCGTGGAAGCCGCGCGCGGCGACACGCCGCTGACCTATTTCGAATACGGCACGTTGGCCGCGCTGTGGCTGTTTTCGCAACGCAAACTCGACCTGGCCGTGCTGGAGGTGGGCTTGGGCGGCCGGCTGGATGCGGTCAACATCGTCGAGCCGGACGTGTCGGTGATCACCACCGTGGACATCGACCACGTCGAATGGCTGGGCCCGGACCGCGAGAGCATCGGTGCCGAGAAGGCCGGCATCGCCCGCGCGTGGAAGCCGCTGATTCTCGGCGACATCGACCCGCCGTCCAGCGTGCTGCGCCATGCCTACCTGATCGGTGCGCAAGCCAACCGCTACGGCAGCGATTTCTTTGCCGACGTGCTGCCGGACGATCCCGAACACTGGCGCTGGCGCGAGGTCGGCACCGCCATGCTTCTGCCCCATACGCAACTGGCCGCGCCGGTGCAGCGGGTCAACGCGGCGGTTGCCATCGCCGCGCTGCGCGCCGCGCACGTGCCGGTGACGCGCGCGGCCATCGCCGAAGGCATGGCGTCGGCGCGCGTGGCCGGGCGGTTGCAGCGTTTCGAGCGCGACGGCGTGGAGATCGTGGTCGATGTCGGGCACAACCCGCAGGCCGCCCGGCAGCTGGCCGACTGGCTGGCCGCACGCCCGGCGAGCGGGCGCACGCTTGCGGTCTTCGCCGCGCTGGCCGACAAGGATGCGCCGGGCGTGGTCGAGGCCGTGGCCACGCGCATCGACGGCTGGTGGCTGGCCGGGCTGGAAGACGCCGGTGCGCGCGGGCAGGGCGTGGACGCCTTCGCCGCACGTCTGGCCGGGACCGCGGCAGCAACGGGCGAGCGTCATGCCGGCGTGATCGGCGCGCTGGCGGCGGCACGGGCCAGCGCGCGGGCGGGCGACCGCATCCTCGTGTTCGGTTCCTTCCACACCGCCAGCGCCGCGCTCGACGCCTTGCGTTCAGACCGGTGAGGCCGCCGCCGCGGGCGGCTCCGTATAATCGGCCGGCAATCCGCAGGCTTCGATCCAGATCCTCCCGTGGAAACCTCTCTCAAACACCGTTTGATCGGTGCCGGCGTGCTGGTGGCGCTGGCGGTGATCTTCCTGCCGATGCTGGTCAAGGGGCCTGCCCCGGACAGCGGCGCCCAGGACGTCTCGCTGCATGTGCCGGAGGCGCCGCAGGACGGCTTCGAGACCCGCGAGCTGCCGCTGGTGGGCGATGCCGGCCCGGCCACTCCGGCGCCGGTGCAGCCCGCGCCGGGCGCGTCGGTCACGGCGCCGGACGCCAATGCCCAGGCGTCGGCGGGCAATCCCGATGCCGCCGATCTTGCCGTGCCGGCTCCGGCCGTCGCGGCTGGCAATTACGCGGTCACGTTCGGCGCCTATGCCTCGGCCGGCGATGCCGACAAGGTGATCGCGCGGCTCAAGCAGTCCGGCTTGCCCGGCTTCAGCACGCAGGACACCATCAACGGCCGGCCGGCCTGGCGCGTGCGCGTGGGGCCGTATGCCGAGCAGGCGCAGGCCGAGGCGGCGCGCCTGTCGGCGACGAAGATCCGCAGTGACGTGAAGCTGCAGGTCATCGCGCTGGATGCGGCGCCACGGGGCGCACCTGCGGCAACGGTCAGCACGCCCGCGCCGATGCCGGCCACCGAGGTCCCGCGTTCCGCGGTGACGACGGCTCCGGCCAGTACGCCGGCGGCGCGCGTCGAACAGGCCAAGCCGTCCACGCCGGCGATGGCCGATGCCGTCAAACCGGCTCCGGCCAAACCTGCAGCGACCAAGCCCGAGCAGGCCAAGGTCGAAGCTCCCAAACCGGCACCTGCGAAGGCCGAACCGGCCAAGCCTGCCGTGGCCACCACGCCCAAGGCGCCGGCCGCCAGTGGCGTGGGCTTTGCCGTGCAGCTCGGCGCATTCGGGGCCGCCGCCGATGCCAACGCACTGCGCGACAAGGCGCGTGCGGCCGGGTTCAGTGCGTTCGTCGAGCAGGTCAATACCGACAAGGGCCCGCTGAACCGTGTCCGCATCGGCCCGGTGGCTACCCGCGACGAGGCCGAGAAGCTCAAGGCGTCCGTTGCCGCCAAGCTCGGCGTCAGCGGCATGGTGCGCCCGCATCCGTGACCGATGCGCCGACGCCTGACGCCGGGGCTGCGGCGTGACGTCGCTCGATCTGGTCCTGCTGGCCATCGTTGCGGTTTCGGCCCTGTTCGGGCTGATGCGCGGCCTGGTGGGCACCGTGGTGTCGCTGCTGGCGTGGGGATTGGCCGGGTGGATGGCCTTCCATCACGGCGGCGACATCGCCCTGCTGATGGCCCGGCGCGGCGCACCGACGCCTGCCGACCTGCTGGCCGGGCATGCGCTGGCGTTCATCGGCGTGCTGGTGCTGGTGGGCGCAGTCGGCTGGCTGGTGCGCTGGTTGTTGCGCGCCATTGGCTTGTCCGGGCTGGACCGCCTGCTCGGCATGGCCCTGGGCATCGTCCGCGGCGGGCTGGTGGCCTGCATGCTGGTGCTGGTGCTGGGGTTCACCCGCTTGCCGCAGGGCGAGGCATGGGCGCATTCGCGTTGTCTGCCCGTGCTGATGCCCGGCGTGGCCCTGATGGTGCGCTGGTTGCCTGAATGGGCCGCCAGCGAATTGGACCTCGGACGCGGCCCCGGTTTTGGCAACGGCGCGCCGGCAGGCGATAATGCACGCAGACCAGAACACGATCCGAAGGGCGACGCGGCAGGCGCGTTGCCCGCTCCCGTGGGCGAAGGCGACGGACCGGTGCTTTCCCGGCCCGCGCGCTGAATCCGGCGCCGCTTTCCGCTTCATTCGTCATTCCATCCAGCTCCGGCCCGCGCCGGAGGGAGTACGCACCATGTGTGGCATCGTCGGCATCGTCGGCACCCAGAACGTCGCGGCCCAGCTCTATGACGGGCTGACCGTGTTGCAGCATCGCGGCCAGGATGCCGCCGGCATCGCCACCGCGGACGGCACGCGCCTGCGCCTGCACAAGGGCAATGGCCTGGTGCGCGACGTGTTCAACGCCCGGGTGATGAGCCCGCTGGAAGGTCGCGTCGGCATCGCCCATTGCCGCTACCCGACCGCCGGTTCGGAAGGCATGGACGAGGCGCAGCCGTTCTACGTCAACTCGCCCTACGGCATCGCGCTGGCGCACAACGGCAACCTGATCAACACCGATGCATTGCGCAAGCAGGTGTTCGAGGCCGATCGCCGCAACATCAACACCGACTCGGACAGCGAAGTGCTGCTGAACGTGTTCGCCTACGAGCTGGACGCGCAGCGCATGCTCACGCCGGAAGCGGCGATCCGCGCGGTGGCCGGCGTGCACCGCCGCTGCAAGGGCGGCTACGCGGTGGTCAGCGTGGTGCTGGGGCTGGGGCTGGTGGCCTTCCGCGACCCGCACGGCATCCGTCCGCTGGTGCTGGGCAAGCGCGACAGCGCCGAGGGCATCGAGTACATCGTGGCGTCCGAATCGGCGGCGCTGGACATCCTCGGGTTCCAGCGCGTGCGCGACGTGCTGCCGGGCGAAGCGGTGGTCATCACCGCGCGCGGCGAGCTGTTCTCCGAAGTGTGCGCCTCGCCGACCGACCATGCGCCGTGCATCTTCGAATACGTGTACTTCGCTCGCCCGGATTCGATGATCGACAACGTCTCGGTGCACAAGGCACGCATGCGCATGGGCATCAAGCTGGGCGAGAAGATCCTGCGCCTGCGCCCGGACCACGACATCGACACCATCATCCCGATTCCGGACACCTCGCGCGACGCGGCGCTGGAAATCTCCAACGTGCTGGGCGTGAAGTACCGCGAGGGCTTCGTCAAGAACCGTTACGTCGGCCGCACCTTCATCATGCCGGGGCAGAGCGAGCGGGCCAAGTCGGTGCGGCGCAAGCTCAACCCCATCCATCTGGAGTTCCGCAACCGCGTGGTGCTGCTGGTGGACGACTCCATCGTGCGCGGCACCACCAGCCAGCAGATCGTGCAGATGGCGCGCGATGCCGGCGCGCGCAAGGTCTATCTGGCCAGCGCCGCGCCGCCGGTGCGCTACCCGAACATCTACGGCATCGACATGCCGGCTTCCGAGGAGCTGGTGGCCCATGGCCGCACCGAACAGGAGATCCAGGAATTCCTCGGCTGCGACTGGCTGGTCTACCAGGACCTGGACGATCTGGAGTCGGCGGTGCGCGAGGGCAACGCGGACCTGAAGAAGTTCGACTCCTCGTGCTTCACCGGCGAATACATCACCGGCATCGAAGCGGGCTACTTCGAGCGCATCCAGCAGTTGCGTTCGGATGAAGCCAAGAAAAAGCGCCGCGCCTGAGTGTCGGCGGGCATCGACGCGGATGACGGGCTGCCGGCCGATCTGCTGGAGGCGGCCCGCCGCTGTCTGGCCGAGGCCGACCCGGAACGCAAGGCGCGGCTGACCCGGCGTTGCGCGGCCGCGTTCCGCGCCGGGCGGCTGGCGATGCCGGCCGATGCGCCGCCGCCGGAACCGATCCGCATGCCGGGCCGGCCGGCGCGGTTGCAGTTGGTGCATCCGCGCGAACTGCCGCGGCGCGGCCTTGGCAGCGACGAAGGCCGGGCGGCGTTCCTGCATGCCATCGCCCACATCGAGCTGAACGCCATCGACCTGGGCTGGGACGCGGTGTACCGCTTTCGCGGCCTGCCTGCCCAATTCCACGTCGATTGGGTGGGCGTGGCCGAGGACGAGTCCCGCCACTTCCTGCTGCTGCGCGACCGGCTGCGCGAGTTCGGCCACGAGTACGGCGATTTCCCGGCCCACAACGGCCTGTGGGAAATGTGCGAGAAAACCGCGCACGACGGCCTGGCGCGTATGGCGCTGGTGCCACGCGTGCTGGAGGCGCGGGGGCTGGACGTGACGCCGGGCATGATCGTCAAACTGCGCGCGCTGGGCGACGAAAAAACCGCGGCGATCCTGGAGATCATCCTCGACGAGGAAGTCGGGCACGTCGCCGCGGGTTCGCGCTGGTACCACTGGCATTGCGCGCAGCGCGGCATCGAGCCGCGTCGGCGCTTCCGCGAATTGCTGGCCGAATATGCCGGCGGCTACCTGCATGGTCCGTTCAACCTGCAGGCCCGGCTGCTGGCCGGTTTCGATGCCGAGGAAATCGAGGCC
>Ga0194138_10000811_pt1 | contig 14749 bp, 13 predicted proteins | sample TARM_MetaG_T2_14_FD_134022 | JGI IMG/M metagenome (GOLD analysis project Ga0194138, IMG submission 134022) | Freshwater microbial communities from Pennsylvania, USA, analyzing microbe dynamics in response to fracking - TARM_MetaG_T2_14 (version 2) | ecosystem: Environmental > Aquatic >...
GCTCCCCAGGTAGGACTTGAACCTACGACCTACGGATTAACAGTCCGCCGCTCTAACCAACTGAGCTACTAGGGAATATGTTTTCGCTTTCAGAACGCTTGCTTTTAAAAGCGATGCAAAAATAACAGCTTTTCGGGAAAGAAAAAATTTTTTGGAAAAAATTAATTGTTCTACCAACATTTTAACGGAACCCAGCTTCACGCCGGAACTGGAGTCACATTTATTGTTTCCCTCACGTTCCGGCTTAAAAACTAAAGGTCTTTCTCGCCTGTTGGCGCAGGTTTGTTTTTAGTTTCAGAAACAAAAGCTGCAATAACAAGTGCCAAAGCCAGAAAGATACCGATGTAAACCCCGGTTGGAATAGGTGCCGGTTCTCCCTGTGCATACGAATGTAAACCCGACAGGTAGTAATTCACCCCAAAATAGGTCATCAGCACCGAACCGAACCCAAGCAGCGAGGCAGCACTAATCGCATAATTCCCTTTTAATCCCGGAATTTTATACATGTGTACGATAAACGCATACACCAAAATAGTTACCATGGCCCAGGTTTCTTTAGGGTCCCAGCCCCAGTATCTTCCCCACGACTCGTTCGCCCACACGCCGCCAAGAAAGGAACCAATGGTAAGTGTGAACAACCCGAGAATCAGAGAAATATTTATGATGTAAACCAATTCTTTAATGGTAAAACTAATCCGGTTTAAATTTCCGGGAGTGCGGAAAACCATGAGAATTAAGTTGAGCAGCCCCAGCAAAGCGGCAATTCCCAGAAACCCGTAACTGGCCATAATTACTGCCACATGCACAATTAACCAGTACGATTTCAACACCGGAACCAGGTTTGTAATTTCCGGGCTCATCCAGCTAAAGCTGGCCACAAGCAAGGTTAAACCGGCAAGCAGTGTAGTCAGCGATAATGTGATTTCAGACCGTCTTACAAAAATCAGCCCGGCGAGCAAAGTCGCCCAGCTCACAAAAACCATCGACTCGTACCCGTTACTCCAGGGCGCATGCCCCGAAATATACCACCTGACAGCCAGCCCGGCGGTGAGCACCAGAAACAAAAGAACGATGAGCAGAAAACCGGCCTGCCTTAATTTGCTTAATTTTACTTTTGGATTGAAAATGGTAATCAGCTGTATAAAAAGCAGCACCAATCCTAACGTCATGAATATTTTTGAGAGTTTTCCGAAAATATCCAGTTTATGGTACAGTACTTCAAGTTTTATTTTGGTTTTTGAAGGGATAATTTCAGCACCTTGCTGTTGCTGGTAGCTTTTTAATTGGGCCAAAAGCTGGTTGGCAGCCACCCAGTTGCGATTACCAACCGCATTTAAGTAATTGCTGACAATCTGTTCGGCAAAAACTTCATGGTCCCCGCCCAGGGTTTCAGCTTCGTTAACCGATACCCACTTTTTGTTTTCGTCGCCGGGGACGGGAAAAACAGTAAAAAAATGCCCGGTAAATACACTGTTCAGAATATTAACACGCTCATCAACATTAATCACCTCTTTTTCGAGCTTGTTGCGTTTGGCCGAACTTTTTTCGTAGGCTGCATTTACCAGTGAACTTAACCTGTAGCCACCGCGCTCACGCGTAGTAACAATATCGTTAAAAGCTGCATATTTTCCGTTGATGCCAAGAAAATTCCGGAGTTCGGGATTGGCCACTTTTATGAACGGCACGTTTCTCCATTTTCCGGGATTGGCCTGCATGTCGAGAAAAACAGCAGAGGCCGACAATCCTTCCCACTTTTGCTTTTTGGCTACTTTACGCATAATTTCAGAAGCCAGGGTTGCAGCAGGCTCAACACGTCCTTTCCGGCTTTGCAGCAAAAGTTCCTCAAATTCTCTCACATGCTGCTTGTCGGGTGGTTGCAGGTTGGGTGTTTGGGCGCTTACTGCTGAAAACGAAAATGCAAAAATTAAAACCGCAAAAAGTTTCTTGCGCTTTTCACTCATTTTGCCTGAACCTTTCACCAAACTCCGGAAACGGCTGCTTTTGTTGAAAAGTGTTAATATCATTCCCAGTGTCATAATTAAATATCCGAAGTAGGTTACGGAGGTTCCAAGCACATCATAATTTACCGATAAAATTGTGCCCCGCTCATCCTGATCATACGACGACTGAAAAAAGCGATATCCTTCGTATTTCAAAATATTGTTCATGAAAATACGATACGGAATTTCCACGTCACCGTCCCGGAGCACCACTTCGCTGGCATAAGACGAAGGGCTGTTTGAGCCGGGATATCTTTCCAGCTGAAAGTCTTCAAGATATAATGAAAAAGGCAGTTCAATATTTTTTGAGCCGTAAGAAGCCGAAACGGCAATGTCATTTATTTTGGCATTCACGGGGCTACTGACTACCCCTTTTTGCCCGAAAACAATCAGCTCTTTGGACTGGTCGCCAACCGTTACCAGCATCCGCAACGCATCGTTTGCTGCCCCGCCACGCTGCGAGGGATCGTACTCCAGCCGGGTAAGGGCTTTCATGAAAAACTGTTTTACAGCAAAATTGAGTTCTCCCATTGAATACACCTTTTGGGTTTCTACCTGCGCGGTTTCCCCGGGTGGTATTACATGTGGTTCGGTTCCCTGCATTCCTGTAACACGGAGCGAATCGTTTGCCGAAATAAACAACGTTCCGTTATCAATAAATAAACTGACATCATTATTTTCAGCAGATTCGAAACCCAGCGAATAGCCGTCCACCTGTTTTGAATTACCCTGTTTCAGGTTGAAATCGTTGCGTTGCATTCCGGGGTTTACTGTTAAAACCGAAACTATTGGTTCGCCGGAAGGATTGGGCACAACTGTTTCGACGGCCGAAGGGACATATTGTAAATTTTCAAAATGAATTTCCCGGTTATCTAAATGTAATGTTTCTGAAAACCGGTTTGAAGCATAGGGCGAAAACAACACTTCAGTTTCATCATTTACGGTTTGGTTTTCATTTGAAGCGGTTACGTTTATAAATGAAGCGGTTGATACTATTTTATCGGACGAATCGCCTTCGCGGATGTGCATTGTTCCTTCGTAACCAATATAGCGCGTGAATGCAGCCCCCAAAATAATAAACAGGAAAGCAAAGTGAAACAGAAAATTGGTCCATTTCTTTTTACTTGCCAGGCCATTTATAATTATACTTCCAATGAGGTTTACACTAATTACGAGCAATAAAATTTCGAACCAGCGGGCATTGTAAATCAAAATTTTGGCCGTGGTAGTGCCATAATCGTTTTCAATAAAAGTGGCGTAAGCAATTGAAATGGCAAACACCACAAACAAAATCCCGGTAAAAAACATGGAAAACAGAAACGAAACAAACTTCTTCATAGATAAGCTTTCATAAAAATTACAACAATAACATGCAGGCGAAAATAAATGTTTTGCAGAAATATTTGCATAATAACCCACACGAAAATCAGAAACTACTTTGGTTTTGTTCCGGCACAGCAGTTAAAATGTTTATGGTTGTTTGAATTGGGTTGCCAAAAGTATTTTTAAGCAGAAAAAAACAGCTCGCTGAAACAATCGGTCAACTTTCTTTTGGAATGGTTAACTGTGCCACCCTGTAACCATGCTTTTGTAATTGCTAACAGGAGATTTTCCAATTGATGCCACATACAAATGCACGAAAAGAAAAATCATTATAAAGAAACCAACGATGCTATGAAAAATTGCTGTAAGCATGACGCCACTAACCTGGTACACCTCTTCAATAATTGTTTCGGGGAACAAAAGTGCGAACCCGGTAATAATTACCAGCGGAACCAAAATGTACATAACCCCAATGTAGGAATATTTTTGCAGCGGGTTAAATTTTCTGTTAGCGGTAACAGGATAGGGTGAAGTTTCTCCTTTAAACATTCCCGAAACATAATATTTTATTTGTTTCTGAATTCTGTTTTTTAACCCTTTAGTTTTTATCTGGTAGAATTTCCCATTTTCAGTTATAAGATTCCCCACAAAAAACACGAAATAAAAAATGGTGAGAACCACTCCGGAAATATTGTGCACGGCAACAGCGCTTTCAAATTTGAACAAAATGCTGGTGGAATAATGCATACTCAACCCGGTAACAATTAAAATGATAATGCAAAGTGCATTCACTCCGTGCCAAATCCTTAACCAAAGTGGATATAAATAAAGCTTTCCTTCAGCTGACATAACGATTTACTTTTTTAAAAACCTGAAAATTGCATGAGTAACAATCCCGGCAACGGTGAAACCAAAAATCAGTACAAAAATTGTGTTTAACAACGGAATACGCGAAGCACCGATTACATAGTACTGGTTGGAAAAAATATTATTCATACTCAAAAACTGAAATGAGCCCGAATACACCTCACTGGAACTCACACTGTCGTTTTCGGCGTTTCCCGACCGCAGCCTGAGATTCTGATATTTATATAACGATGCCTGCAGCACTGAGTTGGAAGAGTGACATTCCACACAATTTTTTGTTGCTTTTTCTTTGGGAAGAATATTGTGGGAAACCATCAGCGAATCCTGAACAACGGTGTGGCATTCGATGCAGCGCACCCGGTTAAAATGCAGTTCCTGGTTGGGCAGCCAGTCGTGAATTTGTACCAGCTGTGGTTTTTCTTTATCGGATACCAACTGATATTTAATCATATTATCGTGGCACGATAAACACATGTTGTTGCTGTATTCAACAATTTCTTTTACGTTACTGCTGGTACGTGCCGTTGGGGTGTAGTAATGCTGGTCATGACATTTTGAACAGGTAAACTGATCGCCAAGCAGTTCATGGTGAATACTTTTTTCAAACTCCTCCTCCACCTTATCGAACTGATAAGATGCATAGGTATCATCACCACCGTGACAATCGATACATGTCATTAACGGTTCGAGTTTAAGTTCTCCGTTGTGCGGGTAAGTTTCATATTCGTACGAGTGGCAGTCGATACACTGAAAAGCTCCGTGAACCCCGTTGACAAACCTTACGGTATCCAAAATATAAAAAGGATTCATCAACCGTGTTTCATCCATTCTTGTCCAGTCGTTATGAATTGTAAAACTTTGCGAGATATGGCATTCAATGCACAGCTTGTTCTCCTCGGCAACCATCTGGCTTTTAACCGGCACGACCAAAAAAGAAAATACAAATAGCAGCAGAATTGCCCGGATTAAAGAAAGCATGTTGGTATTTCAATTTAAAAACCGGAGGTATTGGATACCTCCGGTAGTATTATCAATTATTCTTTCAGTGATCTGATGTAGTTGATAACAGCCCAGCGATCTTCCTCAACAGGAATCTTTTTTTCGTAGTTGGGCATGTCGTCGCGGCCAATTATCGACTGATAATACAGCTCTCCATCACTTTGTTCCTGAACTTCAGCTGAACCCAAATCACGGATTTTTACACTCATGCTGGCTGCTTTGGGACCATCACCTTCTCCTTTTGAACCGTGGCACGATTTGCAGTGCTTGGTGTAAAGCATTTTACCTACACGGTCAAGCGATTTGTCGCCTGCATAAGGATTTTCCATGTTTTGGTATTCTTCAGGAATATCCCACTCACCACCGTATTCTTTATCTTGCGGGAGTGTAAAAGCCACCAAAAACAATCCTGTTGCAAGGATTATTAATGGATATGTCAAAAAACGAATTTCTCTTTTCATAATACTAATTTTTAAAATTCAACATTAAAAGTTCCAAAGCCTGGTAATGGTAAAGCCAATTGCCAAACCATTATCTGTCCAGTCATTTTGGTTCCACATCATAATATCTTGAGGTATAATTCCGTCTGCAGTTCCCATATAAATCTGGAAAGCGTGAGTACTTGTAGAGATTTCCACGCCAAAGGCAAGGTTTGGTTTCGGGTGATCAACCCACTCGCGCTGTTCCGAAATTGATTTTATTTTTAAAGGAACATCGTAGTTAAATATGAATGACGATTGCATGGAGAACCGGATGCGTCCGTTAAAATGCAAACCAATTTTATCATGATCGTACACGCTTCCTACCATGTTGTAATGGGTAAAACTTGCGCCTGCCTGTAACGATAGCCAATGGGTAAATTTCCGGCCAACAATTAGTTGTGAGAAATAGGAAAAGCGATCGCTAAAAACAATATCGAACTCTTTTGTTCCTTCTCCAGAGTGCCACACTTTTCCGGTCCCAAAGGTATTTTCATTGCTCCCGTCAATTGCCATCGACCCGTAAAGGGCAACAGCAAGCGGTATTGTATTTTCGCGGGTTTGTTCCAATATAGTCCATTTGGCATTCAGGTCGGTGTACATATTCTTTTTGGTAAGTCCCAATCCAACCTGAAAATTATTAACCGGAACATAGTTTAAACCGAGCCTTACATTGGCTCCCGGTGAATAAATTCCCCAAACATCGGAAAGACCATTCTCCATGGTGCCAAACTTATGCTGGATAACGTATTCCAAGGTTCCTTCAATAGGAATCTGGGTTGTTTGGTTATCAATCAGGTAACCACTTTCAAAGGGAGCCCGTACCGGAATATCTTCTTTTTCGTCATCCTGTGCAAATGCACTGGGTAATGTTAATCCTGGAAGAATTAATAATAGTAATATATATTTTTTCATTATTCCCATCTTAAAAGTGTAATTAGTTGTTTTCAGCCCCTTGTTTTAGCCAGACAAGGATTAAAGCTGCATCAGCCTCTGAATACTTGGGGTGAGAACCCGATCCGTCAGGGTGTGGCCTGGTATAAATCAGGCTTTCTTCCGGGGTGGAAGTATTAATATAACGTGATGTATTCAAAGACGAAAATGCGTTATCAGGAGTCAGGTCCGGAATCTGTCCGCCGGTACCGTGACAGGCAGTACAATTATTACCTGTAAAAATTGGAATAATATCTTCTGAGAACGACACCTGTTCCACGTCCGGATCATCGGGATCGATAACCTCTTCGGGCACAATAAAGTCGTATTTACAACTGGTATAAACCAACGCTAAAAATACAACGGTAATAACTAACAATAACTTCTTCATACATTTAAAATTTTAAAAAAAAACTTCTGAAAAGACAGAAGCCTTTTTTCTTATCCCGTTCAACCTGTTATTCGTTTGCTTCCAACGCTTCAAGAGTATTGGCAAGAAGAGCTTTTACATATTTTGGGTTGTGGGCACCGAGGCTGCGGTCTTCAACCAGTCCAATCCAGTTAAAATAAGCCTGTGCCTGTAGCATTGGATATTCCCCAGTAACCGGGTGGTAGCCATTCTCTTCATCTCCTGCAACTACACCCAGTTCAATTAATTTATCTCTTAATTCGTTTAGCTGACTCTCAACAAGTGCCTGTCCGTTTCCATAATTGAAATCATCCATATCAGAACCGTGGCATTCGATACATGCATCGAGGTTGGCTTTCCAGGTGTGGCCGCCGCCATTTTCGTATTCGCCCATGTGACAACCTATACAAGAAGCATCTTCGTTGTAATGATATGAACTTCCTTGTTCGGGATAATTGGCTGTACCTTCTATTTCAGCAAAACCAACACCCAAAACAATATTAGCCTGCGGCCCATGATGTGGACCATAATGTGAACTTCCAATATTGAAAGTTTCTTCACCAGGTGTAGCTAAATTTGGCTCCGGGGTCCTTGTTTGATGACAAGTAGCACAGAGGTTGTTATTGCCAATTAAATCCATTGTTGCTGAAGCATCAATATCTTCAAGATAAACAGCACTTACCGGGTCATTCACCCGAAGTGCATAATCCTCTCCTTCGAATGTTTCATGGATACCATGACATGTATTACACTGCCATGCTGAAGGATTGGTAATATCTCCCATAACCTCACCAAATTCAGCATACTGCACAAATCCTTCGTGTGAATGGCATTCAGCACATGACTGTCTTCCACCTGCGTAAGCAACAGCCTTTTCGCCTGAAAAGTGGCCTGACATGGCAAACTCTGCGTTTATTGACTCGATATTATCGGATGCATGACAAACTAAACATGTTACGTTCCCATCTACACCGTCACGTCCGTCGGCACCATCAGCACCATCTTCTCCGGGAGGCCCCATAGGACCTTCTTTCACACACGATGCGGATAGAAAAGCGCACAAACAAACACTCAAAATAAGTTTAAAATTAAATGTGTATTTCATAACAAAATCAGATTAGTAAATTGATACTTTTATTCCTTTCATTCTTTGGGCATAAAAATACTTCTGATAGAGTGTTGAAATACACAACACCCAGTGATATATCAAACACGAATTGTTGATATATTCAACAAGGATTATTGACCTGGATTAACAATATTGTTGATATATGTCAATCAACCGTTTCGGCTAATCGACTGTAGGCCATTTTCATCAATAATTTCGAAGGTGTTTCCTGATACCTTAATGAGACCGGAAGTTTTGAATTGCTGAAGAATTCGTACCAGGCTTTCCTTTGTCATGTTCGACATTTCTGACAGATCCTGGCGCGTAAGTGGTACCGAAAAAGTGTTGCTTTTGTAGATTTCATTTTTCAGATAAAGCAACGTATCGGCTACCCTTCCGGGCATGTATTTTTGGGTGAGGTTTACAAGTTTTGTTACCAGGCTGCTGTTTTGTTTTGTATGATGCCTGAGCAGCTCCACTGAAAAGTTGCTATTCCCGGAAAAAAGTTTTGCAAGTTTCGATGAATCGAGCAGGCAAACAGTTACAGGCGTAATCGCCGAGATGGTAAATTTCTGAATATTCCCGTTGAACAAACCGCCGCCGGTAACAAAATCCTGGTTACTGATGAGCCTGATGATAATACTTTTCCCGCGCACACCTTCCACATAAACTTTGGCGAGCCCTCCTCTTACACATACCACGTAGGTTGAACTTGTATTTTGTTTGATGATGGTTTCGCCGGGTTTATAGTTGATTTGGTGTTTCCCTTCAACCAGGTAGTCCAGCTCGTCTTTGCTTAAAGCCTGTAAAATGCTGGTATTATCGTCTTTAAAACAGCTCTTACAACAACAGTCGAAGGTTTTACTACAGTCATCCGATTGCTTGTGACAATTGGAGCATTCAATATTTTGTGCAGTTTTTGCCGATTCCATTGTTGCAAATATATCAATATTTATCTATGTAGCTATTTAAAAATTAATTGACTGCTAACTTAGAAAAAATATTCATCAAATAAATAATATCCTTTTTTCTTTTATTGCCCTGTAATAAAACAAGAAATCCACTCTCGTTGTTCATTAATTTTCAGTTTCGTGTATTATGCTTTTCATGGCATCGATCCAGTACGGTTCTGCATTTAAGCTCTCTACCAACTGCAGTTTTTCACCTCCCTGTTCCAGGAAAATCTGTTTGTACTCGTCGCCAATTTCAATAATGGTTTCGAGGCAGTCGGTGACAAACGCAGGGGCTAAAACCAGAATTTTCTTTTTGCCTTGTTTTAATTTCTCAAGCAGCAACTCATCGGTAAAAGGTTCCATCCAGTTTTTGTCGAGCCGCGACTGGAAAGACACCGAGTAATCCGTTTTTTGAAGGCCCAGTTCCTTTGCCAGCATGCGCGATGTGGCATAACATGTTGCACGGTAGCAATATTTCCCGTGTTCCGGAAGCGATTCCGTACAGTTGCAATCCTGAACTTTAATTCCCGGATGGCATTTTTCGAGCTGGCGGTTTGGCAGGCCGTGGTAGGAAAAAACAACATGATCGTAGGTAGAAGTATCGTATTTTTTTGCCTGTGCTGCAAATGCTTTCAAAAACTCCGGGTGGTCATAAAACTGATCCACAACCGACAAGTCAACATCTACCTTCTGTTTTTTCAGCTCCTTTTTAACTGCCACAATGGTAGTTTCGGTTGTTGACATGGCGTGGTGCGGGTACAGCGGAAAGAGAATCAGCTTTTTAAATCCCTGCTGTTTTATCTGGTTGATAATCCTTTTGTAATCGGGATTTTGGTAGCGCATGGCCACAAAAACATCGTAATCATCGCCAAGTTTTGCCTGCAATTTTTCTTTCATTTCAAAAGAATAATAAATAAGCGGCGAGCCTTTTTCGGTCCAGAGAAGTTTATAAAGCCGGGTCGAATTTTTTACCCTGAACGGGATGATAATAAAATTGACCAGAAATTTGCGCAGCAGCGAGGGGAGGTCAATCACGCGTTTATCGTTTAAAAATTCGGTGAGGTATTTATAAACCGATCCGATGCGGGGTTCATCAGGACTGCCCACGTTCATGAGCAAAACTGCAGTTTTATTTTTCTTTGCCATACTTGTTTGTTAGCTGATTGGCAATTGTTTTTCCCTGTTTAATACGGTCGGCAATCCCAATTCCATCGCGAATATTTCCTGCCAGTATAAGCCCCGGATACTGGGTTTCAAGCCGGTCAATGGTTTTCATCTTCTCATCTGACTCAAAACCATATTGAGGAATTGCGTGACGGTAACGGAAAATCTTCAACAGCCCGGGATTGAATTCCGGCAACTGAAACATTTCAGAAATTTCTTCTTTTACAATCTGAGTAATTTCATCGTCTGTCAATTCTGACATTTCAGGTTTTCTGACTCCCCCAATGAAAACCGATAACAACGCTCCCTGCTCCGGAGCTTTATTTTTCAGGAATGAAGAGAGAAACAGAGCCCCGAGAATCCGGCGCTTTTCAACTGAAGGGACCAGCCCTCCGAATGCATTCAGCGGAATTCCTTCCCACTTTTCAAATCCCAGCGACACCTGCGCAACTTTCGAATAATTCATTTGAAGGACAGGCGATAATTCTTCTTTTCCGATAAACGGCAGTAATTCACTCAGCGCATATCCACCGGTGGCCGAAACAACATGGGTAAACTTTTCCTGTTCGTTACCAATAGTATAATAACCATCATTTTTTTGCACAACCAGATCCGTACAATTCAGCCTGATGTTTTCCGGTCCAATGTTTTTAACCAGCGCATTAATTAAATTGCCAAGTCCGCCTTCCACTGAAAAAATTTCTCCTGTTGCTTTTTTGTCGCGCTCGCTTTTGGGTTGGCGGGCTTTTTTCATTGCCCCGCCAATAAAGCTGCCGTAATCCTGCTCCAGGTTATAAAGTTTTGGAAAGGCGTATTTTGTTACCAGCTGGTGCGGATCGCCCGAATAAATTCCCAGGATAAACGGGTCGATGGCATAATCGAGAAAGCTCTTCCCCATCCTCCTCAAAACCAGTCCGGCCAACGATTCATCCGGGTTATCTCCTTTTTTGCGGAAAGGTTCGGTAAGCAGGCGAAATTTATCGGGCAAAGTAAAAAGCGGAGTTGTAATGCCTGTTTTTACGCCCGATGGTAGTGGCCACCACTTGCCGTTTTTCCAAATCCAGCGTGATTTTGCTGTTTCATCTGCCGGTTCAAGCGTGCAATCGTCTTTCAAATCTTCTAAAAGTTCGACAACTTCGGGGCGCGAGAGTACTCCCGTATTGGGCCCCGATTCGAAGGTAAATCCATTCTCCTTGTGGGTTTGAATAACACCGCCGGGGCGATCGGATTTTTCAAAAACCTGAAATCCGATTCCGGCTTTTCCCAGGTAAAAGGCTGTTGTTAATCCAGTTAAACCTGCACCAATTACCGCTACATTCATTTTGTTTTTACGTTCCATTTATTATAAAGCTTTTGAAAACCGTTTATTCTCGTTTTTTAAGTTCGGATCGAATTTAGAGGCAATGTTACGAATAAAAAACCGGCCGGCATCGGTTACTTTAAAAACTGTGCCCTGCTCCATTTGCAATAATCCATCAACAACAAAACTTTCCATTTGTTTTTCCTCGAAATGCAAAGCCTGTTTCACATCCGAAACTGAAATATTAAAAACCCGGGCCGTTTCTTCAAACGATACAAATTCGTTACACATAATTTCAGTAATTACGTGGCGCACAATTTTTTCACCGGTGTTCAGCTTATACCCTTTTTCAATATTGAATTGCCCTTTGTTAATCCGCTCAAGGTACGCATCCGTAACTTTCCCGTTTTGGGCATACACTCCATCAAGCTGGCCAATCCCAGTGGATCCGAATGCATAAACCTGTCCCGTGGTTTCGCGGGTGCAATACCCCTGGAAATTACGGTGAAGTTTCCGGTTTTTAAGCGCAACACTTAGTTCGTCATTTGCTTTGGCAAAATGATCGAGACCAATGGCAGTGTAACCGTTTTCGGTAAGAATTTTATAGCCTGACAAAAACATTTTCAGCTTTTCATCGGCTTCGGGCAGACCTCGTTTTTCAAGAATTTTTTGTGCTTTTTTAATCCACGGCACATGCGCATACGAAAAAGTAACCAAACGGTCGGGTGAAATATCCACTGCCTTTTCAATGGTTTCCGAAAAACTTTTTATGTCCTGAAAGGGAAGCCCGTAGATAAAATCGAGGTTCACCCCGGCGTTTTCGTGGCTGCGAATCCAGCCCACAATTTCTTTTACCGGAACTTTGGGTGCATCGCGGTTTACGTTGTCGAGCACATCCTGTTTGAAATCCTGGACACCCAGGCTGAAACGGTTGAACCCGGCCTGTATCAGCTGCTCCGTATATTTTTCATCGAGCATGGCCGGGTGGCATTCGATGGCGATTTCAGGTTTGTCGATAAACTCGAAATTTTCATGGATTGTATCCATGATATCCCGAATGGATTCAACAGGCAGGGAGTTGGGCGTTCCGCCGCCCCAGTGTACCTGCGACACTTTCCGCGACGGATCGAGCATTTTTTTCACCATTAAAATTTCTTTTTTAACGGCTTCCATGTAGGTGCACATCCTGTCTGTATCGCGGGTAAACTGCGTGTTGCAGCCACAAAAATGGCACATTTTGGTACAAAAAGGAACATGCACATAAATGGAAATATTTTGCGGCCAGCCACTGTTGGAGGCTTCAATGGCTTCAACGTATTCCTTTTCTCCAAATTCAGAATGAAAATAATTGGCCGGCGGGTAACTCGTGTAACGCGGCACCGGGATGTTATATTTTTCAATTAATTTTTCAGGTATCTTCATAACTTTCTGCTGTAACAAATTAAACGGCCTTTTTATCAATCCTGTCTTCCCGTTTTAATGGTGCACTTTCAGAGCAAAAAACTGAAAATTTGTCTTGACAAAAGACGATTGCGAAAATAAACATACTTATTTCTAAGAACCTGCAAAAATAAAACAACCGTTTGTTAAAATAAAACAAACTGACTTTTTTTTAATTGGCAATACCTTTTCTCTCGGTAAAAAAGCTTTGTTCATTAGATGTTATTTTGCCCATGAGACAGGTTAACAATGAAACGAAGAAAATGTATATTGAGAAATTAGATAAACAAAATTTTTGGTCTATTTTAGTAACTTATATTTATGAGTTTATTGAGAAAAGATTTGAATGACTAAAGAATACCAAATAGAAGAAAATCTTATCAAACAGATGGAAGAACTGAAATATGTCCATCGACCCGATATTGTTGACAGGAAAACACTTGAAAAAAACTTCAAAGCCAAGTTTGAAGCATTAAACCGTGTTCGACTTACTGAAAGTGAATTTTTACGTTTGAGAGAAGAAATCATCAATCCGGATGTTTTTGTTGCTTCAAAATTTTTACGTGAACGGCAATATTTTCAACGAGAAGATGGCACTCCATTGCATTATACCCTGGTAAACATTAAAGACTGGTGTAAAAATGAATATGAAGTCGTAAGCCAACTACGAATCAATACAGAAAACAGCCTTCAACGATATGACATTATTCTACTGATTAATGGTTTGCCGGTGGTTCAGATTGAACTAAAGAAATTGGATATTTCGCCACGCAAAGCCATGCAACAAATTGTGGATTATAAAAACGAACCCGGGAATGGTTATGGTAATTCGCTAATGTGTTTTATGCAGTTATTCATTGTGAGCAACCGCAGTAACACATATTATTTTGCGAACAACAAGAACATACATTTTCAGTTTAATGCAGACGAACAATTTTTACCAATATATCAATTAGCAGATGAGCGAAATAAAAAAATTACGCACCTTGATTTATTTGCTGAAAAATTCTTAAAAAAGTGTACCCTTGGTGAAATGATTAGCAAGTACATGGTATTGGTTGAAAGCGAACAGAAATTGTTGGTTATGCGACCATATCAGATTTATGCAGTTAAAGCAATTGTGGACTGTATTCACCAAAATCGTGGAAATGGATTTATCTGGCACACTACAGGAAGTGGAAAAACGCTGACTTCTTTTAAAGCATCTACCCTTCTGAAAGATAATCCTGATATTGAAAAATGTCTTTTTGTGGTTGACCGTAAAGACCTTGACCGCCAAACCCGTGAAGAGTTCAATAAATTTCAGGAAGGCAGTGTAGAGGAAAATACCAATACTGAAACGTTGGTAAGGCGTTTACTTTCTACAGATTATGCAGACAAGGTTATTGTTACCACCATTCAAAAATTGGGTTTGGCATTAGATGGTACCTACAAAAGAAATTTCAAAGAGCGTTTAGAACCATTGAGCAAGAAAAGGGTTGTTTTCATCTTTGACGAGTGCCACCGTTCGCAGTTTGGTGATAACCACCAGGCAATAAAAGAGTTCTTTCCGAACGCTCAACTTTTTGGTTTTACAGGCACACCAATTTTTGATGAGAATGCAACTTACAAAATTCGTGAAGACCAATACGAAACGTATAAGACCACAGAAGCAATATTCGAAAAGCAATTACACGCTTATACCATTACCCATGCCATAGACGACAAAAATGTGCTGCGTTTTCATATGGATTACTTTAAAGGAGAAGGCACGGTAAATGCTAAACCCGGAGAA
>Ga0194138_10000812_pt1 | contig 14740 bp, 14 predicted proteins | sample TARM_MetaG_T2_14_FD_134022 | JGI IMG/M metagenome (GOLD analysis project Ga0194138, IMG submission 134022) | Freshwater microbial communities from Pennsylvania, USA, analyzing microbe dynamics in response to fracking - TARM_MetaG_T2_14 (version 2) | ecosystem: Environmental > Aquatic >...
CGTTTCGCGCAAGCAAACCAAGTGATTGCGGCCGATAAGGAACTGGTTGTGTTCAATTGCGCCGACTATGCGCACAATCCCGAATTATTGATGGCCCATCTGTTCGGTTACCGCAAGGGTGCCTTTACAGGAGCGACGGAAACGACGGATGGATTGATCCAACGGGCGGACGGCGGCATGCTCTTTATGGATGAAGTGCACCGGCTGCCGCCTGAAGGCCAGGAAATGATTTTTTACCTGCTGGATCACGGCACCTATAACCGCTTGGGCGAAACCGATAAAGCCAATAAAGTCAATGTCCGCCTCGTTTGTGCAACGACGGAAGATCCCGCTTCGAGTTTGCTCCAGACCTTTGTGCGGCGCATCCCGATCGTCATCAAACTGCCGCAGTTTTCGGAGCGTCCGATTGCGGAACAGGTCGACTTGCTGAAGCGGATGGTCGCGATCGAAGCCAATCGGATCCAAAGAAGCATCCATGTGAAAGAGGATGCCGTGAAGGCTCTGATCGGCAGCGTGACCTACGGGAATGTCGGCCAGCTGAAATCGAATGTCCAGCTTGTCTGTGCCCGGGCCTTTTTGAACTATATGAATTCCAATGAAATCTATATCACGCTGGACGAGCTTACACCCGAGATCCAAAACGGGCTGCTCAATCTGGCGAATAATCATCGCGAGCGCTTGAACGAACTCACGCGTATACTGGATCCCGTGCTGACATTGGTGCCGAACAAAGGGGCGGAAAGCCCGCAGATAAGCGATTCCTATGAGCTTCCTTACAATCTGTACGAAATTATCGGGAACAAGGCCGCGTTGCTGCGCGAAGAGGGGCTCGACAAGGAAGCCATCAATCATTTCATCACGACAGACATCAATGTCCACCTGAAGTCTTTTTATCGCGACACGGGCTTGACTTTGGACACGGAGAAAAAGCTTTCCGAAATCATTGATCAACAAATTATTCACTTTGCCAAAGAGATGTTTCAGTATGCGCAAGATCATTTGGATTATCACTTCCAGCGGAATTTTGTCTATGCGATGAGTCTTCATATCAGTTCGTTTTTGAAGCGGATCCAATTAGGGGAAAGCAACCGGACGCTCCACGCGAGCATCAAAAATATGGTGGAGGATTACCCCAAAGAGTTTGCGGTCGCGCAGTGGATGAAACAGGAGCTGCAGAAAGAATACAGCATCAAAATCCCTGAGGTGGAGACCTATTATCTTACGCTGCTGCTGGTTTCCTTAAAGGAAGACAAGATCGCCGGGAGAGTGGGTGTTGTGATCGCAGCCCATGGCAGGAGTACGGCGACGAGCATGGCGGAGGTTGTGACGACTTTGCTTGGTGTCGACCATATCCGCGCTGTGGATATGCCGCTTGAGATGAAGCCCCAAGCGGCCCTCGAAAAAATTATCCATTGTGTCCAGGAAATCGATCGCGGGAGCGGCGTCATTTTGTTGGTCGATATGGGCTCGCTGACGACCTTTTCGGAAAAAATCACCGAAAAAACCGGCATCGAGGTCAAAACGATCGATATGGTCACGACCCCGCTCGTTTTGGAGACGGCACGCAAGACGGATCTTGTCGAAACGACGCTTGATGAAATTTACCGCTCGCTCCAATCTTTCCGCGGGTATGCAGGCAGCAGCGCGACCACAAGGGAAGAAGCCGGGCATACGTTAAAGCGCAAAAAAGCAATCATTGCGATCTGCGCTTCGGGTGAAGGAACCGCGCAAAAGATGAAAGAGATGATCGACAAGCATCTGGAGAAATATTTCGATGTGGAAATCGAGGTGCTGCCGATTTCGGTGATCGACATGGATGAGCAATTGGTCAGCCTGCAGCAGGAGTATGAAATCCTGGCGACGACAGGCATCGTCAGACCAAAAATCGATGCCGTCTACATTCCGATGGAGCAGTTTTTCAGCGGGGATGCCGAAAAAGTATTGGACTATTTGGTGGAAGAGTCCGAATCCTATGAGGACAGCGAGTTGACATCGGAAAAGGCCAAGCAGATATGCGTGGAATACATGACGGAGAGCTTCACTTTCCTGAATCCGCAAAAGCTGCTCGAACCTTTGTGGAAGTACAGTCAATCCTTATTGGAAAATAAAGAAAATTATTCCCAGACGATCAATCTTCTGATGCACCTCGCCGGCATGTTTGAGCGGGCGCTGCGCCAGGATACATTGGTTGCACCGCCCGAAGAACTGGAAACGACGGAACAGACAGAAACATTCAAGCAACTGGAACAGTCCCTGAATCGCCTGAGCAGCACCTTTCAGATTGAGATGCCGAAAGATGAAGTATACTATCTCCAGCAATTGTTGGCCTATCAAGACTAACGATACAGTGTCCCATACACTAACGACAAAAAGAAACAATACACTAAAACCCACAGTGTTTTAGTGTATTGTTTCTTTGTTTTTTCTCCACTAATCTGAGGCATACACTAAGTTGGCACGTTTCTTGCATATATATAAGTGTCTGGAAAAGAGCCTGCCGAGCGATTTATCCAAACAGTCATAAAATACATTCAATAGGAGGTATACAAATGGTAGGGATTATCCTAGCAAGTCACGGGAATTTCGCTGAAGGCATTCTGCAATCTGCTTCAATGATTTTCGGCGAACAAGAAAATGTCAAAGCAGTGACTTTGGCGCCTAGCGAAGGACCGGACGATGTCAAAGCAAAGATGCAAGAGGCTATCGCATCCTTTGACAACCAAGATGAAGTGCTGTTCTTAGTCGATTTATGGGGTGGTACACCGTTCAATCAGGCCAACAGCCTTTTTGAAGCACATAAAGACACATGGGCAATCATCGCCGGAATGAACCTTCCGATGGTCATCGAAGCGTATGCTGCACGCCTGAGCATGGACTCAGCACAAAAGATTGCTGCACAAATTCTTCCAGCAGCGAAGGATGGCGTAAGAGCTAAGCCAGAAAGCCTCGAACCGAAGAAAATGGAAGCGGCTTCTGTGGTGCAACAACCAAAAGGCAGCCTTCCTGCAGAGACAGTCGTTGGCGATGGCAAAATCAAGTTATCTTTAGTTCGGTTGGATTCACGCTTGCTTCATGGTCAAGTGGCAACAACGTGGGCGAAATCAGCCGGAACAAATCGGATCATTGTGGTTTCCGATGATGTCTCAAGAGATGAATTGCGGAAAAATCTGATTGTGCAAGCAGCTCCTCCAGGAGTCAAAGCCAATGTGATTCCAATCAAAAAAATGATTGAAATTGCCAAAGATCCTCGTTTTGGGAACACGCACGCCCTCTTGCTTTTTGAAAATGTGCAGGATGTCGTTCGGGTCATTGACGGCGGCGTGAAGATTGAAGAATTGAATGTAGGCTCAATGGCTCACTCAGTCGGCAAAGTTGTTGTGAATAAGGTCTTGTCAATGGGGACTGAAGATGTGAAAGCATTTGAAACCTTGAAAGCAAAAGGCGTTAAATTTGATGTCCGGAAAGTTCCGAATGATTCAGCGGAAAAAATGGACGTGTTGCTGAAAAAAGCTAAAGAAGAATTAGCTAAGGCATAACAAAAAAGAGGAGGTATATTATGTCAGACGTTTCTATTATTCTGGTTCTCATCGTGGCATTCTTTGCCGGGATGGAAGGTATTTTGGATGAATTCCAATTCCATCAACCGCTCGTTGCATGTACACTTATCGGACTTGTCACAGGTAATCTTGAAGCTGGTATTATTCTTGGTGGATCATTACAAATGATCGCCTTAGGTTGGGCAAACATTGGAGCCGCTGTAGCACCTGACGCAGCACTTGCTTCTGTCGCATCGGCAATTATTTTAGTTTTAGGTGGTCAAGGTGTAAATGGCGTTTCTTCTGCAATTGCGATTGCGATCCCTCTGGCTGTAGCTGGTTTGTTCTTGACGATGGTCGTTCGTACACTCGCTGTTCCGATCGTTCATATGATGGATGCAGCTGCAGAACAAGGAGATTATCGCAAGATTGAACTGCTTCAAATCGGGGCTATTGGCATGCAAGGGTTGCGTATCGCAATTCCGGCTGGCTTGCTTATGTTCATCCCGGCTGAAGCTGTCCAAACTGGTTTGGAAGCAATGCCTGCTTGGTTGACTGATGGTATGGCAATCGGTGGTGGCATGGTTGTAGCCGTTGGTTATGCAATGGTCATCAATATGATGGCTACCAAAGAAGTATGGCCATTCTTCGTCATTGGTTTCGTTGTTGCTGCTGTATCTCAATTGACGTTGATCGCATTAGGAGCTTTAGGCGTTGCAATGGCCTTGATCTACTTGAACCTTTCAAAAATGGGCGGTTCTGGTAATGGTGGTTCTAGCAATACTGGCGATCCACTTGATTCGATACTCAATGACTATTAGGAAAGGAGACTGCAAACATGGCACAAAATACGGTAGATAAAAAATTCGTATTAACTAAAAAAGATCGGCTAGCGGTTGCTTGGCGTTCCACCTTCATTCAAGGATCTTGGAACTACGAACGGATGCAAAACGGTGGCTGGGCTTTCGCAATGATTCCAGCAATCAAAAAACTTTATCCAGCAAAAGAAGATCGCGTCCTGGCATTGAAACGCCATTTGGAATTCTTCAATACACATCCATATGTGGCATCTCCCGTATTAGGAGTAACTTTGGCTCTGGAAGAAGAGCGCGCAAACGGAGCTCCAGTAGATGATGTTACGATTCAAGGGGTGAAGGTCGGAATGATGGGACCTCTTGCCGGTGTCGGTGACCCGGTGTTCTGGTTTACAGTCCGTCCGATTCTGGGGGCTTTAGGTGCATCATTGGCTTTGACAGGAAACATCTTAGGACCTATCCTATTCTTTGTTGCATGGAACGCTATCCGTTGGGGATTCATGTGGTATACCCAAGAATTCGGCTATAAGGCTGGATCAAAAATCACTGAGGATTTGTCCGGCGGCATCCTGCAAGATCTGACAAAAGGGGCTTCCATTCTTGGGATGTTCGTATTGGCTGCTTTGGTACAACGTTGGGTATCGATCACGTTTGCTCCAACCGTTTCTTCAGTGAAGCTCTCTGAAGGTGCTTTTATCGATTGGGAAAACCTCCCAAGCGGCACTGCCGGTATCCAGCAAGCCTTGACGCAGTATACTTCAGGCTTGTCGCTGACTGACACAAAAGTTACAACCTTGCAAAACAACTTGGATCAATTGATCCCTGGCTTGGCAGCTTTGCTGTTGACACTTCTTTGCATGTGGTTGTTGAAGAAGAAAGTTTCTCCAATCGTGATCATTCTTGGTTTGTTCGTTGTCGGTATCGGCGGACGCCTGATCGGATTGCTGTAGTCTTCCGATATATCCGGAAAAAAGTTGATCGTGAGGCTCAGGCTGGTTTGCCTGAGCCTCGCTTTTTCTTGTAAAGAGCAAAGGGAGTATATTATACTCAAATCAGACAGAAAGAGAGAGGGGCATATGCAATGGTTGAATCCCTGAATGCAAAGGTTGATATGGTAGTGGATGGTACTTCCTATATGGGGCTGACCGACTATGGTAAAATTATGATCGGAGACCATGCGTTTGAATTTTATCATCACCGCGATCCGCGCAAGTTCATTCAAATCCCTTGGGAAGAGGTTGATTATGTCCTGGCATCCGTGATGTTCAAAGGGAAATGGATTCCGCGTTTTGCGCTTCAGACAAAGAAGGATGGTACGTATACTTTTTCAGCAAAAAATCCCAAGGACGTGCTGCGTGCGATCCGTATCTATGTGAGACCCGATCATATGGTTCAATCATTGGGTTTCTTCGATGTTTTGAAGAATGCCTTCAAGCATTTGTTCAAAAAGAACGCATCCTAAATTACGGTGGAGAATCAGGCTGCGTATGCTTGGCGGTTGTTGGATGAGTATTTCAAGGAGGATGCAAGAGTGGTAATGGATATTCGATTAGTACGAATCGACGATCGTTTGATTCACGGACAGGTGGCAACCGTGTGGACAAAACTAAGCAAGGCAGAGCGGATTATTGTCATCAGTGATGAGGTGGCGCAGGATCATCTGCGCAAGACGCTCTTGCGTCAGGCCGCTCCGCCAGGTGTAAAGGTCAATGTGATTCCAGTGGAAAAGTTTGTCGAAATTTACTTCGACGATGCGCATAACCAATTTCGGGCGATGCTCTTGTTTACGAATCCTCTTGATGTCGCACGGATTGTGCAAAAGGGCGTTCAAATTGATTCCGTCAATATCGGCGGTATGAGCTATTCGGACGGAAAGAAGATGATCACCAACGCGGTAGCGGTTGATAAACGCGATATCAAGGCTTTTGAGTACCTGAACTTTAAGGGTATCCATCTGGACATCCGGAAGGTCGATGCTGACAATAAATTGGATCTTATGCAAGTGCTGAAAAAAGAAGGCTTGGCAGATTAAACCAATTTTCTCCCATAAAAGGTTCCCTACAGGAAATCCCCGACAGATTTCCTGCAGGGGACCTTTTTTATTTAAGCCACACTCTAAAAAATTCAAATTTACGATTTGTCAACACTGATATGACGAAATTCCCGATAAGACGTTGCGAATTGGTAAGCCGATCACCTCCAAGGATAGGGAAAATCCTCAGAGAATGCCATCGCAGCGCGCTTATTCAAAAAAGAATGGAAGCGTTCACAAATTGTTAATGATAAAAAAGTTGTAACCGGTTACCATTTGGTGGTATTCTTTCCTTAGTTCTTACAACCGCGTTTTATTTTAATGGTTACGCTTACTAATATAGGTAACGTAGTTTCATAATACGATATGAAACTTGGTGCGATAAGTTCTGAATTTGATAATGGAGGGGATTTTTATGTCAAAGAATGCTTCAACAGCCGTAAGCGAAACGCAACACAACCGCGCAAAACTATGGCAAATCGTGTTATTCACGCTGAATAACTCATCAACAAACATTTATTTGTTCGCTTTTGGTTTTGTCGTCTACTATTCCACAGGTCTTGTAGGTTTGACTGCATTGTTCGTAAGTCAAATCATGGGGTACATCCGTATCTTTGACGGGGTAATCGATCCAGCGATCGGCGTTTTGATCGACAAGACGGATACCAAATTCGGCAAGTATCGTCCTATTATGGTTTTAGGCAATCTTATTACTGTTCTTTCATTCTTGGTATTATTCAATATTCACGGCTTGGGCGAAGGGATGAAAATTCCGGTGTTCTTGTTGGCGTTGGTTGTGCACAAGATCGGTTATTCCTTGCAGGCGACGGTTACTAAAGCCGGTCAAGCTGCTTTGACGAGCGATCCGAAACAACGTCCGATCTTCAATATCGTGGATGGCTGGGTAACGACTTTGCTGTTCACGGGTGGTCAAATTGTTGTGGCGAATCTGCTGGTGCCAAAATACGGCGGGTTCACACCGGAGTTCTTCAAAGTGTTCATTCCGGGAATCATGATCATCTCAGCGGTCCTGGGAATCTTGGCGATCATCGGTATTGCCGAAAAAGACAACAAACAGTTCTTCGGTATCGGTGAGAAAACAACGAAAACATCATTCAAGGATTACTGGGCAATCGTCAAAGGCAACAAACCTTTGCAGATGTTGACCATGGCAGCAGCTTTCGTTAAGTTCAATGCACAAATGTTCGGAGACCAAGTTGTATTGATGATCCTGTTTGGTATCATCTTCGGTAACTTCGGTCTGTCCGGAACAATCTCGTTAGTGCTGATCTTGCCTAACCTATTGTTCACAACTTTTGCAGCAACAATCGCTCAAAAAAGAGGGTTGCGTTACTCTTACGTCCGTTACTTGCAAGGTGCCGTCATTTCCTTGGCGCTGCTTGGCGCATTGCTCTTCTTCGCGAAACCAGGCGATTTGAGCTTCTCTACCTTGTCGTTATGGACAGTCGGTTTCACAGTCATTTTTGCTTGTGCGAAAGGCTTCACATCCACACCATCAGGCTTGGCGCTGACGATGGCTGCGGACGTATCCGACTACGAGACAAGCGTTTCCGGACGTTACGTTTCCGGAATGCTGAGCACCATGTTCTCCTTGACTGACTCAGTGGCATCATCCTTTGCGCCGATGTCAATCGGTTGGATCCTGGCTGCTGTCGGATTTGCGCAAGCTTATCCAACAGCTGACACGCCGCTTTCACCACAATTGCGTCTGGCCGGTATCCTGATGATTTCCGTGTTGCCTTTGGTGGGTACACTCATCGCCTTGGCGTTCATGAAATTCTACCCATTGGACAAAGAAGCAATGGAAAAAGTTCAAATCAAAATCGCAGAAATGAAACAAGTTGGCTCTGACGATGATGCAGGGCAAATGCCTGAAGCAATGCCTGAAGTAGCCCTGCATTGAACGACTAATTTTACGCGCTTTCCATTTTAAAACACTGAATCTGCTAAGATCAGCAGCACTGGCCATGGACTTGGCTGGAGCTGCTGATTTTTAGTTTTTGTGGGAATGCCCGCAGGCTGCTGTTGTTTGCCGCTGGCGCCGGATTTGATGGTATAATTTGATTAAATACGGGCTGATAGGATGATGGAAATGGATTTTGAGAGCATGTTTGAGAATGTGAAATTGAATGAGAGCGAAAAATCGATATGGGCATACATCATCAACCATCTGGAGGATATTCCCAAACTGTCTTCGCGGGAACTGGCGCGTTTGACTTTTACGCATCCCACAACCGTTTTGCGGCTGTCGAAAAAGCTGGGTTTCGAAGGGTTCAATGACTTGAAGGTCAATCTCTTGTTCAAGCTCAAGACGATGGAGGCGGGGGACAGCCAGATCAAGAAGAAGGATGACTTGCTCACCGTCAACAGCAAGATTGCTTCCCTGTACACGAATGTAATCAATGAAACCCGCAAAAACATGGATCTCTCGCTTATGGCGGACCTGTACCGCATCATTGAGCGAAGCAAGTACATTGATTTCATAGCCACTGAGGAGAATGCCGCCATTGCCAACTGGGTCGCCCATCTGTTTTTCCGCCAAGGCAAAATCTGCCATGTGTATACGGAAGATACGCAGCAGTTGCTGTTGGGGAAATACGCAGACAAGGAGCATGTTGTGATCCTCATCAGCAAAACGGGCATCAATACCAGGATCATCGAAACCGCCAAGGAGCTGCGGAAACGGCAGATCAGCACAATCGCCATCACCTCGTCGAAAGACACCTTGCTGGCCAAGAACAGCGACATTGTCCTGCTCGGCTTGGTCAAAATGGAAGTTGCCGAGCTGGGAAGTGTGATGTTCTCGATTTCCGTCAGCTATCTCCTGCTGACGCTGTACGGCCTGCTCTTATCGGAGAATTATGATGATTTTATTGCGATTCAGGAAAACTACCTCAAGTCCTTTTACAGCGACCCCTTCTGATGTGGACATTGTTACAAGAAAAGTTGCGTTTCGGCATCTTTTTGGTGACAATGTCTTTTTGTCGGCCGCGGCTGTATTTATGGGCGCAATCCTTCTATATAATACGGCTATAACGTAAACGAGGAGGAAGCAATGATGGGTTTTCCGAAAAATTTTTTATGGGGTGGCGCAACCGCCGCGAACCAATGTGAGGGCGCATGTTTAACGGATGGAAAAGGACTGAATTCAGCGGATGTGATGACCGCGGGAAGTGCGACTGTCGAACGGGAACGTACTGACGGTGTACTTGATGGGAAATACTATCCCAGCCATGATGCCATCAAACACTATGAATATTTTAAAGAAGACATTGCGATGTTCGCTGAAATGGGCTTTAAGGCCTACCGCATGTCCATAAACTGGGCCAGAATTTTTCCGAATGGGGACGACAGCGAGCCCAATGAAGCAGGACTAAAACATTACGACGATGTTTTTGATGAATGCAAAAAATACGGGATTGAGCCAGTCGTTACGATTTCCCATTACGAAACTCCTCTGGGATTGACCAAATACGGTTCCTGGAAAAATCGGAAAGTTGTTGAATTTTTCTATAATTATGTCTCGGTCATTTTTGATCGCTACAAAGGGAAAGTCAAGTATTGGATGACCTTCAATGAAATCAATTGCATGTCGATGATGCCTTGGATGGCGGGCGCGGTTAAAGCTTCAAAGGAACAAGAGCGCATGACTGCGGCATATCACCAATTCCTGGCCAGCGCGAAGGCGGTTAAATTGGCGCATGAAAAATATCCTGATATGCAAGTCGGGATGATGTACGGCGGGATGTTTGCCTATCCAAATTCATGCAATCCAAATGATGTCGTCGCGTGCAATAAGGCTATGAGAGAGTTTCTGTTCTACTGCGACGTGCAATGTCGTGGGTATTATCCAAACTACAAACTGAAAGAGTTCGAACGCGAAGGGATTGTTTTGCCGGTTGAGGACGGCGACAAGGAATTGTTGCTGGAAGGCAAAGTGGATTTCTTAGCCTATTCATACTATTTCACTATGGTTTTTGGAGAGAAAACGAACCTGAATGTCGAGTTTGGCAGTCCGGAAACGGGTTATGAAAATCCGTATCTGAAGAAAACGAAGTGGGGATGGGCGATTGATCCGCAAGGTTTGAGGTATTCATTGAACCTGTTCTATGATCGGTATCAAATCCCGTTGATGATTGTTGAGAATGGGCTGGGCGCGCACGACCTAGTGGAAGCGGATGGCGCCATTCATGATGATTATCGCATTGATTACTTTAGGGAGCACATCAAGGAAATGGACAAGGCCATCAACAACGATGGCGTAGATTTGCTTGGCTATACTACCTGGGGCTGCATTGATATTGTGTCTGCTGGAACCGGGGAAATGAGCAAACGATATGGCTTCATCTATGTTGATGTCGATGATGAAGGCAAGGGAACCTTCAAAAGAAGCCAAAAAGATTCTTTCCATTGGTACAAAAAAGTAATCGCATCAAACGGTGAAGATCTATAAAGAAAATAGGAGCGCGCTTGCCTGCATGGGGAAGCGCGCTCCTATTTGTCATCTGATCAATCCGTATTCGATTTCTTGAACAACAGCAAGCCCAAGAAAATCATAAAGCCACCTGCGCATGTCGAAAGTGTGGGAACCTCGCCCATCACGAGGAATCCCATCAAAGCGGCCAATAAGGGAGTGACGAACATATAATTCGTCACATCGCTTGTCTTTTCCGCTATCAGCAGCGCTTTTGCCCATAACATGTACGCGAGCGCGCTTGGGAAGATGCCCATAAAGCCTATGACAAGTAATTGGCGGAGCGGGGCGTTGCCGAATTGTACGGCGGCATCCGGCAAATACACCAGCAGGAAGAGCGTTCCGGCAAAAACGCTGTAGGCTGTCGCCTGCAGGGGCGAATATTTTTTCAGCAGAACACGCTGCAGCAGGTTGTAGCCGCTGATGCAAAGGGCTGCGCCGAACATCCACAGCATGCCTGCATTCACAGAAAGAATGCCGTCCCATAAGGTCAAGATCAGAATTCCGATAAATTCCACTATAATTGCGATCCAGCCCAGGAGCCTGATCTTTTCCTTGAACAGGAGCCTGGCGAACAGGGCGGTCAGGATCGGTGCGGAGGCAATGACCACGCTACCCGTTGCTGCCGTCAGCGATTTGGATGCTTGATTGAAGGCGATCATGTAGAGCGCGAAGCCCAAAACGCCGGCAAGCAGGAATTTCGGGAGATCCTGTTTTGCCGGAAAGCCGATTTTTTTGGACAGGCCGATCGCAAGGAACAACAGCGAAGCGATCACATAGCGGATGACGCCGATCGCTTCCGCTGTGAAGTACGTGAGCGCGATTTTTGTGAAAACGAACGCCGACGCCCACAGCAGCACGGTGCCAAAAGCGTAGAGTTGCGCCTGATTTTTTGTCTTTTGCATTTTTCCCCCGCTTTCTTGGATAAACAACGCACTCTCGGTGGAAATTCATCCATCTTTTTGGAAACATTTGTATATTCATAGGATAATTTAATTACACGAAAAGTCAATGTTTTTCAGAATGGGCAACCCGAGGTGTTCGCAAAAAACGATCATTATTGATCGTTTTTATATACTTATTTAAAAGCAACTTCTTGTTATATAATGAAAAAACGTTAAGAATTGGTGAACAGCCATTTCGGGGGGAGAATAAAACTATGTCCAAAGAAATTGCAACACTTGCCGGAGGTTGTTTCTGGTGTATGCTTGAACCGTTTGATGAAAAACCAGGAATCGAATCCGTTGTTTCAGGCTATACGGGAGGTTTTAAAGAAAATCCGACGTATGAGGAAGTGAAAGCCGGAACAACCGGGCACACGGAAGCGATCCAGATCGCTTTTGACAGCAGTGTAATTTCTTATGCGGAATTGCTGGATATTTATTGGCAACAAACGGATCCGACAGATGCCATGGGACAGTTCATGGATCGCGGTTCATCGTACCGTCCGGAAATTTTTTATCATTCAGAGACACAGAAAGAAATTGCTGAACGCTCAAAAGAGGAGCTGAAAGGAAGGCTGGCAATCGATGCGCCGATCGTCACGCAAATTTCGCCTGCAAGCATCTTCTATCCTGCTGAAGAGTATCATCAGGATTTTTATAAAAAAGAGGGCAATCACGAGCGCATGATCCCGTTGGAGGAAGACAGACAAAATCGCTTAAATGAAGTATGGGGAGATGTGGACAATAATGAAAAAAATGATTAAAAGTTTGGTCACTGTAGGGGCTGCGGTATTGTTTCTCGCTGCTTGCGGCCAAGAAGCGGCTCAGGAAGATATCCGGACAGTGAAAATCGGCGTTGTTGGCGAACGCAATGAGGCGTGGGAACATGTCCAACAACAACTCGAAGAAAACAACGAACCGGTAAGGATTGAACTGGTCAAATTCACGGAGTATGTCAAACCGATCCAAGCTCTAGAGGAGGGCGATATCGATCTGCACTCGGCTTTGACTGAAATCTATATGGATCAAGTCAACGCAGACGCCGGATACAGCAATACGACTATTGCTTATACGACACTGAATCCGATGGGTCTTTTTTCCGATAAGTACGCATCTGTAGACGAAATTCCGGATGGAGGGGAAATTGCGATACCGGACGATGTTTCGAATGAATCCAGAGCATTGCTGCTGTTGCAAGCTGCCGGACTGATTGAAGTGGACCCCGAAAAGGGCTTATTGCCTACAGTGAACGACATCATTTCGAACCCGAAAAACCTTGAATTCACGGTCCTGGCTGCCAATCAAACGGCTCGCGCGATGACCGACGTTGACGCATCCGTAGTCAATAATGACATGGCTGCCGATGCAGGCTTGGTGCCCACTCAGGACGCCATTTTCCTTGAACCGGTCGCCGACTCGTCCAAGCCTTACTACAATGTGATCGCTTCTCGAGCAGACGAAGCCGACGATCCCGATTTCCAGATCATCGTCGATTACTATCAAACCGATGAAGTCAAAGCAATCATCGATGAAGTCACCAACAAATCGTCTATACCTGTTTGGGAATAAACATAAAACGCCACAAAAAAGATGACCCCGATTGCTTATCGGGATCATCTTTTTTGTGCGCCCGGCATGGGTGATAACTTGGTGGTGAAAGTCCACTACAGGCTTTGCAGTAGGAACTGTTAGCGAAAGACAAGGGTGTCCGCCGTGAGGTGGAATCTGAAGTAAGTCGGATGCAAACACTCGCACTGACGAACAGAAATCTCATATAAGGCTGGATGGAGACGGACGAGCTTGCAAAACAAAGTAAAGTCCCACACCATTTTTTATCATAAAGAAGGGCTGCTGGGCTTGCCTATGTATGTCCTGTTCGGATGGTATTCCAAACCGGAAATCCTTCAATTTATTATGCAATACCTCTACACCGGATCGCTTTTCTATATTTGGCACAGCCAAATAAAACAAGAAGCAAGCAAATTAAATTCGTACGCCCAATAACGAAAATGCAAGGGCAACATATAAAGACGTGTAGCAAATAAAAATAGGACAGGACGAAATCACACATTGATTTCAGTATTGGCCTATTTTTTGTTGCAGGCATTGATAGCGATATATCCATTTGGAGGTAAAAGTTTTCAAAGGAAGGAACAACTCGCTTGTGTATACAAAGTAGATACTTTGGTGGTAAAATTGATTAAAAAAGGGGGAGTTAGGATGCTGCAATTACCTGTCAAACAATGGGGAAACAGTCATGCAATTCGATTGCCAAAAAGCGTATTAGAGGCACTGGAAGTAGGGAAAGATGATGAACTAAATGTTGAAATTGTTAATCACTCAATTGTATTGACAAAAGCCGAAAAGGAATTAACTTTTCAAGAACTGTTTAAAGGTTATGACGGAGAAAAGTTCACTGCAGAATTAAAAAGCCTTTCGCCAGTAGGAAATGAAAAATGGTAAAACAAGGAGATATTGTTAAAATTAATATGGACCCCAAACAAGGGCATGAGCAACAAGGGTATAGACCTTATATCTGTTTGAGCTACCATGGGGTCAGCGACTATGCTAATGTGGCTATATTTGCCCCTATATCAAATACAGAACGCAATTATCCTTTGTATGTGCCATTGAGAGGAACTGAATCTTCGGGAAAAGTTTTGTTGGATCAACTAGTAACGATCGATTATAACGCGAGGAAGTATAACTATGTCGAAACCGTACCAGAAAAACTGATCGATGAACTGCTGATGAAAGTAAAAGTGGTTTTTCAAAAAAATGAAAAAATTGTATAATTTAATAACTCAACTTTCGCAGCTCAAAATAGGCAAGTATGCCTTGATATAATTGGGCAAACTCGCAAACCATTGCTGTAGTTGACTTTTGATGAAATTTTTTATTTTTTTCGATGTTTTTTC
>Ga0194138_10000815_pt1 | contig 14715 bp, 14 predicted proteins | sample TARM_MetaG_T2_14_FD_134022 | JGI IMG/M metagenome (GOLD analysis project Ga0194138, IMG submission 134022) | Freshwater microbial communities from Pennsylvania, USA, analyzing microbe dynamics in response to fracking - TARM_MetaG_T2_14 (version 2) | ecosystem: Environmental > Aquatic >...
GAGCTTGGTGGCCTGGGTGCGGTCGTCGGTGAAGGCCATGTCAGCGCACCTTCAACGTGGCAAGGCCAACCAGCACGAGCATCACCGAGCTGATCCAGAAGCGCACGATCACGCGCGGCTCCGGCCAGCCCTTGAGCTCGAAATGGTGGTGAATCGGGGCCATCCGGAACACGCGCTTGCCGGTGAGCTTGAAGCTTGCCACCTGGATCATCACCGACAGCGTCTCGATGACGAAGATGCCGCCCATCACCACCAGCACCAGCTCCTGGCGCACGATCACCGCGATGGTGCCGAGCACCGCGCCCAGCGCCAGCGCGCCGACGTCGCCCATGAACACCATGGCCGGATAGGTGTTGAACCACAGGAAGCCCAGGCCAGCGCCGGCGATGGCCGCGCAGATGATGACCAATTCGCCCGCGCCCGGGATCGACGGGATCTGCAGGTAACTGGAAAACACGGCGTTGCCCGAGGCATAGGCGAACACGCCCAGCGCGCAGGCCACCAGCACGGTCGGCATGATCGCCAGCCCGTCCAGACCGTCGGTCAGGTTGACCGCGTTGGAGAAGCCGACGATCCAGAAGTAGGCGATGGCGACGAAGCTGATGCCGGCCAGCGGCAGCGCGATCTCCTTGAACATCGGGATGTACAGCGTGGTCTCGGCCGGCACGCCGGCGGTGTGGTACAGCACGAGACCGGCGGCAATGCCGAAGATGGACTGCAGCAGATACTTCCAGCGCGACTTCAAGCCGTTCGGGTCGCGCTTGGCGATCTTGATCCAGTCGTCGTACCAGCCGATGGCGCCGTAGCAGACCATCACGCCGAGCACGATCCACACGTAGCGGTTGCGCAGGTCGCCCCACAGCAGCACCGCGGCACTGATCGTGCCGATGATGATGCCGCCCCCCATGGTTGGCGTGCCCGCCTTGGAAAAATGCGTCTGCGGGCCGTCCTTGCGGATCGGCTGACCGGCCTTGAACTGGGCCAGGCGATGGATCGCCGATGGGCCCAGCCACAGGGTCAGGGCGAGTGCGGTCAACGCCGCGAGGATGCCGCGGAACGTCAGGTAGTTGAACAGCCGGAACAGGCCATCCAGTCCCTGCAGCCAGCGGGCCAGTTCAAGCAACATGGAATGCGGTCTCCTCTTGCGCCAGCAGCGCCTCGACGATGCGGTCCATCGCACTGCCGCGCGAACCTTTCACCAGACAATGGATGGCCTTGCCACCGGCGGTGGCGAGGTCGAGATCGGCGCGCAGGGCCAGAGCCAGCGCGTCGTGCGAATCGAACAGGCGGGCGCCATCGCCGAAGGCGGACACGGCGGCCGCCGACAACTCGCCCAGCGCATACAGGCGCGCCAGACCGGCGGCCTTGGCCCGACGCCCGGCCTCGGCATGCAGCGCGGCGGCTTCCGGGCCCAGCTCGCGCATGTCGCCGAGCACCAGCCAGCCCTCGCCCGGCAGCGCGGCCAGCGTGTCGATGGCCGCGCCCAGCGAGCCCGGGTTGGCGTTGTAACTGTCGTCGATCAACACCGCGCCATTGCCAAGACGGTGCGAAACCTGACGCCCGGCGACCGGCTGCGCATCGCCCAGCCCGGCCGCGATGTCGGCCAGCGATACGCCGCAGGCCAGTGCCAGCGCGGCGGCGGCCAGCGCGTTGCGCACGTTGTGGCGGCCGGGCAGGTGCAGGTGCACGGCCACCTCGCCCTGCGGTGCGACCAGCACGAAGCGCGAGCCTTCGGCCTCGGCCACGATGTCGCGGGCGGTGACCTCGGCACTGGCTTCCAGCCCGAAGCGAACCCGCTTGCGGCCGCTGGCATCGGCGCGGATCAACTCCTGCTCGAACCACGGCGCGAACGCATCGTCGGCATTGACCACGGCCGTGCCGCCGGCCGGCAGCGCGGCATAGATGGCGCCCTTGGTGCGGGCGATGCCGAGCAGGCTGCCCATGCGCTCCAGATGTGCCGGTGCGATGTTGTTGACCACCGCGGCAAACGGCGGCGCGATGTCGGTCAGGTAGGCGATGTCGCCCGGCTTGCCCGCACCCATCTCGTAGACCGCGAACGGCGCTGCGTCCGGTGCGTCGATCACCGCCAGCGGCAGGCCGATTTCGTTGTTGCGGTTGCCCGGGTTGGCATAGACCTCGCCGACCCGGCCGAGGATCGCCAGCAACAGCGTCTTGACCGAGGTCTTGCCGTTGCTGCCGGTGATCGCGACCACGCGGGTGGCGCGCTCGCGCTGCATGGCCGCGGCGATGCGCGCCAGCGCGAGCTGGGTATCGTCCACCACGATCTGCGGCGCTTCCACATCGAGCAGATGCGACACCAGCAGTGCCGAAGCGCCGTTGGCCAATGCCGAAGCGGCAAAATCATGGCCGTCGAAACGCTCGCCGCGCAGCGCCAGATACAGGCTGCCCGGGCGCATCGCGCGGCTGTCGTTGCCGATGGCATCCACCACGGTGTCCTCGCCGTGCAGGCGGCCACCGGCCCAGTGCGCAAGCAGCGAAAGCGGGAGGCGCTTCATGCGATGGCCTCCAGCGCGCGCGCGGCGACGAGGCTGTCGTCGAAGGGGTGTTTCACGCCGTCGATGTCCTGATACGGCTCGTGGCCCTTGCCGGCCACCAGCACGATGTCGTGCGGGCCGGAGCCCGCAACGGCGTCGGCGATCGCGCGCGCGCGGTCGCGCTGCACGGTCACCTTCGCCGGGTCGGTGAAGCCGGTCATGATGCCGGCGACGATGGCATCGCCGTTTTCGCGGCGCGGGTTGTCGTCGGTGACGATCACCTTGTCCGCGCGGGCCTCGGCAATGGCGGCCATCTGCGGGCGCTTGCCGGTGTCGCGTTCGCCGCCGCAACCGAACACGCAGGTCACCCGGCCGTGCGCATGCGCGTGCAGGCTGTCCAGCGCCTGCTGCAGGGCATCGGGCGTATGCGCGAAATCCACCACCACCAGCGGGTGCGTGCCGTCGCCGCCGAGCCGGTTCATGCGCCCCTTGACCGGCCGCAGCTGACCGAGCAGCACGGCGATCTCGGCCACCGACACGCCCTGCGCATGCAACACGCCGGCCACCGCCAGCAGGTTGTCGACATTGAAGCGGCCCAGCAACGGCGAGCGCAGCGGGTGGCGCTCGCCGGCGATATCGAGCTCGAAGGCAATGCCACCGACGTCGAAGTCCAGGCCATGTGCCTGCACCGCGGCGCCGGCCGCGCCATGCGCGCTGACACCGATGCCGCGCACGCCGTCGGGCAGCCGCTCGAACAGGCCGCGGCCAAAGGCATCGTCGAGATTGATCACTGCCGCCTTCAGCCCCGGCGTGGCGAACAGCCTGGCCTTGGCCGCACCGTAGGCTTCCATCGTGCCGTGGTAGTCGAGATGGTCGCGGGTGAGATTGGTGAACACCGCGATGTCGTAATGCACGCCGGCCACGCGGCCCTGGTCGAGCGCGTGCGAGCTGACTTCCATCGCCACCGCCTGCGCGCCGGCATCGCGCAGCTGCGCGAGCATGGCATGGACCTGCAGCACCAGCGGCGTGGTGAACCCGGTCGGCACCACCTCGCCGTAGAGGCCGGCGCCGAGCGTGCCGATGCTGCCGCAACGCGTGCCTTGCAGATGCCAGGCCTGGGTCAGCAGTTGCACGGTGGAGGTCTTGCCGTTGGTGCCGGTGACGCCGACCATCGTCAGCGCGTGCGAGGGATGGCCGTGGAAACGGTCGCCCATCGCGCCCAGCCGGGCACGCAGGCAGGCCGGGCACGGCGATGGCGTCGGCCGGCACGGAGAATTCGGCCGGCGCAGGCGGCTCGAACAGCACAGCGGCCGCGCCACGCGCGCGCGCCTGTTCGGCAAAAGCCAGCCCGTGCGTGCCGAACCCGGCGATGGCCACGAAGGCATCGCCCGGACGTACCGCACGGCTGTCCATCACCAGCCCGGTGATCACCGGATCGCGCGGCAGGGCCACCTCGGGCAGCAGCTGCGACAGGCTCATCGAACGGCTCATCGACGCACCTCCTTCAACGGCGCGACGGCGGTGGTGGGCACCATCACGTCGGCATCGGGCAGGTCGTCGGGTTCGGGCGGCGGCGCGGCGGCCGCCGGTTGGCCGCCCTTGGCATCGGCCTTGGCCTGCGCGGCCAGCCAGGTCTCGATGTCGTCCGGCGGCACGTCCATCAAGCGCAGCGCGCCTTCCATGATGTTGTGGAACACCGGTGCGGACACGAGGCCGCCGTAGTAGCCGCCTTCCTGGGAATCGTTGATGACGATGACCGTGGCGAAACGCGGGTGGCTGGCCGGCACCAGCCCGGCGAACAGCGAGGCATAACGTCCGGTCGCATAACCGCCGCCGGATGCCTGGCGCGCGGTGCCGGTCTTGCCGGCCACGCGGTAACCGAGGATGCCGGCCGCCTTGGCGCCGCCCTGGGTGACCACGGTTTCCATCATGTCCACGACTTCACGGGTGATCTTCGGGTCGGCGATCTGCACCGAAGGGTTGCGCTGCCCCTTGACGAAGGTCGGTTCCAGCAGGCGCCCGCCGTTGCCCAGCGCGCAATACGCGCGGGCGATCTGCAACGCGGTCACGTTCAGGCCGTAGCCATAGGACATCGTGGTCTTGGTCGAACCGCTCCACCGGTCCGGCGGCTGCACGATGCCGGCCGCTTCGCCCGGGAAGCCGCTGTGCGGCGTGCTGCCGTAGCCGAAGCTGCGGATGGTGGAATAGAACTTCTGGTCCGGCACCAGCGCGGCGATCTTGGCCGCGCCGATGTTGGAACTCTTGGTGATCACCGTGGTGGTGGTCAGCACGCCGAAGTTGTGCACGTCGCGGATGGTGTACTTGCCCAGCGGCATGTAACCCGGGTTGGTGTCGAACACCGTGTTGGGCGTCACCACGCCGGCCGTCAGCGCCGACAGCACGGTCAGCGGCTTCATCGTCGAACCCGGCTCGACCACGTCGGTCACCGCGCGGTTGCGATGGGTTTCCTGATTGCCGACGCCCACCGCGTTGGGGTTGTAGGTGGGCAGGTTGACCATCGCCAGCACCTCGCCGGTGTTGACGTCCATGATCACTGCAGAGCCGCTGCTGGCCTTGTGCTTGTCCAGCGCGGCGCGCAGCTCGCGGTAGGCCAGGTACTGGATGCGGCGGTCGATGCTGAGGGTCAGGTCCTTGCCCGGCACGGCCGGCTTGACCAGGTCGATGCTCTCGACGATGCGGCCCTGGCGGTCGCGGATCACCTTCTTGATGCCCGGCGAACCGCGCAGCCAGTCGTCGAAGGCCAGCTCCAGCCCTTCCTGCCCGCGGTCGTCGATGTTGGTGAACCCGAGCACGTGCGCCATCGCCTCCCCCTGCGGGTAGAAGCGGCGGTACTCGCGCTGCGAGAACACGCCCGGGATGCCGAGCGCGACGATGCGGTGCGCCTCGTCCGGGTTGATCCGGCGCTTGAGGTACAGGAACTCCTTGTCGGCCTTCTGCGACAGTTTGCGGGTCAGCTCGTCGAGCGGCATGCCCAGCGCCTGTGCCAGTTGCGGCAAGCGGTCCGGCGCCTTCAGCAGCTCCTTCGGGTTGCCCCATACCGATTCCACCGGAGTGGACACGGCCAGCGGCTCGCCGTTGCGGTCGGTGATCATGCCGCGCGAGGTGGCAATCGGGATTTCGCGCAGGAAGCGGGCCTCGCCCTCGCGCTGGTAGAAATCGTTGTTGATCAGCTGCACGTAGGCCGCGCGGCCGATCAGCGCGACCGAGCAAAGGCCCAGCCCGGCTGCGACCAGCAGCAGCCGGCCGCGCAGGTCGAACTGGCTGCGCTGGCGGTTGCGGCCACCATGGTTGCGCAGGTTCATGGGCGCACCACCACGATGTCGGCGGTTTCCGGGAACTTCATGCCCAGCCGGCCGGTGGCCTCGGCCTCGATGCGGGTGCTTTCCGACAGCGTGGCCTGCTCCAGCTCGAGCCGGCCGAATTCGATGTTCAACTCGTCGCGCGCGCGCTCCAGCCGCGACAGCTCGACGAACAGCTGGCGATGGCGATGGCGCGCGTACACCACGCTGATCGCCGAGCCGACGATGGCCACCACCAGCACCGCGAGCAGGAAGCGCATCATGCGGCGGCTCCCAGTTTTTCGGCCACGCGCAGCACCGCGCTGCGCGCGCGCGGGTTGACGGCCAACTCGGCTTCGTCGGCCTTGATCGCGCCACCGATGGCGCGCAGCACAGGCACGAAAGCCGCCGGTTCCGGCAAGCGGCGGTTGGTCGGCGGCGCCTTGGCGTGGCGCGCGATGAACTGCTTGACGATGCGGTCTTCCAGCGAGTGGAAGCTGATCACCGCCAACCGCCCACCCGGCTTGAGCGCGGACAGCGCGGCGTCGAGCCCGGTTTCGAGATCGGCCAGTTCGCGGTTCACGTGGATGCGGATGGCCTGGAAGCTGCGCGTGGCCGGGTGGATTTTGTCCTTGCCGCGCGGCATCACCGAGGCGATCAGCTCGGCCAGTTGCGCGGTGCGGGTGAGCGGCTGCTCGCCGCGGCAAGCGACGATGGCGCGGGCGATGCGGCGGCTGAGCTTCTCCTCGCCGTAAGTCCACAGGACGTCGGCGATCTCCTTCTCGTCCGCGCGCGCCAGCCACTGGGCGGCGCTTTCGCCGGATTCCGGGTCCATGCGCATGTCCAGCGGGCCGTCCTTGCCGAACGAGAAACCGCGCTCGGCCACGTCCAGCTGCGGCGAGGACACGCCCAGATCGAACAGGATGCCGTCCAGCGCGCGAGCTTCGTCCCACTGGCCGAGCGTGGCGAAGCTGGCATGGCGGACCGCGACGCGCGCATCGGCCGCGAATCCGCGGCCGGCCTCGGCAATCGCTTCGGGGTCCTTGTCCATCAGCAGCAGCCGACCTCCCGGCCCGAGTTGTGCCAGCACGCCGCGCGCATGACCGCCGCGCCCGAACGTGCCATCCAGATACTTTCCGTTCTCGACCACCTGCAGCCCTTCCATGACCTGCGCATACAGCACCGGGACGTGCGCCGCCGGCGCACCGGGCGCCGGCATCGTCGTCGCCGGAAGGGGGCCGGTTTGCGCCGTCTCGCGCATCCGGTCGCCCCGCGTCACAACTTCAGATCGAGCAGCCCGTCACCCAGATCCTCGTCAGACAGCGTCTGCTGGATCAGGTCGCGGTGGGCTTGCTCGCTCCACAATTCGAACTTGCCGCCCATGCCCAGCAACACCGCCTTCTTCTCGATGCCGACAGCGGCACGGTGGCTTGGCGGGATGCTGATGCGGCCGTTGCCGTCCAGCTCCAGCACGGCCGAAGAACCGACCAGCTTCTGCTGCAGCACGCGGACCGTGCGGTTCAGGTTGGGCCGGGCCATCACGTCGTCGCGCACCCGCTCCCACTCGTCCTGCGCATACAGCCACAGGCAGCCCTTCTCGAAAGGGTTGTAGGTCAGCACCAGACGATTGCCACACGCGCGCGCGACCAGCTCGCGGTAAGCCGTCGGCACGGCCATCCGCCCCTTGTCGTCAACTGTGATGGCCGTCTCGCCCTGGAACACGGTGCCTGCACCTCTCCGAATCGCCCGCCGAAATATTGAACCACGAAAAACCACAAAAAACCCGGTTTTCCCTCTGTTGCCCACCTTAGCAGGGCCAAGGGGGTTGTCAACAACTTTCGGGACGTGAAATCGCCAAGCACATCAATGGCTTGCAACAATCTTTAGAGAGTTGTTCAAGGTTTATCCACAAGTTGCTGTTTCGTCTCAAATTTTGAGATTCGAAGGAAATTCAGGCTCGTGGATGCCACGTGAGGACACCGCGCCCGCAGGCCGCCTGCGCCCACACCGGCTGCGCAAACCACCCGACAATGCCGGCATGTGCCTGATCGCCCTCGCCTGGAAACTCCACCCGCGCTGGCGCTTGCTGCTGGCCGCCAACCGCGACGAATTCCACGCGCGGCCGACCGCGCCACTGGCACGCTGGCCCGGCGAAGCGCGGGAGTTGGCCGGCGGGCGCGACCTGCGCTCGGGCGGCACCTGGCTGGCCGTGGATGCGGGAGGGCGGCTGGCCGCCGTCACCAACGTGCGCGACCCGCATGCCGCGCAGGGCGGCCCGTCGCGCGGCAGCCTGCCGCTGTCCTTCCTGCGGGGCGCGGCGGACGTGCCGGCCTTCGTCGCGGCACAATCCCGTACCGGCAAGACCTTTGCCCCGTTCAACCTGCTGGTGGCCGATGCCGAGGCTTGCGGCTTCGTCGGCAACCATCCGCCTGCCTCCACCGTGCTGGCACCGGGCATCCACGGAATTTCCAACGGCGCGCCGGACGCGCCCTGGCCCAAGGTCCGGCGACTGGAAGCGGCCGTGCGCCACTGGCTGTCCGGCCCGGCCGACGACCCGGCCCCGCTGTGGCATGCGCTGGCCGATGAAACCGTGGCCGCAGACCAGACACTCCCCGACACCGGCGTCGGGCTGGAACTGGAACGCCGGCTGTCGCCGGTGTTCCTGCGCGATGCACGCTATGGCACCCGCGCCGGCACGCTGGTGGCCATCGGCCATGACGGGCGCGGCTGGATCGCCGAACGCCGGTTCGGCCCGGACGGCATTCCACTAGGCGAAACCCGCCTGCCGATCGGGCCGGCCTGACACCGCATTGCGACGGCCCGCCGTGGATGCCTGCATCGGGATCCGCCCGGAAGGTTCGCCTCACGGCAATGGACACATGCGCGCCTGCGCCCTCGCCGCCCTGCCCCTGCCGTTGGCAGGCATGCTGTCGCGCCTGGCACAAACCGATCAATTCGCCTGCATGGACCCGCGTCAGGCCACGGACGCCATGCAGGCCATCGGCCCGTAAAAGGACATCGCGCTCCGGTGCGCGCGCGCCACTGCACCACCCGGCGACGTGCCCGAGCGCATCGCCGTCAGCGACATCGGCATGGGCCGGGTGCGGGACTCGCCAGAGTCCAGCACCATCTATCAGGACGCCAGCGGCAGCAGCTACTGGACACTGGAAGTTGGCAGGCAAGGAGATCGATCCGGGCCCATGCCCATGTGCCGCGCAACGGCTGCCGGCGCAATCTGAGCCTGCCGCTCGGCCAGCCGGCCGGGACCGTGCCGAATACCTGCCGCGCGCGACAAGGCACCGCATTGACCGACAGGGGAAAGGAAAGGGGCGGAGCCGGCCTGTAAGCCGGGTTCTGTCGTGGACAGCCATTCCTCTAGGCGCCGCGTCGCCGCGGCGCTCAAGCAACCTACCCGGACCCGACGCGGGCCGCGCCATGAGGTCCCTATTTGGTCTTGCTCCCGGTGGGGTTTGCCGTGCCGGTCCGTTGCCGGACTCGCGGTGCGCTCTTACCGCACCATTTCACCCTTGCCTGATCCGGCGCTCCCGAAGAAGCCCCGGCCATCGGCGGTATCTTTCTGTTGCACTTTCCGTCGGCTCGCGCCGCCCAGGCGTTACCTGGCACCGTGCCCTGTGGAGCCCGGACTTTCCTCGGCACCCGCAAGGGGTGACGCGACTGTCCGGCCGACTCCGCCGCGCGCATTGTCCCACACCTGGCCGCGCGTGAGCTGCCATCATCCCGCCCGAGGCTCAGAGGACTATATTCACGCTCATGAAAACGATGCTGCTGCGCCGACAAGGACAACCGCTGGAGGCGGTCGAGCTGCCCGACCCCGTGCCCGGCCCCGGCGAGGTGTTGATCAAGGTCGCCGCCTGCGGCGTGTGCCGCACCGACCTGCACGTGGTGGACGGCGATCTCCACCAGCCGAACCTGCCGCTGGTGCCCGGGCACGAGATCGTTGGCCGCGTGCAAACCCTCGGCCCCGGCGTGGACGGCCTGCACGTCGGCCAGCGCGTCGGCGTGGGCTGGCTCGGCCACACCTGCGGCCACTGCGAATACTGCGCCGAACACCGCGAGAACCTGTGCGATGCGCCCGGCTTCACCGGCTATACCCGCAACGGCGGCTTTGCCGAACTGGCCGTGGCCGAGGCGCACTACACCTACCCGCTGCCCGACGGCGATGACGACGCCGGCTTCGCGCCGATGCTATGCGCAGGGTTGATCGGCTGGCGCGCACTGGCGATGGCCGGCGAAGGCAAACGGCTGGGCCTGTACGGTTTCGGCGCCGCCGCCCACCTGATCCTGCAGGTGGCACTGAAGCAGGGCCGTCGGGTACATGCCTTCACTCGCCCAGGCGATGCCGCCGCACAAGCCTTCGCGCTGTCGCTGGGCGCCAGCTCGGCCGGTCCGTCGGACGTGCCTTCGCCCGAACCACTGGACGCGGCGCTGATCTTCGCCCCGGTCGGCGACCTGGTGCCGCTGGCGCTGCGCTCGTTGCGCAAGGGCGGCCGCGTGGTCTGTGCCGGCATCCACATGAGCGACATCCCCGCGTTCCCCTACGAGATCCTGTGGGAAGAGCGGCAGATCGTCTCGGTGGCCAACCTCACCCGCAAGGATGCCGAGCAATTCCTGCCGCAGGTGCCGGCCTTGGGCCTGCACGCCACCGTGACCCGTTACCCGCTGGAACAGGCCAACCAGGCGCTGGCCGACCTGCGCGAAGGCCGGCTGGTGGGGGCAGCGGTGCTGGTGCCGTAAAGTAGCGACACCTCACCGCACATACCCGCGATGCCGAACCACCCACAGACCATCCAGATATTCCTGCCGGATGGAGATCCGCAAGGCATCCGGGTGGCGGAAATCACCACTCGCATCGTGCGTGTCATCGAGGTACCGAGGAACCTGATCCAGCATTTCCTCAACATGCCCGAATCGGGACAGGTTGGCGTGTATTTCCTGTTCGGCGAAGACGAAACCAGCGGCCGGGAAGCGGCCTACATCGGCCAGACCGGACTGCTTCGCCAACGGCTCCAGCAGCACAATGTGCAAAAGGATTTCTGGAACCGGGCGGTCATCGCCGTATCGCTGACGCAGAGCCTGACCACCACGCACGCCACCTATCTGGAATGGTGTTCGATCCGGCAGGCCACGCAGGCCAACCGCTACCTGCTGCAGAACGCCACCGCGGGTGCACAGCCGTACACTCCGGCGCCGATGGAAGCCGATTGCCGGGAAATCCACCAGACCATCCGCATCCTGCTGGCCACGTTGAGCTACCCGCTGTTCGAGCCCGTGAGCCAGAGCGGCGAAGGCCGCGCCGATGTGCGCACCTATTATTGCCGCGGCCCGGACACGGACGGACGTGCCGAATACACATCCGAGGGCATGGTGGTCAAACGCGGATCGACCGGCCGGCGCGAAACGGTGCCGTCATATCCGGACAGGGCCAAAGGCGTGCGCGAAGAACTCATCGCGCAGGGCATCGTGACGATCCAGGGCAACCACTTGCGCTTCGAATCCGACCATGTGTTCAAGAGCCCCAGCGCGGCCTCGGTCTTCCTGCTCGGCCGCCCGTCCAACGGCTGGACCGAGTGGGTCGACGCGCAGGGCCGATCGCTCGATGCCATGGAACGACAATCCCTGGACGCCTCACTCGCTTCCTGAGCCATACAGGGCCTTCCTCGGGGCGCCGGTGATTTCGGCAGCCAGCTTGGCGGCGGCCGAAGGCGGCAGGTGCGCTGCGAGCAACGCGTAGACGCGGCGACCTTCGGCGATCTTGCCCGCTTCGTCCTCGCCGGCCCCCTGCACGACGATCACGAATTCGCCCTTGCGCTGGTTCTCGTCGGCCTCGACCGTGGCGACCAATGCCGCCAGCGTGCCGTCGAGCACGGTCTCGAACAGCTTGGTCAACTCGCGCGCGACCACCGCCGGGCGCTCGCCGCCGAAGGCATCGCGCAGATCGGCGAGAAATTCGGCAATGCGGTGCGAGGCCTCGTAGAACACCAGCGTGCGCGGCTCGCCGGCCAGCGCGCGCAGGCGCTCGCGGCGCGCAGCCGGCTTGGCCGGCAGGAAGCCCTCGAACGCAAAGCGATCGCTGGGCAGCCCGGCCGCGCTGAGCGCGGCGATGATCGCACTCGGGCCGGGGACGGGGCTCACCTTGATGCCGGCCGCGCGCGCGGCGCGCACTGCGCGGAAGCCCGGGTCGGACACCAGCGGCGTGCCCGCGTCGGACACCAGCGCGAGGTTTTCGCCGGCCTGCAGGCGCGCCACCACGCGCTGCGCCATCGCCTCCTCGTTGTGCTCGTGCAGGGCCAGCAGCGGGCGCTCGATGCCGAAGTGCGCCAGCAGCTGGCGGGTATGGCGGGTGTCCTCGGCGCACACCGCATCGGCGCTGCGCAGCACCTGCTGCGCGCGTGGCGAAAGGTCGGCCAGGTTGCCGATGGGCGTGGCGACGACGTACAGGGTTCCGGACATGTGCGAGGGGGTGTTCACGGGGTGGAAGGGTAGAATCCTAGCGTTTTCCCTCCGCTGCCCCGCAGCTTTCGCCGAGAAGACCGATGCGATCCACGAGGCTGTTCACCGTCTGCCTGCTTGCCGCCGCACTGGCCGGCTGCGCCACATCCCCCACCGCGCAGGCACCCGCCGCCCCCGAACACGCCGCCGCCATCGCCCTGCTCGACCAAGGCAAGGCCAAGGATGCCGCCGCCCGGCTCGAAACCCTCGCCGCTGCCGCGCCGGCCGCACAACGCGGCAACCTGCAGGCCGATGCCGCCTTTGCCTGGCACGATGCCGGCGACGATACGCGTGCCCGCGCGCTGCTGGCCCAGCTGCAGCCGCGCCGCCTGAGCGGCGAGTCGAAACTGCGCCACGACCTGCTCGTCGCCGAACTGGCCATCGCCGACGGCCGGGCCGCCACCGCACTGCCTTCGCTGACCACGCCCGCCGCGCAAATCCCCGAATCGCTGCGCACGCGCTGGCTGCTGGCCCGCGCGCAAGCACAGGAGGCCGGCGGCGATGCATGGTCGGCCGCAATCAGCCGCGCGCAGGCCGACGCCACCCTGCAAGGCAAGGCGCGCGACGACAACCGCCGCGCCATCGCCAAGGTTCTGGCCGGATTGGACAATGCCGCCCTGGCCGCGCATGCGACGGCCCTGCCCGAAGGCGACCCGCTGTATGCGTTTGCCGGCCGCGCCCTGCTGGCGCGCGGCCTGCCGCTGCCGCATCCGTTCGCCCGCGCCGACCAGTGGAACTTCTCCCGCCGCGCCCCGGCCCAGGCCGATGGCTACCGCCCGCCGGCCAGGCTGGCGGTGCTGCTGCCTTTGTCCGGCACCCTCGCCACTGCCGCCGCGCCGGTGCGCGACGGCCTGCTGGCCGGGTATTTCGCCGAACGCCGCGCCAAACCGGAGCTGCAGTTCTACGACACCGCCGGCACCCCCGCCGGTGCGCTGGCCGCGTATCGCAAGGCCGTGGCCGCCGGCAGCGATTACGTGGTCGGCCCGCTCGGGCGCGACGAAGTGGATGCGCTGTTCCGCCAGAAGGACTCGCCGGTGCCGGTGCTGGCGCTGAACCGGGGCCAGACCCCGCCGCCGCCCGGCGATGCGGATTTCTCGCTGGCGCCGGAAGACGAAGGTGCCGCCGCCGCCGAATTCCTGCTCGCGCGCGGTCGCAAGGCCGTGCTGGTGATCGGCAGCGCCGACGACACCGGCCGCCGCGCGGTCGCGGCCTTTGGCGAACGTTTCCGCCAACGTGGCGGCAAGGTGGTGGCCAGCATCGATGCGGGCGACACCGTTTCGCCGCTGGCATCGCCGCTGCAGGCCGCCGCGCAAGCCGGCGCCGATGCGGTATTCCTCGCCGTGCGCGGCGCCCAGGCCCAAGGCTTGATGCCGCAACTGGCACTGGCCGGCCTCGGCGGCGCAACGCGCGTGGGCACCTCGCAGCTGGCCGGCGGCACCGGCAAGCCCGAGCAGGACGTCAGCCTGGACGGCATCGCCTTCCCCACCGAGCGCTGGAGCCTGCACGGCCTGCCGGGCCTGCCCTCGCCCGGCAGCGCGGTGGCCAACGACCTGCCCACCACGCGCGGCGGCGCGGCGCGACTGTTCGCCTTCGGCCACGACGCCTGGCTGATCAGCGCCTACCTGCCCAAGCTGGCACTGGACGCCGACGGTCAGGTGCGCGGCGCCACCGGCACGCTGCGGCTGGACGGTTTCGGCAACATCGTGCGCACGCCGGCATGGGCCACCTATTCCGGCGGGCAGCCCGTGGCACTGCCGGATGGCCGCTGAGCGGCAACTGCGCGGCGCACGCGCCGAACAGGCCGCCGCGGCGCTGCTCGTGCGCGCCGGGCTGACGCAGATTGCGGCCAACGCCCGCTTCCGCGGTGGCGAACTCGATCTGGTGATGCTCGACGGCACGCCGTCCAAGGGCACGCTGGTCTTCGTCGAGGTGCGTTACCGCAGCGGCACGGCCCACGGCGGTGGCGCGGCCTCGGTGGATGCAGGCAAGCAACGCCGGCTGATCCATGCGGCGCAGGCATTTCTCGCCTCGCACCCGCAATGGCAGCGGCTGCCTTGCCGCTTCGACGTGATGGAAGCCGACGGCGACCCGCAGGCCCCGCGCCTGCACTGGATCCGCGACGCCTTCCGGCTCGACGGCTGAAGCGCGGCACTGGCCCTCTTTTCCGCCCCCCGTACCGGTCCCCGTCCGCAGATGCGCGGCGACGTGCGGAAAGCACGGCGCGTCACGTGCGTGCGCGGACACACCGCACGGCGCACGCGCACCAGATGGCACGCGCGGCCGGTTCCCGTACCGGTTATCAGGCCTCCGGCTCGAACCGGGCCAGATGACGGCGGCGGGCGAAGATGAAATGCCCGGTCAGGCCGGCCGCAATCCCGATCAGGCCGCCGCTGGCGCCGGCATGCACCGCC
>Ga0194138_10000817_pt1 | contig 14701 bp, 20 predicted proteins | sample TARM_MetaG_T2_14_FD_134022 | JGI IMG/M metagenome (GOLD analysis project Ga0194138, IMG submission 134022) | Freshwater microbial communities from Pennsylvania, USA, analyzing microbe dynamics in response to fracking - TARM_MetaG_T2_14 (version 2) | ecosystem: Environmental > Aquatic >...
GGATGGATCGGGCCGGAAAGTTGTAAACCTGAGCGCCGGTTTTTGGGACGAGCTTAACCGCGTAATCGGAAAATACGACGAATCTGCATGCAAATCGTTCGATGCTGAAATTTTCCGCAAGCAAGCCGAGGCGGTGGAGGCGGCAAGGGATGAAACTTGCAATGGCTCTCCGATGACATCTTGGCATTGGCAAGTGCTAACGGACTACGCCCAACACCTACGCCAACAAGCCGACGAACTGGAAGCCGGGAAGGTCGGAGGTGGCCAGTGAGCCTGAACGATTATGTTATTGAGGGTCGAGACAAGTTCGAGCCAGAACACCGATCTCTTGCGTTAGCCTTCCCTTGCAGCGCCTGCAAGCACCGAAATGTCGAGGATGATCAGGACGAACCGTGCGTCAGTTGTGATCACAACCTGAATGCCAAGCCGGAAGTTGGGAAGGCCGGAGGTGAAAATTGAAAACAATTCCAAGAAATCAGGCGGCCTGCAAAAACTGCCGGTGGTGGGGCAAGATCAGCAGTCTGGTCGGGGAGTGCCGGCGGATGCCTCCCCACCCTGCCGAAAATCTCATTGACCCTCGGTGGTGGCCAACAACAAAGCGAGATGACTGGTGCGGCGAGTTCGGGAAAGCGGGAGGTGAACATGACGGTAGCGAGTGAGAAAGCGACGGTCTATCGCGGCGGTGGGCGGCGGTGGTTCACGCTGCAAGCGGCCTGTAACGCCGAGGCAAGAGCTAAGATCAACGAACGGTGTGAGTGCGACTGTAGCGACTATGATACGTCGCCGGTCGCCTGCGCGCTTCATGAAGAAGAACGCTACTCAGTGATCCGGCGCAGGCTGGCAAGGGTGTATCGAAATGCTTATAAGGCCAGGAAGGCAGGAGGTGATCAGTGAGCAGCGCAAATGCGATGATGTTCTGTGAGGCCTGCGGGGTTTTGATTGGGGTGGCGCCCGGGGCAACTGAGCAGTCAGCGCCGAGCATGGCGATTGAATGTGTTGAGTGCTGGTCTCGCCGGCCTATGCCGTCCGAAGAGGACGGAGCACGCTTTATCGGTAGCACTGCGCCATGGGCGTATAAGCCGGCACCAAAGTTACGCCTGAAGTTTCCGGAATCCGTAGAGCCAATGACCCCGATCAGTGCGAGGCTCCATCCGAGGACGTTACGCCCTGCGCCTGCCCTTTGATGAGGGAGCGTTCGCCAGCCCAACCCCGAGCCGCCACCGCATGCCGACCATGCGCGAATGGATGGACCGGTGGATTAACGGCCCGGAAAGCGACAAGGATCATTGAGCATGCATGACGACAGCAAAAAGGTTCTGATAGTCGGAGGGCGCAGGCAAGGATCTGTCGCCATCCGTGCCATGGCGATGGCATTGGCGGGCAAAGGATTTGAGGCCCAGGAGGTAGCCCTTGAGCACAACGATAACGTATACGTTCCGGACGTGCCTGACGCCCACGAACACCCACTTGGGAAGAAGCGAAAGCCAAAGAGGCGCAGGCTAAAACGCAAGCCAGGCGGAAAGCTATGACTATCACCGGCAATGACGAACAAACTCATCCGCTATCAGTAGGTAGAACAGCAACCGCCCAATAATGCTACAATCCGGTGATATCGTTAATGATCCTGTGAGGCAGTTATGACAGGCAATAAGCAACCGGACAACGCAAAGAAAAAGCCGGCTACCCGCAAGAAGGCGCCGGCCAAACAGCCCGCAAAGAAAACCCGCACGTATCCACCCAAGGCGCCCAAAGAGCCCACCAAAGCCGCCCAGCTGGTCAAGAAGAGAGACAAGCCGGGGCGCCCCAATGCGTATACCCCGGAAAACGTGGATGCGGTGTTGATGCACATAGCCACCGGTAATAGCGTCAACTCACTGATTCGTGAAGAGAATGAGCACCTGGTATCACCGGCTACTGTGTACCGCTGGATCTGGCAACACGACGAATTCAGAGAGAAGTATATATCTGCGCAGACAATTCGTTCGTTCGCCGTGTCTGAAGAGCTGTTCGACATTGCCGACGATGGCAGCAATGACTGGATGGAGAAGCTGGACAAGGAAGGTGAGCAGGTTGGTTGGCAGATCAACGGCGAGAACGTCCAGCGCTCTCGGTTGCGCGCTCAGGTCCGACAGTGGCACTTGGAGAGAATCAACGGGAAGATCTTCGGGGACAAGAAGCAAATCGATCACGGCATACCGGAAGAAAGCCCGCTTGGGGCGCTCTTGCAGTCCGTCAGCGGCAACACCCTGAAGCCAAAGCCCCAGGGTGACGACAGCTGATGCGAGCGTTGCTACATCAAGCCGCGTTCGGCCATCGAGACAGCGGTGCTGCCGCCGACCACGATGTGGTCCAGCACGCGTATGTCGATCAGCCCCAGCGCTTCCTTGAGTTTGCGCGTCAGTGCGATGTCGGCCTGGCTGGGCTCTGCCATGCCGGAAGGGTGGTTGTGGAACAGCACGCCGGCCGAGGCGTTGTCCTTCAGTCCCGACCTTACCACTTCGCGCGGGTAGACCGAGGCGCCGTCAATGGTCCCGCGCGACAGGTCCACGCAACGGATGACGCGGTGCCGGGTATCCAGCCAGAGCACGCCAAAGACTTCGGCGCTTTCATTGGCCATGCGGGCCTTGAGGTATTGCTTGGTCATGTCCGGGTTTGTCAGGGCCTCGTATTCGCGCAGGTAGCGCTCTTCAATAAGGCGTTGGGCTTCCATCAAAACGTACTGCTCATCAACGGTAAACAGGTCAAAGCCCTGCTGGGCGGTGTAGGTTGGCGCGTCTTCGTGGCGAAGGTTTTTCATGTTGGCGTCCTCTTGTCGCATCTAATGGTAATTGTTTCTGCAAATAATAGCAGTAGTGATAATGTTATTCAAGGTAATGTTAATGGTTCGGACGGTGGATTGTGACTACTGACAAGAACCAGACCGTTGAGCCCATCAGTAACCGCCGGCTGCTGTCCCTCACTGCCCGGCCGATGGAGTTTACGCCGCGCACCAAGGGGGAAATGCAGGCCGCTCTGTCGGTCCCGCTCTGGCGCCTGAGCCACTTGTACAAGATCATTGTCAAAGGCGAGGACGATTCCGGGGATGACCTGGACATGGTGATGACGTTCAAGCCGAACCGCGCTCAGCGCAAAGTCATTCGCCGCTTGTGGTACCGCAACCTAATTCTGAAGGCCCGGCAACTGGGCTTCACAACATTCATCACCATCCTGTTCTTGGATTACAGCCTGTTTGGCCGGGGCAACACCCGGGCCGGCATCATTGCCCACACCGAGAACAGCGCCAAGACCATCTTCCGAGACAAAGTGAAGTTTGCGTACACCCACCTGCCGCCGGAGCTGCTGGCTCTGTTCCCGCTTGAGCGAGACAGCGCCGATGAATTGCTGTTTGCGCACAACAACAGCTCAATCCGGGTGTCTACGTCCATGCGGTCGGGCACCATCAACTACCTGCACGTATCCGAGTTTGGCAAGATCTGCGCGTTCTACCCGATCCGTGCGGCCGAGGTGATCACCGGCAGCATTCCAGCGGTTCCGAAAAGTGGCATGGTGTTTATTGAGTCCACCGCCGAAGGCCAGGAGGGTGAGTTCTACAAGATGAGCCTGCGCAGCCAGAAGTTGTACGAGGCGGGCGTGAAGCTCAACCGCAAGCAGTACCAGTTCCATTTCTTTGCCTGGTGGGAAGCGCCTGAGTACCGCATGCCCGCCGGCAGTTGCGTAATCACCCAGGAAGAGCACGACTATTTCGACCAAGTAGAGCAGAAGGTCGGCACGACGCTGGACATCGAACAGCGCACCTGGTGGATCGTGACCCGCGATGAGGACTTCAGCGGCTCCGAAGAGACGATGTGGCAGGAATACCCCAGCTTTCCGGAAGAGGCGTTTCAGGTCTCGCTGGAAGGCACGTACTTTGCCAAGCAGTTCCAGCAAGCGCGAAAGGGCAAGCGCATCATCGAGACCTTGCCCGCGGTACCCGGGGTTCCATGCTGGACCTTCTGGGATATCGGCAACAGCGACGGTACCGCCATTTGGGTCATGCAGAAGGTGGGCACCGAGTTTCGCCTGATCGACTATTACGAGGCGTGGGGCGAGCCGTATTCGCACGCCGCTCAGTGGCTGCAATCGCGCGGCTACACCTATTCGACGCACTACCTGCCCCACGATGCGGACCACCAGCGTCAGGGCTCCACCATGAACGAGAGCCCGAAGGAAATGCTGGAAGCGCTCATGCCAGGGCATGACTTTGAGATTGTTCCGCGCATCGAGGACATCAACTGGGGCATCCAGCAAACCCGTAACGTGTTCCCCATGCTGTATTTCAACGTCGAGTGCTGCAAAGAAGGCATCCGACATCTGGAGCTGTACCGCAAGAAGTGGAACGCCAAACAGGAGCGATGGAGCGAGCAGCCGGACAAGGCGCATGGGCACTCGGAAGCTGCCGACGCCTTGCGCCAGTTCGCCCAGGCCTATCACAATGGCCAGCTCAACATTTACAAAGCCAGACGCAGTAAGAAGCCCCGCCGCGCCGGCGGAATGGCCGTTTAACCAAGAGGTAATGAGTATGCCCGCAGGAAAACCCGCACTGGACCTGACCGAATACGATTTTGTCCGCACCTTTCGCGATCTGACCATCTACGGCACCTGGATGACGGTCCGGGAAGACGCCGAAAGCGAGGAAGAGGAAGAGCCCTGCCTTGTGCTATGCCACACCCTGTCGATGAGCACCGATAAGCTGGTGCCGTGCGTGGTGCTGTTGTCCGAAGCCTGGCGCTATGACGATCCGCGCTCTGGCCACCACCATTTGTTGTCCGTTGCACGGCGGTTTGTCACAGCGATGCGATTGAACGACAATATGGCAAACGTCCACATGATAGCCGACGCCATTCACTCGCATCTGCTGGACCTGATCAAGATCCCGCCCAAGGACCATGAGCAAGACCGGACCCGGGGCGCTGAAGCGACGATAGTGGGGCCAGATGGCAAGCGTCTGTCCATTGAGGCGTATGACGACAAGTAATTGCGAGGTGTATTCCAGTGTTTGATCTAAACGACGAAGCAACGACCGAAGTAAAGCGCCGGAATACCCCGCTGGAGCAAGACGGCTTGTTCGACCCGGAGGACGAGGACAAAGAATCGACCCATGAGCTCGACACCGAGGAATCGGAAGAGCTGCACAGCAAGCTGCTGGGTTACTACCAGGCAGAGCTGGACCGCCAGGAAGAGAACCGGGCGCAGATGGCCATCGATGCGGACTACTACGATCATATTCAGTGGTCTGAGGAAGACGCCGAGGAAATCCGCAAGCGTGGTCAGGAGCCTCTGGTGTACAACGTGGTGTCTCAAGCCTGCAACTGGATCATAGGCAGCGAGAAAAAGGGCCGGGTGGATTACAAGGTATTGCCGCGCGGCCCGGAAGACATGATTCCCGCCCAGCGCAAGACCAAGCTGTTCAAGTACATCACCGACATCAACCGGACCGTGTTTCACCGCAGTCGCGCCTTTGAGGATTCCGTGAAGGTTGGCTTGGGCTGGCTGGAAGTCGGCGTTCAGAACGACAGCGACGAAGAGCCTATCTTTCAGCGGTACGAGAGCTGGCGCAACATGTTGTGGGATTCGTCCAGCACCGAGATGGATCTGAAGGACGCCCGCTATGTGATCCGCAGCAAGTGGCTGGATCTGGACGTAGCCATTGCAATGTTCCCGGAGCGGGCCGCACTGCTCAAGCGCTCATCCGTTGAAAGCACGTTCGATACCGGCTACGACCATGACTACGGCGATGAGGCCATGGACAGCCAGGAAGAGTACCTGGAAGACAATGGTGGTATTCGTGGCACCGAAAGCCACCAGCGCCGCCGGGTTCGGATGATTGAGTGCTGGTACAAGAAGCCGGTAAATCGGGAGCGCATTCAAGGCGGGCGCTTTCACGGTGAAGACTTTGACGAAACAAACGAAGAATTGCTGGCTGAAATTCAGACCGGCGAATCGGTCGTCAACAGCCTGGTTCAGATGCGCGTGCACTGCGCCATCATGACCACTGCCGGCCTGTGCTATCACGAAGAGAGCCCGTATAAACACAACCGCTATCCGTTCACGCCGATCTGGTGCTACCGCCGCGACCGAGACAACCTGCCCTATGGCGTGATCCGAGGCATGCGCGACGTGCAGAAGGACATCAACAAACGCGCCAGCAAAGCCCTGTACATCATGTCCACCAACAAGATCGTTATGGAGAAAGGCGCGGTTGAGGACATTGAAGAGCTGCGCGAGGAAGCCGCCCGGCCGGATGCCATCATTGAGTACAAGAAAGGCCACCAAATGGAGCTGAACGCCGAGCGGGGGCTGGAAGAGACGCACCTGCGCATGATGGAGCGGGACATTGCGTTTTCTCAGACCGCCAGCGGCGTGACCGATGAGCTGCAGGGCAAGACCACCAACGCCCAGTCCGGCATTGCGGTTCAGCGCCGACAAGAGCAGGGCATGATGAGCACGGCCAAGATCTTCGACAACCTGCGCCTGTCATTCCAAGTGGATGGCGAAAAGGTGTTGTCGCTCATCGAGCAGTTCTACGACGAGCAGAAGGTGTTCCGGATCACCAACGAGCGCGGTACCCCGGAGTTCGTCAACATCAACGATGGGCTACCGGAGAACGACATTCAGCGCACCAAGGCCGACTTCATTGTGTTTGAGAGCGAGTGGCGCGCCAGTGTGCGTCAGGCTCAGGCCGAGAAGTTGGCCGACATGATGCAAAACATGCCTCCGGAAGTGGCCATTGTGTTGCTGGACCTGGTGGTTGAGGCCATGGACATTCCGAATGCCGAAGAGATCGTGAAGCGGATTCGCCAGATCAACGGCCAGCGCGACCCGGATGCCACGGAAATGACCGAGGAAGAGCAGGCCGCCATGCAGGAGCAGGCCGAGCAGAAGCAGATGAACAAGCAGATGGTTCAGGCCGAGCTGCGTACCAAGATGGCCGAAGCCGGCAAGACCGAGGCGGAAATGCAGGAGACCATGGCCAAGGTGGACGAAGTCATGGCCAGTCGTGTTGGTAAAGGGCTTAACGCCCAGAAGGATGCTATCGAAGCGGCTAAGGAGGCATTGGCGTACCCGCAAGTGTCCCGGGTTGCCGATAAGCTGATGCGTGAATTCGGGTTTGTGTCTCAGACCGAGAAGGAGGCCGCACAGCAGGCTCAGGCCGCCGAACAGGCCCTGGCCGAAGAGCAGCAGATGGAAAAGCAGGCCGCGATGGAACGGCAGGCCCAGATGGAAGAACAGGCTGCCATTGAGCAGGGTCAGCAGATGGACGGCCAGAAACCACGTCAACCGCAAACGCCGGGAATTACCGGTCTTCAGTAATCAAGAGGCAATGTATGAGCAAAGCAGAAAACGGATTTGTTGAACGTCGTCGTCAATTCACCACCAGCGCGGAAGGTGTGGAGATCCCCACCGAGAACACGGTGACCGATTCGGCGATTGAGGACATCATCGAGGACGAGCAGTATCACGTCTTTCCGAGCACCACGATGACAGTGTGCTGCCTGACACTGACCAACGGGTACACCGTACTCGGGGAGTCGGCGTGCGCGGACCCGTACAACTTCAAGCAGGCAACGGGCGAGTTCTACGCCCGCAAAGATGCACTGCGCAAGATTTGGCCGCTGGAAGGCTATTTGATGCGTCAGCGCCTGCATGATGTAAACGCGCTTGCTCAGGACTGAGCGCCCACAAGAAACCGGATAATCAGAGGTACGAGACATGACACTGCCAGCAGGATACAGCCAGGAAGACTGGGATTTGCTCACCGAAGAAGAGCAGGAAGCGCTTGAGGAAGAGGAAGAGACCGAGGGCGACGAAGAGAAAGACGCCGACCTTGACGAGGATGCTGAAGGCGCTGACGACGCGGATAACGCCGAAGAGTCTGGCGAAGGCGATGAGGTCGAGGGCCACAGCGACGACGCAGACGAAGAAGAAGGCGAGGAAGAGGCCGGCGAAGACGGCGACGAAAACAGCGACAACGATGATGACAAGGCTGTCGGCGAGGACGAGGACGCGGATAAGGCGACCACTAAGCCTGACGACTATCAGCCGTTGTTGCGCGCGGATCTGCCGCCGGACATCGAAGAAAAGCTGGAAGGGATTAGCACCAAGCGCGAAGAGCTGGACACCCAGTTCGATGACGGCGAGCTGACCACGAAGGAATACCGCCAGGCCATGTCCGACCTGGACAAGCAAGAGCGCGGCATTGAGCAGCAGCAGTTCAAGGCCCAGATTGCCAATGAGATGCGCGAAGAGCAGGAGCGCTCCGAATGGCTAGGCACGGTACGCAGCTTCCTCGATCAGAACCCGCAGTACGAAGAAAAGCCGCGCCTGTACAACAATCTCGATGACGCAGTGAAAGAGATTGCCGCAGACGAGGCGAACCAGACCCTAAGTGGTGATCAGATTCTAGCCAAGGCGCATGAGAAGGTGTACAGCGAGCTGGGCCTGACGCCTCCGGAAAAAGAGAAGGCCAGAGAAAAAGAAAAGGCTGACGGCAAAGCTAGACGCAAAGCCTCAAGCAAGCGCAAGGCGCCGCCGACGCTGGGCGATGTCCCAGCCTCAGATACCACGGACCCAACCAATACGGGCAAGTTCTCGCGCCTGGACCGACTGATGGACGCCGACCCGGAGAAGTACGAGACGGAGTTGTCCAAGCTGTCGGAAGCGGAGCAAGAGCGCTACCTGGCGCAGTAACCAACGAGCGGCCTTCGGGCCGCTCTTCCTTTGCATACATGGGGCTGTAATGCTGAGCATTGACATGAAACCCGGTGAAACCGTTGTCATAGGGCAGGATAAGGACATCAAGGTAACTCTCGAGGAAAAGAAGGGCCAGATGGCGCGACTAACCTTCGACGCTGACCGAAGCATACCTATTACGCGGGTACCTAAAGCGACACAGCTCACTCGCATTGCCGCTCGCGATGGCATTGGCAAGCCTAAGAAATAGCCTGAGACTTGCACAACTGCGCTTATCATTCGATAATGCAATCTAGTGAAGTCGCAGGAGTGACGGAACGCAGTAAAATCCGAACCTTTAGAGGGGTAACTCCTGATGGCATCTACCGTAATTCCGTTTGGCGACGCGAAAGCCGCTAAAAAATGGTCTGGCTCCCTGGCCATTGACCAAATCAAGAAATCCTACTTCGAGCGCAAGTTTGTCGGCACCTCCGACAACAGTGTAATCCAGCGCAAGACAGAGCTGGAAACCGACTCCGGCGACCGCATCTCCTTCGACCTGTCCGTACAGCTTCGCGGCGAATACACCGAAGGCGACAAGCGACTGGACAACAAGGCCGAGAACCTGAAGTTCTACACCGATGAAGTGATCATCGATCAGGCGCGTAAAGCCGTGTCAGCTGGCGGCAAGATGACACGCAAGCGCACCGTGCATAATCTGCGCTCTATCGCCCGTGACCGTCTGGGTGATTACTGGTCCCGCTTCATGGATGAGCTGATGTTCATGTACCTGTCTGGCGCTCGCGGCATCAACCGTGACTTCCTGTTTGGTACCGACTTCAGCGGCCATGCGGGTAACGCCTTCCAGGCTCCGGATGCGATTCACCAGATGTACGGCGGCGCTGCTACCAGCAAGGCGTCTCTGACCGCGAACGACAAGATGACCCGCACCGTCATTGAGCGCGCGGAAGTAAAGGCGACCATGCTGCAGGCGCAAGAGCCTGAGGCCGCGAACATGGTTCCTGTAACCATGGATGGCGAAGAGCGCTATGTGGTGGTGATGAGCCCGTTCCAGGCGCACGACCTGCGCAACGAAGCCGGCTCTGAGTGGCTGGACGTGCAGAAGGCAGCAGCATCGGCGGAAGGGCGCAACAACCCGATCTTCAAAGGCTCTCTGGGCATGCTGAAGAACGTGGTTCTGCACAGCCACCGCAACACCATCCGCTTTGATGACTATGGCTCTGGCGCTGATCTGGACGCGTCTCGCGCCCTGTTCATGGGGCGTCAGGCGGCAGTTTGCGCCTACGGCACGCCGACCGGTCGCCGTTGGGAATGGAAGGAAGAAATGAAGGACTTTGGCAACGAGCCCACCGTGGCTTCCGGCTGCATCCTGGGCATCAAGAAGACCCGGTTCAACAACCGCGACTTCGGCGCCATTTCCATCGACACCTACGCGAAGGATCCTAACAACGCCTGATTTGTCGGGGGAGCAATCCCCCGCGCATAAGCGCCGTTAAGGTTCAGCATTGAACAGCAGGAGTAAAGATTATGTCTATCAAACAATCCGCGTGGGCCGCCGGCCGTCGAATTGCTGCCGTATCCGGGTGTTCCGGTGAAGTGGTCGCGCAAAAGTTCAGTTACACCGTAAACGACAACCTGGCTATTGATGACATTGTGGAAATCGGCGTATTGCCGGCTGAGCACGATGTGGTTGACATGATTGCTGTCACCGACGCCATGGGCACCGGCGTGACAGTTGATGCCGGCATCATGTCCGGTGAGTTTGGCGACACGGACCAGGCTCGCACCAGCAGCAATCAGTTTTTTGCTGGCGCTGACGTGGCTGCCGCAGGTGTTATCCGCATGAGCAAGGTTGAGGGTTTCCGTCTGGATTCGACCCGGGCGGACCGAAGCATCGGGGTAAAAATTGGGGGTGCAGGGGTAACCGGTACCGGCCAGGTGATTACCCTGGAAGTTCTGTACCGTCAGAAGTCGTAACCGGCGAATGACAGGTATGAAACCCTAGGAAGGGCGGCCAGCGCCGCCCTTTTTTACCATCAAGAGGCAACAAACCATGTCGATGACCATTGAATGCAAGCTCAAGCGCGAGGGCGGTACCGACGCCACCGTGAAAGGCAAGACCTACCGCTTTCGTCCTGATGAGTTGGGCCGGCACGTTTGCGAGGTGGAAGACAATCACGCCATTCAGCGCTTTCTGTCCATCACAGAAGCCTACCGACCGGTGGGTGACGACAACGATCAAGCCCTGAGCGACAATGGCCTTGTCCAGCAGCCTCCGCAAGGCGACGACGGCCTTCAGCCAGGCGGTATTGACGATGACATTGTGATCGATGATGAGGACGTTGAGGGCTACGAAGAGCCGTTCGAAGAAGCAGGCAACGAGCCAGATGGCGAGAACGACGACGAAACCGACGATCCCGGCAACGAGCTGGCGCCAACGCCGGAGACATCTACTGGCGACACCGAAGGCAGTGACCTCGATGATGACGATGAAAGCCTTGACCCGGAAGCCGTAAAGAAAGAGTGGGAAGCCACTTTCGGCAAGAAGTCTGGCAACCGCGGCACGGGCACCATGATCAAGCAGCTGCGTGAAGCGGACAAGGAGTAAGTTCTAATGTTTCCAGTCTCCGACATACTGACCCGCTCGGCGTACCTGCTCAACGACATTGAGTTTGTCACCTACACCAAGGATGAGCAGGTGTTGTGGGCGTATGACGGAGCGGCGGCCATCTTGCGGGCCCGCCCGCCGGCCGGAACCAATACCGAAGAGGTGGAACTGGTGGAGGGTCCGATTCAGCAGCTGACTGGCAGCGCCATCCTGCTGTCCGATGTGATCCGGGTAAAGGGCGGGCTCCCGCTTGAGCGCACACAGCGCCGGCAGCTGGATACGTGGGAGCCGGACTGGTATCAGGCCGAACCGACGGAGAAGCTGGTGCATTACACCTACGACGAGCGCAAGCCGACCCAGTTCTACGTGTATCCGCCCGCCAAGGCGGGCACCGTCGTTGAAGCCTTGGTAGTGAGACTTCCGGAGCCGTTCAATGTCGATTCCGATATACCGCTTAGTCCTGAGTACATCGACCCGCTGACCAGCTATGTTGTGCACCGGGCCATTGCCAAAGACACCGAATACGCCGATACCCAGCTGGCCGCGCTGTTCTATCAGCAGTTCAGTGATGCCATTGGTACCGCAAACCAGAGTCAGCAGGTGGTTTCCGCCAACGCAGGTGACGCATGATTGAGCTGGATGTATTCCTTCCAAAGATACTGCCCCGGGTGGAGGGCGCAGCCAGGCCGGCGGTGTATGACGCCATCCGGGTAGCGGCTCAGGAGTTTTGCACGCGCACCCGGCTATGGCGAGAAACCGACACCCTACAGACCGTCAGTGATGATCTGGACATTGTCGCTGTGCCCCAGGGAGCAGTGCTGTTTGAGATCGAAAGCGCCCGGTTTGAGGGCCATGAACTTGAGCCGCAATCAATTTCCTGGCTCGATGACAACGTAGCCCGCTGGCGCGAAAGCACCGCCGACATGCCCCGGCACATTACTCAGACTGAGCCCGACACGGTGCGCCTGGTGCCCATGGCCACCGGGACATTGGATCTGTCGCTGTATCTGAAGCCTGCGGATGACGCGCGCCACCTGCCCGACTGGATGGGCAACCACTACAAGCAGGTGATTGCCGATGGTGCGCTGGCAGAGCTGCTGACCATGCCCGGACAGGCATATACCAGCCCGGAATTGGCCATGTTTTACAGTGACCGATTTGACAAGCGCGTAACGCTGTTATCCAGCGCTAACCTAAAGGGTCAGCAGAAGGCCCGCGTGCGCACCAAGCCCCATTTCTTCTGAGGCAGACACATGAATCAAACGCAATTCCACCTCGTCCCGTTCACTGGTTGCCTCGCAGGCAGCCGTACTTGCATCGCGCGCTTTTGCGCTTTGTCTGATTAGGAGCATTACCCATGTCCGCAGCGTCTGACTACACCGAAAACAACATTGCCAACTGGCTTCTTCGCGGGGAAGCGCCTCCGGTCCCGGCGGGCACCTACGTTGCCCTTCATACCAGCGACCCGGGCGAGTCTGGCGGGGCGAATGAGGTAAAAACGTCGGCCTGGCCCGCTTATGCACGACAGGATGCCGCCGATGGTGGCGTTATTGCCAGCGGCTGGACCAAGCCCGCCGACGGCGTCAGCGAGAACGCCAAGCAGCTCATCTTCCCGGTTTATGATGGCACTGGCTCTATTACGGTCAGCCACTTCTCAGTTAAGGATGCGGTCACTGGCGGCAATACCTTGGTAAAAGCACCGCTGAATACGTCTCGGACACTGTCGCCGGGTGACGTGTTTGTTGTTGACGTCAATCGCCTGACGGTTCAGGTGCTCTAAGCCAATGCTGAACCGGTCCGCACTCAACCAGGCCGACATTAACGGCGCGAGGGAGATCTTTGCTGATGGGTCTGCTGCCGTGGACGTGGCAGCCTCCGGCGACCTATCGCTGGGGCTTAGCCTGTCGGGTGGTGCGGACCTGTCATTGTCGGTCAGCGGCACCCTAAATGCCCGGCTTCAGGGCAGCGGGGAGCTGGCCGAAATTGCACTAACCGGCGACTGGCCGCCCATGGTCCGGGTTCCGCTGTCTGGCTCGCTGCAAACGTCCATTGAGAGCGACATCACCGATCCGTATCTTAGGATGCGTCCGGAGTTGCCCGCCGACATCGCCTTACAGGCCGAAGGGGACGGTAAAGCGGTACCGCCCGCGTCCACCACGTTCAATCTGCAGACGTTTGCCGGGCTCGATGGCGAGGTGATCACGCCCATTCAGGGCGAAGGCAGTGCGCAGCTATCAATACTGGCTGGCGGCCTGTTGTCAGATCGCCGCGTGATTCAGGCAGGCGGGCGCGCTGTCAGTTTCTTGAGCGGATGGGCTGTCGCCACCTTGACAATGATGGCCCCCTTTGGGGTCGGAGAGGTCACCGTAAACGCTCAGGGCGATTCCAGAAAGGGTGGAAGGCTGCGCGGCTCCGGGCGTGTGCGCATTGATTTTCTAGCGCGGGGCTATGGCCACTTGTGGCACCATGTGCGTGCGGAAGGCCGTCCAGCAATAATCCGTCTATCGGCAACGGATAAAACCGCCGGAGTGCCTGACATTCCTGCCAACTACCAGCCGGCCCCTGAAAATCGAACCTTTTATGTGATCCCGGACCAGCGAGAGTTCCGGGTAGCCGGATCAAGGAGAACTGTATGAGTTTGGGCGTAGCAATCAAAAGCTCCGATGACCGGCTGGATTACGACTTGGATTACCGTCGGCGGGGATTGCTCGCAGCTGAAGAAAGTATTCAGAGTGCCGGCGTAGAGATTCAGCCGAATGTTGATCTGTCCGCCGATGCGGTTCAGGTGTTCGATGACATTGTGAAGGTGTGGCTGTCTGGTGGCGCCAACGGACGAACGTACACGGTTACCGTGACGGCCACAACCACCGGCGGGCGCGTTAAAGATGCCTGCTTCAAACTTAGAATCAGAGACTGTTAAGGGGTAATTTCATGTCTGCCATTCTTGCCAACAACGCGGCGTCCACTCTGGCCGCCTCCGTGGACTCTTCCCAGACCACGATTTCTGTGTATCCCGGTGACGGCGCGAAATTCCCAAGCCCTTCAGTTGATGAGTGGTTCCCGCTCACCCTGGTGAAGGTCGATGGCAATCTGGAAATCTGCCGTGCAACTGAACGAAGCGGAGACACCATCACTGTTGTTCGGGCTCAAGAAGGTACGTCCGCAATGACATTCTCTGCAGGTGATCGTGCAGAGGTGCGGTACACCAGGGCAATTCATAGCGAGGCTGCCCAGAGGACAAGTGACAACGCCACGGCAATTAGTGACAACGCCACGGCAATTAGTGACAACGCCACGGCAATTAGTGACAACGCCACGGCAATTAGTGACAACGCCACGGCAATTAGTGACAACGCCACGGCA
>Ga0194138_10000818_pt1 | contig 14686 bp, 13 predicted proteins | sample TARM_MetaG_T2_14_FD_134022 | JGI IMG/M metagenome (GOLD analysis project Ga0194138, IMG submission 134022) | Freshwater microbial communities from Pennsylvania, USA, analyzing microbe dynamics in response to fracking - TARM_MetaG_T2_14 (version 2) | ecosystem: Environmental > Aquatic >...
ACACAGCCTTGGACGGCCGCAAGCAGGCCGAGAAGGGCGAACCGGTTCATGCGGAGCCCTCCCGTCGTTTCCCATGCACGGTCGCGTACAGTGCGGGAATAAGCACCAGCGTGATGAGGGTGGAGCCCGTGAGACCGCCCACGACGGCGCGGGCGAGGGGGGCCTGGGCGTCGGCCCCTTCGCCGATGCCGAGCGCGAGGGGGATGAGGGCGAGGATGGTGGTGAGGGTGGTCATGAGAATGGGGCGGAGGCGTCGGCGACCGGCCTCGGCCACGGCCTCCCGCACGGTGCGTCCCTCCCGGAGGAGCCGATCGGACTGGTCGACCAGCAGAATGGCGTTGTTGACGACGATGCCGCCGAGCATGATGCAGCCGATGTAGGACTGGAGGTTGAGCGTGGTGTCGGTGAGGAAGAGGGTCACCAGCACGCCGACGGAGGCCATGGGCACCGCGGCCATGACGATCAGCGGATTGGTCAGGGATTCGTACTGGCAGGCGAGGACCATGTAGACGAAAGCGAGGGCGAGGACGAGGGAGAGCATGAGTTCCCGAAAGGATTTTTGTTGTTCCTCGTAGTTCCCGGCGAGCAGGAGTTCGTAGCCTTCGGGTCGTGGAATGGTGTCCAGCCGCGCGAGCACGTCGCGGGCGACGGAGCCGGTGTCCCGCCCGGCGATATTGGCCTGTACGGTGAGAACGCGTTGTTGGTTTTTGCGGGCGATTTGCAGGGGGCCGGAACCGGTGCGCACGGTGACGAGGTTGCGGAGGGCGACGGGTTGGCCGTTGGCCGCGGGGAGGGCAAGGTCCAGAATTTCGTCGATGTTCCGCCGGCGGGCGTTTTCCAATTGGACGCGGATGGGATAGGACAGGCCCTCGGAACGGTATTCACCGGCGAGCGAGCCAGCGACGGCGGTTTCGATAAAACGGGAGATGTCTCGCGGGCTGACGCCGAGGGAGGCGGCTTTGGCGCGGTCGATGAGAATTTCCTCCTGGGGAACGCCGTCTTCCTTGGAGGGATCGATGTCGGTGACGCCCTCGATGTTCCCGAGTTCGTTCACCACCCGGTCGGAGAGCAGGCCGAGGCGCCCGAGGTCGTATCCGCGGATTTCCACGGTAAGGCCTTCCTCTCCTCCGAGGATCCGTTCGAGAAGAAACTGTCCCTGGGGGGCGCGGGTGCGAACGGTCACGCCGGGAAGCGCGCCATCGAGGCGGCCTCGAAGATCATCGGCCACCTCGGTGTTGGAGCGGTCGCGTTGGGCGGCGGAGGTGAGGGAAATACGAAAATCGGCCGTGGCGGGACCTCCGCTGCTTCGGCTGGAGCGGACACTGGTGACAGAGGCCACCGCTTCCGGAACGGCGGGAAAAATGATGTCCTCCATACGGAGAGCCTGTTGGTCGGCCAGGTCCAGACGGGTGCCGATTTCCATTTCGCCGGTGACGCGGACTTCGCCCTCGTCGCTGGGTGGAAGGAATTCGGAGCCGAGCAGGGGAAGCAGGGCCAGGGAGAGCACAAAGCACCCGACCGACAGCGTCAGCGTGAGGGGCTTGTGACGCAGGACGGATTGGAGAAGGGTGCGGTACTCGCTGTCCATGGCATGGAAAAAGCGGTCGGCGGCACGGGCGAGCTGTTCGGTGAATGGGCCGCGGTCCCGGTGCTGTTGGTCGGGCGAGTGGAGAAGCCGCGCCGCGAACATGGGGACCAGGCTGAGGGAAACGAGCAGGGAGCAGGCGAGGGAGAACACCACGACCAGGGCCAGTTCCTGGAATAGAATGCCGGACACGCCGCGCACGAAGGCGAGGGGAAGGAAAATCACGAGGGTGGTCAGGGTGCTGGCGACGATGGCTCCGGCGACCTCTTCCGTGCCCCTTACGGCGGCCTCCCCGGGCGGTTCGCCGTCTTCGTCCTGACGTCGAAAAATGTTTTCCAGAACCACCACGGAGCTGTCCACCATCATGCCCACACCGAGGGCCAGGCCGCCGAGGGTCATGAGGTTGAGGGTGTAGCCGCCGAAATAGACGAGGGCGAAGGTGGCGACCACCGACACGGGGATCGACAGCGCGATGACGAGGGTGCTACGGATGTTCCGCAGGAAAAAGAGGAGGACGAAGATGGCGAGCCCGCCGCCGTAGAGCACGGAGCGGGTGACGTTGGCGATGGACCGTTCGATGAAATTGCCCTGGTTGATGACCGGGACCACGTTGATGCGGGGAAAGTCGCGATTGATGCGTTCGATCTCCTCCAGAATCCCGCGGGAGACTTCGACGGTGTTGGCGTCGGATTGTTTGCGGATGGCGACGCGGATGCCCGGTTCGCCGTTGACCCGGATTACGCGGGTTTCGGCCTCGTAGGTGTCGACGACCCGGCCGAGGTCGGCGATAGTGACGGGGACGCCGTCCCGGTTGAGAATGACGGTGTTCCGCACGTCGTCGAGGGAGCTGAATTCGGCCGGGGCCCGGAGGGTGATTTCATAGCGGCCGCGTTCGATGGAACCGGCGGGAAGATCGAGGTTGGCGTCGCGCAGGGAGGTCAGGACCTGTTCCAGAGGGATGTGGAGCGCGTTGAGGCGCGCGGGGTCCAGCTCCACGCGGAGTTCACGGTTGAAACCGCCCCAGAGATCGACTTGGGCAACGCCGGGGATACGGGCGAAGCGGAAGCGAAGTTGATTTTCGATCAGGTCCGTCAACTTGACCGGATCCATGGCGCTGGTGACACCGAGGAGCACGACGGGAAAGCTGTTGATGTCGAATTTGCTGACCCTCGGACTTTGGATTCCATCGGGGAGTTCATTGATTTCGTCCTCGATGGTGGCCTGCACGTCCACGGCGGCGGTGTCGATATCGGTGCCCCAGGCGAAGGTGACGGTGACGCGGCTGTCGCCCTCCTCGGAGGTGGATTCGAGTTCCTCCACGCCGGGCACTGTGGCGACGATTTCTTCGATGATGCGGGTGATGAGGCGCTCCACCACCTCGGGGTCGGCACCCTCGTAGCTGGTCCGCACACTGAGGGTGGGAAGTTCGACCTCCGGGAGGAGATCGGTTCGCAAGCGGGTGAGCGACACCAGGCCGAGCACGACCACGATGAGGGTCACCATGGAGGTGAAGACGGGGTGGGTGACGCTGAAGCGGGGGAGGTTCACGCGTCCGGATCCCCGTCTTCGGGAAGAAGGAGCGGGGAGCCGTCCTCCAGCAACTGTTGCCCAAGGGTGACGACACGGCCAGCGGGGGCGCCGTCGAGCACCTGCACGAGTCCGCGGTCGCGGATGCCGGTTGTCACCGGGATCCAGACGGCCGTGCGGTCGGTTTCATTGACCTGGAAGAGGCCGGTGGCCCCGTCCCGTTGGGTGAGGGCGGATTCGGGAACGAGCCGGGCGTTTTCCTCTCGGTCGAGGATGACGGTGGCGCGGACGAACATGCCCGGTTTCAGTCGTCCGTCGGAATTTTCGGAGAGAATTTCCACCCGGGCCTGTCTGGAGGCCTCGCGGAAGACGGGAGAAATTCTCCGGATTTCGGCGGGGAAGGAGACATCGGGCCAGGCGTCGGTGGCGAGTTGGACTTTCTGTCCCGGCGCGAGTCGAGCGTAGTCCCGCTCCGGCACATGAATCACGGCGCGGACGGGGTCGGGCTCGACGACGCGAATAAGGGGCGTGTTGGGGGCGATCGTGTCGCCTTCGTCCACCCATCGCTCCGCGACGGCGCGCAGGTCGTCTCCCTCCGTCCATTCGGCCCGGACACGGGTGTCGGCGAGGCGCAGGCGGGCGGCCTCGAGCGCGGCCCTGGCGGCGTGGACCTCGGCTTCGGCCACGTCGGCCGCAGCGGTGCGAACCAGGAGTTCCGTTTCGGCGGCGTCTTTGGCCGCGGCGGAACTGACGCCCCGTTCCGCGAGCTGGCGTGCCCGCTCCCACTCTCTGCGGGCGGGGTTCAACCGGTTGGCGGCTTCGTCGCGGCGGGCTTCGGCCACGGCGAGGTCGGCTTCGGCGCGGGCGACCTCCTGTCGGTATTCCGCGTCGTCGAGTTCGATCAAAACCTGTCCCCGGCGCACGGAGTCGGCGAGGTCGACGTGAACCCGGACGACCCGTCCGGCGAGGTTGGAGGCGATGGTGATGTCCGCGGAGGGTTCGAGGCTACCGGAAAATGTTCGGCGTTCTTCGACGTCCGCCCGTTGGACGGGAGCGGTTTCGACGGGGAAGGCGCGGGGGGCGCTTTGGCCGCGGTCATCGGACGCGTCGTCGGACACACGGCGGTACAGGTTCCAGCCGACGGCGGCGAGAACGAGCAGGGCGAGGGCGGCGAGGGCCCGGGGGAGACAGCCTTTCATAGTTCCATTCCTGGGTGCGAATCCGAATTCGCATAGCCTATGTGGCCGGACCGTAAAAGCAAGCCGTGGACTTGCACAGACTGAATTTTACATAACGGGAGCCCCGTCTTTCGGTCGGGGCGGGGTGGTTACCCCCTGGCGTGGCGGGCTTTGAAGTCGGCATAGGCGTGTCGCAAGCCTTCTTCCAAGGGGATGGAGGGTTCCCAGCCGAGGGAACGGATACGGCCGATATCCAAGAGTTTTCGGGGCGTGCCGTCGGGCATGGAGGGGTCGAGTTCGATGGTCCCCGGGAATTCGACGACTTTGGAAATGAGTTCCGCCAATTCGCGGATGGTCATGTCTTTTCCCGAGCCGATGTTGACCACATCGGGAGGGTTCCCGGTTTCCAGCAGAAGGACGAGCGCGGCCGCGAGGTCGTCGACGTGGAGGAATTCCCGGCGGGGGGATCCGGTGCCCCAGAGGGTGACGGAGTCTTTGCCCGCGACTTTCGCCTCGTGGAAACGACGCAGGAGGCCCGGGATGACGTGGCTGTGTTCCGGATGGTAGTTGTCGCCGGGTCCGTAGAGATTGGTGGGCATGGCGCTGTGATAACAGACGCCGTACTGGTTCCGGTAATGCTTGCACATTTCCAGTCCCGCGATTTTGGCGAGGGCGTAGGCCTCGTTCGTGGGTTCGAGCGGGCCGGTGAGCAGGGCGTCCTCCGACATGGGCTGGGGGGCTTCGCGGGGATAAATGCAGGAGCTTCCGAGGAAGAGCAGGCGAGTAACCCCGTGCTGCCAGGCCGCGTGAATCACGTTCTGGGCCATGGCCAGATTTTCGTACATGAATTCCGCTGGGAAGCTTTGGTTGGCGTGAATGCCTCCGACCCGCGCCGCGCAATGAACGATGGCGTCCGGCTTTTCGGCGGAGAAAAAGGCCTCGATAGCCTGTGGGTCGCAGAGGTCCAGTTCCCGCCGGGGGCGGGTGATCAGACGCGTGTAGCCGGCGTGGGTCAACGCGCGGACGGTGGCGGATCCCACCATGCCACGATGGCCGGCGATGTAGATTTTCGCATTCGTGTTCACGTCAAGAGGAGGAGGAAGCGCGCAGCGGGCGTGGCGGCACGTCCGCTGCGCGAGAGGATCAAGGAGTTTCTTCGAGGTCGGCCAGAGTCTGCTGGACGGCGCTTTCGCGGCGGGCCAGGTTCAGATCGGATTCGACCATGATACGCACCAGGTCCTTGAATTTGACCTTGGGCTCCCAATCCAGCTGTTTTTTGGCCTTGGCCGGATCGCCGATGAGGAGGTCGACCTCGGTGGGGCGCTCATACCGTTCGTCGTAGTCGACGTATTCTTTCCAATCGAGGTCGAGCAGCCGGAACGTTTCTTCGACGAAATCGCGGACGGAATGGGTTTCGTTGGTGGCGATGACGTAATCGTCTCCGACATCGTGCTGGAGAATGCGCCACATGGCTTCGACGTAGTCGGGGGCATAGCCCCAGTCGCGCTGGGCGTCGAGGTTGCCGAGGTACAGTTTGTCCTGCAGGCCGAGTTTGATACGGGTGGCGGCGCGGGTGATTTTCCGGGTCACGAAGGTTTCGCCGCGGCGGGGAGACTCGTGGTTGAACAGAATGCCGTTGCTGGCGTGCATACCGTAGGACTCGCGGTAGTTCACGGTCAGGTGGTAGGCGTAGGCCTTGGCGCAGGCATAGGGGCTGCGTGGGTAGAAGGGGGTGTCTTCGGTTTGGGGGACTTCGAGCACTTTTCCGAACATTTCGGAGGAGGAGGCCTGATAGAAACGGGCGTCCTGGAGGCCGACGTTCCGCATGGCCTCGAGAAGACGCACGGTGCCGAGGCCGGTGACGTCGCCGGTGTATTCGGGTGTGTCGAAGGAGACGCGCACATGGCTCTGAGCCGCGAGGTGGTAGATCTCCTCGGGCTTCACGTCGTAGAGCAGGGTGGCGATCTGCGAGGCGTCGGTCACGTCGCCATAATGCAGGAACAACCGCGTGCCGTTGACGTGCGGGTCCTGATACAGGTGGTCGATACGTTCGGTGTTGAAGCTGGAGGCTCGGCGGATGATGCCGTGGACCTCATAGCCTTTGTCGAGAAGAAGTTCGGCCAGATACGATCCGTCCTGGCCGGTGATGCCGGTGATGAGTGCTTTTTTCATAAGAGCCGTATCCTACCACGCTTGCCTTTTTGGGCAATGCGATATATCGTAAAAAACACTTATGAAAAAACGCAGATCCGACAATTTTCGCGTGGCGTACGGGTTCGGAGGTCGTTTGCAGGACGACCTGGAAATGTATCAGGGATTTATGGAGGTGGCCTCCCCCCGGGGCTGGCGGATGCTGGTGCTGCCTGAGCATTTCGAGACAAGGTTGCGGAGATTGTTGGACGCGGGCGTGGTGGACGCCGTGGTGGGGGATTTTATCAGTGAACTCTGGTTGCGTGGCCTGCCGGGCGACGTGCCGGCGGTGCATATGGGTGATCGTCCGTTGGAATCCGAGGGGGTGTCTTCCGTTGTGTTGGATTGGAGGGAGATCGGGCGGGTGGCCGGCGATCATTTACGGGAAACGGGGTATGGGGAACGGTGGGTGTATGCGCCGTTGATGCCCGAGGGCGTATTGGAGGGAATGGCGGAGGTGGAGGGAGGCGAACCCGAAGGATTTCGGACACGGGACGAATTGGGGGATCGGTTGAAAAGCGCCCGCAGACCGGGCGTTTTTTGTCTCAGTGATTTTTACGCCCGGCGGGGGATTCAACTGGCCCGCCACAACGGGGTGCGTATTCCGGAAGACGCGGGGTTCCTTGGATTGGGCGACCGGTTCTGGGACGGGGTGGTGGCCGAAACGGGAATCAGTTCGATTCCGGTGCCGCGGCGAGAGGCGGGGCGGATGGCGGCCACGCTCCTGGCGGAGCGTTTGGAGGGGCGCGCGGCGCGTGTCCACAGGCTTCGGCCGGGCGTCGTGCGGGCGCGGCAAAGCACGAGGAGCCTGGATGACGCGGGGACGCTTCGGATTCGAGTGGAGGGCGTGTTTCAGGCGCAATTGGCGGATCCGCCGCCGATTGACGACCTCGCCCGAAACGCGGGAATGTCACGTCGGTCGTTTGAAACCGCGTTCGCGCGGGAGACGGGCCAGACGCCTTATGCGTTTCTGTTGGGCATGCGCGAGGCGGAGGCGCGCAGGCTGTTGCGGGAAACCGATTGGACGGTGGGGCGTATCGGCGCCGAGGTGGGAATGCCCGATCCGCCGGCCTTCAGCGCGTTTTTCAAACGACGTACGGGAAAATCGCCGAGTGATTGGCGCGGAGGGGCTCTCTCCGGGTCGATCACTCTCCCAGAGCCCGCAAAAACGCCTCGCGACTGACCTCCTCATTGGGAGAATCCTCCAAGGTGGACATGGAAGAGGGAAAGGTGGGATCGGATTCGGGCGTGCCCGCGCAGGCGATGAACAGGAGCGGGGTCGAGAGAAGGATGAGATGTATGGATACGCGTTTCATATTGGAAAACTAACCAAAATCGGGCTGGAAGGCCAGAGGTGTTCATGCATAGTTCCGGACATGACCCCTTCCGGACCGCGGCCCGAGTCTTCCAGTGAGCGTCCCGACGTCAACCTGTCGGTGGCGGAACGTCCGTTTAAATATTACATTTTCGACTGGGACAACAATATCCTGCACATGCCGACCCGGATTCATCTGGAGCGCAAGACGTCGGCGGGGGGCTGGGAGCCGATCGCGGTAAGTACCTCTTTTTACGCGGTGGTGCGCAGTGACACGGAACAGTATCGTCCTCCGGAGGGGGATTGGGAGTTGGCGTTTCGGGAGTTTCGGGATTTCGAGGACGAGCCCGAGAGCAAATTTCTCAAAGACACCCGCGAGGCGTTGCGTCCGGTGATCGAGGGAGAGAGCCGTGGGGGGCCGAGTTTTCGTCAGTTCCGCCGCGCGCTGGTGGAGGGGCGGCTGTTCGCGATCGTCACCGCGCGGGGGCATCGGGCGGAGACGGTGCGGAAGGGGGTCGACTATTTTATCCGTCATGTGCTCACAAAGGAGGAGCAGCGCACGATGATGGCGAATTTAAGGGGCTATCGGGCGGCGTACGAGCGGGACGAATACGAGCTGTCGGACGAGGAGGTGCTGTCGGCGTATTTGGAACTGAATCGCTATCACGCGGTGACCAGCCCCGAATTCAGGGCGCGGATGGGGCGGGCGGAACCGGGCGTCGACATTCAGGAGGAGGCGAAGCAGTTCGCGATTATGGATTTTATGCGGCACGTCTTTCGAATCGTGCATCGCAGCGGGGTGGACAAACCGATCAGCGTGGGCTTTTCCGACGACGATCCCCGCAATGTGCGGGCGGTGGTGGATTTTATTGAAGAGACACTGCACCGCGAGTTTCCGCATGTGAAATTCGTGGTGTACGACACCTCGGAGCCGGACGTGCCGGACGGACGAAAAATCGTGGTGGCCGGGCAGTTGGAGTTTGATTTTTAAACGCGGGTAGAGCGCTCAATACGCGTTTTTGCGGGAAGCGAGGGTTTTGAGGATGATTTTCAGGTCGAGGCCGAGCGACCAGTTTTCCAGGTAGAAAAGATCGTAGGTGATGCGTTCGCGGATACTGGTGTCGCCGCGAAGGCCGTGCACCTGGGCCCAGCCGGTGATGCCGGGCTTGTGGACGTGGCGACGCATGTAGCGGTTGACCTCGTCTTTGAACTGTTCCACGTAGTGCGGACGTTCGGGTCGGGGGCCGACCACGCTCATTTGACCGCGCAGCACGTTCCAGAACTGGGGGAGCTCGTCGATGTTCCATTTGCGGAGAAAGGAGCCGATGGGCGTGCGGCGGGGGTCGTCGGGACGGGTCCAGCCGGGCCCATGGGCCTCGGCGTCGGCGACCATGGTGCGGAGCTTGATGATCTCGAAGGTTTCTCCCTTTTCCCCGCAGCGTTCCTGCCGGTAGAACACCGGCCCTCTGGAGGTGCATTTGACGGCGAGGGCGGCGAGGAGCACCACGGGACTGGTCAGCAGAAGGGCGAAGAGGCTGAATCCGATGTCGAAGATCCGTTTGACGAAGCGGGCGCCGACTTGGTCCAGGGGCCATTGTCCGAGTCCCATGACGGGAATCCCCTCGATATGGCGCACCTGCAGGTCGCTGGTGAGAATCCGGAAGAGGTCGGGCACGAGGTGGAAGGCGACGTAGCGCTGTTCACAGACCAGCACGAAGCGAAGGAGTTGATCGCGGCGGATTCCGATATCGGAGAGCACGAGATGGTTGGCTCCGGTTTCGTCCATCCATCGTTCGAAGTCCTCCGCCTCGCCGAGGCGGAGATCCTCTTCCACGCCTTCCTCCCAATCGGTTTCGGGATCGGGGCGGAGAAATCCGACGATTTTCGCGCGGTGGAATTTGTCGTGTTCGATGGCGCGGCGGAGCCGGAGCGCGCTGGGGTCGGTGCCGATCATGAGCACACGATTGACGGTGGGGGCGTGACGCGCCTGATGCAATTCGATCCGGTAGATGATATATCGTTCGAGCAATACGAACACGGTGACGGTGCACAGGGCGAGGCCGAGGGCAAGACGGCTGAAGGCGGGGTCGAGCCGCAAGGCCGATTCCAGCGCGAAGTAGAGGACGAAGCTGATGAAGATTGCCCGGAGGATCCGCGGGATTTTGTCTTCAAAGCGGCCCTGGTGGGGGCGTTTGAAGAGATGCAGGCTCCGGAACACGCTGAGAAAGACGATAACCGCCAGCAGAATCAGCCGCACGAGTTCGCCGGTGGAGGGGACGCCTTTTTCGGGATCGATCGTGAACCACCCGCTGTAAAACCGGATTTGCACGGCCAGAACGAAACCCGCGAGAACCGCGAGGCCGTCGGCCGCGACGGCGATCAAGCTGGAGATAAGGTGTTCGGAGGTTTCCCTGTGGTACATGAAAACGTCATAACCCGCCGGTGCGGCGTTTACAAGTTCTCGGTTACGCGATACGAGTAGGACGTATGGAAGAATCGACCTCTTTTCGAACACGTCCCGCGGGCGTCCCCGGAGCGGGCGCGCGCGACCGGGGATTGGCGCGCGCGTTCGCCCCGTTTCTCCTGGCGGTGTTCGTCGCGGGAATCGTGGTGGGCGGGGTGTGGCGTCCGCCTTTCCTGACCGGCCCGGTAGCGACGGTGTTTCTGTTGGCGGTGGGTGTGCTTTTGCCGGCGGCCTGGTGGCGGACACTCGGGATTCTGAGACGGCATGAATTGGGGGCTCGGGGAGAGGAAACGACGGCACGGATGCTGGACGCGTTGCCGGAGGGCTGGCGTTCCTTCCACGGGGTTCCGGTGGGCGAACGCGAGGCGGATCACGTGGTCACGGGTCCGGGTGGGGTGTTCCTGGTGGAAACGGTAAGTTGGCCGGGCAGGGTTCGTGTGGACGAGGGGCGGTTGTGGCACGGGGACCGGTCGTATCCGGGATATACGCTGGAGGCGTTGCGTGCCCGCGCCGCGGATTTGGCCGGTGAACTGGGAGTTCCCGAGGTGGGCACGGTGGTGTGTGTGGCGGAGGGCCGGCTGATGCGGGAGGCGGGTCGGGTGGACGGGGTGTGGATCGGGGAGTTGCGGGACGTGGAGCGCTTTTTGAAAACGCGCGACGCGGGTGTAATCCCTTTTGAGGATTTGCCGGGGTTGCGGCGCAAACTACAGGAACGATCCGAACAGGAGGTCTGTGTATGAAAAAAGCATGTGTATTGTTGGCTCCCGGATGCGAGGAGATGGAAGCGGTGATCACCATCGACGTGTTGCGGCGGGGTGGAGTTGAAACCGTGACGGCCGGTTTGAATCCCGGTGTGTTCTCGGCGTCGCGCAACGTGAAACTCGCGTCGGACGTCTCGTTGGACGATCTGGAGGATCCCGATGGGTTCGACGTGCTGGTGATGCCGGGGGGCATGCCCGGCACGGAGGCCTTGCGGGACGACGAGCGGGTGGGCAAGCTGCTCAAGCGATATGCCGCGGATTCAAATAAGCGGGTGGCGTCCATTTGCGCCGCGGCGCTGGTGCTGGACGCGAACGGCCTGCTGGAAGGTCGACGGTTCACCTGCTATCCGGGAGTGAAAGACAAAGTGGGCAGTGGAACGTACGTGAACGAGCCGGTCGTAATCGATGGAAATCTGATCACCAGTCAGGGCCCCGGCACGGCCATGGCGTTCGCGTTGACGCTGGTCGAGCTTCTGACGGACCGGCCGAACCGGGACTCCGTGGCGGAGAAAATGTTGTACGCCGGTTGACCCGTCGCATACATTCCATTTCCCCGACCCGGTGTTCTCACCGGGTTTTTTTTGATGGAACTGCTGCGCTCTTTTCTTCTTTGATTTATATGCAAATCAAAAATAAGTAAAATAAAACAAATAGAGGTTGACGTTGCGTCTGAGTTTGGATTATAAGCAATTCGTATGTTTTAGTATTAAAACACAAGATAGGTAAATATACGTATTCGGCCGATCGAATCAGACAGAACCCTTCACTCAGGAGCATTCAGATGAACACCTCTTTCGTATCCCGTCCTGTTATGACGGCCCTTCTTACCGCCGGACTGCTTGGCTCTTTCGCCATCGGCGAAGCGGGAATTGTGGACACCGAGCTTTCCGGCAACACGGCCTTCCACGGATGGGAAGCGCTTCACAACGGGTATTACGATCCCGCCGACCATGGAGGAGGCTATCCCGGGTCGGCGGACTGGGCCTTGCCGATGGTGGCGAACGAAGGCGAGGCGGAGGCGGAACTGATGAAAGTCAGCGGCACGGGGTATCCGGGATCCTCCTCGCTTTACAGCTCCGCGGGAGGCGTGTTCAGCGTATCGGACGATGATCCGTTGCCCGGGTTACAGACACTGGTCTTTTCGATTTCCATCGGCGCGGGCACCACGGGGGACATCGTGACCGGGCCGACGCTCTCCGTGAACGGCGGCACTTCCATCGGCGCGGCGGATCAGACCTGGGACCTGGGGTCCAGTCAGGCGACGATCGGGGGATTCGAGGTGACGCAGACCCGCTATTCCTACCAGTGGGATTTGTCCGGATTCGGCAGCGGCGTGGATTCCTACGACATTCGGTTCTCCACGGGCGAACACGCCCAGACGTACGCGATGCAGTTGGACGAGGGCGACAGCTTTTCGTCCGCCAACCCGACGGCCATTCCCGAGCCGTCGACGTTGCTTCTGCTGACCGCGGGGCTGGCCGGCGCGGCGGTGTACCGCGGCATCCGCTCCCGCACGTCCGGGCACTAAATTTTCGGCGTTGTTTTTCGCTCCGTCAGGATCGCACCTCCAGTAGTTCGTCGATACGGGTGGTATACCGAGGGCTGAGGTGTTCCTGGCGGAGCTTCCATTGTTCGCGCCGGAATCCGGCGGAGGCGGTGCGCAGGGTCGCTTTTCCGTAGCGGCGGTTGACGCGGTCCACGACCCGCATGAGGGTTCCGGACCGATCGCGATGGGCGGGCGGGTCGAACAGGTTTTGCTGCACGGCCCGGGGAACGGTGAGATCGGAGAGCCAGATTCCGACTTTTTTATACCGGTAGCCCGGACGAAAGATGCGCTCGAAAGCGAGGAGGGCGTGGCGGGAGAGCTCGGGGGTGTCGGAGGTGGGCACGGGGAGGCGGAGTCCGGTCTGGTTGACGTATTGGGGATCGTCGGGCCGGAAGCGGTTGGTCTCGAGAAAGACGGTGAGGTAGCCGGCGAGGCGGTTCTGACGGCGGAGTTTTTCGCCCGTTTCCGCCACGTACCAGGCCAGGGCTTCGCGGATGAGCGTCTTGTCCGAGAGGTTGGTGCCGAAACTTTTGGCGGTGCCGATCATTTTTTTGGCGGGGGGATCGATTTCCAGTTTCGCCTGGGGCGCGCCTTCGAGTTCGCGTTTCAATCGGAGTCCGGTCACGGTGAGTTCGCGCCGCACCCAGTCGTCCGACAACTGCGTGAAATCCCAGGCGGTATGCACGCCGCGGTGGCGCAGGCGCGCGGCGATCCGTTTTCCGATGCCCCAGATGTCCGCCACGTCCATGTTCCGGAGGCAATCGATCCGGGCGCGCTCGTCCGCGATTACGCAGATCTGGTCGCCGCCTCCACGCTTGGCCGCGCGGTTGGCGGCCTTGGCGAGCGCTTTGGTGGGAGCGACGCCGACGCCCACGGGAAGGCCGGTCCATTGCCGCACCCGCTCCCGGATATGCCGTCCGTAGGCGTACAGGTCGGAGGCGGTGTCGGGCATGTGGAGAAAGGCCTCGTCGATGCTGTAGACCTCCAGGGCGGGAGTCAGGGTGGCGAGGGTTTCCATGACCCGACGGCTCATGTCGCCATACAGGGGATAGTTGGAGGAGAAGACGGCGGCGCCGTGTTGTTTCAGCAGCGGCAGGCTTTCGAAAGCCGGCCGCCACATGGGCAGGCCGAGGGCCTTGGCCTCGGGGCTGGCGGCGATCACGCAACCGTCGTTGTTGCTGAGCACGACCACGGGTTTTCCGCGCAGGTCGGGGCGGAAGACCTGTTCGCAACTGGCGTAGAAGCTGTTGACGTCGACGAGGGCGAGCATGGGGGCCTGACACGGGTCACCCCGCGGCGGCGACGCAGTCGTGAATGACGTGGGTGACGACGCCCCAAACGCGGGCGTCGTCCTCCTCGCCGACCTCGATATCCGGGAAGTCGGGGTTGGCGGCGCAGAGGCGGACGACGCCGCGATCGAGCTGCAGGTATTTCACGGTGAATCCGCCGTCGACCCAGGCGAGTACCATGCTGCCGGAGCGGGGCGCGCGGGAGCGGTCGATGACGATGAGGTCGCCGTCGGCCAGTCCGGCATCGCGCATAGAGTCGCCCCGGACACGGGCCAGAAAGGTTGAGGCGGGATTGCGGACGAGTTCACGCGTGAGATCGACGCGGTCCTCGAGGTAATCCTCGGCGGGCGAGGGGAATCCGGCGGGCACGGCGGTCCCGGAGCGGGGAAGCACGGCGGGAGGGGCGGTGTCGTCGATGAGATAGAGGGAAAGTGCGGGAATAGGCATGAATACATATGTATCGTTTTGCGTGGGCGCACGCAAGCGAAATCGGCGCTGGGGACCTTTACAGTTCCTCGAACGCGCCGATCCAGACCAGGGGACGGCGCGGGCCGAGCGCGTCGGCCCAAGCGGCGATGGTGCGGTTACGCATGCGGACGCAGCCCCGGGAGGCGGGGAGGCCGAGCCGGTCCTCCCGGTTGGTGCCGTGGAGATAGATGTAGCGTCCGCGGCTGCGGTGATTGAGGCCCGGCTCCAGCCCGTCCAGCCAGAGAATCCGGGTGAGCACCGCGTCCTCCCCGCCGGCGTCGAACCGCTCCACCGGCGGTCCGGCGGGTTCGCGCGAGACGAAGGGCTGCCCCAGGGGCGCGCCCACGCCGATGACCTCGCACA
>Ga0194138_10000821_pt1 | contig 14675 bp, 13 predicted proteins | sample TARM_MetaG_T2_14_FD_134022 | JGI IMG/M metagenome (GOLD analysis project Ga0194138, IMG submission 134022) | Freshwater microbial communities from Pennsylvania, USA, analyzing microbe dynamics in response to fracking - TARM_MetaG_T2_14 (version 2) | ecosystem: Environmental > Aquatic >...
AACTAACTCATCTTTATTTTGAATTTTTGAAGCAAGAAGTTGCGTCCGATTTGTCTCAAACTCTTTTCCTTCAACGAGTTTTCCTTTTCCTTTTTGTGAAACAAAAATAAAGGACTGCTTGTCAATGTCATCATCCGTTGTGGCGAATAATATCGTTTCATCTGGACTCATTTTTGCTAATAACTGAATCGGAACCCCTCTATCAGACTTTTTGCCTTCAGGAATATCTTTGCACTTCACTTGATACATGTTGCCTTTATTCGTAAATACAGCTACCTTAGATAATGTATTCGTATCTAATTGGAACAAAATCGTTTCATCATTAGTTTCTTTTTTGTCAACCAACTTAACTAATCCGAACCGGTCAACAATGGCTACAACATCTCGTTTATCCACTTCAACCTCAACGGCTTTCGTTGACTTTGTTGTAATGGTTGTCATTCGAGTAGCTGTTACGCCAAAAGTATCTTTGAATTTCTTTGCTTCATCAATGCATAATTTGACTTGTTTTTCTTCGCTTTTCAATATCTCTTTGTATTGTGTCTCTTTTTTCTCTAATTCTTTCTTTTCTTTTTCAAGTGATGCCTTTTCCATTCCAACTAACTTCTGAAGTCGCATCGATAAAATAGCTTCGGCTTGTTCCTTTGAAAAAGAAAAACGAATCGCCTCTTTTTCATTCTTTTTAAGTTTAAATGTAATCCCATCTGTACTACCACTCATTAAACAGTTTCGGCTATCTTCGATTGTTTCGGATCCTCTAATCGTATCGATAATAGCATCCATGTGTTCATGTGCGTAAAGGTAACCCTTAACTAAATGGAGGCGTTTTTGAACTTTGTTTAACAGGAAGGTGTGATCTCTAACAATTAATTCTTTTTGGAAAGCCGTAAAATAATTAAAGTAGTCCAAAATATTAATGGTTTGAGGTTGCCCATCAACAAGCACCAGAAAGTGCAAGCGTTGTGAATCCTGCATGTTTGTTTTGACCCATAATTTATTCAAAAAGGCACTGACATCAACGCCTTTTCTCAGTTCAATGACAAGACGAACACCTTCTTTAGATGATTCATCTCGAATATCGGTCACTTCATTTAATGTCTTGTTGTTAACTTTCTCAATGAGGTGATTAACTAAATTACCCTTACTCCCTACAGCCTTTGCTGGGAGTTTATGAAACACCACGTTTTTCTTTCCATAAGGTGCATCTTCAATAGTATAGTCGCCTCGTGTAATGACCCGAGAAGTTCCTGTTTTGTAGAAAGATTTCATTTCTTCTTCATTAGCGATAACACTCCCTTTCGGAAAATCAGGAGCTGATAGGTGTTTCATTATCCCTTTAATTGTCGGGTTCTTGTGTTTCAATACATATAACCACGCATCTGCGACTTCATTTGGATTATGTGTAGGTATGTTCGTGACCATTCCTGTGGCAATTCCTTCACTTCCGTTAATTAACAAGTGTGGGAAGCGCGCTGGAAGAACAACTGGCTCTTTCTCGCTGTCATCATAGTTCGGTCTAAAGTCAACCATGTTTTTTTCTAACCCATCCAACAGCCAGTTTGCTTCTTTGGATAATCTGGCTTCTGTATAACGCATAGCCGCTGCCTCATCACCATCTATCGACCCAAAATTCCCGTGTCCATCCACTAAAGGTAATCGAACGGAAAAGTCTTGTGATAGTCGAACCATAGATTCATAAACAGAGGAGTCGCCATGGGGGTGATACTTACCCATAACGTCACCAACGATACGTGCGGACTTCTTGTGCGCTTTGTCAGACGTCAAACCCATAGCCTTCATGCCATAAAGGATACGTCTGTGTACGGGTTTTAAACCATCTCTCACATCTGGCAAAGCTCTGTCTGTAATTGTTTTCATTGCATAGTCAATAAAAGATTGTTTCATTTCTTTTCCGTAATCTTTTTCATGTAAGTGTGTCATATATTCATTCCTCTCATTATAAGTTTGCTTTGTGCGCATTCTTTACGATAAATTCTCTTCTTGGTTCTGTTTTACTTCCCATGAGTAATTCTGTTACTTTACTTGTTTCAGCCATACTGTCAACGGTAATTTGTTCTAAAATCCGCGTATGTGGATCAAGCGTTGTTTCCCAAAGTTGATCTGCATCCATTTCACCCAACCCTTTATAACGTTGAATAGACTTAATAGTTCGTCTGCCATCTTCTTGAATTTTCTTCAATTCTTTGTCTGAGTAGGCATATTCAAAGTTAGGGTTGTTTTTTGTGGCTTTTTTATCAAATGTAATCTTGTATAAAGGCGGAACCCCTCTGTATACATGTCCTTGTGTTAGTAGTTCAGGAGAAAAGCGTCTAAACAGTGTCATAAGTAAAATCCGAATGTGACTACCATCAACATCCGCATCTGTTAGAATAATGATTTTGTCATATTTTAGTTTTTCAATGTTAAATTCTTCGCCATACCCACAACCCAGAGCTGCGTACAAGCTAATGATTTCTTGATTTTTCAATGCTTTTTCCATGCTTGACTTTTCTACATTCAAGACCTTCCCTCTCAAAGGAAGAACAGATTGAAATTCTCTGTCGCGTCCTTGCTTAGCTGTACCACCGGCTGAATTCCCCTCCACAATAAACAGTTCATTCTTCTTGGGGTCTTTAGAGAAGCACATTGCTAATTTCCCGTTCGTTTGAAGCTTGACTTCTTTTGAATCCAGCTTAACCTTAAGTTGATCTTCTTTTAATCGGATTTTTGCAACCTTTTTAATATGCTCAACAATCTCTTTCAAGTCCATGACATGTCGATCCATCATTTTGCGTCCATCATTAGAGATGATTTCTTCCATAGATGATTTCGCATCTGTATTAGAAAGTTTTCCTTTCGTTTGTCCTTCGTACTGAGGGTTAGGATGTCTTAACGACACAATCGCAACCAATCCACTTCGAATATCTTTCCCGTCAAAGGTGTCTTTAGCGAAATTCAATTCTTTGACGTAGTTATTAATTAAGCGGGTCAATCCTGTTTTAAATCCCGTGACATGACTCCCGCCATCGTGTGTTGGAATATTGTTACAATAACTAATGATTGTTTCTGTTGTTGAAGAAACATACTGCATAGAAACTTGAGCTTCAATGCCGTTAACACGCCCTTCAAATGAAATGATTGATGACAGTGTTTCACTATCTTCAGTCAATTCTTTGATGAATCCTGCGATACCCTCTTCTTCATGAAATACCCTGGATTCATTTGTTTTCTCATTATAAAAAGAAATTGTGATTCCTGGGTTTAAATAAGCCTTCTCTTTTAATCGTTCTTTGATGATATCTTCATCCCACTCAACTGTCTCAAAGATACTTTCATCAGGCTTGAATGAGACGCGTGTGCCTGTCTTGTTTGTTTTTCCCTTTGTTGGGAGAAGTCCTTCTTTAGTTAATGTTGTAATGGGCTTCCCTCCATTTTCAAAGCGGTCAATATACGTTTTTCCTTCACGATAAATTTCTACGTCCATCCACTCACTGAGTGCGTTGACGACAGATGCCCCTACACCATGAAGACCACCCGAAATATTATAGCCAGAGTTGTTAAACTTCCCTCCAGCGTGTAAAACGGTAAAAATCACACGAGCCGTTGGTATCTTTTGTTTTGGATGAATATCCACTGGGATTCCCCGACCATTGTCTTCTACATTTACCGAACCATCTTTTTGAATATTTACTTTTATCTGATCAGCATATCCAGATAAATGTTCATCAATAGCATTGTCTACCACTTCCCACAACAGGTGGTGTAAACCTCTTGTATTCGTACTACCAATATACATACCTGGTCTAACACGGACCGCTTCTAATCCTTCCAAAACCTGAATAGATGATCCATTGTATTCTTTGTTATTTTTAATATGTGTCATAGATTTATCTCCTTTTTTCTTAGTTTCTTTTCTTCACTGTCCTATGCGGAGATTATGACAATTATTCCTTGCCATCAGACAACACGTATCTGCTATTAACACTGATATCCTTTATTTGATTCCTTTTGACGATAGGTGTCACTTCTAAAACGGTTGTTTCTCCCACTTTTGACAAAGATGTTTTTATAGATTCCGATAACGGTTCTGTTGTAACAATGATAAATGATGTATCTGGATGTTTTTTCTCCCATTCAGATACATAGTGTAGGCGTTGCCAAACAATGTCAGTATCCTTTTCAATTTTCACTTCTACAATAGCGTGTTTATCATCATTATTTTTCCCCAAAATATCAATGCGCCCTTCAGGAATAATGACCTGATGATCGATGATTTTAAGTGTAGGATCAATGATAATGGGATGTCTAATCAGATATTCTTCTAAAGTGTCTTCAGATACGTTTTGACGCTTATTATAGTCATCTTGATAAGAGAGGTATAATCGGCTTAGTCGTTCTTCTTCACTGAGTTCAAACGTTGATTCCGAATTAAGCTTAATGTGGTTACTCTTTTTATCACCCTGTACCACTGAGAATTTTTCATTCAATCGGTTGAGGGCATTTAACGTTTGTGCTGTGTCGTGAAAAATCTGTTCTTGTTTAGGTATTTTCGTTTCTGATTTAGCTGCTTTAATGATAATTTCGTATTCTTTTTGTGCATACGTCAAGACATTGTTATAAAACATATTGCTTTGAAAAATCCAATCGTCAAGAATGGCTTTTAAATCAGAACCAATCAGCGCGGATGATGGAAATGCGATATTATTCATATAAAAACAATTGTTGTCATCAATGTGAACAGACAATTCTTTGAGAATGAATGACCCTAACGCTATGTAAGGAAAAGAATGAATGTCCGTTTTTCTCGTTTTTTTCTTAGTTAGTATTTTCTCTCGAATAATGAAATAAGGAATGATGTCCTTCTCATTATAAATACCAAATTGTGTCTGGATTAAATCAATCAAACTTTCTTTTAATTCCAATTCATAAATTGTCACATTTCTCACTCCTTTTCATCTTCTATTTTAACTATTTTAATGACATTTGTCAATATTTCTATTGATTTATGCTGTTTTATCTGTTATAATTAGATTATAAGTTGACAATAGTTAATATTAAATTGATGGAAAGTTTCACTGCCTTTTTGCATAAGATAATGTAAGTATTAAAAATAAGGCATTGGCACTTAGCCAATAAAAAACAAGGAGGAAACAAAAATGGTAAGAATGAAAAATTTTAATCAAATTGTACGTATTGACGGAAAGAATTGCTTTGTAGAGGTGTTAGACTCAGCCTTCGCTATTGAGAAGGTTCAAATCAATTTCATCTCTTATGATGACAAGACGAACAAGCAAGTAGCAATGATTCCTTTCTATCTTGATTTCTCTGATTTCTTTGTATTAGAAACAGATGTATTATCAGGTAAGATTGCAGCATTGGTTGATCTCGAAAAGAAAAAAGGGAACAAGTATCCAAGCCACATCTATATGCAACAAGGTGGTGTTTCAGCGGCAAACTTGAAAAAACGTGGACAAGAACGTGCTGATGGCATGAGCTTATCACGCCAATTCAAGATTATTCCAGGAAACAAATACCCATTCATGGTGCAAGGTGAACAAGGTAAAGGTGAAGAAAACCCTCAAGGTCTTATCGTATCACGTTATGGTGCTAAGCCAGACGATCGTGTTATGGTCCCAATGCAAGGAGACGATCTTAAAAAGTTTGTTATGATGACGAGCGCTAAGATCCGAGCATACATGACCGCACAATACGTGTATGTTTACCAAGAACAGTTCCAACAAAAAAAGAAAGAAGAAGAAGAAAAGCAAGCGAAATATCGCAAATCTTAAAATTTCTCACCCCCTACTCACGTAGGGGTTTTTTATTGCTCTTTTTTTTTATTTATTGCTTGTTTTAATTTTGATTATAGTCATTATGAAACAGACTAAATGTGCTAATAATGAATATTTTAGAGTAAAAATGCATAGTATGGCATAGCGCAAGGTAGAACACGTTGACTATTGTCAATAAGAGAAAAATAGGATATCCTTGTAGTAGATCAAAATTAGAGGAGCTGTTTTAATGACTCAGATGACATTAATTGAAGAAACGACACACGATGGTTTAGAGCCGCATGAAGAAGAAGGTTACGAAAAAGAGTTTTTCACTGAAGAAGAAGCAAACCAGGTTGCCATTGAAAACGAAAAGCTTGTTTATTATGTCGGTAATAGCTTTAATAAAACAGGTGTTACTAAGGATGAATTGTTTAGCGTAGGATTTGAAGGTTATGCTAAAGCAATAAAAACATATGACAAAAAAAGAGATGTTAAATTTTCTACTTATGCGATTACGGTTATACGAAATGAAATCAATTACTTTCTTAGAAAAGAAACCCAGCATATGAGAAACAACGTATCGTTAAGTACAGTTTTATCAACGGATCAAAATGGAAACCCCTTTGAACTGACGGATATCATTAAGGATGATGATGTTCCAAATGTTGAAGATAATATCTTAAACGATATAAGACGAGAAATGCTTTTTGATGTTATTGATCGTTTACCAGAAAAAGAACAATATATCATCATGAATCGATTTGAATTGAATGGTGAAAAAAGAAAAACACAAAAAGAAATTTCAGAAAGAATAAACATGAGTCAAGCAAACGTAAGCAAGCTACAAAAAAACGCAATGAAGAAACTTGAGTTCTATCTTCAGTTAAAGATGAAAGATAGGGAACTAACTCTCGACAAAGCATTGGAAATGTAAAGGAGAGATAAGATGAACAAGTTAAAGTTAGGTATTTTGGGGTCGATGGTTTTGGTATCTTTATCATTGATAGGCTGTGCGCCTTCAGATGAACTCGCCCCTCACGATCTCATTGAAGATAAGATTGATTTTAATCAGTCTCCTGAAGAAATACAGAAATATTATACAAAAGAAGGGCAGGATTGGATTCGGATGCTGTTCCCTGATGAAAACCAGCGTAGTTTCGCGCTAAAAAACATTGGGAGACACGCACCCGATGTTTCTTTTTTATCATTAAATAACGAAGAACAGTCCCTTCAAGAAGTATCAGGCGATACAATCCTCTACTTCACGAAGATAGATTCAGACATTACAACTGAAATGGACGAACATATGCAAGCATTTAAAAAAGAGAATGAAGGCATAACCGTTTATCACATTTATGCAAATAATGAACCTGAAGATATTACTGATTATTTAACCAACCAAGATTTTAAAATCGATGATGCGGACATTATAAGTAAGAATGGGGCAACAGAATTAGTGGATGCTTTTAACATAGAAGACATTCCTCTTCTTGTTTATATCGACGATACACACACGGTGTCTTATACTGCAACAGGTTTCAGAGATTTGGTCTTTTTAAATGATCATGCAGAAGCTGCTTTCGGTGATGAACCCTTTTATGAATTCATTGACATTACATTTAACGATAATAATGAAGAAAGAACAGAATCATAAATCTGTTCTTTTTTTGTACAAAAAAAGCCTATACATCAAATGGAATAATAGGCTTTGTATCTTTTTATTCTTTTAGTTTTTGCCCACATTCTCGGCAATATCGGTCTTTTTTAGCAACCTTTGAACGACAATATTCATTCGAACAAAAGTAGTGATGGCGATCATTAAATTCCTTTGATAAGACCGGCTTAACATCGTGTAAACTATTTCCTTTCCTTACAATCAATTCTTCACTTTCTAAACGGAACTGATTCATTTCCCAGTCAAAACCTAATCCTGCATGTTTAATTTTAGTTGCCGCTCGTGGTCCAATCCCTCGCTCATACAACGTTACCAAAACAGGCACTTTCTCTGGCGGGGTTCCTTGTAAATGTTCCATGCTAAAATCAACAACTTCTTTAAGCTCTTTTAAATTCATCAACTAAACCACTCCATTCTCATTCTGTTTTTTCTATTTGAGATCCTGTAAGGTTCTTGAGTTATTAAACATTCGCAAGCCATTTCTGTTTTGAACAATACTCAAGCTAAGGGTGTCTCATCACCCTGTCCAACACCAGACCCTTTGGGCGTGTCGGCTGATAACCTATAACCAGTTATCATAGTTGCTTGTTACAACTTATGTACATTGTATCATTTACTTTGACAATTGTCAATAAAAAAGAGCAACTCAGGGATTCCTAAGTTGCCTTTGATTAAACTATTCTTTCGTTTCTAATTGATTATCAGGAACGCCAGTGAAAATAGACATCATCTCTCGGATAAAGAATTCTTTTTCTTTTTCATCCAATGGTTCTTCTGGAGAAATAAAATTCATCGTCCCCTCTTCTTGCTCAAGGTAATGAACCTCTTCAAGTGTTGTTTTCACTTCATTATTTTCTTTGTCTTCATGAATAAACATGAATCGTAACGAGTTATCATCCATTCGTTTTACTGCACAATTAGAAAGTGGTGCAATCTGGAAAAATGTTCGATTCCCTTTTTCCATCTCATTTGATAGATGTACAAGACAAGTCGTAAGGTCCTCTTGTGTCACTAATTGGTCGAGTCGTTTGAAATGACCCTCGCGATCTAAGACCACCTTATACGACTGATAAGCCCTCTTTTCTGGATCCTGTTCTGTCTTCTCATTTGTTTCAGAAAATCCATAATAACCATACGGGGTGGTAATAAATGAGGTTAACCGCATATTCTTTTCTTCTAAAAACTCAGCCAGTTCTTTTTGCCCTTTTTGAGTGAAGTTGCCTAAGAATTTCTCAATCGCTTTTTTCTCAATTTCAGAAACCATAACGACATCTTCTGTTTCATTCATAAAATCTTCGATCTCTCCACCATCATTCCAATTGTAAATCTTTTTCATCTTGCCATCGTTTGATTTTTCTACAGCTTCTAACCCTACTAACTTATCTTCATATACGTGATGGATACGATAAATATCTTTTCCATCAATGTTTCTTTTTGAAATAATTACATCGTTCATATGAGCGACATCTCCTTTAATTTTTATTTTGAACTACCATTCCTTACCGCTTCACGGTTGAATAGGTGGATTCCTAAGAACACGCACCTATTCGCACGTTTAATTAGGCTATCCCCGCAGTCCCTACGGTTCTTTCTTTTTTTAACTAATAGCAGCTTAACAATCATTTGGTTTTTATGATTGTGTTAGATGCCTTTAATGTTCTTAATGATAGAATGCCACAACTTTAGACAATTGTCAACAGAAAAGGGATTCATCCCCCACTTACTGAAGTTGAAATGGGGGTATTCTCCCCTAAGGGCTTATAAAATGACCCAACTTATCCCGATTAACATTAGAAAGCTAATGAGAAAAAAGGGTGCAAATGGTATAACATCATCATATGTTTTTTTCTTCATGATTATTAGCGAACCATTTGTGAAAATATTAGTCACAAGCGACACACCTAAAAACAAAAACATGCTGATAGGCGTCAATGCGAATCCGAAGGCACCGATAAATTTGATGTCTCCAGCCATATTAAACCCGGTAACGACTGATGGAATAAGTAGAACAACAAACCCAATCAGTGCCGACCCCATGGACGTGAGTGAACTTTGCCAATCCCCTTGTATTAATGGAATCAAAACAAAAATAATGATGTTCACAATCGCAATGAAGCCATTTACCTTGTTGGGAATCTTTAATGTTTTCACGTCAGTATACGTTACGATAAGCAACGAAAGAATCAACCATACCAATACGACTGGTTCATTTATATACTGATTAAATACTGACAGAAAATCAGACATCTCTAATCTCCTTTCTTCATGTTATTCACCATTTAATTATACCACGTTTATAGACAATAGTCAACATTAGCAAAGACGTACCCCCTCTAAAAGATAGAAAGGGGGTATTAATCATCGATAAACAATACGTGTTGCACTTCTGATCAAGAGCGCTGTTGTGCCATCTTTTTTTCTGTCAACAACTTCTACTTGGAAGTTCGATCCGCTTCTCGCATCATAAAATTCTTGTGTATTGCTTCCGCTTAAGTCAAAATCTTTGGTACTTGCCACTTCTAAATAAATGAGTGCATCTAATGTTATCTGAGGGACAGATTCTCGTCCGGCACCTGTACCGAAGGAACTATTTGACATCGTAACGCTTGTTCTTCTAACTTGAATCTCTTTTATCGTCTCATTTGTTCTTATTTGTTCATAGACTTCTTCTTTGTATTTTCTTTCTATTTTTCTTGAAAAATTCGATTGATTTATCTGGCTATGCGAAACACCATCTTCCGCATCAATTGCTAACTCTTCTAATATCAATCGACTTGTATCGATACTTTCGTTCAATGTGTTTAACCCAGCGGTATCTAATCTTTGTTGAACTTCGTTTAAAACAAAGCTTTTTCTTAAAATATCAGAATAAGCCGTGAATGACATGACCATGATCAGTGCCAACATAACAGTAATCATAGAATAAGCACCTTTTTTGCTCTTCACTTTTTTCTTTAGCAGGGATATCATAATTTTCTCACTCCTTTATTTTAATTTATCATGTATTTAAATTCAGAAACTGAACTTCTTTTTTGTGATACATCTCTATTTTCTCTCATTGGCGGAATCAATTGACCAATAATCGCCCAGTTATATTCATATTTTATTTCGAACTCAAAATTATCCCGATAATCAACACTGAAATTTGTTCGGTTACTTAAATCTTCTGATTGCACCCTCACACCATTCGCATCGTATCCATCCAATCTCATTGACCAATTCCTATCCGACATACCCGCATCTCTAAAGTTTTCTGATAGCTGAACAAACATCTCACCAGAATCAACATAGGCGTTATTACCACCTTGATATCCTTCAGGTGCCGTTCTCATAACCCCACCCTGCACAGCAATTTGTCTTACAATTTCATTGGCGGTTTGAGAAACAACAAATTGTTTGTTCGCAATAATAATTACATCAACAACAAATGCTACTAATAAAACGAACGTCAATAACCCGAAAGCAAACTCTAATACGCTGGCACCCTTTTTAGACCTTAATGACTTTATTTTTTTTAACATAACGAATTAACCTCCTTTGAATAAAGAAAAGAGAGGGGAGCGATATCGCTCTTCCCTCCCTCGTTTTAGTGTACGCTCTATTAATAACTAACCTCTAAGTTATCAACCGAATCTCCTGCTCGGGTTAAGAAACCGATGATTTGATCTCGGAAAGCAAATAATGCAATTGAAATGAACAGAACGACCGCAATCCAGACAATAATCTCGACATTACTTGCGCCAGACTCTCCTGTCAGCGCTTGTTTAACTTTTTTCATGAGTGACATATGTGTTCCTCCTTAAATTTTTTGTTATTTTTTTTGAATTTTTCTTACTGATTTATTATAATCATTCGACTATTCATTTATTCCAATACGTGTTCTATAATCGTTTAATTAAGTTAAATCAGCTTATTAAATATTCATCATTGCATTAATGGTTGGTAAAGCGAATGCAATAATAATTGTTAGAAGTAATGGTCCTTGAAGAAGGACTCCCATCATTTTACGCTTTTCAATTTTTCTCATAACAATTTCCAATTGCATCGACCGTACTTTTTCTGTTTGACTTTCAAAACTTTCTTTAATGTCAATACCTTGGTCAATAGCTACTCGGATGAGTGATAGTAATTCCTTTACTTCAAAGATATCAATATCTTCTTGTAGAATTCTCAATGCTTCTTTCGTATCTTTTAAATTGGCATTAATCGTAAATCGCTTTAAATAAGGTTTCCATTCATCTCCAACGAAATCAATCGTGTTATCAATGGCTTCTGCTAAGCGCATTTCAGCCGAAAGATAACCTTGAGTTAATCGAATAAACTCAGGAAATTGGCTAAACATTAGCGATTTCTTGTTGGCTACAGAATTTCTCAACATAAATCTTAAACCGAAAAACATTAAGACTAACACGATGATAGAAAATACGATATGGACATTTAATAGTAAGAAAAATAAGAGAACGCCCACGATCTTCAAAATGATATCTAATGCTTTGAATTGAGGTACGTCAATCCATTTGTCCCATTCAATAAATTTTAGATTCTGTCTTAATTTTTCAGAATCCATTGTTTTGATATTTGGTAGTAGATATTTTACAACGGGTTCCGTCACTTTGTTTAAAAATGCTTTTGTTTCTTGATCTTGACTTTGTCCGATTCTTGAACCGTCAAAATTCAATTCTTTTAATCGTCTTTTGTGAATTGAGTCGTTTTCCATCCCGAATATTAGTTTTAACACATTACGAATAAACAAGAAGAAAAAGATCGTCACAATAATAAAGAAGAATATTTGTGTATTCTGCATTTATGTTTCCTCCTTTTCCTAATCTAATGGACCACCGATTTTCTTATTAATAAACCATACGGATCCGACAATGACCAAAATAATGCCGGCTGTACCCATTTGACCCATAAGAGAATGCAACATGAACGGAAGGTAATCATCATTTGTAAAAATTTGAAAGGCTATAACCGCTGGAATAAAAGCAAGCATGAAATAAGCTTCATTACGTGGTCCAGCAATCTGCTCTCTTAATGTTTGTTTCATTTTATAGTCTTCATTAAATTGTAACCACGCTTGGGAAACAATACGATCACGCGCATCTTCTGTACCTAAGGTTGCGCTGATGCTGTAATAATTCGAGAACATAATTAAAAACTTGTTACCTGTACGTCTACCTAAGTTTTTGATTGCCGTTTCAGTTGGCGTTCCTACTTGCATTTCAAGTATCGTTCTCTGAAGCTCGCTATTCATTGGCTCCATACCTTTGAAATCTGGTGCGGTTTGTTCAATAGCTTTGGCTAAATCTCCGTGTGAACGATAACGCTCAGTAATCAACTGAATAAAAGAGCCGACTTGTTTCTCCATTTGACCCATGCGCTTGTTAGCGATAATTGAAACAATGATTGTCGGAGAGAAGTAACCCACACCAGCCAAAACAACTGCGATTAAAATGTTTCCAAGCAAAAAGAATCCCGCTAAAAACGACAAAACAGAGAAACCCATTTGTGTGATTTTAATCTCGCCAAAAGATACCTTGGGTAAACCTGCCTGCATCAATAATGACTCTACTTTGTATTTCTTGTCGTATTTTGTTTTCTCATCGAGTCTGTCATTGTATTTCTGTATCAGAGCATTTTCTCTTAGATTTAGAGCCTGCATGGCACGTAATTTTCGGATATTTTTTTGTTTTGCTTTTTCTTCTTGATCAACCGGTTCTTTCATTCGTAAAATGATAAGAATGCTGTTTATAATAACGAATGCAATAATTGTTATCCATATATTCAAACTCATCTGGACACCGCCTTTTCTTTTTTTGATTTATACTATGCATATTGACGGGGTAATTATCAGTTTTTCACTCTTGATACTTTCTGATAACCACCCTGTCGTTTTATTTTCAATTAAAACATGTCGTCATCGTCATCTGTGTCATCAGTAGATACAATCAGAGCGCCTTCGCTTTCGTTATAGCTACTTTCGGACATCAGACGTTTATATTCTTGTAGACTTCCGACATAATTGTCATCGTCATCTCTGATCAAATAGTCTAAATCTTCTTTTGATATACCGCGACGCATCATCTTATCTGCTTTGGAAGGGGCTAATTTGTTTATTTGAACAAAATCCTCTGTATCAAAGTCAAACTGAATGATTGGAATGAGATTTAGTCGTTTCTTCTTAAAATCATAAAAGAGTTCTGTAATACTTGTGATTCTACGTCCAATACCAGGTATTGCATCCTGAACAACAACATAGTCTACTGAACTACCAATAATGCGTTCAACGACATCTGTGGATAAACTCGGCATCTGCATAAGATACTTGTTTACCAAACGGTTGACGATATTCCATCCTGTACCACCGTGCATAGTAAAAAGTGTTGAGTGCCCTGTTTCCATTGCTTCAACTGCTGCTTCCGCTTCTTTACCACGAACCTCACCAACAACGATATATTTAGGTTTTAAGCGAAGAGATGTCATAATCAAGTCCCTCAAATCAACATTAGTTTTGTCATCATTCGTTTTAGATGTTACCATCTCAACTGTATGAGGATTACCTGGAAAGAGTTCCTGTGTATCTTCCGCAACCAACATACGCTTGTTTGATTGTGCTACATAAAAATCAAGAAGCGCTCTTAAAGTTGTTGTCTTACCAGACCCTGTAATACCCGCATAAATCAAGTTAGATTCCCCAATAATAATAGTTCCCAGCATATCTGCAATCTCTTCACTCATAACGCCAGATTGTACTATTTGTTCTAAAAGAATATGGCTTTCTTTGTGCTTACGAATGGTCATACTGAAATCATTTGGCGTGACGCTTTTACCTGTTACAGCAATACGATCTTCATAGAATTCGGCATCCACAATCTTATGTTCACCATAATCGACTTGTTTTCCTGTTAGAGCTAAAACACGTTCGATAAAACGTCTATAGTGGTTTGGATTCCTAAAGGTAATAGGTTTTTGAACCATAACAGGAACAGGGTCCCCATTTTCATCAACTTCTATTTCAAAATGCTTATTTTTTTTGTAAATAATATTCCCTTCGTAGTCTGTTTTTGGTACCCATTCATTTTCTTCAACGTAAAGTTCGTTCACACCTTCTCTTTCAACATAAATGGTATCCCACGCAATACAAAAGATATCATCAACCAGTGGATCACTAAAAGCTTTAGATAAAACAGAATGGCCCACAATTTCTTCAACCACATCGTCAATGA
>Ga0194138_10000823_pt1 | contig 14673 bp, 12 predicted proteins | sample TARM_MetaG_T2_14_FD_134022 | JGI IMG/M metagenome (GOLD analysis project Ga0194138, IMG submission 134022) | Freshwater microbial communities from Pennsylvania, USA, analyzing microbe dynamics in response to fracking - TARM_MetaG_T2_14 (version 2) | ecosystem: Environmental > Aquatic >...
CCCCGCCGGCGCAGGCCGTTGGCCCACTGGGCATAGTCCAGGGCGGCCACGCCGGCCTCGCTCTCGACCAGGTAATCCTCGGGGCGGTAGGCGTCGCCGACGAAGCGGTACTCGACCCCGCCCTCGCTGCGCCGGGTCAGCACCGCCTGGCACACATCGCCCTCCTCGCGGCGGTATTCGTAGACGAGATAGCTGTTGCGATGCGGCAGGTAGAAGGCATCGAACTTGAGGCGCGTGCGTGGCACCACCTTGTTGGGCAGCTCACCATAGAACACCGGCACCAGCCGTTGCAGGGTGGTCTTTCCCGAGGCATTGGTACCGCAGATATTGGTGTGGCCATCCACACTGAGCTCGACCACGCCTTCGAGGTGGCCGTGTATCATCACGATGCGAAGCAGCTGGCCCATGTCGCGTCCCTGGTCGTTTGGCATGGCGGTAGCCGGGTCATCGCCGGCGAGCGCACATAGTGCCGGAGCGGCGCTGGCATCTCAATTGGGCCCGCGGGAGGCAGTGGACGCAGACGACCCGAGGCAGCCGTGAGTCGGCACCTTAGACGGTGGAGCAGACGAGAGGAAAAGCGAGAAAGAGACGGAAGAGGGAGCAGAGGTAGGGTGGCCGTCCCTGGCCGGGGGGAAACTGGGTCAACGAGGCTCAGTCGATATAGGTGGCGATCGCCTCGCGGCAGGATCGGATGGCCTCGGCCTTCTCCATCAGGTGTTCCAGGACTTCCGGGATGTGAATGGGCAGTGGCATGGTAGGTCTCCAAGTTGTTTACCAGCCTAATAAAACCCATCCCCGCGCCTTTTTCAATCTCTTTGGTAAGGGTTTCCATAATTCTTGCGCGACTGTAACCGAATGTTTCTTCACGACTTCAGCGCGTGGTTCGACCGGCAGGTGCCAGCAGGACCCGGGCGCGGTAACCTGTTGGCATCAGGAGGATACGATGCTCTCTCGCTTCACCGCCCAGCGCCTGCACAACACCCTTCAGCACCTGCTGATCCTGGCCGGCATGTCGCTGCTGCTCGCGGTGCCTGCCTGGTTGCTGGCGGGGAGTGGCGGTGTGCTGTGGGCCTTCGGCCTGGTGATGCTGACCCTCTACCTCGGCGGCCGGGTACCGGCGCGGCTGGTGCTGGCACGCACCGGTGCCGGCGTGCTGCACCGTCACCAGGCGCCGCAGCTCTATCGCGTGATGGACCTGCTCTATCGGCGTGCGGGGCTCACCCAGCAGCCATGGCTGTTCTACGTGCCGTCACCAGATCTCAATGCCTTCGCCGTGGGGGATGCCAAGGACGGCGGTATCGCCGTCACCGAGGGGTTGCTGCACGGCCTGTCCCTGCGTGAGTTGGCCGGGGTGCTGGCCCACGAAGTCAGCCATCTGCGCCACGGCGATACCCGGGTGATGTCCATGGCCGCCACCATGACGCGGCTCACCATCTGGGGGGCCTTCCTGGTGCAGCTGGCGCTGATCGCCATGCTGCCCATGGCCATGGCCGGCGAGATCCGCATGCCGTGGCTGGAGCTGATGGTGGTGGGGCTGGCCCCCGTGGCGAGCACCCTGCTGCAGCTGGCACTGTCGCGCAACCGCGAGTTCACCGCCGACCTGGAGGCGACGGTGCTGACCCGCGACCCTCAGGGCCTGGCCGACGCTCTGGAGGCCCTGGAGCGACGCAACGGGATGTGGCTGACGACCCTGTTCGGCCGCAGGCAACTCCCGAGCTGGCTGCACTACCTGCAGACCCATCCGCCGACAGATGAGCGGGTGCGGCGCCTGATGGCGCTGGCCTCGCAGCAGGGGCCCCGGCCGCCCTCCTCGCGTCCCTATCGACCCAGCCATCCGCTGGTGGAGACACGCCCGGAGCGCCAGGGGCATCGCTACTGGCTCGGCCGCCCCGGCAACCGGCGGCGCTGATATAACGCAGACGGCACCCCGCGGGGTGCCGTCTGCGTTATATCAATGCCGGGACCAGCGGCCGCCGGGGCGACCGCAAGCCCATCCGAGGAGGCTTACTGTGCAGGCGCCTGCTGCTGTTGCATCTGCTGCTGCATCTGGCGCATCTGCTGCTGGCGCTCCTCGATCTGACGCTCCAGCTCGTCGCGCTGCGCCGGGCTCAGGGCCGCCTGCATGCGCGACTGCATCAGCACGCTCTCGGCGGTCATCTCGCCGGTGAGGTCACCCAGCAGCTCGGCATCCTGGCGAATGGCGGCCTCGTCGAATTCGGGGCCGGCGTTCTGCTGCAACCGCATCTGCACTTCCTGGGCCTCGCTGCGCAGCGACTGGATACGCTGGCGAGACTCGCTGAGCAGGCTCACCAGCTCCTGCTCCTGGCCCTGGTCGAGGTCCACCATCTGGTCGAGCTGGGCCACCTGGTCCTCGGCGCTGGGCGCCTGACCCTGGGGCATCTGCTGGGCGAAGGCCGGCACGGCGAGCGCCAGGGAAAGCGAGGATACGGCGAGGGACTTGCGCAGGGTCATGGGATCTCCTGAGTCTTCGAATTGGCCCCTGACCCTAGCGGACCGCATCGGGTGGCGTCCACCGTCGCCACGAATCCATGCCCTCTGGTTCGACTCTGGGGTTCGGCCTTCGGATCGGCGACAATCCCGTGATCCACCCCCCTGGAACCCTGGACCAGACAGCACACAGGACCCTACTGCATGAAATATATCGGAGCCCATGTCAGCGCCGCCGGCGGCGTCGATCAGGCGGTCGAGCGCGCCGTGGCGATCGGCGCCAACGCCTTCGCGCTGTTCACCAAGAACCAGCGCCAGTGGCGAGCCAAGCCGCTCGACGAGGCAGTGGTTACTGCCTTCCGCGACGCCTGCCGACGCCACGGCTTCGGTCCGGGACAGATCCTTCCCCACGACAGCTACCTGATCAACCTCGGCCACCCCGAGGCCGAGGGGCTGGCCAAGTCCCGGGCCGCGTTTCTCGACGAGATGCAGCGCTGCGAGCAGCTGGGCATCGACCGCCTCAACTTCCACCCCGGCAGCCACCTGCGCAAGATCAGCGAGAGCGACTGCCTGGCACGCATCGCCGAGTCGCTCAACCAGGTGCTCGCCGAGACTGATGGCGTCACCGCGGTACTCGAGAACACCGCGGGTCAGGGCAGCAACCTGGGGTGGCGCTTCGAGCAGCTGGCCGAGATCATCGAGCAGGTGGAGGACAAGTCGCGGGTCGGCGTGTGCATCGACACCTGCCACGCCTTCGCCGCCGGCTATGACCTGCGTACCCGGGAAACCACCGTCGCCATGCTCGACGAGTTCGACGCCGTGGTGGGCATCGAGTACCTCAAGGGGATGCACCTCAACGACGCCAAGAGCGAGCTTGGCAGCCGGGTGGACCGCCACCACAGCCTCGGCCAGGGCAATATCGGCAGCGACTGTTTCTGCGCCCTGATGCAGGACCCGCGCACCGACGGCATGCCGCTGGTGCTTGAGACCATCGAGCCCGCCATCTGGGCCGAGGAGATCGCCTGGCTGCGCGCCCAGCAGGAGGCGGCATGAAGGGTTCATCGGAAATCAGCATCCGCCCCTATGAGCCCACCGACTGGCCGGTAGTCTGGGCGATGCTCGCGCCGGTGTTCCGCGCCGGCGAGACCTATGCCGTGCCCCGGGACATCACCGAGCAGGATGCCCACCGCATGTGGATCGAGCTGCCGCGGGCGGTACGGGTGGCGGTGGACGAGACGAACTCGCCGCTCGGCACCTACTACATCAAGCCCAACCAGGCCGGCCCCGGCGACCATGTGGCCAACTGTGGCTATATCGTCGCTGCCGAGGCGCGAGGCCGTGGCTTGGCGGGACAGATGTGCGAGCACTCCCTGGCCCTGGCCCGGGAGCTCGGTTTCACCGCCATGCAGTACAACCTGGTGGTGGCCACCAACACGGTGGCGGTGCGGCTATGGCAGGCCCACGGCTTCGCGGTGTGCGGCACACTGCCCGGCGCCTTCCGCCATCCGGTGCTCGGAGCGGTGGACGCCCATGTGATGTACCGCCGGCTCTGACACTCCCCGCCCGCCGCGCTTCGCGCTTTGGGCGAGGGTTCTGAGGTCACCCCCAGAACCTTCCTGCTTCGACACGCCTTCACTAGGCCGTGACTAGGCCACGGCCCCCGCTCCAGTCGCTCCACAGGCTAACCCCGCCAGCCCGGCGGTTCGGATATTTCTGGCCGCGTTGATATCACGGTCGATGGCTTGGCCGCAGCCCTCGCAGTGCCAATGGCGTTGCGATAGCGGCAGTTTCTCAACTTGGTGCCCACAGCCGTGGCACCGCTTGCTGCTCGGCAGCCACTGGCTGACTTTCACCAGTTGCCGGCCCGCCCAGGCGGCCTTGTATTCGAGTTGGCGCACAAACTCTCCCCAGCCGGCATCGCTGATGGCCTTGGCCAAGGAACGGTTTTTTACCATGCCCACGATATTGAGCGATTCGACACACAGCACTTGGTTTTCGTTAATCAGCGTGCGGGTCGCTTTGTGGATCGCATCGCGGCGGCAGTCCGCGATCCTGGCATGTAGCCGCGCCACTTTCTGGCGCAGCTTGTGGCGGTTGTGCGAGCCTTTCTGCTTTTTCGACAACCGGCGCTGCAGATAGGCCAGCTTGGCCTCATAGCGTTTGAGATGACGCGGGTTGCCCGACTTCATGCCCTCGCTGGTGATGAACAGGTCGGTCAGGCCGAGATCGATGCCTACCATCTTCGGCGTGACCGGCAGCGTCTCCGGCTCGAACTCGCACAGGCAGCTGATGAAATAGCGGCCGGCACGATCCCGCGAAATCGTGATGCTGGAGGGTTCGCTGGGCAGCGGGCGGCTCCAGCGGATCGGCAGCGGCGCCGTGGTCTTGGCGATGGTGATCTCGCCATCGCGATAGCTAAATGCCGCCTTGGTCAGCCGGATCGACTGCCGGCCGTCCTTGCGCTTGAAGCGCGGATAGCGCGCCTTGAGTTTGGGGTTGAAAAAATTGTCGAAGGCCGCCTTTTGATCGCGCAGCGTCTGCTGCAGGATCACGCTGGAGACATCCTTCAACCAGGGATAGTTGGCCTTGAGCGCGACCAGGCGCTTTTCTGCGGCGGCGTGCGACACCGGCTCGCCGCGCTGCTGATAGGCCTCGGTGCGATAGGCCAGCGTATTGTTCCAGACAAAACGGGTACATCCGAACGACTGCGCCAGCAGCACCGCCTGCTCGGGGGTGGGGTAGAACCGTTCTTTGTAGGCACGCTTTGTCATACTGGAAAGATATCAGGGGTTCGAGGCAATATCCATTCAGCACCGCTTCGCGGTGCGCGCTTGTATCACCGCCCGATTGGGCGATGCTTTACGCGCTGTTTGGTAAACCGCCCAGGCCCGGCCAGCGTCGATTGACCGCTTTGCCTGCCTCGGTGCATGCTCTTGGACGCTGGACTTCGCAACACGCTGACACCAAAAGGAAACCAACAATGAAAGGCTTTGCACGCAGCTCGCTGGCACTGGGCATTTCACTGGCCGTGATGGCCTCTGCCAACGCATCAGATTTCGCCGACATGGATCCTGTCACCCTGCGCCTGGCCCACGTGGTCAACGAGCAGGACGGCTTCCATATCGCCGCCATGAAATTCGAGGAACTGGTAGAGGAGCGCACCGACGGCAAGGTGGACATCGAGCTCTACCCCAACGCCAGCCTGGGCGATGAGCGCACCCTGCTCGAGGGGATGCAGATCGGCACCGTGGACATGGGCGTGATCACCAACGGTCCGGTGGCCAACTTCCTCGAGGAGATGGCGGTGTTCGAGCTGCCCTTCCTCTTCCCCAGCCCCGAGGCCGCCTACGAGGTACTCGACGGCGAGATCGGCCAGGAGCTGCTCGACCGCCTTTCCGAGGTCAACCTCAAGGGCCTGGCCTATGCCGAGCGCGGCTTCCGCAACCTCACCAACAGCGAGCGGGCGGTCACCTCGCCGGAGGACATCGACGGCCTGCGCGTCCGCGTGATGGAGAACCCGGTCTACGTCGACACCTTCCGTGAGCTGGGTGCCAACGCGGTACCCATGGCCTGGACCGAGGCGCTCACCGCCATGCAGCAGGGCACCATCGACGGCCAGGAAAACCCGGTCAACGTCATCCACTCGTTCAAGCTCTACGAGACCCAGGATCACATGACCCTGTCGCGCCACACCTATGCGCCGGCGATCTTCGTGATGGGCATGCCGGTCTGGAATGCGCTGCCGGAGGCTGCCCAGGCGGTGGTCGAACAGGCCGCCCAGGAAGCCGCCGAGCACGAGCGCCAGGTAAATGCCGAGATGGAGGCCGAGCAGTTGGCCGAGCTGCGCGAGGCCGGCATGCAGATCGTCGAGGAGCCCGATATCGCCGCCTTCCAGGAGGCCGTGGCCCCGGTCTACGAGCAGTACGGTGAGCAGTTCGGCGACTATCTGCCGCGCATCCAGGAGGCGCTGAAGTAAGTGACCTTCTCCGCCCATTCCCTGCTGCGACCGCTGCGGTGGAGTGAGCGCGCCCTCGACGCCGCCATCGCCCCCGTGGTCTTCACGGCGATGGCGGCGTTGATCGGTGTGATCACCCTGCAGATCGTCTCGCGGGTCTTCTTCACCGCGGTGGGCTGGACCGAGGAGGTGGCGCGCTTCCTGCTGGTGTGGATCACCTTCCTGGCCGCCACCCTCGCCTTCCGCCGCGGCCGGCATATCGCCGTGACCTTCGTGGTGGACGCCCTGCCCGGGCTGCCCCGGCGCCTGGCGCGCATCGCCGCCCTGCTGGTGTCGCTGGGCTTCCTGCTCGGCCTGGTCACCATCGGCTGGGAGTACATGCAGGTGCAGAGCTTCCAGAAATCCGCCTCACTGCGCCTCTCCATGACCTGGGTCTATGCCGTGATCCCGCTCTCCGCGGCGATCATGGCCTGGTATGCCCTGGTGGACATCGCCGGCCTGGCACTGGGCGATGACCCCATGCCGCCCGCCGACGACGAGGAGCAGCCATGACCGCGCTGCTCTTCGTGCTGTTCCTGATCTTCATGCTGCTGGGGGTACCCATCGCCCTGGCCATCGGCGCCAGCACCCTGGTGGCGCTGCACGCCCAGGGCGTGCCACCGATGGTGGTGACCCAGCAGATGTTCCAGGGCATCAACTCCTTCGCCCTGGTGGCGGTGCCGATGTTCATCCTCGCCGGCGACCTGATGGCCCAGGGCAAGGTGAGCGAGAAGCTGGTCGACTTCGCCGATTCGCTGTTCGGCTTCCTCAAGGGCGGCCTCTCCATCGTCTCGGTGGGGGCCGGCATGTTCTTTGCCGCCATCTCCGGCTCCGGCGCCGCCACCACCGCCGCGGTGGGCTCGAGCCTGGTGCCGGAGCTGCGCAGGAAGGGCTACGAGCCCGCCTCGGCGGCCAGCCTGATCGCCGCCAGCGGCACCATCGGGGTGGTGATCCCGCCCTCGGTGCCGATGATCATCTATGCGGTGATCGCCCAGCAGTCGGTATCATCGCTGTTCCTGAGCGGCATCCTGCCGGGCATCGCCATGGGCCTCGGGCTCTCCGCCATCGCCATCGTGCAGGCCTACCGCCGCAACTACCCGCGGGGCACCGCCCTCTCGGCGGCCACCATCTGGCGCACCTTCCGAAGCGCCAGCTGGGGCCTGATGACCCCGGTGATCATCCTCGGCGGCATCTTCTCGGGGATCTTCACGCCCAGCGAGGCGGCGGTGGTGGCGGTCAACTACGCCCTGCTGGTGTCGCTGTTCATCTACCGCGACCTGAACCTGGCCGACGTCTACCGCATCCTGATCCGCTCGGCCATCACCACCTCGGTGATCATGCTGGTGATCGCCACCTCGGCGGTACTCAGCTGGACCCTCTCCAGCTGGCAGGTGCCCGGCGCCATCGCCCAGGCGGTGCTGTCGCTCTCCACCGACCCGCTGGTGATCATGCTGCTGGTGGTGGCGGTGATCCTGCTCACCGGCGTGTTCATCGAGACCGCCAGCGCCCTGATCATCCTCACCCCGGTACTGCTGCCGCTGGTCACCCAGCTGGGCATCGACCCGATCCACTTCGGCCTGATCATCGTGGTGGGCCTTGCCATCGGCATGATCACCCCACCGGTGGCGATCAACCTCTACGTGGCCTCCTCGGTCACCCAGCTGCCGCTGGAGCGCATCACCCGGGCGATCATCCCCTACCTGCTGGGGCTGATCGCGGTTCTGCTGCTGGTGGTCTACGTGCCGATACTGCTCGGCTGGTCGGGTTAAGCGGCCTTGACCCTACGCCGGCCAGCGGTGACGCTGGCCGGCCCCCCTTCACCGTCTCACCGGAGAGATTGCATGCCCCTCACCCGCCCGCGGCTCGCCGCCCTCGCGCTGCCCCTCACCATCAGCCTGGCACTGCTCGCCGGCTGCACCACCTACAGCTACCCGGACCGCGAGAGCGAGACGGTATGGGGCGTGCCCGCCGAGGACGAGACGCTGACCCGGGAGGAGCGCGAGAACGCCCCGCCGCGCTATCGCGTGCCGGGAGAGGTGCCCGAGTCCGACTAGGATGTCCGCGGCCTCAGCTGTTTGCTGCGGCGCCCGCGAGTGGTAGATGGGGCCTAGCGCTTCCGGCCCCGCGGCTTGCCGCCAGGGGCGACCGCCTTGGCGCGCGAACCCGAGGGACGCCCACCCTTGGGCTTGCCCCCCGCCTTGCTTGCCGCTGCCTTCTTTCCCGCCGGTTTCCTGCCCGGTCCAGCCCCCTTCTCCGTCACCTTGCGCCTGGTGGGCTTGCCACCGCCGGGCTTTCCAGCACCGGTCTTTCCAGCACCAGTTTTTCCCACCCTCGGTTTGGCGACGTCACCGCGGCGAGACGCGCTGCGTTGCCCGGTTGCCGCCTTGCCTGACGACCTGCTTCCGGGCTTCCCGGCACCGCCTCGGGCTCCCTTGCCGGCCTTGCGTCGCGCCGTGCGACGCTCGGGCTGCTGAGCCTCGGAGCTGGAGTGCTCGGTCAGGGAGAGGATCGTCGACACCTCGGCCGGGCTCAGGTCGCGCCAGTCACCGGTGGCCAGTCCCTTGAGCGAGACGTTCATGATGCGGATGCGTTCGAGCTTCACCACCTCATAGCCGAACACCTCGCACATGCGCCGAATCTGGCGATTCAGCCCCTGGACCAGGGTGATGTTGAAGACGAAACGCGACTCCCTGACCACCCGGCACTTCTTGGTGACCTCGCCGAGGATCGGTACCCCACCGCCCATGCCGGCGATGAAATCGTCGGTGATCGGCTTGTTGACGGTGACCCGATACTCCTTCTCGTGCTGGTTGCTCGCCCGCAGGATGCGGTTGACCAGGTCGCCGTTGTTGGTCAGGAAGATCAGCCCCTGGGAGTCCTTGTCCAGCCGGCCGATGGGAAAGATCCGCGCGCCATGCCCGACGAAATCGACGATGTTGGCCTTCTCAACCGGGTCCGTGGTGCTGACGATGCCCACCGGCTTGTTCAGCGCGATGAACACCAGGTCCTCCTCCTCCAGTTCCAGGGGCTCGACGACCTGGCCATTGACCTTGACGACGCTCCCGGGGACGACCCGGTCACCGGGGGTGGCGCGCCGGCCATCGATCTGCACGTTGCCCTGCTCGATGTAGCGATCGGCCTCTCGTCGCGAGCACATGCCGCTTTCGCTGATGTACTTGTTGATCCTTTTCGAGAGGGTCTGGGCCATGGGACGCATCCGGAAGGTGAAGTGAGCTGGTAACAACGGGCACTCATTCTAGCAACTGCAGGCCCGGGCCTCGACCGAACTCATCACCGCGCCAGGGCTATCACAGCTAGCCATGCAGCGATAGCGAAAGTCGCCGCCTCATTTCAGCAACTTATCACTGAAGCTTGCCCTGCATCACTGCACTGCAGCATCGAGTGTGTTACACCTTAGTCTTCATCACGCCCGCAGCCGGAGGTCACAGGATGTCCGAACCCCACGCCCGGAAGGCAATCGCCTGGCACGCCCAGCCCGAACAGGAAGCGCTGGAGCGTCTCGAGGCCGACAGTGACGGGCTCTCCGCCAGCGAGGCCCAGGCGCGGCTGGAGCGCTTCGGCCCCAACCAGCTGCAGCAGGCCGAGGCCCGCCCCTGGTGGAAGCGCCTGCTCGAACAGCTCAACAATGTCCTGATGCTGGTGCTGATCGGCGCCGCGGTGGCGAGCCTCGGGCTTGGCCATGGCGTGGATGCGATCGCCATCCTGGGCGTGGTGCTGATCATCGCCCTGATCGGCTTCATCCAGGAGGGCAAGGCCGAGCAGGCGCTGGAGAGCATTCGTGACATGCTCTCCCCCCAGGCCAAGGTGCTGCGCGACGGCAAGCGCCAGACGATCCCCGCCGAGCAGCTGGTGCCGGGTGACGTGGTGATGGTGGAGAGTGGTGACCGGGTGCCGGCGGACCTGCGCCTGCTGGAGGCCAGGCGGCTGCGCACCGAGGAGGCCTCCCTGACCGGCGAGTCCACCGCCGTGGACAAGGATACTCCGCCGGTGGCAGAGGACGCCGACCTGGGTGACCGCACCGGCATGGCCTACGCCGGCACCATCGTGGTCCAGGGCGCCGCACGGGGCCTGGTGGTGGAGACCGGCACACGCACCGAGCTGGGCCGCATCTCCGAGATGTTGCGTGGCGTCGAGCAGCTCAAGACACCGCTGCTGCGCCAGATCGATCGCGCCGGTCGCGTGCTGGCCCTGATCATCCTGGTGATCGCCATCCTCACCGCGGCCTTCGGCGTGCTGGTCCACGGCCAGCCCGTCGGCGACATGTTCATGGCCGCGGTGGGCCTCGCCGTGGCGGCGATCCCCGAGGGCATGCCCGCCATCGTCACCATCGGCCTGGCCCTGGGGGTGCAGGCCATGGCCCGCCGCAACGCCATCATCCGGCGCCTGCCGGCGGTGGAGACCCTGGGCTCCATCTCCACCATCTTCTCCGACAAGACCGGCACCCTGACCCGCAACGAGATGACCGCCCGGTCGATCTGGCTGCCCCAGGGAGAGATCCGCATCGACGGCACCGGCTTCGCCCCCGAGGGTGACTTCCACGCGCTGGACGAGGACGGCGAGGCACAGCAGGCGCCGCTGGATCTCGACGACCATCACGCCCTGCGCCACTTCCTCAAGGTCGGCGTGCTCTGCAACGACGCCGAACTGGCCCGCGAAGAGGGCCACTGGAAGATCCACGGCGATCCCACCGAAGGCGCCCTGGTGGTGGCGGCCGCCAAGGCGGGCCTGGAGGCGCGCGCCCTGCGCGGCGACCACGACCGCCAGGACGCCATCCCCTTCGAGTCCGCGAACAAGTACATGGCCACCCTGCATGAGATCGACGGACGCCACTGCCTGCTGGTCAAGGGCGCCCCGGACCGCCTGCTGGAGATGTGCCACCACGTACGCCAGGAGGATGGCGAGGACAGCGAACTCGATCACGCCGAGTGGGAAGAGCGCATTCATGTCCTCTCCGGGCAGGGGCTGCGGGTGCTGGCGCTGGCCGAGAAGCCCCTCCATGACGTCGAGTCGCTCGAGGATCACCACGCCGAGGACGGCCTGGTGCTGCTGGGACTGGTGGGACTGCTGGACCCGCCCCGGGACGAGGCCATCGAGGCGGTGAAGGAGTGCCTGGCCGCCGGCATCCGTCCGGTGATGATCACCGGCGACCATGCCGTTACCGCCCTGGCCATCGCCCGCCAGCTAGGGTTTGCCCATACCGAACGCGCGATCAGCGGTCGCGAGATCGAGGCGATGTCCGACGCCGAGCTGGCCGAGGTGATCCTCGAGGTGGATGTCTTCGCCCGGGCCGCACCGGAGCACAAGCTGCGCCTGGTCCAGGCGATGCAGTCCCACGGCGGCATCTGTGCCATGACCGGCGACGGGGTCAACGATGGTCCGGCGCTCAAGCGCGCCGACGTCGGCGTGGCCATGGGCATCCAGGGCACCGAGGCCGCCAAGGAGGCCGCGGAGATGGTGCTGGCCGACGACAACTTCGCCACCATCGTCGGAGCCATCCGCGAGGGGCGCAAGGTCTACGACAACATCCGCAAGACCATCACCTACCTGCTGCCCACCAACGGTGCCCAGGGGCTGGCGATCCTGCTCGCCGTGCTGGCCGGCACCCAGCTGCCGGTGACCCCGGTGCAGGCGCTGTGGGTCAACATGGTGGTGGCGGTGACCCTGGGCCTGGCACTGGCCTTCGAGAAGGGCGAGGGGGACCTGATGCGTCGTCGGCCCCGGGACCCCGACGCCGCCCTGCTCGACCTCTTCCTGCTGTGGCGGGTGGGCTTCGTCTCGATGCTGCTGCTGCTCGGCGTGTTCGGGGTCTTCTCCTGGATACTCAATGCCCAGGGCGGCAGCATCGAGCAGGCCCGGGCCGGCGCGGTGAACATGCTGGTGGCGGGCAGTGCCGCCTACCTGATCAACAGTCGCTTCCTCACCGCCAGCACCCTCTCCCTCCAGGGGATCTTCGGCAGCAAGCCGATATGGGGCTCCATCGCCGCCGTGGCCCTGCTGCAGCTGGGCTGGACCTACCTGCCGTTCATGCAGCTGGTGTTCGGCGGCGAGGGGCTCGAAGCCCCCCACTGGCTGGCAATCCTCTCGGTGAGCGTGGCCATCTACCTGGTGATCGAGGCGGAGAAGTGGGTGCTGCGACGGCGGCGCTGACCCCACGGCACCAACGACAGCGGCACGCTTGTGGCCCATGCTATGGAGGTCGCGGGTGTCCTGAGTAACCCCAGCCAGAGAGGAAGGCCATGCCGCTGCTGCTGACACTGCTGCTGATCCTGCTGGGGCTGCCGAGCCTGGTGGCCATCGTCGCCCTGGTGCGCCTCGCCCGCCTGACGCGTCGGGTGGAGTCACTGGAGGCGGCCCTGGCCCGACCCGCCACGGAGGACGCGCCGGCCGCCCCCTCCCGGGGCAGGAAGGTCGAGACAGGTGCGAGTCGACGCCCCCTCTGGCGCGACGGCCTCGCCCGCCGGCTGGCCAGCGGAGCTCGGCGGGTGCGAGGCGCCACGGCAGGCTGGCTCAGCGAGGGCAACCTGCCGGTCAAGATCGGTATCCTGGTGCTCTTCGCGGGGCTCGCGGCACTGATCCGCCACGCCTCCACCCAGGGCTGGCTGACCCTCCCCATCGAACTGCGCCTGGCCGGCATCGCCGTCCTGGCGGTGGCCGCCCTGGGCTTCGGCTGGCAGCAGCGTCGCACCCGGCGGGTGTTCGCGCTGAGCCTGCAGGGCGGGGCCATCGGCGTGCTGTTGATGGTAATCTTCGCCGCCGCCCAGCGCTTCGCGCTGCTCCCCCTGCCGCTGGCCTTCCTGCTCAGCGTGGCACTGGTGGCCGGGCTCGGGGTGCTGGGCGCACTCCAGAATGCGTTGGCACTGGCCGTGCTGGGCAGCCTGGCGGGCTTTCTCGCGCCGCTGTGGCTGGCCCGTGCCCCCGGCGATCCGCTGGTGCTGTTCGGCTACTACGCGCTGCTCAACCTGGGCATCTTCGCCATCGCCTGGGTGCGCCACTGGCGGCTACTCGACCTGCTGGGTTTCGTGGCCACCTTCACCATCGCCACCGCCTGGGGCGTTCTCGACTACAGCCCCCGGCACTACGCGGTGGCCCAGCCCTTCCTGGCACTGTTCTTCCTGCTCTACCTGCTGATCCCGATCCTCCACGCCAGGCGCCGACAAGCGCAGGCGTCGCCGCACAGGACGGACAGCCGCATCGACGGCAGCCTGGTCTTCGGCACGCCGCTGGTGGCGTTCGGTCTCCAGGCGGCGCTGCTCGAGGGCGAGCGGCTGTCGCTGGCCCTGTGTGCCCTGGGCATCGCACTGCTCTATGCCCTGCTCGCCAGCTGGCTGCTGCGCCAGGCGCGCACGCGTCCGCTCGGTGAGGCCCACGCCGCCCTGGCACTGGGCTTCGCCACCCTGGCGATTCCGCTGGCACTCTCGGCGCGAGTCAGCGCCGCGCTCTTCGCCGTGGAGGGGGCCGCCCTGATATGGCTGGGCATTCGCCAGCACCGCCTGCTGCCCCGCTTCGCCGGCCTGGCCCTGCAGCTGGTTGCTGGCCTGACGCTGCTTGGCAGCCTTGTGTTCGCCTGGGCCGTGGATACTCCCGTCGCCAACGCCGCCTTCATGGCCGGGGTGATCCTTGCCGCGGCGGGCCTCGTCTCCGCCGAGACCCTGTGGCGAGGCGGTTACCCCCGCTGGGCGCTGGCCGCCCTCGCCTGGGGCCTGGCCTGGTGGCTTTCCATCGCCGCCCGGGAGATCGACCTGTTAGCCGCTCCGGCCATGGCCGATGACTGGCGCCTGGCGCTGCTGGCAGTCACCGGGCTGGCCCTGGCCGAGCGCTACCGCCGCCGGCCGGCTGCGGCGCTGGCCTGGGGCGTTGCCGGTGGGCTGCTGCTCGCGGCCCTCCTGCTGGCCGGGGCGCTCGAGCGCCTCCTCATGGCTCCTCTCGCCACCGGCCCCCTCGCCCCTTGGGGCTGGGTCCTGGTGATCGTGCTCGGCTATCGCCAGCTGCAGGGGCTGGCGCGACACTCCGAAGCGCTCCAGGACGAGCCCCTGCCGCCCGCCGCCTGGGCCCAGGGGGCCTGGCTCGCCTCCACGCCACTCTTCCTCAGCACCCTGCTGCTGCAACCGCTCCCCCTGAACCTGGCACCCGCCTGGCAGCTCGCCGCCGCGCTGCTGCCCTGGCTCACGCTCGCCGCCCTGCTCTGCCACCGACCCGGCTGGGTGCTGCGC
>Ga0194138_10000825_pt1 | contig 14671 bp, 11 predicted proteins | sample TARM_MetaG_T2_14_FD_134022 | JGI IMG/M metagenome (GOLD analysis project Ga0194138, IMG submission 134022) | Freshwater microbial communities from Pennsylvania, USA, analyzing microbe dynamics in response to fracking - TARM_MetaG_T2_14 (version 2) | ecosystem: Environmental > Aquatic >...
ATCAATCCCAGCGCCCACGTGAGCTCCAGGGTGCATCGTCATTTGTTTAGCACCAAGATATTCAACACGCTCAATTTCTTTCGCAAGAAATTCAGTTGCAAATTCAAAATAACCCTCTTTAGTTGTATTAGCTAGATTAATTATGTAAGGTGCGTGAACGGTTAAACATTCAATGCCATTTTCTTGCATGAAATTACTCGCCTCTTCAAGTCGAAAAGCTGAAACTTCCTTACGTCGAGTATTCTGTGGTGCTCCAGTGTAAATCATAAAAACATTAGCACCATATGAAGCTGCTTCTTGTGTTGAACCCAGTAACATTTCTTTCCCACTCATGGATACATGTGAACCTAAAAACAATTTTATCAATCTCCTTAAAGTTGCTTAGTTATTACAACATTTAACTTATGTAATCGTAAAGCTAAATCTAGAAAATATCAGGCGATTTCGAGGACGTTAATTTCCGTTTAGCAGTTTTAATTATATATATCACTTTACTTTTGTTGGAATACTTAACGTAGATCAGCGACTTGTTTACCATAGCGATCAACAGGGTATTCCATCGTTACTAACAGAATAGCTTGCTTTGACTATCACTAAAGAAAGCGAAGTGGACAGAGCCTACTCGATTGATCTGGAAAAGCATGAACATTAGTCTGTCTTTGAATTCGACCACCGCCTTTGTCAGCAATCAGCTGACCCTAGTACACAGCTTGTTAAGTAAACATAAATTTATAGACCCATATATTTTTAACAAAAGCCTAACTAGTTTCTATACTAGTTAGGCGATTTATTTTAGTCTTTCTGACTACGTATATTTAAATGTAGTTCACTTAATTGCGCGTTCTCTACGTATCCTGGAGCATTTGATAACAAATCAATGCCGCGGCCTGTTTTCGGAAAGGCGATTACTTCACGAATGTTAGGTTCTTGAGCTAAAAGCATTACAAGACGATCTAACCCTAATGCCAAACCACCATGTGGAGGGAAACCATATTCTAAAGCATTTAATAAGAAGCCGAATTGCTCTTCAGCTTGTTCTTTAGTAAAACCTACTAAATCAAAAATTTGTTCTTGCATATCTAGGTTATTAATACGGATACTCCCGCCTCCAATTTCATAACCATTTAACACAATATCATAAGCTTGAGCTAGTGCTTCAGCGGGATTTTCTTTAACCTCTTCTGGATTAGACTTCTGAGGCGCCGTAAACATATGGTGCATTGCAACATAGCGTCCTTCTTCTTCGTCATATTCAAACATTGGCCAATCTGTAATCCACACAAAAGCTAAAGCATTCGGATCAAACAATTGATGTTTCTTAGCTAAGTTAACACGTAATTCACCTAATGATGCTGCAACAACATCCGCATTATCCGCAACAAAGAACAAGATATCGCCTTCTTCAGCGTTTAAACGTTCTGTAATAATGTTTGATGAGTTCTCATCAGCAAAGAATTTAGCAATTGGTCCATTAAAGCCTTCTGAAGTAACTTTCATCCATGCTAAACCTTTTGCGCCGTATGGCTTCACAACATCAATCAATGCATCAGCGGTTTTTCGCGTATAAGCATCTGCTTGACCTTTTAAGTTAATCGCTTTTACTTGACCACCCTTGCTAACAGCAGATTTAAATACGCCAAACTCAGATTCTAAAGCAAAGTCTGTAAAATCTACTAATTTCATTTCAAAACGAATGTCAGGTTTATCTACTCCATATTCATTCATTGCTTGAGCATATGTCATTGTTGGAAAAGCTTCTTCAATTTGAATCCCTTTAGTCGCTTTTACAACTTCCTTCAACATTTCTTCAGTGATTGCTTGAATCTCTGATTGATTTAAGAAACTCGTTTCTAAGTCGACTTGAGTAAATTCAGGTTGGCGGTCACCACGTAAATCTTCATCACGGAAACAACGTACGATTTGGTAATAACGGTCAAAGCCAGCACCCATTAATAATTGTTTAAAAAGCTGTGGCGATTGTGGTAAAGCATAGAATTTTCCTGCTTCACGTCTTGTTGGCACTAAATAATCACGTGCTCCTTCGGGTGTAGATTTAGTTAAATAAGGTGTTTCAACATCAATGAACGCTAAGTTATCTAAGTAGTTTCGGATTGATCGCGTTACTTGATGTCTTAATTTAAAGTTGTTATACATTTTCGAACGACGCAAATCTAATACACGATTGCGTAAACGCACTTCTTCATCTGCATCTAAATCATCCTCAATATAAATTGGTGGTGTTTTAGATTTTGCTAATACCGTTAACGATTCAGCAAACAATTCAAAGCGACCAGTTGGTATTTTTGGATTGATTTGTGCACCATCACGTTCGTTTAGTACACCTGTCACTTCAACAACATATTCACTACGCAATTTATCCGCCATTTCCATTTCTTCTGCACTTAATTTTTCAGCATTAAAGACAACTTGACAAATGCCCTCGCGGTCACGAACATCCGCAAAAATTACGCCACCTAAATCACGACGCTTTTGAACCCAACCTTTTAACGTAATTGTTTGGCCGACTAATTCGTCACTAACTAATCCACAATAAACTGTTCGTTGTTTACTCATTAAAATTCTCCCCCAAAATACTTATCAATTTCACTTGTATCTACCGTTGCTCGACGGTATACCCCAACAAAATCATCCAAAACTTCCGATAATTTAACGGTTGATTTTTTACCATTTTCTTGATTCTTCACTTGAACCACTTGTTGCTCAACTTCGTTGTCACCAACGGTCATAATCAATTTTGCATTTAATTTAGCAGCTGTTTTAAACTGAGACTTCATACTACGCCCCATGTAATCTCTATCAGCCAAGTATCCTTCAGAACGTGCTGCTTGAACAATTTGTAAAGCCATAATATTACTCGCTTCACCTAAGCCCATAACATAAACGTCTACTGGTTCCTCAGCTGGTATCTCGACTTCTTGATCTTCAAGTAACAACATTAACCGTTCTACTCCCATACCAAAGCCAAAACCTGGTGCTTGAGGTCCGCCTAATTGTTCTACCAATCCATCGTAACGTCCACCACCACATACAGTTGACTGTGAACCGATTGTTTCATCTTCTACTACAATCTCAAAGATAGTATCTTGATAGTAGTCTAAGCCACGAACAATTGTTGGGTTAATTTCAAATGGAATATCCAAAGCTGTTAGCATTGCCTGAACTTGCTCAAAGTGTTGTTTGCTTTCTTCACTTAAGAAGTCCCAAATAATTGGTGCGTTTTTAGCCAACTCTTTATCTTTAGGATCTTTACTATCAATGATTCTTAATGGATTATCAATCAGACGTCTTTGAGAATCGGCACTTAATTGATCTTGCAATGGTGTAAAGTATTCAACTAATGCTTGGCGATAAGCAGCTCTTGCTTCTGGTCTACCTAATGAGTTTAATTGAATTGATAATTTTTCAAGCCCTAATTCCTGTAGGAAATCCCAAGCTAGTGCGATACCCTCAGCATCGGTAGCTGGATTTGTACTCCCAAAAACCTCAATACCAATTTGATTAAATTGACGTTGACGACCCGCTTGAGGTCTTTCATAGCGGAACATTGGCCCCATATAATATACTTTTAATGGTTGCGGATGCTCAGGTCCAAATAATTTGTTCTCAACATAAGATCTAACAACTGGCGCTGTTCCCTCAGGTCTAAGTGCTAAACGACGATCACCCTTATCTTTAAAATCATACATTTCCTTCGACACAATATCCGTTGTGTCGCCGACAGAACGACTAAACAGTTCATATGCTTCAAACATCGGTGTGCGGATTTCTTTAAATTGATACGTATCAAATACAGCCCTTGCTGAATCTTCTACAAATTGCCATTTATATGAATTTTGAGGCAGAATATCTTCTGTCCCTTTCATTTTTTGAATTGTCATAATTTCCCTCCTGGATATAAAAAAAGCGCCTATGACAAATAATTGTCATAGGACGCGGAATTTGCGTGGTACCACCTATTTTTGTAATTTACATTACCTCAAACCTTAACGCGGTAAACGGAGTAACTTTGCATTACTCTTCTCGGTAGTGTCTTCATTAAGTCTTGCGCCCTTTCAGCCTACGGGGTTAGCTCTCTAAAAATGTCTTAATTACTTGTCTACTTCATCGAATGAACTATTAACTGTGTATAGATTACTGATTTTCAAGCACAAAGTCAAGCGTTTTTTCTCAGTGAATTTTAATCATTTATATATCTAGGGAGTTTAGGATTTATCTTTCAACTTGATGGATAAATTTCGGTTAAGGGTAAATACTTGTTTGTATCAACTACTTCTCAGTAATGTTACTGTTAGATAACAGATGATAAACCGGTTTGAATTAATAGTCATAAGTTTATATAATAAGTTTATGTTTTTTATAAAAATGTTAAACGAAGGAGGGATTTATATACAATCAGTTCGTCGTATTTTTGAATTATTATTTTCTCGCAAGTTTTTCCCTCCATTTATGACATTCGTCATTCTTTCAGTTAGTGCATTATGTATAACTTTTCTACTAACTGACAGTACACTCTCAATCGAACGAGAAAATGTCATTTTACGAACTAGACCTGCAACGAATGCTCAAGCAATTATTCAACTTGATCAAGGCATCGAAGTTAATTTAAAGCAAGAACAAAATGGTTGGTATAAAGTCAGAGTAAACGGTAAAACGGAAGGCTGGATTCCCAAATGGTTATTAGAGAATACAACTTTGGAAAACGACCAAGATTTAGCTGCTCAAATTTTAATTAATACCCCACTCTATTCTTCAGCTGATGAATCTTCAGAAATTATTCAGAATATTGAACCAGGTTCATATTTACATGTTCAAGCTGAAGATAATGGTTGGTTAAGTGTTACTTTTGATGGAGTCTATGGTTACATTCCGACACGTTTAGTTAATTTGGTTTCAGAAAGTGCAGTACCGGATTCAGAAGAAGTGGTTGAAGAAGAAACTCCATATGACCCGAATGAAATTGAGCGACAATGGGCTGAGGCTGAGGCTGTTGTAAGTATTCGTTCAAATGAAGAACCACTGCTAGACAGTCCAAGTTTTTATGCTGAACCAATTGCTTATGTAATTTATGGCGAACAACTTAAATTAATTGACTCGGCTGAAGATGATTTAGGTAATGAGTTCTACTTGGTAGAAGACAGTACGGGGATTAGAGCTTATGTTGATTCAACTAGAGTTTCAATCTCTACATATTCTATAGGACATATAGGCTTGCCAAATGCAAACAGCTTGTCTGAAGCGACAATCATGATTGATCCTGGACACGGTGGTGAAGATTCGGGAGCAATTAGTATTAATGATTCCTTCGAGAAAGATGCAGCACTTGATACTGCTATGGCACTTAAAGCTGCTTTAGAGGATCAGGGCGCAACCGTAATGTTAACTCGACCTGATGATCGATTTATCGAATTAGACGATCGAGTAAATGCTAGCAACTTGAATCAAGTCGACGCCTTTATTAGTTTACATTTCGATGGATCTGAAGATACCACTTGGAGTGGTACCAGCAGTTATTATTACCATGAATCTGATAAATTACTTGCTCAGTCTGTTAACGATCAGATTTCCTCATTGCCTTTAGAAAACATTGGTATTTTGTTTGGTAATTTTCATGTTCTACGTGAGAATACTCGACCAAGCATTCTATTAGAGCTCGGTTATATGAGTAATCAATATGATCTTCAATATATCTTTAATGATGATTATCACCAAAATATTGCAAAAGCAATCACACAAGGCTTAATCAATTATTTTGATCAAGTTTCACAACTTAGGTAACAATATAAAAAAAAGCCAACTTATCGTTGGCTTTTTTTATGGATTTTTCGAATCAATTAAAACTGTAACGGGGCCGTCGTTTAAAATCGATACCTGCATCATAGCTCCGAATTTCCCTGTTTCAACTTCAAATCCATGCCCTTTTAATTGTTCATTGAAGTAATCATATAATTCTTCTGCTAATTGTGGTCGTGCAGCATCAGTATAACTTGGACGATTTCCTTTTTTAGTATTAGCAAACAGCGTGAACTGGCTAATTGACAGAATTTTCCCTTCTACCTCAGCCAATGATAAATTCATTTTATCATTTTCATCTTCAAACAAACGCATTTTAGCAATTTTTCGCGCACAATATTCTGCATCCGCCTGAGTATCTTCGTGTGTCACACCTACTAATAAGACAAAGCCTTTCTCTATTTTCCCTACCACTTGCTTATCAATGATAACAGAACTTTCAAGACTTTTTTGAATAACAACTCGCATATAAACGCCCTTTCAGATTAAGATTTAACTCGGGATACTTCATAAACGTCTGGAATATTTTTTAATTTTGTCATTAAGTTTTCTAATTGATTAACATTTGAAATCGCAACTTTAATGACAACCACCGCTGTACTGTTAGCATCAACTTTTCCATTCACGTTACGTAGATTTTTAACCGTGTGATTGACAACATGTAGTACGTCATTGATTAATCCCGTTCGATCAAAACCTGTAATAGATAATTCTGTTTCATACTCTGTACTTAACTCATCACCAGTATCCCATTCTACATGGATCGTTCTTTGTTTTAAATCGGGTTCATTTTGCAAGTTTGCACAGTCTGCTCGGTGAACAGAAATTCCTCGTCCTCGTGTGATATAACCCACAATTTCATCACCCGGCACCGGACTACAACATCTACTTAAACGAATCATCAAGTTATCAACACCTTCAACTACCACACCACTTTCATGGACAGTTCTACTACGTTTTGCCTGATGAGATTCATTTTGCGTCGGTATTTTCTCTGGTTCTCTTTCTGGAAGTATGCCTAGGAAATTTAATACTGTCGAAACAGACAACTCCCCTAAACCAACGGCTGCATATAAATCAGTTAAACTATTAAAATTAAATCTTTCCAGTAGATTTTTTTCATTTTGTTTTTTGGTAATTAACTTAATACTATTATTACTCTCTTTGAGTTCTTTTTCGATTAATTGTTGACCACGTTCTGAGTTCTGATCACGATCTTTTAATTTAAAGAATCGTTTAATACGGTTCCGCGCTTTACTAGTCTGAGTGAAGCTTAACCAATCTCGACTAGGTCCATTAGAACTTGGATTTGTCAGAATTTCAACGATATCGCCATTTTTTAACTTATAATTCAAAGGAGCAATATTCCCATTAATCTTAGCCCCAATCGTTTTATTCCCAATCTCAGAGTGAATATGGTAAGCAAAGTCTATAGGGCCTGAACCATTTGGTAGTTCATACACATCGCCTTTGGGCGTAAAAATGTAAACTTGGTCTTTAAAAATATCTTCTTTAACAAAATTCATGAATTCACTCGCGTCTTGGGCTTCATCTTGAAGTTCTACTAAATCTCTAAACCAGTTTAACTGTTTTTGAATATTATCTTGTGTATTAACTTTTTCAGTTTTACCTTCCTTATAAGCCCAGTGAGCTGCCACCCCGTACTCAGCAACTTCGTGCATTTGGAACGTTCTAATTTGAATCTCAATTGGTTTACCATATGGACCAATCACAGTCGTATGAATGGATTGATACATATTGGCTTTCGGCATCGCTATATAATCTTTGAAACGCCCTGGCATTGGTTTCCACTTAGTATGAATGGCACCCAAAACGGCATAACAATCTTTAATGGTACTAACTAAGACACGAATTGCTAACAAATCATATATATTATCAAAGTCTTTATTCTGATCAACCATTTTGCGATAAATTGAATAAATATGTTTCGGTCTGCCATAAACTTCTGCGGTAATCTCTAATTCTTCCACCGCATCGTTAATATCGACAATCGCTTCTTGTATATATTTCTCACGCTCGTCACGTTTGCTATCCATCAGACGAACAATTCGATAATACTCGCTTGGATTAATATAACGCAAAGCAATATCTTCCAATTCCCATTTAATTAAGTTCATACCAATACGGTCAGCTAACGGTGCGTAAATCTCGATTGCTTCTAGAGATTTCTCAATCTGTTTACTTTCCTTTTGGTACTTTAACGTACGCATGTTATGCAAACGGTCAGCTAATTTAACCATCACAATTCGAATATCTTTAGCCATGGCTAATAGCATTTTCCGATGATTTTCAGCTAAGGCTTCTTCTTTACTTTGAAATTTAAATTTTCCTAATTTTGTTACACCATCTACTAATAAAGCAACGGTTTCTGAAAATTCATTAGTAATATCTTTTAAGGTATACTCTGTGTCTTCAACAACATCATGAAGAAACCCAGTTGCAACAGTATCAGGATCCATTTGCAGTTGGGCAAGAATACCCGCCACTTGGATGGGATGGTTAATATATTCTTCTCCAGACAATCGAACTTGACCTTCGTGAGCCATAGTAGCAAAGTCGAGTGCTTTCTTAACATAATTAGTATTCTTTTCGTTCATATAACTTGCACAAATATCAATTACTTCTTGTGCTGTTAATTCTTGATTGCGAGCCATTAGCTTTCATCCTTTACTACAATTAATTAGAGTTATTATACACTATATTTCTTTTTAAATACAAACATTGTTCTTATCAATCAATAGGATCATTGAGATAAGATAGGATATGAAAAAACAGCCCAACTACTTCAGTTAGACTGTCTTTCTTAATGTAATTTTTAAATTAATTAATAGTTATCCTCTGAAGTTACTTCTGCCGGTTTTTGAGTTACGATTGCGATACCTTTAGAAGCTCCAATACGTGTTGCCCCAACTTCAATCATTGCCATTGCTTCAGCATAATTAGATACGCCTCCACTTGCTTTAACACCTAAATCAGGTCCTACAGCTTGACGCATTAAGGTAACGTCTTCTAATGTTGCGCCGCCAGTTGAAAAACCTGTTGAAGTTTTAACGAAGTCTGTTCCGCCCCGTTGAGCTGCTTGTGAAGCTAATGTTTTTTCTTCATCATTTAATAAAGAAGTTTCAATAATTACTTTAACAACCACTTCTCCTGGTACTGCTTCAACAACTGCACGCACATCTTTTTCAACAGTCTCCCAGTCACCAGCTTTTGCAGCGCCAATGTTGATGACCATATCAACTTCATCAGCACCATCTTCTACAGCCGTTTTAGCTTCAAAGGCTTTAACTGCAGTAGCATTAGCTCCTAGGGGGAAGCCAATTACTGTGCAAACTTTTACATCGCTATCCGCTAATAATTCTTTAGCCAGTGGAATATGAACTGGATTAATACATACAGACATAAAATTATATTCAGCCGCTTCTTCACATAGAGTTTTGATTTGATCAACAGTCGCATCTGCTTTCAACAAAGTATGATCAATATATTTACTTAATTCCATAAAAATACCTCTTCCATATAAATATTATATTGCTATTATAGCTTATCTAACTCTAAAGAAAAACTCAAAGCACTTAAAAAATAAATTGGAGCTGTTTCGGCACGTAAAATTCTGGGTCCTAAACTACACGCTAAAAAACCAGCGGCCTCTAACTTCTCTACTTCATTGCTCTCCAAACCACCTTCAGAACCGAATACCATCAATACTTTCTGACTAGGTTCCAACTGACGAAAGACTTCTGCTAATTGAGAATGGAAGCCTTCTTTTGCGGTTTCTTCATAAGCAATTAGCTTTACATCAAAACTATTTGCTTTTTTTATCAATTGATCCAACGTGTGTAAATCACGTACTAATGGTACTACAAGGCGATGACTCTGTTCAGCAGCTGCCTTAGATATTTTTGCCAAGCGCTCCATTTTAGACGTAACTTTGTTCCCTGTCCATTTCACTACGTCACGTTTCAACGCTAAAGGGATAAATTCATTCATCCCACATTCTGTAGCTTTTTGTACAATCGTATCTACTTTATCGTTTTTTGATAAACCACAAGCAATCGTCACATTAACTGGCAATTCGATTGAAATTGCTTCAACAGACCGAACAATCTCAAGTAAAGCTATGGGTTCGTTATTTTCGACAAATTTTGCCACATAAGCAAAACCTTTTCTATCAACCACTTTAATTTCTGTACCTATTTTAGCTCTCATTACATTAATAAAATGATGACTATCTAATTCAGACAAAGGTATGTGTTCATTTAAAGACACTTCAAATTTGTCGATAAAATATTGTTGCACTATTCATCACGTTCCTTTTCAGTTACATAACCAATCCAGCCATTAAGAATATTCTTCTGAATAATTTTCCAGCCATGTTCTTTAAGTGATGCTTCTAATTTACTAGCTTGTTCTTCAATAATTCCGCCTAACAATAGATAACCATCATCTTTAAGTAATCTTCTCGCATCATCAAACATATTAACCAATATATGTGGCAAAATATTCGCAACAATTAAATCTGCTTCTTGAGTTACACCAACTAATAAATCATTAACCGCAAAGTTTACATTAGAAACATCAATATCTGCTTGAAAGTCCTTATTCTGAATTGAACTTTCAACCGCTTGCGGATCTAAATCAAAACCATTTACTTTCTCTGCTCCCAATGCCACTGCAGCAAAAGCTAATATTCCCGAACCTGTTCCTACATCTAACACCGTTTCGCCACCACGTAGGTACATTTCTAATCCTTGAATACCTAACTGTGTAGTCGGGTGCGTTCCAGTTCCAAAAGCTAATCCTGGATCTAATCGAATCACTTTCTCATCTTTGCTTCCTTCATACTCTTCCCAAATAGGCGCGATCGTAATAAAACGACTCACACGTTGAACATGATAATGTTGCATCCAATTTTTTTGCCAGTTTTCGTTTTCAAAAGACTCTAATTTAATGGAATATTGTACCTTTGACAAATAATCTTTAATAGCTTTATCTAACGCTTCTAAGTCGATTATTTGCTCTTCAGCATAATATCCAATAATTTCAGTATCTTTTTTTAGCATTTCATCTGATATTTCTTGAGGTATCTCACCAAATAAGTCCTGATGATTCTCTAAATAACCATAAGCATAGTTCACTTCAGTTCCCTGTGCTTCTTGCTCTAATAATAAATAACTAATCCAATCAATTAATTGTGTATCTACCGTATCAACCGATACAATGACTTTTTTCCATGAAATTTCAGTCAAAGCATTCTCCCCTTTACAAGTTGTCTTTTTTCCAGACTGTTTGTCTTTAGATTCTCGCTTTAGTTAATTAAATTGCGGAAAGAACACTTGGCTTTCACTATATCGAGAAGTATTTACTAAAGTTTCTCTCATTTTCTGAAATTCATCTTCACGCCATTCTATCGAAAAGCGAGCCATTGGGATGTTCGCTAAATACTCAGTCCATTTCAACGGAACTTCAGCAGTAAGGACTTTTAAATAACGTATTATGGCAAACAACTCTCCATACATAATTCCAGTATCGCGGCTAACCGGAACCTTCTTTAAATAGTGTTTCCCCTCAACTTTAATCAATTCCTCGTCATAAATAATCGCTCTTACTTCAAATGGAACTAAATTTTGATTGCATAGATTACCATAAATATCAATTAATTCAAATTGGTTGGGATTCGATAAATTAAATTGAAAAATAAGTTCTAAATAATGACGTTGTTCGAGCCATTCAATTCCCCATTCACAGTGAAAATAATTTTCTTTGATTAATTTTTCTACAACGATTAACAAGTTATTTCTTTCCATAATTTCTTCACCTACTTTGCAATCCTATTATGACGGAGTAATGAATAAAATTCAATTAAAACTCCTAAGGACTTCAGAATCTCGTTCGAAATATATTACACTATATTTCGAACATCATTTAGAACATCCATTCGCTTTAAAAATATTTCCAGGCGTGTCATAATGAAAGATACAAAGTAAATTGTTAAAAAGCTCTTAATTATCATAATTTCTTTTGATATTTATTGAGAATGGTAGTACACTGTAATAGTTGCCATCAGGGCATAGTAGAAACAAATTGATTATATAGATGATGAATATTTTTCATAACATAGAATAAAATTTATGAGGTGACGAGAATGGCTGAAAAAAACCTAACAGCAAAAGATATATTACAAAAAGAATTCACTAAAACAATGCGTGGTTATAATACCGCTGAGGTGGATGAGTATTTAGATAACATTATTCGTGATTACGACTCTTACCAAAAAGACGTTGTTTACTTAAAAAATGAGAACGAACGCTTAATTAGTAAAGTGGACGAATTAACAAAACAATTGGCCCTTGCTAAGAAAAATATACCAAACACTCCTGGAAGTGGCGTCACTAACTTTGATATTCTAAAACGTTTATCTAATTTAGAAAAACATGTCTTCGGTTCAAAAATCAATAACACAGATAATACAATTGACTATTCAGAAGTAACAAAATATTAAGTTACATAATCAATTAGTGAGTTTCAGGTAATCGCGGTTAAACTTGATTTAGCTGAGGAAAGTCCATGCTCGCACAAGCTGAAATGCTTGTAGTGTTCGTGCTCAGCGAAAAAATAAGCTGAGGTAGTATCCTTGAGATGCTAACGGCGAAGAAAACATCTAAGGCCTAAGCTATGATGGAGTACTTCCTAAGGTGCCACAGTGACGATATTTAATGGAAACATTAAGGTGGAACGGGTAAACCCCTCGAGCGAGCAACCCAAACATTCGGTAGGGGCACTTTTTCAATGGAATTTAACAGAGAAAGAGACAAGTAATTGTAGATAGATGATTACCCTTTTGTTAAGCTGCCTATTCTTAACAATTGACAAAACATGGCTTATCGAAACTCACTACATAGGCTTTTAGACTCTTAATAAGAGTCTTTTTTATTGGACTTTTAACACTATTTAACGCAAACTATTTTAAAAGACATTACTATTTATTCCCAATTGAAAGGAAGCTATATGAAGAAATATTCTCTAATTGCAACTGCTGCCGCTGGTATAGAATCATTAGTAGCAAGCGAATTAAAAGATCATGGTTATCAAACTCAGACGGAGAACGGTCGTGTTCGTTTCGAAGGAGATGCACGCGATATTGCGTTTACTAACTTATGGTTAAGAACTGCTGACCGTATCAAAATATCTTACGGTGAATTCAAAGCAAAAACATTTGAATCTCTATTCGATCAAACATACGCCCTACCTTGGGAGGATATTCTACCCTTAGATGCTGAATTCCCAGTTAGTGGAAAATCTGTTAAATCCACTTTATACAGTGTACCTAACTGTCAACGGATTGTTAAAAAGGCAATTTCAAAACGTTTAATGGATTATTATCATCGTCGTCAAAACTTACCGGAAACAGGCGCCAAATATCCAATCGAAGTTTCCATTTTAAAAGACCATGTCATCTTATCATTAGATACTAGTGGTTCAAGTTTATTTAAACGTGGTTACCGCGTTGATAAAGGTGGTGCTCCATTAAAAGAAAATATGGCTGCTGCATTAATTAAACTGACTACTTGGCATCCAGATCGCCCTCTTTACGACCCAACTTGTGGTTCTGGTACAATTCTAATCGAAGCTGCACTCATTGGTCATAACATAGCCCCTGGCTTCAACCGTTCCTTCGCTGCTGAAGAATGGCACATGCTACACCCCGAAGTATGGCAAACGGTACGTAATGAAGCTGAAGAAGCTGCAAATTACGACGTAGAACTTGATTTATACGGTACTGATATTGATCACCGTATGATAGATATTGCTAAAGCGAATGCACTAGAAGCTGGCGTTCATGACAGTATCACTTTTAAACAAATGCAATTAAGAGATTATGTTCCAACTAAAGATTTCGGAATTTTAATTTCAAATCCACCTTACGGTGACCGTTTATTGGACGAAGAAAAAGTACATGAACTTTACCGCCAAATGGGTGAAGTCTATCGTAACATGCCTACTTGGAGTAAATACATTTTAACGAGTGATGAAAACTTCGAAGAGTACTACGGCGAACGTGCAACCAAAAAACGTAAGCTTTATAACGGTGCGTTGAAAGTGGACTATTACCAATACTGGGGAAAACGTCAATAGAAAAATATTGACAAATTAATGCGATGTTTTATCAAGGTTCACCTTTGATCAAAAGTGACTACAAGAGATATAAAATAATTAAAGTGCCCTTTTTAATTAAGGGCACTTTTTATCTGCTTTAATTTTTTCAATCATATTTATTTTATTTGACATTTCATCTTTTGCTAACCGAAACAAGAAAAATAGTAATTTTAACGACTTTTGGCCCCTCGTTTTCGTACAAAGGACTTTCATCACCTCAGAAGCACGTCGCTTAATTAGCGAGGGGTTAAACCGAATGATTTTGTTGATTTTCTGAAATTTTTGGTTCAGATTGTCAATATACTATACGAAAAAAATCAACATTCTTTTAAACTTTCAACTGCGTGGCCACTCATTTTTCACGCGTGGGGCTTTGACTAACTCAAAGGCACATTGCTCAATCAGCGAAAAGCCACCAATGACCAAATGCTTGTCTTTCCCATATTAGCTCTATCAAATAAATAATGCTGAAACTAACTGCTTCAATCAGCCTATAATGAAGCCAAGAACACAGTTCGAGGTCAGTTGGTCGACAATCCTTTTAACTTGGTTCACTACAAACTGGCTTCCCGCAATTTAGCACCTTCAATATTCTACTCACCCTCACAGTTTTTAAATCTCTCACCAAAAATCATAATTTCGCCCTCACCCACCTGGATACTTCTTCCTCCTTAATAATAAT
>Ga0194138_10000826_pt1 | contig 14669 bp, 22 predicted proteins | sample TARM_MetaG_T2_14_FD_134022 | JGI IMG/M metagenome (GOLD analysis project Ga0194138, IMG submission 134022) | Freshwater microbial communities from Pennsylvania, USA, analyzing microbe dynamics in response to fracking - TARM_MetaG_T2_14 (version 2) | ecosystem: Environmental > Aquatic >...
CAAGCGCCACCCGATCCCCGCCGCCTGCCGCCTCCCTGTCCGACCCACCGGCCTTGCCCTGGTCTGTGTCCCCTTCCCTGCTGGCCTGGCTGTGTGGTGCTGTTCGCGCCGGCTGTGCCCGCTGCTGGCGGAACTCGGGAGCGGGTGGACGAAGTGGACGGGGTGGCCGTGGTTCGCTGGCGCTGTGCTGGCGCGATACACTGAGGGAACGCCCACGCCGAGCCCTGGAGGCCCGACGCCATGACAACGCCCCTTTCCCCCATCGTGTCCGAGTTCGAGACCGAAGAGCAGGCCGCCGCCTATGATGCGTGGCTCCGTGAGCAGGTAGCCGAGAGCCTGGCCGATCCGCGCCCGACGATCCCGCATGATGAAGTGATGGCGGAGATGGAGGCGATCATTCAGGAGGCGGAGCGCCGGCAAAGGCGCCAGGCGTGACGCTGCCGGTTCACTGGCGAGCAACTGCCCGGGACCGTCTGGCCGCCATTGTGTCCTATGTGGCGGAGCGTGACCCCCAAGCCGCCCGCCGCCTGAAAGCCCGCCTTGAGTCTGCTCCGCTGCCCCTGTCCGAACACCCCTACCTGTACCCGGCTGGCCGCGTGCCAGGCACCCGGGAGCTGGTGGCCCACCCGAACTATCTGATCGTCTACCGCGTGACCGCCGAGCGGGTGGAGGTGGTGACTGTCCTTCACACCCGCCAGCAGTACCCGCCCAGCACCTGAGCAGGCGCCGCCCTGGCGCCCGTGTGCGCCGTTCTGTCCTGACCCCTTCCGATGGTATGGCCTGAGCCTGTCGCGCCGGCTGTGGCCGCTGCTGGCGCCCGCCTGCCTGGAGAAAAACGCGGGTCCTTCCGGCTGGGGATGGGCCGGCCACGGGGGCGCAGACTCCCGGAATTCGGCTAAATTTCGGGTTTCTATGGTCGTCACCACCACCCGGCCTAAACCCGCATGGTTGAGCGGTTTAGGGGTGCCGAAGGTGGCGAAATGGCCGGCGGTTTCATCGGCACCGCTGGGGAGGTGCCGACGCTGCCGAAATGGCCGCCAGGCCGCGCCCGAGACTCTGACCTGGCACACCCTGGCCCGTGCCACCTGTGCCACCCGCCGCCCACGCCCCGTAGTGTGTCCTTGGGCTGACCTGCTGGCGCGTGCCCATCGCAAATGTGGTGCGCCTGGCCCCTGTATTCCGTGTGACCTGCCGAGAAGCGGGCGCCCTGCCCCTTATGGAGGGCAGGCCCACACGATAGGGAGACCCCAATGGCCGCCATGACCCACCCCACCGCCCCGCCCTGCGTGCTGAGGTTCGACAAGCTGCGCAGCTGGGGAGCCGTGCGCCGAAGCGCTGGCCACACCTGGCGCACCGATCCCGTGCCCCACGCCGACCCGAACCGGCACCACCTGAACGAGGATTGGCGCCCTGTGAGCGACCCCGAGGCCCTGGCCGCTGCGATCCGCGACCGGCTGGCGCTGGTGACGAAGCCGCCGGCCCCTGATGCCGTGCTATGTCTTGAGTTCCTGATAACCGCCCGCCGGGAGGCGTTCGCGGAGCATGGAGGCAAGACCAACGCCGCCGGGTATTTCCGCGCCGCCCTGGCGTTCCTGGAGCGCCGGCACGGGGCCGCCAACGTGGTGGCCGTGAACGTCCAACGCGATGAGCACGCCCCGCATCTGGTGGCCTACGTGGTCCCCCTGGTGGAGCGCCCGGGCCGCACCGTGCGCCGTTCCGTGTTCGCCGCTGGCCGAGACGAGGAGGGCCGCCAGCGCCGGGAGCTGCGAGAGTTCCCGGCCCTGCCCGAGGTGGCGTTGTCCGCCTGGTCCTTCTACGGGGAGCCGGAGCAACTGGCCGCCCTGCAATCGGCCTTTGCCGAGGAGGTGGGGGAGCGTCACGGGCTGGCGCGTGGCCTGGAGCTGTCCGCCGCGACCCACACCACCAACGCCGCCCACCATGCCGCGATTGCCCGGGCCATGGCGGAGCATATCGAGCTGGCCCCGGAGGCCCTGGCCCGCCCCTGGCGCCTGACCGGGAGGGAGCGCCCCGAGGAGGCCGCCCGCCGGCTGTCCGAGCTGATCCGCGACCACTACGCGCCCACCGTGGCCAGCGCCGCCACGGCTGCCCACGACCGCCGCCGCGCCCGGGAGATGGTGGAGACCGCCCGCCGGCACCGGGCCCGCTACCGCGCCGAGCGTGACGCCCACGCCGAGACCCGCGCCCAGCTGGAGCGCCTGGCCGCCGGGCTGAACCCGGAGCAACGCCAGGCCCTGGAGCGCCAGGCCGCCGGGTATCGCCAGGCGAACCGCCGCGCCGTGCTCGAGCAGCACCGCCGGGAGGAGGCCGAGAAGCGCCAGGCCGCCGCCCGCCAGGCCCTGGAGGAGCGCCGCCAGCGTGAGGCGAAGGAGGCCGCCCGCCGGGAGGAGCGCCAGGGGGATGACCGCCTGGCCGCCCAGCTGCGCGGGATGACGCCCGAGAAATTCGCCCGCCTGCCCGCCGCCCTGCGCCTGCGTGCCTGGCGCCTGATGCGTGAGCGTGACGCCCTGGAACCGGAGTTCGAGCGCCTGGACGCCGCCGGCCTGGTGGACCTGCTGGGCAACCTGACCCCCGAGGGCCGCGCCTTGCTGGCGCCGGAGCCCGAGGCCAAGCGCCCACCGGAGCCGCCCCGCGATCCCCACCGCGTGGGATTCATGTTCGAGCGCCGGCCCGGCAAGGGTGGCCCCGGGCTGTGAGGCGTCCGACCCTGCCCGAGAGTGGCCGGGGGATGGCGTGAGGTGTGCCGTAGTGCGCTGGATGCCTTGACCTGCCGCCCCGACCGGCCTAAGGTGTCAACACAACCGCGCCGGTTGTGATGGAAGCGAACACACAAAAGCGAGCCCCGACACGATGCCCGAGCAAACCCATATCACCGCCCGCCTACCGGCTGAGCTGCTGGAGCGGGTGGAGGCCTACCGCCGCAAGCTGGAGCGCCTGACGCGCCAGCCCGTGAGCCGCGCCGCTGCGCTGCGTGCGTTGCTGGATGCTGGCCTGGAGGCCGTGGAGCGGGAGGAGTAGGGGGCAGAAACGAGAAGACCCCCGCGACGGGTGGAGCCGTCCGGGGGTCGTGACACCGCGCCAACTGAGGAGAAGCCGCGATGTATGGACAGGATACCAGCACCACCGCCCGCCGTGTGAGCGTGGGCGCCTTGAATCGACGCCAACTGGCCGCCCTGCTGCGAGCCCTGGCGCCCTATCGAGGTGAGCCGATCACCGTGCCCGTGATGGAGCTGGCCGCAAAGCTGGCACGCGTCACCACACTGGAGAGCATGGAGGCCGCCCAATGACATCATTCCGCACCCTTCACGATGGGACCCCGATCCCTGATCACCTTCACATTGCCCACCAAGAGGCCGCCGCCCTGGTCTATGAGGCCTCCCGCGTGAGCGTGGCCCTGCGTGACCTGTCGAGCGCGCTGTCTGATGAAGACGACCCGCTGCCCGAGGCCTACCGGGGCGGAGTGTGTGAGGCCGTGGCGCTTATCGGGGACTACCTGGAGCACTACGCTACGCAAAAGCGCGAATTCCTGGAGTACCTTGCCCGGGAGCATCATTCCAAGCGGAAGCCCGCCGCCCGTGGGGCCAAGGCCGCCAAGGCTGAGGAGGTGACCCCATGAACGCCACGAAGAAAGCCGAGACCCTGCGCCAGCCAAACGCCTTGCGGGAGGAGCAACGGGAGACCCTGGAGCGCCTGGCCCGTGAGCTGGACGCCCTGGAGGCCCGCGGAGAGTCCGACCTGTGGGCCCTGGAGCGAGAGGCGGAGCTGTTGAACCTGGCCGGGGCCAAGGACCCCCGCCAGCGTGCCCGCCGGCTGTATGCGCTGGCGCGTATCGAGGGGCCGGAAGACCGGCCCCGCGCCGTGGCTCAGGCGGAGCGCCTGACCGCTGACGCCCTGCGCCTGGGCGATCCCCGATCCCCTGAGTACCGCGCTGGGTGTGTGGAGCACCTGGCCGCCCGCATCATGCGCCACGCCCTGGGCGATGCGGGCCGAGGCATGAAGCCCTGCCCCTTCACGCCAGGCACCGCCGCCGCCGATGCCTACTATGCCGGGGTGGAGCGAGGCCGCGCCGTGTGGGAGACCTGCCGCCGCCTGTTGAACGAGGATCCGCGCCCGTGAGAATCGAGACCCGTACCGGCCTGGTGTACGACGAAGCCGACCCGCTGTGTTCCCTGACCGTGGCCACCACGCAAGGCCAGCGCTTCGCCTTCCTGGTGGCGATCGACACCGGGCACGATGGCCAGCAACGCCGGACCGCGCCCTATTGGGGCCGCTATGACCCGGACGCCCCCGCCGAGAGCGTGCGGGCGATCCTGGCCACCGGCGGCCCCTGGCCCAAGCTGGCGCCCGAGCGCCTGGAGCCTGAGCAATGAACCCGACACCCTGGAGCGAAGACCCGCGGGAGCCGTGGCGCCCGATCCCCGAGACCCGGGAGGAGGGAGAGCTGGCCGGCCTGCCCCTGGTGACCTACTGGCGCACCGTCTACCCGGGCCGCCGCTACCGGCTGGCGCTGGAGCTGGCCGGCCTGGAGGTGGCCCACGGCTGGGAGGTGGTGGCCCTGGACGCTGTAGAGGCGGAGAACGAGCGCGACGATGGCGACGAAGGCGCCACCGGCCCCGGCTGGTATCTGTTCGTTCCTGGCCACGACCTGAGCCCTGAGGCCTTCACACCCGAGACCCTGCCCGCCTCCCCGCTGCTGGCGCTGCTGGTGGAGGCGCACGCCGCCCAGCTGGCACGCCTGGCCGCCGCGCCCCTGCCCGAGTGGCCGGGGCGCCGTCCGCGCCGCCGCCGGCTGTTCCCGGCTGAAGTCGATACGCTGATCTGGCCCCATGCCGATGATGCCCCGGCCTGGATCGTGGCCGCCGACTGCGTGGATGGGGTGCTGGTAGACCCCGACCTACCCGAGCGTGCCAACGAAGGCCCCGAGGCCCTGGCCCCCGAGGAGCTGGCGCTATGGGATGGCCGGCCCTACGTGACAACCCGCACGCTTGCCGAGGAGCTGGAGCCGTTCGAGAGCGTGTGGCGCCACCACCTGGACGCCCTGCCGCCCGAGGAGCTGGAGGCGATACGCGACGCCCACGCCCGCCGGCTGGAGACCCTGCGCCGTGAGTATGCGGAGCACTACCCCGAGGGGGTGCGCTACGTGGTGGAGTGCCTGGGCTGGGGTGTGGTGGACCGCCCGCAACATTGGGGGACGTTCCCCACCCTGGCGGAGGCCGTGAAGGTGGCCCGCGCCGGCCCGCCGTGGCACCGATCCTAAGCGCCAGCCCTGCCCCTGGAGAGCCCCGCCACCGTGCGGGGCTTTCCCGTTCTGGGCTGGGCAACGCGCAACGAAGGCAACGCCCCGCCGAGCGCCGCCGCCTGCTGAGCCCCCGTAGTGTGTCCCCTGAGTGAAACCCGCACCGGGTGTGGCCGGGTGTGACCTGCCCGAGCCGCCGGCCTATACTGTATGTGCCGCCAGTAGCACGCGAGGGACACAACATGTTGACCCGTGACGACCTGACCCGCCCCGGAGTGGCCTACCGATCCGAGGCCCTGGAAGCCGAACGCGAACGCCTGGCCCGCCGCGTTGGCTGGGCGCTGCGCCGGAAGGATGCCGACCGCGCCGAGCGCCTGGGGGAGGAGCTGGCCAGGCTGGAGGCACGGCTGGCGCCACCCCCGAGACGCCGCCGGCCTGTGTGGGCGCCTGCTGCCCTGGTGGGAGCCTGAACCATGCCCCAGCGTCCGCCCCGCCCTTGCCGCGCCCCTATGTGTCCGAATACCACCCGGGAGCGCCACGGGTACTGCGCCCAGCACGCCCGCCAGGCGAGCGGCTGGGAGCGCCACCACAACGGGAAGAGTTCGACCGCCCGAGGGTATGGCGCCCGCTGGCGCCGTCTGCGTGCCCTGGTCCTGGAGCGGGACCGCTACCTATGCCAATGCGAGGAGTGCCAGCGCCTGGGGCGCCTACGCCCTGCCGCCGAGGTGGACCACGTGACCCCCAAGGCCCACGGGGGAACCGATGACCCGGGCAACCTGAGGGCGATTGCCCGCGCCTGCCACCGCCGCAAGACCCAAGCCGAGGCCCTGGCCGGGCGCCAGGCCCGCCCCGATCCGACCCCGAGGAGGTGACACCGTGACGAAGCCGAAGCCCAACCCCGGACGCCGTGGCCTGCCCCCTTCCGTCTGGGAGTGTTCGCACGTGAGCCCACCGGGCCCGCACCGGGTGGCCCGCCTGTCCGCCGAGCGTGAGCGCCTGGAGCGCCGGCTGGCCTGGGCGGAGAGGCGAGGCGAGGCCGCCAAGGTGGAGCGCCTGGAGCGCCAGCTGGCCGGCCTGGACGATGCCCTAGCCCTGCCGCCCGAGGCCCTGGAGGGAAGCGGACGCGCCGCCGCCCTGCGCCGAGAGTGGGGCGAGGAGATGGCCGCCGCGCTGGGCTGGTGAGCGTGAGCCCGCCCCGCCGTGGTGCCCCGCCCCCGCCGGACCAATGGGACCCGCACGACTGCCGCCAGCTGTGGGCCGATGCCCTGTTGCTGTACCTGAAGGACGCACAAGCCGCCCAGCGGGGGAGCGAAGCCCCGCACGCCGTGGAAGCCCTGGGGGACCTGCTGGGCGCCCGGGTGATCCTGGCCAGGCTGTGCGCCCCGCTGGCGCTGAACGTGGAGGCCGTGGCCGTGGGGATGCTGTCGCGCCTGAAGTGACGCCAGGGGGAGGGGGGGTGCCAATCCCTGGAGCGCCAAGCCTTACGACCGCTGCCCATAGAGACATTTTCACACCCGCGAAATAACGAACTTAATCCCGGAGGTTTCGCCGCCGTGGCTGCCCTGACCTGTACCACCTGCCGCCGCCCGTTCGAGGGCCGCCCCAACCGCCGGTATTGCTCCACCGTCTGCCGCCGCCAGCGGGAGGCGAAGCGCCGCGCCTGGGACAACCTGACCCGCACCGCCGCCCGCCTGCGCCAGCGTGCCGAGGTGGCCACCGATCCCCGCCAGCGTGAGCACCTGGAGCGCCAGGCCGCCCGCTTCCTGTCCCGCCGCCCCGAGGGTGGCCAGCCTGAGGAGGTGCCAACATGAAGGCCCCGACCCGTCCGCCCGCGTTCCTGGAGCGCCTGAACCTGGGCGCCCTGTTGCGCCTGGCCGCGAACAACCCCGAGGAGGAGCTGGCCGCCTTTGCCCTGGAGCGTGCCGTTGGGGAGCTGCTGGAAGTGGAGATAGAGCACCGCACCACCGGAGCCCACGCCAACGCCGGGTATGCCAGCGCCAGTCCGCTGGCCTTTGCCGGCATGGCCGGCGGGGATGCGCCGGGCCAGTCCGACCGCATAGCCGATGCCGCCACCCGCTACCGTGGCGCCAACGCCTGGCGGGGGCTGGCGCTGTCCCTGCTGGGCACCCTGCGAGAGTCGAGCCAGCGGGCCGCCCTGGTGTCCGCCTACCTGATCCGCCCCACGGGAGCCGCCCGCCGTTCGCCCCGGATGATGACCGCCGCCGAGGCGTGCGACCCCGAGCGCCTGGCGACGATCTACCAGCGCCTGGGCTGGCCGCCCCGATCCGGCCCCGTGTTCGACACGCCTAAGGCCCTGAGCGGGGCCGCCTCCTACGCCCGTAAGCGGATGCGCCAGGCCCTGGCCGAACGCCTGGCCGATGCCGTGGGCCGTGATGCTGACCCCGGGAGCCCCTGCCATGAGTGACGCCACCCGCCCCACCCTCCGAGAGGCTGCCGAGTACCGCGCTGAACGCCTGGCCGCCGAGCGTCGTGCCCTGGAGCGTCGCAAGGTGTGGGCCGCCCGCCGGCTGGACGTGGCCGCCTTGGAGCACCTGGAGCGCCAGCTGGCCCGCCTGCGATCCGAGGAGAGCGCCAGCACTGCCCCACGGGGGAGGGAGACCCGCGCCGCCCGAAGCGCCTACCAGCTGCGCCACCACCGCCCCGGATGGCGCCTGCCACGCCCCCGGCCTGAGGGCCCTAGCGCCTGAGGTGAGCCCCTGGCGGGTGGCACACTATTGGCACACTTTCCGCCCGTGGCACGCTTTCTGTGCCAGTAGTGGGCCACCCTGCCGCCAGCCCGCGCCAGCCCTGGCGATAGGCGGCACACTTCCGCCCCTGGAGGGCGAAAAATCCGGGAGGCCGTGGCACACGTTGGCACGCTTTTACTGTGCCACCTGGAGGGCCGCCGGCTGGCGCCCTGAGTCCCTGCCGCCCTATCCTGTGCCATACCCCCACCGCTGGAGCGCCAGGCCCGTGAGCCCGCACCGTGTGACCATTGCCGAAGCTGTCCACCTGACCGGACGCGCCCGCCGTTCGCTTTACCGCGACATGGGCGCCGGGCGCCTGTCCTATCACGTGGGACCCAATGGCCGCCGGCTGGTGGACGTGTCCGAGCTGATCCGCGCTTATGGTGCCCTTCCTGGCGTGCCTGAGGAGGCCGCCCCGGAGCACGACACCCCGGAACAAGGCGCCGGAGGCGGAGGGGCTGCCCTGTCCGCCCGCCTGCTGGCGGAGCTGGTGGAGCTGACGCGCCAGCAAGGCGAGACCCTGGCCGCCCAGCGGGAGGAACTGGCCGCCCTGCGCCGTGAAGTGGCGGAGCTGCGAACCCTGCCCGCGCCTGGCCAGCTGGCGCCCCACCCGGACCACGACCGCCCCCAGCGTGAGCGCCAGGCCCTGGAGGAGGAGACCCCCGCCGATCCTGCGCCAGCCAGGAGCTTTGCCGACCTGCGCCAGCAAGACCGCCCGCCGGCCCGTTCCTTTGCCGACCTGCTGGAGAAGCTGAACGCCCGGGGCTGAGCCCTGGCGCCAGCTGAGCCCCCGTAGTGTGTCCCCTGAGCCGACCCGGCCCGCGCTGTCAGGGCATCATGCCCTGAGTGAGGGCAAGGCCGCCCGAGTGAGGCCAAGCCGACCTGACTGGATAGCCCCCGCCCTGGAGCTGTCACCCCCGTGAGTGACAACGCCACCCCCGGGGGTGACACCCTGACCCCCTCCCCCTGGCTGGCGCCGGGTGCCCTCCCCTGCTGTTCTGTGGACAACTGCCCCGGGTAGCGCCTACCCGATCCGACCCGCGCCGAGGCGAACCCGCGAACCGTTCAAAAGTGTGGGGCTGTTCGTGGGGCTGCCGCGTATAGCGTGAGGAGTAAACGCCGTAACCGTGGACCCTGTGGGGTGTAGTTCGTAGTTCAACTATAAACTACGAACGTGCTACGCTTACGGGTGTGACCGGGCATACCGTGAGGGGTGCCATAGAGGGTATACCGTTAGCAGGGGCGCCACGCCGGGAGGGGAGACCATGAGGGCAAGCAACGCCGAGAGACTGACACCGCGCAAGGTGGAGAGCCTGAAACCCAAGGCGAGCCGCTACCGGGTGGCCGATGGGGGAGCGCCCGCGGGTGGGCTGCTGCTGGAGGTGCGCCCTTCCGGGGGCAAGTCGTGGGTAAGCCGTCTGTCCCTGCCCGTGATGGCCCCCGCCGATCCGGGCGCCGAGGCTGACGCCAGCCCGGAGACTGACACCGCTGGAGCGCCAACCCCCCGAGAGGAGGGCCCCGCCCTGGTCCGCAAGGTGCGCCGGGTGGATATGACGCTGGGCGCCTGGCCCGTGATGGACATAGAGGAGGCCCGCGCCCAGCACCTGGAGGCCGTGCGCCTGGCCGCCGCCGGCAAGGACCCGCGATCCGCCCGCCTGAGGGTGGCCACCGCGCCGAGGTTCGCGGAGATGATGGCCCGTTGGCTGGCCCACCTGGAGCGCCACGGGAAGAACGGGCGCCCGCTGAAGCCCGCGACCCTGGCCGATCACCGCCGCCGCTGGCGCGATTACCTGGGACGCCTGGACCCCCTGCCCCTGGAAGACCTGGACCGGGCCGCCATTGCCGTAGAGCTGACCCGAGGCGCCGAGCGCTCCCCGACCCGGGCGCGTGCTGCCCTGGTGACGCTGAAAGCCGCCCTGGCGTGGGCCGTGGCTCAGGGGTGGATGACGGACAACCCCGCCGAGGGGATGAAGGGCGAAGCCTACGGGGCCAACGCCTCCCCCGTGCGTGATGTGGTGCTGGACCTGGAGGAGCTGCGCCAGCTGTGGGCCGCCCTGGGGGAGGCCAGGCTGTCGCCGGCTGTGCGCGATGCGCTACGCCTGGCCGTGCTGACCGGGGCCCGCCGCGCCGAGGTGGCCGGGATGCGCTGGGAAGAGCTCGAGCTGTCCGCCGGGGTGTGGGAGCTGCCCGAGGGCCGCACGAAGACGAGCACCGCCCGCCCCGTCTACCTGAGCCCGGAGGCCGTGGCGATCCTGCGCCAGCACCTGCCCGCCAGCGGGGAGGTCGCCGGCCCTGTGTTCCGGGTGCCTGGCTCTGCCGAGGCGATCACGCCCGACACCCTGAGCGCCGCCGTTCGCCGCCTGCAACGCCAGCCCGGCAAGGGTGGCCGTGGAGGTGGCCCGCTGGCCGAGCTGGGCAAGCGTAAGCCCTTCACCTGTCACGACCTGCGCCGGACCTGCGCCACGCTATGGGCGGAGCACCTGGCCGCCCCACCCCACCTGATAGGCCTGAGCCTGGGGCACGCCCAGCGCGACCCGATAGCCCGCCGCTACCAACATGCCACCCGCGCCGAGGAGCGTCGGGAGCTGGCCCGCCGCTGGGGTGCGCTGGTGGCTGACCATGTGGCCGCCGATCCGGGCGAGCGGGTGACGCCCTTCCGCCGCCCCGCTGCTGGCGCTGGCGAGTGAGGGGCCGTGAACGGCTGCGGCTGTGTCAGGGTAGGCAAGCGCCGTGGGCCCGCTGCTGGCGCCTGGCCTGCCCGGAGAAAAACGCGGGTCCTTCCGGCTGGGGATGGGCCGGCCACGGGGGCGCAGACTCGCGGAATCCGGCTAAATTTCGCGGTTCCTGGATGCTCCACCGCTGGTGAGGCCAAGCCCAGCAATGGCGCGGGTTTCGACCTGTGCGAGCTGTGCACCGGAGGCCGCTTTATGGCCTGGCTGATGTACAGCTGCCCCGCTGGCCACGGCTACCTGACGCCCCGGCATCGTTCGCCAGCTGCCGGGCCTGCTGATGATCGACGAGGCGCAGTGATTCCCGCCCGGTTGTTCTGCGCTGGGCGCGGGGTGGTGATGGGCGATCCCGCCGCCGGCTCTGGCGGCATGGTGGGGCGGGTGCTGCTGGCGGTTCTTCCTGGTGCTCATCCTGCTGGAGCCTGTTCGTTGTGGTCCTGTGTGGTGCGCGCTGTGGCAAGACGCACAAGCGCTGCGCCTGCACGCGATGGGCGCCGGGTGTGGCGAGAACCTGATGATTTCCAATGGTCGCGGGGCCGCGCCATGAGCGCCGTTCACGATGCTGGCGGGTGTAGGCCCGCGCTGTGAGACAGGCATGGAGTGGCCTGATATGGCCTGGAGGGGTAAAGCGTGAGACACCCCGAGGGTGCAAGACACGACCGGGGCAAAGCACTGGATGGGCATACACGCCCACCGGCTTGCAATATCCGGTTTCCAATAGTGGTAGGCTTGGAGTTGTGCCAGTGCCCGGCCCTGACGCTAGGGCGGCCAGGCGCTTTCCCTGGGTAGTGGCGAGCCGCTAAGATGGGAAACGAAAGAGCCGGGCGGTTGTGGCGACCGCCCGGCTCAGGACCTGAGGTCCGATACACCTGTGAGATGTAAAACCCGGTTCGCCTGTGGCGGGCGAACCACCAACGAAGGGAGCAACCCAACGCCGGAGAGACAGGGGGAAGCCTGTCCCATGAGTCCACCCGTATAGCAATCGGTGAACTCATGGTTCCATCATAGGGGAGCCGATACCGCACGGTAAAGCAATGCGCGACACCGGCGAGCATATCGGCCCCCGCTGAACTTCCCCCGATCCCGCTGGCGCTGGGCTCCCTGAGGAGCCTACGCGATGACCCCTGCAACTGCTGACGCCGCGCCCAGCGCCGCGCCTTGGGTGCTGGCCACCGATGCCACCAGCACCTCCCCCGCCCCCACCCTGCCCGTGGAGTTCGTGGACAACGCCGCCGCCGCTGCCTGGCTGGGGGTGAGTTCCGAGCGCCTGCGAAAGTCCCGATCCACCGGAGAGCTGGCCGGATTGCCTGCGCCGCGATACTGGCGCCTTGGCACCAAAGGCCGCGTTCGCTACCGGGTGGCCGATCTGCGCCAGTGGGTGGAGGCGCACGCCGTCCCCAGCGCCCCCGGCGAGCCTGCCGCCGCGGCTGGCCAGTGAGGAGGGCGCCCCATGACTGCACAAGCGAAAGCCGACGCGATGACCACCGCGCCGGAGCCGACCCGTGCCCCGCTGAAGCGTGAGCGCCTGTTGTCCCTGCTGCTGGCCGCCCACGAGGCGGGCCGCTGGCTGACCCACGAAGACACGCACGCCGCCTACGGGGATAGCTGTTTCCCGACCGATGTAAGCGGCCTGCGCCGGGAAGGCCTGGCCATTGAGGGGGAGCGCCACCGCTTCACCAACTGCGACGGACGCCCCACCACCCGCAACCGCTACCGCCTGGCCGATCCCGAGAGCGTGGAGAAGGCCCGCCAGCTGCGTGACACGTACCGCCGCGCCCGTGGCGTCCTGCCCGCCGATCCCGAGGAGGGCCGCCGCCATGCCTGAGCCGATCACCACCACACCACACGACCGCGCCCGGGGTGAGCTGCGCCGCCTGAGTGGGGAGGCCCTGCTGGCGCTGATGCAGGCCCGTGAGACTCGCGAGGATGGCGAAGCCCTGGAGGAAGCCGCCGATGGGCTGCTGGTGACCCGCCGGCCCTACGTTGGCTGTGACGCGCTGGCGCTGGGCGATCTGGACGCACCCCCGAGCCCTGCCGAGGAACGAGCGTGGCGCCTGTCCCTGGCGTTCCTGGAGCTCGAGGGGCTGGCCGGCCTGGAGTACGAGAGCGCCGAGGTGTGCGACGCCGCCGGGGGCGCCCTGCGAGTGGAGCGCCTGGCTCGCCTGACGAAAGAAGGCGACCGCCAGGCCCTGGCGATCCTGCGCCGCTGGAGCGCCGAGGCGACGCCCACCGTTCGCCAGGGGCTGGCCGTGATGGTGGGCCAGTGTGCCGCGCTGGCGCTGAACTTGGAGCCACCGGAAGACGACCCCGCCCGCGCCGTGGTGGATCACGGGCGCCAGCTGCTGGCCGATGTGCGCCAGCTGCTGACCATGCTGGAGGCGGAAGAGGCCGCCCACGCCCTCCCCGGGGTGACGCCTGCCGAGCTGACCGGCCTGGTGGCCGTGGGCGAAGACGGAACCCGGGTGTATGCCGCCGATGTGTGGGCGCACGTGAAGGCGAAGGCCGCCGAGCATAGCGCCGCGATGCTGGAGGCCCTGGAGCAAGCGGGGCGCGACCTGCCCGCCGCCCTGGGCGCCTATGCGTTCGAGTGCCTGAACCTGGCCCACCTGCTGGGCGCCAGCCTGAACAAGCCAGAGGAGGGCCGCCGCCATGCCTGAGCAGACGCCCACCGCCAGCAAGCCCGCCAAGGGCCAATCCCCCAAGACCCACGACCGCCGGGCTACCCGGCCCGGAGAAGGTGACGAGATGGCAACCGCAACGAAGAAAAGCACCACCGCCGAGAGCTGGTTTGCATGGCTGGACGAGCTGGACGCCCTGCACCGAGAGCGCGCCGAGGTGGCGGGGGTGGGGGATGCCCGCGAAGACCTGGAGAAGGCCCGGCACCGTATCCGGTTCCTGTGTGGCAAGGCTTGGGAGAGCGCTGACACCCCCGCGAACCTGGACGGGTCCGCGATGCGCGGGGATGCCGATGCTTTGAACGTGCGCGCTGTGGTGCGGGGCGAGGAGGAAGGCGACCATGCCGCCGCCGCCCGCGCCCTGCTGGCGCTGCTGAGTCATGCCAGGAAGACCGTGGACTATCGGGCGCAGTCCGCCGACCGCCGCGCCTTTATCGAGTCGCTGGCGCAAGACCTGGGCGAGGCCCGCGCCCAGCTGGAGACCGCCGCCGACACCCTGGCCGATCTGGAAGCGCGCCGGGACGAGATAGACACCCGGACAAAGGCCCATGAGGCGAAAGCCCCCAAGGTATCGGAGTCCGCGCTGGTGAGCCTGCGCAAAGAGCGCGATTCGGCCACCACCGAGCGTGAGCGCCTGGAGGCGCGGCTGGCGGAGCTGGAAGGCGACGGGGCCGCCCTGGACGTGGCCGGGTCTGCTGAGCGTGAGGCCCGCGCCCGCTTGGACGAAGCGGAGGCCCTGCTGGCGCTGGGGGAAGGTGGCGAAGCTGAGGCCAAGGCCGCCCGCGGCGCCGCTGAGGAAGCCCGCCAGGCCTTGGAAGAGGCGAAGGAAGGGCACCGCCGCCAGGAGGCCGCCCGCCGTGGCCTGGCCCGCAAGGCGGAGGAGGCGCAAGCGAGAGCCGACACCCTGACCCGCGTTTACCGCCGAGCCCTGGGAATGCTGCGCCTGGGTGAGCTCGCCACCGCCGAGGCGCAGCTGGTGGAGAGCGTGCGGGGGCTGTCGGAGCACCTGGCAACACTGGCCCGCATCCATGCGGACCTGGAGGAGGCGGAGCCAGGGACTTCCTACGGTCCTGCGCGCCTGGAGGTGAAGCTGCCGCACCTGTACCGCGCCCCCGAAGGCGAAGGCCTGCACGACCGGATCACGATCACGCCCCATGGGGTGGGGCAGTAATCCGAGGCTAACACCTGGCGCCAGCGCTCGAGCTGCTGGCGCCAGCACCTGAAGGGGGAAGACGCGATGCTGCCGCAACAACTGACCGCCGAG
>Ga0194138_10000827_pt1 | contig 14667 bp, 11 predicted proteins | sample TARM_MetaG_T2_14_FD_134022 | JGI IMG/M metagenome (GOLD analysis project Ga0194138, IMG submission 134022) | Freshwater microbial communities from Pennsylvania, USA, analyzing microbe dynamics in response to fracking - TARM_MetaG_T2_14 (version 2) | ecosystem: Environmental > Aquatic >...
AATCTCCTATTCTATCTATGGTTGTGGTTAACTTTATGATAATGGAGATTCCTCTTTTTTTGTAAAAAAAATATAGAACCAATGACTTTTTTTGAAGTCATCAGTCCTATATATTGTAGAGCCAAAAAATGTGCGCTAGTAAATATCCAGCGCACATTTTTTTTAGTTCTGAAGGATTCTTTGGTAAATATCTTGATAATCTCTGTGAATATCATCCCATTGGAATTTTTTGGATTCTTTTAATGCATTTTTAGAAATTTCTGGATAGTACTTTTTGATGTAGTCGACAGCGTCTTTAAAGGCAGCAACATCAAATCGATCTACCGAAACACCAACTCTTTTATTGGGGAAGAAACCATCAAAACCTTCTCCGCTTGTGTAAATTACCGGTAGGGATTGGCTCATTGCTTCGACATAAACTAGGCCAAATGTTTCAGGTGAAGATAGCAGGGCAAATATATCTGCTGTTCGGTAAAAGGCAATTAATTGATTTTTATCCATTGGCTCGTGGTAATCCACGTATGGTTTTTTAATCAGTTCATCAAATATCCCTTGATCCCAATTAGGCCCGACAATATGTAATTCAGCTGGCGCTACATCCTGGTTATAGGCAGCGACATAGTCTGCTAAAGTCAGTAGGTTTTTAGCCTTTTGAACTTTTGCGGTCGCAACAATTTTTAAAGGCTCATTTAAAGTTCCTTGGCGATTTTCAAAGGCATGTTCATGCCAGAACTGGTCGATACCGTTTGGCAAGACTAAAGTCTTTGCTAATAACTCCTTTTTAATTGATGTAGGAATATATTTTTCAAAGGTATTCTCAAAATTATTTTGTGAGATAAAGATAATTTGACTGGCATTCTTTAAAATATTTAAACCAATAGGTCTTAACCAAAATGCTTTTTTAAAGAAATCAGCTACTTCATTGCTTCTAACTGCTACAACGTAAGGTGTCCCATACTCTTTATGAATTTGGTAGGCCATATATCCGTTGGTAAATAGGGAATGGGCGTGAATTAAGTCGTATTCGCCCGTTTTATAGCGGCTTTTTAAATCTTGATAGATTTTGTTTTGCTTATAGAAGTAGAAAAATCGCTCGATTTGGTTGAAGACACGGACAGTTTGAGCATATGACGCTTTAGAAGCAATCCGTTCTTCAGGAAATTGATTTGAGATAGGGACGTATACATCAATATCATGTCCGTCAGCTACTTGACGATCAAATAGTTGCTGAAACAAGGGTGAAGTTGAATAGTAAGAACAAGTATGTAAGATTTTCATGGGTAATACTCCTCAATTTATGCTACATCTAGTATACCAAAAGGTTATTTAATTTTTTTTTAAATATTGGTCAAGTATAGGTATGGTATAATTTATTTCAAAGCATTAACGACAAGTGTTACAATGGAATATGAAAAAAATTAAATATATCCATACACAGGAGGCAATTTGAATGAAGATAACGGTAGTGGGAGCAGGATACGTAGGATTGGCAAATGCCATCTTACTAGCACAAAACAATGAGGTAGTAGCATTAGAAGTGAACCCTATAATTGTAGACATGTTAAATAATAAACAAGCTCATATTGCTGATAAAGAAATTGAGCAATACTTAGCAACAAAACCTTTAAACTTACGAGCAACTTCTGATAAAGACGATGCTTATAAAGATGCTGATTTTGTTATTGTTGCAACACCAACTAATTACGATGAAACAACAAACTCATTTGATACATCAACAGTTGAAGGTGTAATTGACGATGTCTTATTGCAAGACACTAAAGCGCCAATTATTATTAAATCTACAATTCCAGTTGGGTTTACCCAAGAAATGCGTCAAGCTAAAGGTACAGACCGTATCCTATTCTCACCAGAGTTCTTACGTGAAGGACAAGCCTTGTACGATAATTTAAATCCTTCTCGTATTATTGTTGGGGACCACACGGATGAAGCGAAACAATTTGCTAACTTATTAGCTGAAGGTGCTGAAAAAGAAGATATCGATATCTTGTTTATGGAACCAACTGAAGCTGAAGCCGTTAAATTATTTGCAAATACATATTTAGCCATGCGTGTATCATTCTTTAATGAATTAGATACTTATGCACAAATGAAAGGTTTGAATAGCCAATCTATCATTGATGGTATTTCATTAGACCCACGTATTGGTACACACTACAACAACCCATCATTTGGGTATGGTGGATACTGCTTACCAAAAGATACGAAACAATTGCGTGCAAACTTTGAAGGTGTACCAAATAATATTATTTCAGCTATTGTAGAAGCAAACAAAACACGCAAACATTTTGTCGCAGATACAGTTGCAGCTAAAAATCCTAAAACTGTTGGTATTTACAGATTAACAATGAAATCATCTTCGGATAACTTCCGTGAATCGGCAGTTCTAGATATAATGAATCAATTAGTAGCTAAGGGTATTGAAATCATTATTTTTGAACCAACTTGGACAGGTGATACTTACGGAGAATTTAAAGTAGTCAATGATCTTGAAACATTTAAAAATGATTCAGATGTTGTGATTACAAATCGCATGAATGAAGAGTTGAAAGATATTTCTGAAAAGGTTTATACTCGTGATGTATACAATGAAAATTAAGTGAAGTCAGAAAGATTGAACTTATTTATCTGTTTATTTATTTAAAATGAGTATGTTTTTAGGGGACTAATAACCCAATATTTTTTAGACAAATACGAGGCTGTGATACGCTTGTCACAGCCTCATTATTTATTACTCTATAAATGAGAATGCTACAAGTTTATAGTATAATTGTACGGATTTAATAAATGTTATACATTTATGCAGATATGTTAGTGAGGAGTAGTAGAAGATGCAAGTGACTGAAGATAATAAACATTTACGTATACTGCATGTGATGGGGAGTTTTGGGGGAGGAATTTCTTCCTTTATATTGAATAAGGCAAAATTAATGCCTAAATATGGTATCACATTTGATATAGCGACTTATGATGAATGTAGTAAGGAATTTGAAACAGCTATTCAAGCTACTGGTGGTAAAATTTATCAACTAATAAATCCAAAAAAAGGAGGCTACAAATCATTTTCTAAGACATTCTGTAAACCTTTTGAAGAAAATAAATATGATTTAGTGCATTGTCATGTTGAAGGTTATCGTGCAATACCTTACTATAAAATAGCACGCAATTATGGTGTTAAACGTTTTTATATCCATGCACATCATGCCAATGATTATAAAGTTAAAAGTGTAAAAGATCAGTTGATGTTTAAAATGGAACAAACTATTAATACTAAACTTTCGACAGCTGCTGTTGGGTGTGGTCGTATTGCCATTAAATCAGTTTATGGACCAAAAACTAGCTTGAATAATGCAATGGTCATTCCAAATTCAATCGATGTTGAAGAGTATAATCATTCTGAAGAAAATTTTCAGCAGGTACGTGAAAAAGGAAGAAGTGACTTTGGCATTTCTGATGATACGATACTCATCGGACATGTCGGTCGATTAGTACCTGTTAAAAACCACGAAAAAACATTAGAGATTGCCAAATATATCAAGGACAAGCAAATAAATGCGAAAATTCTAGTAACAGGAGCAGGATATCTTGAGTCGTCATTAAAGGAAAATGTAAAGGCACAAGGTCTAGAAAGCTTTATTACATTTACTGGTCGAATAAACCCTATTTCAGAATACTATCCTGCACTAGATGTTCTACTGTTGCCTTCGTTTTCTGAAGGTTTGCCAACAACGGTTGTTGAGGTGCAAGGTGCTGGTGTATCAACAGTAATGTCAAAAGCTATTACTTCAGAGGTAGATTTGGGCCTTGACTTAGTTGAACAAGTGAGTTTAGATACGCCTATTTCTGAATGGGTTGATACCTTGGTCAAAATGAGTCAACAACCAGTTCCCAATGTTCAAGCGAGAATTAATGCAATTAAAGAAAAGGGCTTTAGTAATGAGGCGTCAGCTAAACTATACGTCGATTATTTCACAGGGAAAATCAATGCTTTTCAAATTTAACTCAATTACCAAAAGAAATTATCAAAAAAGAATGTTGTGAGGAGGGGCCAATTGTTATTTTATTTAGTTATTTTAGTATCTAGTGTATTTTTAGGCTCAAATTTATTGGCCATCTCTCTACCGGTTGGGCAAATATCTCTTTATCGAATTTTTTCACTACTTATTATCCCAATTATTATTTTTACTATTTTTAAAAACCGAAGAGCCTTTAAAATTAACACAAACTCAACTGCAACGTTCATGGTTGGCGTGTTTATATTTTGGTGGCTATGGGCTCTTTGCTCCATTTTATGGGCGATGAGTATTGGCGCATGGTTACAGACGATGGTATTGCTTACGTTAGGCGTGTCAAGTGTTATAGGCATTTTCCTCTGGACCAAAGATTATTTTCAGTGGCGTATCTTAATTAAAACGGTTTGGGTCATGTTAACATTCTTGAGCTTATGGGGATTGTTTGAGGTTTTAACTAATACCTATTTATTAGCTGATGTAGGAAAGTTAGACAAATATTCAACTTTTGCAACTCAACCGTGGACACGGATGCCGATTACATTTTTTGCCAATCAAAATGACTATGCAACAATGCTATTAGCTGCTTTTCCGGTCAATTTAATTCTATTGAATACAACTAGAAATAATCTGAAAAGATTATTAACTTTATTTTGTATGATATTAGCGACGTTATTAATCTATCAATCAGGTTCCAGAATGAGTTTATTGATGGCGATGGCCTTTTTTGTTATTTACTTTGCCCTCAAAATCCGCTGGAATGTAAAGAGAAATTGGATAAAAAAAATTATTGTCATTGTATTAGCGTTATTGGCTTTAGCAATTGCTTTCGTACCTCTGGTACAAGACACAATTATGAAATATATTTATATTTTACCTAGACCTTATCTTTCTGGTGATACTGCTAGAATAAATATGATGCGGAACGGGTTAACCTATTTTGGTAGAACGTTTGGATTAGGTGTTGGTGCTGGTAACATAGAAGTATGGATGCAAACATTTGGTACTTTGCCAACTAGAAATGTGTTTAATATTCATAACTGGTGGTTTGAAATTTTAGTCGGATATGGTGTTTTTGTATTCATAGCCTATGTAGTAGGGTACGGGTTAATGATTTACCGTTTGTTTAATTTAAGAAAAGGAGTTACGAAGAATCAGCGAAATGTGATGAATGCTATCATTACATTTTTAATCATTTTTATAGGTGCTAGTATTACAAGTGCCAATAATATGTTAATTGAATGGCATTGGATATTCTTTGGCTTAATTATCGCGTACATTGGTATCATGGAGAAGCAAGTCAACAAAAAAAAAGAGGGTTAGATAAATGAGTTTGTTAACGATTATCGCTGAGCTTTGGCGATTTATAAAGGATAATATTTTAAAAATTTTGATTGGTGCAGTCGTTGTAATGGTATTGACGATAGGCGCAAGAGTACTGTTAACCAATTATATTGAGAATTCGGCAATGGAAACAGCTACTACAGAAACTGGTGCCAATGCAGATGTTAAGCCAGAAGAAATTGAAGCTTCTTACAAGCATTTAATGGAGGTCTATGATCAAGAACCTGCTGAATTTTCTTTTGTTGGTATAAATGATGAAGGTTTGACTTTAGCGAACTCTTTTATTATTGATGAATTTTTAACTCGTCCAGATGTACTAGCTGAAATTGAACAGGCATCAGGAGTAGATATAGCACCGACGCTTGAAGCTGAAAGTAATGTTGGTTTGCAAAAATCTAAAGATTTCCGTGGTGGTATTGCTTCAGTTCGTAATAGTTCAACTGAAGAAATTACAATTCGTGTTCTAGTAGGACAAACACCAGAAGAAAATTTAGCCGTTGCTGAAGCCATATATGAATATATTCAAGAGGATAAAGTTCCTTTTCTAAGTAACTATGACTTAGTAATCCTTAGTGAACCAGATATTGGTGAAGATTTAATTTTGGAAGAGAATCCAATGGTACCAACGAGTAACGTGCTGGCTGAATTAGCGCCTCAAGGATCTAATTCACAACTTATTTTTTATGCTGTAATTGGTTTAATATTAGGATTCATTTTATCAACTGTTATTTTATTCATTACTCATTTCTTTAGTAATAAGATTGTTTATGCTTACGACTACAATTGGGACCTTGAAGATTACCAAACTATTGTGTCTGCAGATAACGTTAATATAGAGGCGTTAAATAATTGGTTGATTATACCTAAAGAAAAACGACGTATTGCATTAGCACAATATACAGATAGTACAATCATTCAAGATTTCTCGACTAAATATCTACCTGTAGCGACTCAATTAAACGGAGCAGATGACACACCAGAGGAAATCATTATTTTTATCGAATCTGGTAAAACTGATAAAGAATGGTATCAAGCACAATTTGATTTAAGTAAATTATATGAATCTCGTGTAAAAATTATCCATTTTAAATAGGAGAGATAGTGATGGAATTCGAAAATAATTTAATTTCGATAATAACACCTGTTTATAATGCTGAACGCTTCATTAGCGAAACTATTGAGAGTGTGCAAAACCAACAGTATAAGCACTGGGAATTATTATTGGTAAATGATCAGTCAACAGATAATAGTCTTGCAATAATCGAAGACTACGCTAAACATGATGACCGAATAAAAGTAATTAACCTTCTTGAAAATTCTGGGGCTGCTGTTGCGAGGAATACTGGTATCAGTGCAGCAACTGGCCAATATATTGCCTTTATTGACTCGGATGATGTGTGGGAACCAGAAAAGTTATTACGCCAAATCAATTTTATGCAAAAAGGAGAAATTGCTTTTTCATATACAGATATTCGATTAATTGATGAGGATGGTAAGGTATTAAAGGAAAGAACCAATGTTCCTATTTCATTGAACTATAAAGGATTATTAAAAAATACTGCAATAGCTTGTTCAACGGTGATGATTGATCGTAATGTTGTTGGAAATTTCACTATGCCGTTAGTGAGAAAAGGGCAAGACACAGCAACCTGGTTAAAAATCATGCGAGAAAATGATATAACAGCTTATGGTATATTATTACCCTTGAACTCGTATCGTCAAGTTGAAGGGTCAATTTCAAGTGATCGTTTTGGCGCTTTAAAACGTACATGGAATACTTATTATAATCTTGAACAGTTACCCTTACCTAAAGCAAGTTATTACTTTGTAAACTATGTATTAAATGCAATTAAGCGTCGATTATAATTGTTATTTCTAGAACGGGAGGCCAATCATTGGAAACGACGTACTTATTTAGCCAAGAAGCACAAGCTAATTTTAAACACACTATAAAATTTGAAAATTACTATTTTCAAACAAATGAAAGTGAAGTTGCTATATCAAAAAAGAATCATCAAAAAGTGTTATTATTTGGGCAAGTTCTTCATATTCAAGATACAAAACTAACATTGGAGGACTTAGTCGAAAAGTTAAATGGATCAACTGATATTGATTCTCTTATAGAAGCATCTAAATACTTACTTGGAAGGTTTATTATTGTAGCGCAATTTGGCCATAAGTTGTTCGTTTTACCAGATGCGACTGGCAGTATTCCGGTAAATTATTATTTAGAGGGCAAAGAAGTTGCTGCATCAGCTAATTTGTCTCTACTGAGAGATGTATTCAATTTAGAGGTATCTGATCAGGCTATCGCGATTAAAAAGGGTGCCTTGGAACAACAACATCCTATGCCAAATGATTTAACAATGCTCCAAAACGTAAAAAATGTTTTGCCAAATCATTACTTAGACGTGACTGCTAAACAAACGAAACGATACTTTCCTATTCAAAAATTGCCCGAAACAAGTGTTGATGAGGTGATAAACCAAACTAGCCAAATTATAGGCCGTATTTTGGATGAAGTAATGGGAAAAGAAAAAATTGCGATTCCATTAACTTCAGGTTTTGATAGCCGTTTAATCTTATCTTTCTTTAAGGATTATACAGAACATATAGTGGCTTATACATTTGCACATGAAAATTTTGATGAAAATACTGCAGATATTGTAGTGCCCAAAGCGTTGAGTGAACGATTCAACTTCGAATATAAAGTTTTATCTAGAAAAAACTTGGATGAAGTGCAATTGAACCAAGCTGCAAGCGACTTAGCTGGTATGCAAAATGTTCGAATCCTTGAAAATGCTTATACATTAGCCTCTAGTGAGTTAAATGACCGTTCATTTGTACCAGGCGATATTATACCTTTAGCAAAGTCCAATTTTGGTCAAAATTTACCGGATAGTTTGGCATCAGTTTCATATTTAGTCACTAAAAGTCATAATTATTCAGATGAAAGTAGAGCATCCATTAAGTCTTGGAAAGATGATTTAAAAGCTTATCTACCTTCGAAGAATGTATCTATATATGATTTATTTTTTTGGGAAAACAGATGGGGGCGGTGGTTTACCAACAATGCTCAAAACTATGATTATTTTAGTAATCCCTTATATATTTTCAACAATCGTTATCTGATAGAATTGTGGTTAGGCGTTTCTCGCAGTGAGCGCTCTAAAAAGGCTATTCATAAAGGGTTAATTAAAAAGCAATGGCCAGAGTTATTAGAAATACCCGTTAATCCGGATGAATCTAGACTTTCAAGTATTACCGATAATCAATGGATATACTATTTCGGCTCTTATTTGAAGCATTATATTAAAGGTTGGCGTAGATAGTTTATCAAATTTGTGCTGTGATTTTATTGTCACAGCTCTTATATTATGGTTCCGTAGCTCAGGGGATAGAGCACTCGTTTCCTAAACGAGGTGTCGGAAGTTCAAATCTTCTCGGAATCGTTTATTGCTTAAACAAAATTTAGAATAAATTGTGAGGATGAAAATGAAAACATTAAAAAATATCCTAAACGTGGCAATGTCTAATATTGTCGGGTTTGGTACTAGCTTTATTGTAGGGTTCATTTTGCCCGGTATATTAACTGTCGCTCAATATGGTTCCTATCGTCAATACACCTTATACTTGAGTTTTACTTACTTATTCCATCTGGGATTTGCAGATGGTATCTATATTAAGTACGGTGGGGATAACATCAATGACTTAGATAAAGATATAGTCCGAAATGAGCATAACTTTGCGAATGCTTTCCAATTTATGATGTTCATAGGAATGTTTATTATATCTTTAATAACGAGAGATCCAGTGTTGATTCTATTCTCGGTCGTGACGTTCTTCTCAAATGTAACAACTTATCATTCAAATTTTCTACAAGCAATTGGTCAATTTAAGAACTTTACTATTGCATCAATGTTTAGATCAATTTCGTATATTGTATTACTATTAATTGGTATATTTATTTTCCAATCTGAAAATTATATTTTCTATATCGTTTTGAATGTAATCTCGTATGTATTAATGTATCTCTATTATGAAATGAATTTTGTTAAACAATTAGGATTTAATCCAAGCTTTACAGTTAAAGACAAATTTGAAATTTTTCGAGTTGGTTTCTTGATTTTACTAGCAAATATGTCGTTGACATTTGTCGGCAATATCGGGTCTTGGATTGCCAACTGGGGATTCTCAATTGAAGAATTTGCCCAGTATTCATTCCAAAATTCTGTATTAAACGTCATTATCCTAATAGTGAATGCGGTAGCTTTGGTTTTCTATAACTTAATTTCTAAAACTGATAATCCTAAAGTAGCTAATATCATTAAACGTTTAACGTTATTATTAGGTATCTTTGGTGGGTTAGGATTCTTTGTATTTAAATGGATTATCGAATTCTTCTTACCGAATTACGTACCATCAATTGAGTTATTATCGATTACCTTTGTTTCGATACCCTACATAATGATTTCAAAAATTGTCGTAGCAAACTTGTATAAGGCGAAAAGAGGCGAGAAAAAATATATCCGTGACTCAATATTATATGCGGGATTAGCCTTTGCTTTTGTATTCATCGTGTTCTTAATTACTCAAACACTTGCAGGAATTGCTTGGGCAACTTCATTGTGTTATTTCTTATGGTATATGTATGCCTCTAGAAAGGAATTTGTTATGTTGAAAAGTGATGTCAGCGAGTGGTTATTAATCATTAGTCATATCGTTATATTTTATATCACAGCCAATTATCTGAACATATACGTAGGTTTTGTATTATATATGGTATATATATTAGCAATACTATTCTTAAAACGAGTAGAATTACAAGATATATTCCAACAGATTATGAAAATAGAAGACTAATGAATTAATTTTTATTAGATATAAGCTAAGTGACTAAAAAGTAGTCACTTTTTAAAAATTTAAAATTAATTTTGTTTTGGGGGAAAAGTATTTATGGGACGTTATAAAAAGAGATTTCTTTTTATTTTATTATGTATAATCATTTCATTGATTGGTCATGGTTTTTTTATAAAAAATAGTGTATTAAATGATCAAATGATGGCTACTGGTGGGGACCAGTTTAGTCAAATGATTATTTTCAAAGATTACCTATATAATCAATTTTCGAATGGAAACTTCTTTTATGATTTTCAATATATGGGTGGAGAAAATTTCTTTACGTCTTTAAGTTATTATTATTCGACTTCAATATCGTTTTACTTATCGAGTATAATTACTTTTCTACTTGAATCCGTAGGAATGATTTCTAATGTGGATCTTGTATATTGGGCAAATATGATACTGATTGTAAGTATTTTTAGAACAGCAATTATTATATTCATTACAACAAGATTGCTAACATATCTAGATGTGAGACCAAACATTGCTTTATTCTCATCATTATTTTATGCACTTTCACCAGTGTATTTTCATCAAACTAGTTTGTGGGAAATCTTTGGTGATGGTTTTATATGGGCACCTTTGTTAATTCTCGGAGTTGAAAAAATAATTCGTGAACAAAAAGGATTTATCTTTGCAATTGCTGTAGGATTAGCTGTATTTAATAATGGCTATTTAGCGTATATCGTCTTACTTATGACCTTGATTTATATTGGGATACGTTTTTTTGTACATTTAACAACGAACGAAAGTAGTTTGTGGCTCCAAATCAAAAATTATGCTATATATGGTATATTGGGTCTAATATTAGGTTCTCCTGGCTTCGTACCATTTGTTATTGGATTCTTGAAAACAAAGCGTACTTCCGGCAATTTTACAGCACCTCTACTTGCTTTTGATCCTGAGATTCACAATTTTGTTTTTACTGATGAATATCAAGTAATACCAGTTTTATTTATATTGTTAGCTTCTTTTTACCCAATTTATAAAAATAATAATGTTAGATTTTTTGTGTTGATTACATTGGTAGGCATGGTAGCAAGATTTAGTCCACTGTTTGGAAGTATAATGAATGGCTTTTCATATCCAGAGGAGCGATGGATATTCCTAGTGCCATTGTTTATGTCTATTGCAATTGGTATGTCTCTAGAAACAATAAGACAGGGAATAACAAGGCAGCATGCGATTTATGGAGCTATAATTTCTTTACTAATAACGACTTTAATTTACATGAATTCAAGTAAAATGCCGTTGACGGACAAGCCTTCACTATTAGTAGAATATTGGCCATTTTTTGTTATTATAACGAGTTTGTTGTTAATATTAATATATTTATTTAAGAATAATAAAATATTTCTCCCTGTACTTTTGATACTTGGGGGAGTTAACGTTCTTTTACTTTATGATCAAAATCGACAACTTTATTATGATTATCACTTATATAAAATTGATGAAGCAAAAATAGTAAATACTTACCAAAATGACTCCATGTTGATTACTGAAATTATAAATAATTTAGAGAGTGAAGAACTAAATATAAGTAAAATTGATTTTACAGAATCACCAATTAATCTCGCTCTTACTAAAGATATTTCTAGCTATAATATTTATTCAAGCTTTTTGAATGGTTCTATCCAAAATTTTATTACGGAATTAAAAGTTTTAGATCATTCTGAGCATTTGAATCAGATCAATGGATTTGGTGGGAGACAATCTTTATATAGCCTATTAGGCATTGATACAGTTGTCTCACCAGCAGATCACCAAAGAATTCCATATGGTTTCGAACGAACGAATCAACAGAATAATTATGGTGAAACATATATTTATGAAAATACTTTAGGGCTACCTTTTATTCATCCTGTGAAATACTTGTACAGTAAAGATGAAGCAAACAACAAAAATTTAGATGAGCTAATGGTAGATGGTGCCGTTGTAGAAAGTGAATACGCTCAAAATGACGGAGATAACCGTTATCAAATCAATGATATTCAATATGACATTAGTATAGAAAACGGTGAATTTGAAAATAATAAGTTATTACCTCAAGAAGAGAGTGAAGATACAACAGTATCCTTATCTTTTGAAGATAGTGACTATGATCAAATAGCAATAGATTACTCATTAATACCTGTAGATGAGAATAGTACAATAAAATATAAAATCAATGGCGATAGCATTGAGTTATATGGCTTTGATAAAATATATTCAGAACGCCGACCAAATAAAATAGCATTAGTTGAAAATGGTAAAGATGCTGTATTTACATTCCCAACACATTCGGACTACAAATTTGAAATAAAAAGAGTGTATGGCATTGATTATGATGGGTTGGAACAATATAAAAATGAAATTGAAAATCAAGATTATAGTCTAGACATTAATAATGGGCAAGTGAAAGTAAGATTTAATAATTTAAATAGATATCCTTTTATGGTACTTCCAATATTCAATGAACCTGGATGGAGCTTATATATTAATGGCGAGAAATCGACAATTGTTGATACCAATTTTGGTATGATAGGTTTTGAAATACCAGAGGGAGAAGTTTTTATTGAATTAAGATTTGAACAACCATTTTTCAAATTAACAATCTTTATTAGCGCTCTTGCCTTGATTATCTTAGTTTATTTGCGCAGAAGATTTGATCGTACTACTATTTCATAAAAAGCTAAATATTTTGTGAAATAGTTTAATTTGCTTAAAAATAAATTTAATCCTTGGTATGTATGGTTAAAAAGTCTTTAGGCGTAATAATTATAGAAGGGATGAAAATATGTTATCAGTCATCGTACCGTGTTTTAATGAAGAAGAATCTATTCACCTTTTCTACAAAGAAATGGAAAAGGTAAAGCCATTGATGGATCAAGATATTGAATATATTTTTGTGAATGATGGTTCATCGGATAATTCTTTAAATGAAATGAGAAAGCTAGCCAAGGAGAATGATCAAGTACGTTATATCTCATTTTCGAGAAATTTCGGTAAAGAGGCAGGGATTTATGCAGGTTTAAAACAAGCAAAAGGGGACTTTGTTACCTTAATGGATGTAGACTTGCAAGATCCACCTGAATTACTGCCAGTGATGCTTGATAAATTATACCAAGATCCCACGCTTGATTGTGTTGGGACGAGAAGAGTAGACCGTGAAGGGGAGCCGCCTATCCGTAGCTTCTTTGCTAAACAATTCTATGCACTCATGAATAAAATTAGCGATACTGAATTTGTAGATGGCGCACGTGATTATCGGTTAATGACCAGACAAATGGTGAATGCTATTCTTGAATTGACAGAATACAATCGTTTTTCAAAAGGGTTATTTTCGTGGGTTGGATTTAACACTATCTATCTAGAATTTGAAAATAGAGAAAGAGTTGCTGGTAATACTACTTGGTCTTTCTGGAGCTTGTTTAAATATTCAGTTGAAGGAATTATCAATTTTTCTGAAATACCTTTATCAATTGCTTCATATTCAGGAGCCTTGATGTTTGTTATTTCTATTATTGCAGGATTGATCATTATACTACGCGCTTTAATATTCGGAGATCCAACTGCGGGGTGGCCTTCTCTAGTAGTGATTATCTTGTTTATTGGTGGTATTCAGTTACTTTGTCTCGGGATCATTGGTAAATATATTAGTAAAATTTTCTTAGAGACTAAAAATAGACCCATATTTATTATTAAAGAAACCGAAGCAGATTTGAAGGATGAGTTGAACGAGGTTTAATAATGGCATTTATAGATAAGTTGAAGAAAAAGTTATTTAATCAAGAATTTGTTATCTATGTAGTTTTTGGCGTATTAACAACATTAGTCAATATAGTGTCATTCTTTTTGATGAGACAAGTATCAAGCCTTTTTGTTTCTAATACAGCGGCTTGGATATTATCTATTAGTTTTGCTTATATTACCAATAAGATTTGGGTGTTTAAAGCAAGAGAATGGTCAGTACGTATAATTCTTAAAGAATTTGCCAGTTTTATCACTTTCCGCTTATTATCTTTTTTTATCGATATGTTGTTAATGTTTTTATTAACCTATCTAAATAGTGGAGAAGGTTGGGCGAAACTTGTAACACAAATTGTGGTAGTATTGTTGAACTATATTTTTAGTAAAGTATTTATATTCAAATAATGATATGAGGCTACATTAATTATTAAAAAATCGTTGCCAACACACTTAGTTTCCTAGGTGGTTGGCAACGATTTTTTTTGATTAGTTATTTGCTTCTTCTAAGTTTTCTACTTGATCTTCTAGTGATTTAATGCGTGACTCCATATCATGGATTTGAAGATTGATTTCTTCAGACCTATCGATCGTTGGCGCCACATCTGCATTCGGGTTCATTATCATAATCAACCAAATTAAAAGAAAAATAATGGCCACGGCAAGG
>Ga0194138_10000829_pt1 | contig 14649 bp, 18 predicted proteins | sample TARM_MetaG_T2_14_FD_134022 | JGI IMG/M metagenome (GOLD analysis project Ga0194138, IMG submission 134022) | Freshwater microbial communities from Pennsylvania, USA, analyzing microbe dynamics in response to fracking - TARM_MetaG_T2_14 (version 2) | ecosystem: Environmental > Aquatic >...
ACTTTTCATAGAGTTTTAAAGACACTTAACTTATATTTGCGCCCCCTAGCCTTCTCCTTTCTATAGTAAGGTTGCAAATCATTAGTTAAGTGTCTTTAAAACTCTATGAAAAGTGTGTTGTGAAAGCGCAAAACTATAATCATAAGCTCAACAAGTATGTAGAAAGGAGGTGTCAGCTATGGGGTCTATTAGATCATCAACTTCTGAAATGAAAACCGTTAAAAGACGACCTGGATTAACTCCGGAGTCCAGGGAAAATCAAGTAATTTCGATGGCTTATGATCGAGCGGAACAGCAGATAGCTGATGGTACTGCCTCATCTCAAGTGTTAAGTCATTTTTTAAAGCTTGGATCACCAAGAGCAAAAAAAGAGATGGAAATTCTCGAAAAACAAAGTCAGCTAATTGATGCAAAGATCCAATCAATTCAATCTATGCAAAGCATTGATGCCCTATACAAAGACGCTCTAAATGCTATGCGAAGTTATAGTAGCGGTGGTGGCGAACAAGATGAAGATTAGAACATATGATGAATTATCGAGACTGAAAACATTTGATGAACGATTTGATTATCTTAATTTAAATGGTATTGTAGGTAAAGAAACGTTTGGGTTTGATCGTTATCTTAATCAGATGTTTTACAAATTACCAGAATGGCATGCCGCAAGAAACGAAGTGATACTTCGAGACAATGGGTGTGATCTTGGAATCGACGGTTGTGAAATACATGGAATCATAATTATACACCATATGAATCCAATAACAGAAAATGATGTAAAAAAACGATCGCCTATTCTTCTGGATCCAAACTATTTGATTTCAACAGCACATCTCACACATGGTGCCATTCACTACGGATCAAAAGAAAGTCTTGTTAGAGAACCGATAGAAAGATCAAAAAATGACACATGTCCATGGCGACATTAATTAGAAGGAGGATGTATTATGGAAGACAAAGTATTGAATAATGAGACTCAAGACCCAATCGAGACTCAAGACCCAATCGAGACTCAAGACCCAATCGAGACTCAAGACCCAATCGAGACTCAAGACCCAATCGAGACTCAAGACCCAATCGAGACTCAAGACCCAATCGAGATCAATGTCATTGGTCAAGTAGTGGATTGTAGTATGTTGAATGTGCGATCGACACCAAGTCCAACGGCCGATGTGCTATTATCTATTCCGGTTTTGACAGAGGTCACAATTGATTTGGATAAGTCATCAAATGATTTTTACAGGGTGTTAACTGCAGATGGTCTTTATGATTTTTGTATGAAAAAATTTATACATGTCAAACCATGAGGGGGTTGAGTTATGAGTAGTATACTAATCGATGCAAAAAAAATGGTTGGTGGAATAACCGAAGATTATTTACATTTTGACACCGATATAATCATGTATACAAACATGGCATTGGCTACGGCTACTCAACTTGGTGTTGGGCCAAAAAGTGGTTTTTCCATATCAGGTTCAGAATCAGTATGGACTGATTTTATACCAGAGAGTGCGCTTCTCCAGTTTGTTAAGCCATATATATGTGCAAAAGTTAAGTTATCTTTTGACCCCCCGTCCAATTCAGCAGTTCTTGATGCTTTGAAGAATATGATAGCTGAATCTGAATGGCGGATATTGGCTGAAATAGAAATTCAAAATTCAATTGTCAGTGAGGAGGTCTGAAAATGTGGAAATATAACTATTCTCAAGAACTTCAACACCATGGGGTTCCTGGTATGAGATGGGGACGAAGAAGAGCTTCTGCCGCAGCTAGAAGTGCTGCCTCAGCATCAGTAGCAAAAGACAAAGCTTCTGGTAATAAAGTATCGATTCGTACTGCAAGTAATAAAGCACGCAAAGCAGCCAACAAAGCATATTATGAGTCGGTAAAAACTGATAAGGATGCTGCTAAAAAGGCAAGAGTTGCTGTTAAAAAAGAGAAGTATGAGAAAAAACATCCAGAAAAAAGCATGTCTGATGACGAGCTTAAGAAACGACTTAATCGTCTAAATATGGAAAAGCAGTATAAACAATTAACAAAAGAATTAAATCCGACAACCATAGACACTGGAAAGAAATACACAAGCGGAATACTTAAAGCAGTAGGGGCTACAGCAGTAACGACTACCGCAGCAATAACCTTATATAACAACGTTGGTAACATTGCCAAAATTGTTAAGAATGCTTGATTAAGGAGAATTTATGTCATTATCTAATACAGCCGTTCCAATTTATTACGGCATGTTTAGAGATGCCGTAATTCGCGGCGAAATACCAGTTAACAGAGAAATTTCTCTAGAAATGAATCGCATCGATGACCTTATAGCAAATCCTGGCGTTTTTTATGATGATCAGGCAGTCGAGGGATGGATTCGTTTTTGTGAAAACGAATTGACGACTACTGACGGTGCCGATTTAAATCTTCTCGATAGTTTTAAATTATGGGGGGAGGAAATATTTGGTTGGTATTATTTCGTTGAACGGAGTATTTATGAACCTTATACGGACGGTCCAGGTGGTCATTATGTAAACAAAGTTGTTAAAAAACGACTCGTAAATAAACAATATTTAATAGTCGGAAGAGGTGCCGCTAAAAGTATTTACGATTCGTGTGTACAAGCTTACATGGAAATTGTAGACACAACTACAACACATCAAATAACAACTGCTCCAACAATGAAACAAGCAGAAGAAGTTATGAGTCCCATTAGGACTGCCATAACACGTGCAAGAGGTCCATTGTTTAAATTTTTAACAGAAGGATCATTACAAAACACCACCGGTTCAAAAGCTAAACGTATGAAACTAGCCTCAACCAAGAAGGGTATTGAAAATTTCTTGACTGGATCACTGTTGGAAATTCGACCGATGTCGATATCAAAGCTCCAAGGTTTGAGAGTTAAAGTCGCTACTGTGGATGAATGGTTGTCTGGAGACATCAGAGAAGATGTAATAGGAGCTATTGAACAAGGCGCTTCTAAGGTTGATGACTATTTGATTATTGCCACTAGCTCCGAGGGTACTGTCCGAAACGGCAGTGGAGATACAATCAAAATGGAGTTGTCCGACATTCTTAAAGGCGACTATCCCAACCCCCACGTTTCTATTTGGTGGTACAAGCTTGATTCGGTCGATGAAATTGCTGATCCAGACATGTGGATTAAGGCTAATCCTAACATTGGAAAAACCGTTACCTATGAAACATATCAATTGGAAGTTGAAAGAGCTGAAAAAGCTCCAGCAGCAAGGAACGATATTCTAGCAAAACGATTTGGTTTACCAATGGAAGGGTACACCTATTTCTTTACTTACGAAGAAACATTACCTCATAGACACAAAAATTTCTGGCAATTACCATGTGCTATGGGCGCCGATTTATCGCAAGGCGATGACTTCTGTGCTTTCACTTTCTTATTTCCATTACCAAACGGATGTTTTGGAGTTAAAACGAGGAATTATATATCTTCACTTACTCTTATGAAATTACCAGCAGCTATGCGGATTAAATACGATCAGTTTATGGCAGAAGGTAGTTTGATAGTGCTCGAAGGTGCTGTCTTGGATATGATTGAAGTCTACGAAGATCTCGATGCTTACATAAATGAAAGCGGATATGATGTTAGATGCTTTGGTTATGATCCATATAATGCTAAAGATTTTGTCGAAAGATGGGTTTCTGAAAATGGTCCTTTCGGAATTGAGAAAGTAATTCAGGGTGCTAAAACAGAATCGGTACCCCTTGGTGAATTAAAGAAGCTTTCTGAGGAGCGAATGCTCATATTTGACGAAGAGCTTATGACGTTTGCGATGGGTAATTGTATAACCCTTGAAGATACAAACGGTAACCGTAAGCTATTTAAGAAGCGCTACGAACAAAAAATAGATGCTGTTGCGGCAATGATGGATGCTTACGTGGCATACAAACTTAATCGTGATGCATTTGAATAAAAAGGAGGTGAACAATCCAAAATGGAATTAACACTCGGTCATAGAGTAAAAAAGGCATGGAACGCTTTCGTCGATAGTCAGAATTTTCGTTCTTATTACGACATTGGACGAAGTAGTTCACGTCGTCCAGACCGTCCCCAATTTACTCGAAGTAATAAAAATTCAATTGTTAATTCTGTATACAATCGAATTGCTCTGGATGCAGCATCAATTAACATTTTACATGCGCAATTGGACAGCAACGGACGATATTTGTCGACTGTTGATTCCAAACTTCAAACATGTTTGTCGTTAGAAGCAAACATTGACCAAACTGGTCGGGCACTAATCCAAGACATTGTAATATCAATGTTAGACGAGGGTTGTGTTGCCATAGTCCCAATAGATACTGATAACGATCCCACTATGCAATCGTATGATATTAGATCTATGCGTGTCGGTAAGATAGTTGATTGGTATCCCAAACATGTAAAGGTTCGTGTATATAACGATAACACTGGTGTTAAAGAAGATGTAACTCTTCCTAAAAGTGTTGTTGGGATAATTGAAAATCCGTTGTATGCTGTAATAAATGAACCGAATTCGACTATGCAACGTTTAATACGAAAATTAAATTTGCTAGATGCTATTGACGAGCAAAGTAGTTCTGGTAAATTAGATTTAATTATTCAATTGCCATACGTGATAAAATCGGAGGCTCGTCGAAAACAAGCAGAAGATCGACGTAAAGACATTGAAAATCAGTTGTCTGGTTCCAAATTTGGCATTGCGTATACCGACGGAACAGAGCGAATAACACAGTTGAATCGTTCGGTAGAGAACAATTTAATGGTTCAGGTCGAATACTTAACGAGTATGCTATACAGCCAGTTAGGTATAACCCAAGGCATATTAGATGGTACCGCTAATGATACAGCAATGTTAAACTATTATAATCGAACTGTAGAACCTATAGTCTCGGCCATAGTAGATGAAATGAAACGTAAGTTCTTAACAAAAACTGCGAGATCTCAAATGAAATCGATCATGTTCTTTAGAGATCCATTTAAACTTGTTCCCGTATCACAAATCGCAGAGATCGCCGATAAGTTTACACGAAACGAAGTAATGACGTCGAATGAAATACGTCAGGTTGTAGGTTTAAAACCTTCGGAAGATCCAAAGGCTGATGAACTACGTAACAAGAATTTAAGTCAACCCGCTGGCGAATCAGAAAAGACGATCGACGAAGAAAAAGTTGCTAGTTAATAAAATTGAAGTAAGGAGGAGAATTATATGAAATTTGATTTCTGTGGTTGGGCTACCAAAAACAATATTTTATGTACTGATGGTCGAACTATTAGAAAAGACGCATTTAAACACAACGATCAAAAAATCGTACCACTTGTATGGGACCATAATCATAACCAACCTTTTGATGTGCTTGGACATGCATGTTTGCAAAATAGGCCAGATGGTGTTTATGTTTATGCCACATTTAATGACTCTGATTCAGGACAACAAGCAAAAAAAATCGTCCAACATGGTGATATAACAAACTTATCGATCTTGGCTAATAAATTGAAACACCGAGGCAAAGATGTTATACACGGAGATATTAAGGAGGTGAGTTTGGTCTTAGCGGGAGCCAACCCTGGCGCATGTATTGAGTCTGTCATCTGTCATGGCGAAGAATCAGAAGAAGAAGCTTACGTTTATACAGATGAAAGTATTACGTTGTATCATGCTGAAGCGCCTGAAGAAGTACCAGAAGAAAAAGAAAAGGAGAAACTCAAAATGGATGATCCAGAAAAAAAAACAGAAGAAGAAACGGTCGCTGATGTATATAATACCTTTAGTGAAAAACAAAAAACAGTAGTTAATGCTATGATCGGTATGGCCGTTGAACAGGCTTTGGAACATGGCGATGACAATAAAGATAAAGATGATGACAATGAAGATGGTGAAGACGAAGGAGGCACGACAATGAAACATAATGTATTTGACAAAGAAGATTCAAAAGAAGATGTACTTAGCCATTCCGATACAGTGGCGATTTTCTCCGAGGCAAAAAAATGCGGAAGTCTTAAAGAAGCTGTATTGCAGCATGGTATTGAAAATATCGATTTCTTATTTCCCGATGCCGTTAATGTTACAAACACACCTCAATTTATTCAGCGCGAAATGGGCTGGGTTCAGCAGGTAGTTAACGGAACTCATCATACACCGTTCTCTCGCATTAAATCTGTATTTGCAGACATTACCGAAGATGAAGCGAGAGCAAAAGGTTACATTAAAGGTAATCTTAAGAAAGAGGAAGTATTTACACTGCTTAAGAGAACCACTGTTCCTACCATGATTTACAAAAAGCAGAAATTGGATCGTGAAGACGTTATTGATATTACGGATTTCGATGTTGCTGCTTTCGTTAAGGCAGAAATGAGGGTTATGTTGGATGAAGAAATTGCGCGTTCTGTATTAGTTGGCGACGGTAGATTATCTTCCAGCGATGACAAAATCAACGAACAGAATATTCGTCCTATCTGGAAAGACGAAGATCTCTACACAGTAAAAACCCCAGTGGAAGTTACTTCTAACGCTACTGCTGATCAGAAAGCAAAAGCATTTATCAGAGCAGCTATTAAATCTCGTAAAAACTACAAGGGTTCTGGTGAACCAACATTATACACAACAGAAGACGTTCTAACAGATTGTTTATTGATGGAAGATACCACAGGTCGTGTAATTTACGATACCGTAACCAAACTGGCTACAGCGTTGCGTGTTAAGTCCATTGTTACTGTTCCAGTAATGGAAGATTTAACAAGAACTGATGCGTCCAGCAATACTCTTACATTGATGGGTCTCATTGTTAATTTGAATGATTACAACATTGGCGCTGACAAGGGTGGAGCTGTAAACATGTTTGATGATTTTGACATCGATTACAATGCTCAGAAATATTTGATTGAAACTCGTTGTTCTGGTGCACTCATTAAGCCTTTCTCTGCAATCGCGTTAGAACTTAAAGTCGTTGCTGCTGGTTAATTAATGGGAGGGATATAACATGAATAAAGTTTATGAAAGATACGAAGATCAGCATGTGAGAGCTACATATGTGTATGTAAAATCTGACGACGCTTATGCGTATGCTGATGAATTAACAACCATTAAAATTGAAGCTGCCACATTGGAAGATTTGTTCAGAAAAGGAATCATCGTTGTTGATGCTGACACAGAGTACAAAGCCACAAGTTTGAATGTTGCTGCCGGCGTTGCTACTTTAACTTATGTTAAAGCTGACGAAACAACTGCAACTACCGCGGTGTTGGCCGTTATTAAGTCTTCTGAATACGAAGCATAACCGCGTAACATTGAACATGGAGGAGGAAATTCAAAATGGCAAAGTTTTATGGAATTATAGGTTATGTTTTAAATATTAAAACAGCACCTGGCGTGTTTGAGGAAAAACCTGTTGAACGTGCATACTATGGTGACCTAATAAGGAACACTAGAAAGATGCAGTCAACTGATCATCTTAATGATAACATCAACATATCAAACGAGATTAGTATACTAGCCGATCCATTTGCTAATGAGAATTTCCACTCCATGCGATATGTTGAATTTATGGGTGCTAAGTGGAAAATATCTAGTGTTGATGTTCAATACCCTCGATTAATTTTAACAGTTGGGGGTGTGTATAATGGGTAACCGACTCGATTTACAAACACTTCTAGAGGGTGTTTTACAATCGGAAAATGTTTATTTTCAACCACCCGCTTCAATAAACATGGTTTATCCATGTATTGTATATTCTCGAAATTCTGTGAAATCGGAGTTTGCGAATAATTTGACCTACGTTAGTAAAAAAAATTACACGGTAATTGTCATTGATAAAAATCCGGATAGTGAAATTCCAGATAAAATCAAAGCGTTACCATATTGTACTTTCAATCGGCATTATACTGCCGATAATTTGAATCATGACGTTTTTACAATGTTTTATTAAAAGGAGGAATATTTAATGGGTAAACTTATCTGGGATGAGTCCGGAAAGAAAACTTATGAAACCGGTTTAGATCGTGGAGTTTTATATCCCCAGTTAGCAACCAATGGGACATATCCAAAAGGTGTTGCTTGGAATGGTTTGGTTAGCGTGTCTGAAAAACCATCTGGTGCGGAATCCAACAAGAAATATGCGGACAATCAGGTTTATTTGAATCTTACTTCAACTGAAGAATTTGGATGTACGATTGAAGCTTTTACATATCCTGATGAATTTGCCGCGTGCGATGGTTCTGCTGAGGTTGCAGTCGGAGTTGTTATCGGTCAGCAGACACGTTCTACATTTGGATTATGCTACAGAACAGTGTTTGGCAACGACACACAAGAATCCGATTATGGTTATAAAATTCACATTGTTTATGGTGCAAAGGCGTCTCCAACAGAAAAGGGTTATCAGACAATTAACGAAACGCCAGATGCTATTACATTCTCATGGGAAGTAACAACCACGCCCGTTCAAATTTCCGGATTTAAACCAAGTGCCACTATGATTATCGATTCCACAAAATGCGACCCTACAAAACTTGCAGCACTTGAAGAAATTTTATATGGTAAGGACGCAACTACGGAACCAGCAGCAGAGGCAGTAGATCCAAGATTGCCATTACCAGACGAAATCATCGCTTTAATTGGTGCTATCGCTCAGGGTTAATTATTTTTGGCGGAGACTCTTAATGGTCTCCGCTTTTTTAAAATTGAAAGGAGAAAAATATGTTAAAGAAAAAAATCACATATGTTGACTATGATGGCAATGAACGAATCGAGGATCATTATTTTAATTTGAACAAAGCAGAGCTTACAAAAATGAGATTATCCTATGCTGGTGGTTTGGAAAAAACTTTGGAAAAAATTGCCGCTGAGCAGGATACAAAACGAATGTATGAACATTTCGAGGATCTAATTTTAAGATCCTATGGTCAAAAATCTCTCGATGGAAAACAATTCATTAAGAGTCCTGAATTAAGTCTTGCTTTTCAGCAGACTGAAGCTTATAGTGAATTGGTAATTGAATTACTTAGCGATGCGGATGCAGCAGCGGCATTTGTAAACAGTATTACATCAATAAATCAACAACCGATTCCAAAAATCGCGGCAGTTCCTAGTAGCACTATTTGATAAGATGAAAGGAGATATGGAGAATGCTTAATGTTATTATACCTGCGGTTGAATTATACGACGAATCGAGAGATATGTTTATCAATCTCAAAGAGCGACCCTTACAACTAGAGCATTCTCTAGTATCCCTTTCAAAATGGGAATCTATATGGAATAAACCGTTCCTCACAAAGACAGAAAAAACACAAGAAGAAATTTTGAGTTACGTTCAATGTATGACCATAACTCAAAATATAGACCCAGATGTTTATAAGTTTATAACAAATGATGTGGCAAAGCAAATTAACGACTACATAGATAAAACGATGACTGCAACTATATTTTCGGAAACAGAAAAAACAATTAATCGAGAAGTTATCACGGCAGAAGTAATATACTACTGGATGATAACTCTAAATATACCTTTTGAATGTCAGAAATGGCACTTAGATAGACTATTAACACTAATAAATGTGTGTAATATAAAAAATCAACCAAAGAAGAAAATGAAAAAAAGAGATATTTTAGATAGAAATCGTAGAATAAACGAACAAAGGAAACAGGCCATGAATACAAAGGGGTGATGTGTGATGATAAAAAAACATTGTCACTTTAAGATAAATAATGATACTATGACTACTGTAGTCATTTCGTCGCTTTTATTTTGTGTTTTGGTTATTATAGTCGGCATAATACTAGCTTGTTTCGACATAGATGTTTCGACCATCGTTGGTCATGCATTGACCGTTTTCGGAACAGAGCTCGGTATTTGCGGAATAATGACTATATTTAATAAACACAATGAGCGACAAGATGCTTTAGCAACTCGAAGATTGGAAGTAAGACTTAGAAGGGAGGAAATGCAAAATGAATCTAAATAACGTAACAAGTATTACGATTCAAAACCTATTGACGGTAAAATCAATAGTTACGGTATTGTTAACTGTAGTTTTTTCGTACTTAGCTATTGTGGGGCGAATTAGCGGCGAACAATTTCTTACTATTTTCAGTGTTGTAATCGCATTCTATTTCGGTACGCAGTATCAGAAAAATTCAGGAGGCGACTCAAATGAGTGACATAACAAAAGCATGTAGGGATATTTCAGAATTATCTAAGCCAGCACAAACGGCTTGTAATCTGTTCTTAAATGAATGTGAAAAAGCTGGGTTGAAAGTTCTTATCACTGAAACATATCGTCCACAGGCCCGACAAAATTGGTTATACCAACAAGGGCGAACTCGTGCTGGCAATGTTGTTACTTGGACAAAAAACAGCAGACACACTGGACGAATGGCTTGGGATATCTGCAAGAATGTTAAAGGTCAAGAATATTCCGATAATACGTTCTTCTCCAAATGCGGTGAAATCGCTAAAAAATTAGGGATTACTTGGGGCGGAACATGGTCTACTCCTGATAAACCGCATTTCGAGATTAATGCTTATTGGAAAACACCAATAAAGGAGGATGACGAAATGGTTAAAAAAGAATTAATAATCGTTAATGGTAATGAATATGCGATGGACGCTATCAGAAAAGAAGGGAACGTTTATATGAAAGTCAGAGAACTTATGCAGGTTCCCGGGATCGTAGTGAAATCAAAAGGTAGTATACCCATCATCGAGACGAAGTGACATCTACAATCATCTACTGAAAAGAGGCGTAATAAATGATTACACTTAACCAACGTGGGAGCTTTAAAAACGTAGAGAAGTTTCTATCAAAGGCGACAAAGTCAGAGTATTTACGCCTTTTAGATCAGTACGGTAAAGCTGGTGTTTCGGCGCTTGCTTCTGCAACTCCAGTTGATTCAGGACTGACCGCTAGTTCGTGGGGTTATACTGTTAGTGTGAAAAAAAATTCATATTCAGTAACGTGGACTAACTCCAATATTCAAAATGGAGTTCCGATTGCTATAATTTTACAGTATGGACACGGGACAAAAAATGGAGGTTATGTTGTTGGGCGAGATTATATAAATCCGGCAATCCAACCAATATTCGACAAACTAGCTAACCAAGCATGGCGGGAGGTGACTAACGTATGAGTAGTGTTGACGAACGCATTGTTCAAATGCGTTTCGATAATAAACAATTTGAAAGTGGCGTTCAGACAACTATTAAATCTTTGGATAACCTGAAAAATGGTTTAAATCTTGACGCATCAACCAAGAAATTGGAAAATTTAGATAGAGCAGGAAAAGCCTTTTCATTAGAAGGGATATCTGCTGGTATTGATTCTTTAAATTCTAAATTTTCTGCGTTGGGCATAGTCGGTGTTACAGCATTGATGAACATCACTAATAGCGCAATAAATAACGGTAAAAAAATTATAGCATCGTTGACCATAGACCCTATAAAAACAGGGTTTGAAGAATACGAAACTAAAATGAATGCCATTCAAACAATTCTTACAAACACCAAAAGTAAAGGTACTACGATAGATGACGTTAATGCTTCTTTAGCTGATTTAAATACATACGCTGATAAAACAATTTATAATTTTTCAGAAATGACAAAAAACATTGGTACTTTTACGGCTGCTGGTGTTGATTTGGAAACCTCTACAAAAGCAATAAAAGGTATTGCGAATTTAGCAGCAGGTTCTGGATCTACAGCTCAACAAGCATCAAATGCTATGTATCAATTATCACAAGCATTGGCCGAAGGTAGAGTATCACTTCAAACTTGGAATTCCGTAGTTAATGCTGGTATGGGCGGCGAATTATTTCAACACGCGTTGGTAGATAAAGCTGTAGAAATGGGTTCCATAACCAAAGCTTTTGGTGATAACATTAAAAATGGTATTGTGCCATTTAGAGAGGCAATACAAGCTACTGCTAAATCAGCAGCTCCTTTAAACATAACAAAAGACATGCTTGTTTCAGTATTTAGTGATTTAGCAGACGACAAAGACTTGTTGGCAGCAGCACAAGATGTTAAAACATTCACTCAATTAATTGGAACTATGCAAGAATCGGTTCAATCAGGTTGGGCTGTTTCATGGGAACACATAATCGGTAATAAAGACGAAGCAACTAAAACATTAACTGCTATAAGTGATGGTTTCAATAACATTGTTGGTCCAGCAGCAGATGCGAGAAACGCGTCACTTAAATTTTGGCATGATAATGGGGGACGAGAATCTCTTATTCAAGGTATTACAAACGCATTCAAAGGATTACAATCTATCTTGACACCCATTCATGATGGATTTAAAGAGATATTCCCACCAATCGTTGGCAAACAGCTTATCGAAATAACAGAACGGTTTCGAGATCTAACAGCAAAATTCAAAATGGAAGATAAAACAGTAAGTAACATAAAATCAACATTTAAAGGTGTGTTTTCTATTTTGGATATTGGTAGAATGGCTTTTGTAGGGATTGCCAAAGCTTCGCTAACAATGGCCTCAAGTCTAGCACCAGTGGTTAGTGGATTGCTTAACATAACTGGAGCTTTGGGTGATTTTGCAACATCGATCAGAGATGCTTTGAAAAATTCAGACACGTTTACTGGAGCGATTGAATCAATAAAAAGCGTACTTGCCCCATCTGCTAACGGAATAGGGGAATTACTAACAAGTTTCGGCGATGCATTGTCGAATCTCGGATCTATTGATGTAACCAATATTGAAACTATTAGCGGTAAGCTAAAAACTGCATTTTCTCCTGTCATCGCTATATTTAATTTAATGGTTGAAGGTTTAAAAAAAACATTACCTATTGTTTCTAAAGTTTCAGAAACCGTAGTTGACATCGTAATCAAATTTGTAAATAGGCTATCTGACATTTTATCTACAATTAATTTTCAATCTATAGTATCGTTGTTAAATGGTGTTCTAATGGCTGGAATATTAAAGGGTGTTAAAGATTTTATAAAACAGTTTTCTGATTTAACCGGATCTGGAAAGGGTATATTAGACAGTTTTTCAGGAATACTTGACGGGGTTAGAGGCTCTTTAGAAGCATATCAAAAAAATCTCCAAGCTAAAACACTCTTGACAATTGCGACAAGCATCGCTATTTTGGCAGGATCACTTATCGCTCTATCGTTGATCGATGCTGATAAGTTGGATAAGTCACTAGAGACATTGAGTGTTCTATTCGCAGAGATGTTTGTGTCTAGTGGTATATTTGGTAAAATTATTGGAGGATCAAAAATAATCGGTGCAACTAAAACGATAATGACAATTCAAGGATTGGCAATCGCAGTATTAATATTAGCTAAAGCCCTTGATGAAATTTCAGTTCTTGATTGGGGTCAAATTTCAAAAGGTGTTGTAACAATAACGCTATTATCAGCAGTATTAGCTAAATCTGCAAAAACTATAGGAACCAACGCTGGTGGTTTAAGTGCTGCTGCTTTAGGATTGATTGGTTTTGCAATATCGATTAATTTACTGGCAAAAGCTGTTGGGGAATTAGGTAAACTTGATGTCCCAACACTTGCTAAGGGTTTGGGTAGTATTGCTATACTTATTTCTGAAATAGTTATGTTCATGAAATACGCAGAACTCGATAAGACTGGACCTCTTAAAAGTTTGGCTTTGATTGGTATGGCTGTAGCATTGAACGTGTTTGCAGCAGCTGTTTCAGCTTTTGGTAAAATGACAATTAAAGAAATTGGAAAAGGATTAATGACTTTGAGTGGTGTTCTTACGGCTCTTGCTCTATTCGTAAATTCAACTGGAAATGCTTCGGGAGTTATATCCACAGCAATTGGATTAACAATCCTTGGCGGAGCAATGCTTATATTTGGACAAGCAATATCCAATATGGGCTCTTTACCATTGTCCACAATCGCAAAAGGTCTTGGGGCAATGGCTATAGCATTATTGGCAATCACCAAGACTATGAATCTTATGCCTGCGAATCTCGTAGTGTCTGCCGTTGGTATGACTGTATTATCTGTAGCATTACTTGGACTATCTGTATCTTTAAAAATGCTTGGTGAAATGTCTCTTGCTGAAATAGCTAAAGGTTTATTAGCTTTGGGTGGATCACTGACCATATTAGCTGTTGGTATGAATTATATGTCAACAGGTCTAGTTGGTGCTGTAGCTATGACTGTGATGGCTGGTGCTATTGCTTTGTTTGTACCATCATTGTTGTTATTGAGTAGTGTTCCATTCGTTGGCTTGGTGGCAGGTCTTGCCGCCTTAGCTGGGGTATTTGTTATAATTGGTGTAGCCACAACGGTATTGGCACCAATGACTGTTACTATGTTGGCGCTGGCAACCGCAATTGGTGTTTTGGGTTTAGGCTTTTTGGCTGTTGGTGGTGGTGTTATGTTATTTGCCACAGGTATCGCGTTACTGGCAAATAATTTAGCATTGTTTGTTACGGCGCTTGCTACAGCAATAACAGATACCATAAAAATCGTACCGCAACTTTTTAATTTAATTTCAGAATCATTAAAAGCTCTTGCGAGGGTTATTGGCGAAGCCGCACCAGACATAATCAAATCATTGGTTATTCTTTTAGAGGCCATGATCGAAGCTATTGCCATAGCAGCTCCAAAAATCATTGACCTTTTTATAAAATTAATGTTAGACATACTGAC
>Ga0194138_10000830_pt1 | contig 14647 bp, 11 predicted proteins | sample TARM_MetaG_T2_14_FD_134022 | JGI IMG/M metagenome (GOLD analysis project Ga0194138, IMG submission 134022) | Freshwater microbial communities from Pennsylvania, USA, analyzing microbe dynamics in response to fracking - TARM_MetaG_T2_14 (version 2) | ecosystem: Environmental > Aquatic >...
AAACATAACATTGAATTTAAAGTAGAAGATACAATGTATTTACTGAATCCACTAAGTGGTGCTTTTTCTAGATTTGATTCTATACAGCTTCAAAGGGAATGGAGTCACCTGAAAAATGGTAAGGCAGCATCTAATGAGTTAGTAGAGCATCTAAAATCTAAATCTTTCCTATTCGAGAAAAAAGAAGAAGAAGATGATCTAACATTAAAATTACGTATGTTAGACAACAAAGTTACTAATATGACACTAAGGTGTAATATTATACTTACTTATGACTGTAATCTAAACTGTAGCTATTGCTTTGAAAAAGGTATAGATAGAAAGCATAAAGTTATGTCTATTAAAAATGCAGAAAATTGTTTGAATATATTAAAAGATTTGTCAGTAGATTATGAAAAAGTAGAAATTGTACTTTTTGGTGGAGAGCCTTTGTTGTATAACAGTGCACAACAAAAGTGTATAGAATATATACTTAATTATTCAAACAATGAGAGTTGGGAAGTGGATATTGTTACCAACGGAGTTGATCTTAAAAAATATGTTCCATTATTAAAAAGGTATGAAAACATATCACAAATTCAAGTTACTATAGATGGACCTAAAGAACTTCACGACTTAAGAAGACCGAAAGAAGATGGAACCGGGTCTTTTGAAGATATTGAGAAATCAATTGATATGGCGTTAGCTAATAACCTGAAAATAGCTTGCAGAATTAATGTTGATAAAGAGAATGTCAATAGCCTACCTGATATAATTCAGTTTTTCGAACAAAAAAACTGGTATGATTATAAATTTATAAGCTATTCAGGCGTAACTTTTGACTTTTTGGGTGATTATGAGTATGAAGAGCATCCTCATATAATTCTCAAGAAAATGCTAAAAATGAGGCTTGAAAATGAGAAAATGAAAAAATTGAGTTTTGAAGCTTGGGAACCATTACAATTTATACTTTACCCTTATTTTACAGGGAAAACCAAAATCCCTAAATTTAAGTTTTGTAGTGCACAAAGATCTGAAATAAGTATGGATTTAAATGGGAAAGTGTATTTTTGTGTGGACAGTGTAGGAAGATCTGAATATGAAATGGGTTATTATAATAACACAATTACTTTAAACTTCGAAAGCGCTAATAAATTGAGAGAATATGATGTTACTCAAACAAAAGATATATGTGATAATTGCAATTTACAGTTATGTTGTGGAGGAGGTTGTTGGTTTAAAAAGGACATTACAAATAGTAAGGGATGTACTCAAAAATTAAAGCCTTTATTACAAACAGCTATAGAGTTTTTACACTATCATCCTGAAGTATTTAACGCTTATAAATGAGCAAAAATCTAATATGAATTCCCCTAAAGTCAATTGGTATAGAGTGAAAAGTGTTTTGAACTTTTTTCGATGAAACGGAAACAAATAATTAGTTTTTTACAGTTTTTTAGACTTCCTTTGTTATTAAAGGACTATAAATTGTTGACTTAAAAAAGTTTTAATTCTAATGTCTACGACGTATAGATTAATTAATTTTTGAGTCTATCGAAGCATTAATGCCAAAGAATTCATAATCATTGTCAAATGAAATCGTTCTATGATTATAAACAAGAATAAATTGGACAATTACAGGAAATATTCATTAGTTTTTCGTTTTCTTGCCATAAAATCAAAGCTGGCCTACCGGCATAGTAGCCGTGAAAGTAGAGCACTTTCACGGTGAAGTCGGATCAGTAAATTTCTTGTATTTTTGTTCATACTTGCAGGCGGGATAATCTCTTTTTTGTTAGAAATACTATACAACAGAGACCGATCAATGATGCTATTTGAATATAGTACGTAACGCTGAATATTACACTAAAATTGATCCACTGACACGGTCAAATTGATCCACCTTCACGGTCAAATTGATCCACCTTCACGGTGAAATTGATCCACTGTCACGAACTACTATCCCACCTTTTGAAAAAACTCTATAATGTATCTATGTACAGAATATTTGTACAAATACAATATGGAGGTCGATAATATGACTAATTATCGAGAAATCTTAAGACTGAAAAGCCAAGGGTACTCTCAAAGACAGATTGAGTCCAGCGTTGGCAGTTCACGGAGTACAATCCGGGAGGTGATTACCCTCGCTGAGGAAAAAGAGCTTGAATGGCCCTTTCCTGCGGATCTTACAAACGATGAACTGAAGAAGTTTCTTTATCCCGGCAGAGTCTCATCTGCGGGAAGAAAGATCCCGGCAATCAGCTGGATTTTGAGGATCGCTTTGGGATGATCGTTGATGCCGAGTGGGCAAAACGCCAATCTACAAAGCTTTCGAAACTTATTCGATCCGCTGGTTTCCGCTATCCCAATGCCTGTATTGAAAATGTCGAATATCATGAAGACCGTAAACTGAGCAAACACCAAATTCTTGAACTATCTACTTGCCATTTTATCCGTGAAGGTCATCATATTATTTTAGAAGGCGCTTCCGGTAACGGCAAAACCTATCTTGCTTGTGCCCTTGGCAATGCAGCCTGCAGAAACTTCTTGAAGGTTCGTTATATACGTCTCCCAGAGCTTCTAAACGACTTAATCATCGCAAGGGGTGAGGGAACCTATAAGAAAGTTATTAAAATGTATCAAAAGATTGATTTATTGATCCTGGACGAGTGGTTACTTAAGCCACTAACTACCCAAGAAGCAATGGACCTGTTCGAAATTATCGAAGCAAGGACCCGGCACGGAGCGATGATCTTTTGTACACAGTTTGATCCTCGTGGATGGTACGAACGAATCGGAACCGCTGAAGATGGGACGGTATCCGAGGCGATTATTGATCGAGTTAAACATAGTGCTTTTGAAATCCTAATCGATGGTAAAGAGTCTATGCGAGAACGACATGGCTTGAAATCTCAAGCATCTGAGACCAAGGAATAAGTTATCAACTTACCTTTACTGACATAGGATCCTTCATTGGATCCCTGTCCGTGAAGGTGGGTCAATTTAACCGTGAACATGGGTCAGTTATTCCGTGACAGTGGGTCTCTCTTAACGAAATACTCAACGCATTTAAATTATACAAACTTAGGTTGGGGCCTAATATAGGAGGGTTTATTTGGAGCAAACTAGATTTCAAATAATGCGAAGTTTTTGGGAAAAATATGTTTGGAAGTATAAGATTAATTGGGCTATAGCTTTATGTTTAAATATTGTTTTCTTTGCAGTTAGTGCAATGGTTCCATTTATATTTAGAGGAGTAATTGACTCTATAACATCGTATGGCAGTATAATTAATCCCTGGATAATAGCATTTATTACTATAGAAGGATTACAAATTATACTCATATACAGTAAAGGGTACACAAGCCGTATATTAGAACTTAAAGTTCAAAAGGATATTAAAACATTGATGTATAGTAAATTCTATACAGCTAGCTATTTAAAATCAAATCAAATTAAGCCTGGAGAAGCTATTCAGAGAATTACAAATGATGCTGCTAGTATACGCCCCCTAGTCGTAGAAAGTTTTAGCGAGCTAGTTGGGCACATAATTTTAGTTATAATTATAATCATTTTAATGAGTATTTTATCGCCTCATCTAGCAGTAAGTTCTGTTTTTTTTATTTTAATCTATACCATTGGATACAAGCGCTACCAAAAGAAAGCTTCTTTATTGGCAAGAGATAGACAGATAGCAAGTGCAAACTTCATATCTACTTTGGAGGAGGGCTTTGATGCAAACTATTCAATTCGCGTACAGGGAGCCCACAGAAATATACTAAAAATTTTCAATAAAGCTCTTGAAGATTTCTTAACCAAAGGATTTGATTTCTATAAATTAAATCTTAGATTTCAAGGCGTTTTTTCTGCACTTATTAGTTATTTAACATCTGCAACTGTAATAATTTTTGGTGTGTGGTTAATCTCACGTGGTTTAACAACCATTGGAACCTTAATAGCATTTAGTCAGTATATAAATTGGCTTGTGAGATTTGTTGCCTTTATGTCCAATTATGCAACGCAAATTGAACCATCTATAGTATCCTTGAATAGAGTAGAAGAAATATTAGGCTGGGAAACTCAATGGCAATTGAGTAAAGATAGAAAAGCACAAGGTGAATTGGAAAACATATCAAAAAACGCAGTAGAATTTCGTAATCTTGATTTTTCATTTGATAATAATAAAATTTATAACAAGTTAAGTTTTTCTATTCCTCGGGGTAAGGTAACTCTCATTAAAGGAGCTAGCGGAAAAGGGAAAACTACACTTTTAAATATTATGCTAAAAATTTATGCAGTTGAAAATGGAACCGTTGCTATTAATGGGAACGATATTAATAGCATCCATGGAAGGGATATAATGAGCTTGATATCTGTTGTTGAGCAAGAGCCAAAGTTTTTTGGTGATGAGATAACAGATTCACTATCAACATTTGATAACTTTTCTATAGATGATTTGCGTTCTAAGTCAAAATTATTAGGACTGGATAAATTCTTTGACAAAATAATTAAATCGACTAATAAAGGTAAAATGAAAGAACTTTCCGGCGGCGAACGAAAACGATTAGGAATTTTAAGAGGGCTTTCACGTGATACGCCGATTATAATAATGGATGAACCTACAGCTTTTATTGACGACAATACAGCAAAAAAGATATTAAATAAAGCATTCAAGCTATTTCCTAAAAAAACATTTATTATTATAACTCACGATTCTTCGATAGAAGAACTGGCGGATTTTATTATAGAAATTTAAAGTTCAAATGAATTGAATATTATCTTTAAAATGACCTACCGAATTCTTCTTGCGGACCCACTATGTTCATCTTTTTGACTCAGGTTCTTTTTTTGAGTATTTATGATGGCCTTAGAATATAATGGATTTATGCACTGAACTTCAGTGTAAATCTGTTTGAGGAGGTCATTGTATGACCAATTATCGAGAGATCCTTCGGCTAAGAAGCCAGGGTCACAATGGCTGCAAGTTGTAGTCACTCGAAGAACACTGTAAAACATGTTCTTGTTCGTGCCTAAGAAAGGAACGTCGCCTGGCCCTTCGAGAAGGAGTTTACCAATCACGATCTGCAGGACATCCTTTTTCCCGAAAAGAATGTCTCCGCTAACCGAAGAGTACCGAATTACGAGTATCTGCACAAGGAGATGTCCAAAAGCGACGTAAACCTGACTTTGCTATGGGACCCTATATGTTAGGATAGTTGTCGTATAAAACATTTCTTGTATAATTGTATAATGTAAGTACGACAACTATCCTAACATATAGGGATATGAAAAAAGCCATTTATTTTCTTTGGTGATCCTGCTGAAAATTGTTTTACCAAAAGATGAATACGTAAAATTTTTTAATGGAATAGAAAAAATTTTTAATAACTATAAAAATAATTTAAAATCCGTGGAGTTTCAAAAAATTATAAACTCGTATTGAACAGCTAAATCCAAAAATAGACACATCATTTTTTTGAAACCGTTGCAAATAGATCATTCCAGAAAAACGCAGTGGACAAAACACCGGTTTTTTGTAGGCACAACAAATAGTATATTTATCTTGATATCAGAACCTCTCGATGATATAATGTAGGTACCATGTATATTCGAACTGTATCAAGCCGAAAAACTGAATATGTTCAACTGGCACATAACTACCGTGACCCAAAAACCGGTGCTTCCAAGGCCAAAGTGCTTTACAGCTTTGGCCGCAAAGACAATATTGATGTGGAGGCTCTCCGTCGTCTGGTGGGAAGCATCGAACGTTTTCTGGGTCAGGAAACTGTGTCGGAAGAATGGCCTGTTGATTTTGCCGGTTCCCGGCAATTGGGAGGCACCTGGGTGCTGGACCAGTTGTGGGAGTCTTTGGGAATCCGGTCAGTTCTCAGGCAACTATTGAAAAAGACCCGCTATGAACTGCCCATGGAACGGCTCATTTTTGCCATGGTGGCCAACCGGGCCATGGCCCCCGCCAGCAAACTGCACCTGGAACACTGGGTGGCTGAGGAAGCCTTGATCACCCATCTACCCCAAGTGGAAGTCCACCAACTTTACCGGGCCATGGATTTCCTGTTGGAATCCTCTGATGCCATCCAGGAAGATGTCTTCTTCTCTGTGGCCAATCTCATGAACCTGGAAGTGGACCTGTTGTTCTTGGACACCACCTCCACTTATTTTGAAGTAGAGGAAGAAGACGACCTGCGAAAAAGAAGCCGCAACAGCAAGGATAAACGACCGGACCTGCCCCAGGTGGTCATTGCCTTTGCTGTCACCCGGACGGGCATCCCCGTACGCTGCTGGGTGTGGCTTGGAACGGAATCCGACCAGACGATTCTTTCCCAGGTGAAAAAAGATCTGAATGCCTGGAAACTGGGCCGGGTGGTGATGGTCCAGGACACCGGGTTCAATTCAGAGAAAAACCGGCGGGTACTACAAACTGCAGGAGGCCACTACATCATTGGGGAAAAGCTGTCCCATGGACCAAAGGCCAACCCAGCGGAAGCTCTGACCAAACGAGGCAAGTACACCACCCTGGCAAACGGCCTGGAAGTCAAAGACATCATCACCGGGGGTGACAGCGAAGCCAGAAGACGCTTTGTCCTGGTACGCAACCCGGATGAAGCCAAACGCAGCCGGTTGAAAAGAGAAGACATTCTTGCCGAAACCCAGCGCAGACTGGATGAACTCAAACAGCTGGAAGGACAACCTCATGAAAAAGCAGCCTGCGAACTGCGGAGTCATAAGGTGTATGGCCGGTACCTGCGACAGACCAAGACAGGCAAACTCCTGCTGGATAAAGCCAAGGTGAAACGAGATGAACATTATGACGGCAAGTATTTGATCAGCACTTCTGACCTGGGTCTTTCCACAGAAGATGTGGTCATGGGGTACAAGCAGCTTTTCGAAATTGAACGGGTCTTCCGGGACATGAAGCATTTAATTGATATCCGTCCTGTCCGGCACCGTCTTCCCGACCGCATCAAGGCCCATGTACTTCTTTGCTGGCTGGGGATGCTTCTCATCCGGATTGCTGAAGACAAGACGGGCATCACCTGGTTTCATATGAAGAAGACCTTTGCCACCCTCCAGGCAGGCATCCTCCACACGGAAGGGGGAACGGTATGTCAGTCAGGGATGCTGCGACCTGAATTGAAAGCAATCATGGATCAGTTGGATGTAAAACCACCTCCCAAATTCCTGGATTTTCCCCTACCTGCTGAAGCAAAAACGTAGTCACAACACTTTTTGAAGCTCATGGTGCTGAGTTCATTGCGCCATGGGCTTTTTAGCGCTTTTGTTGTGCCTATTGCTGTTCAATGCGAGTTTAAATATTTGGAGAATATGCTATAATAAAGATATATTATACGTAAATATTATTATTTAACATAATTTGAAGGGAGCGAGAATATTGAAAGAAAGCGTTATGAGTAAAATGCGTTATTTTATCGGTATGGATGAAGAAGAGGTAGAGGAAAATGAACATATATCAGTACATACTACAAACGAATCACAAACAAGCAATGTATATAAGTTATATGACGATCCAGTAAAAATCGAGCTCTACAAGCCGAAGGATTTTACATCTGCATCAAAAATTGTAGACGCATTGAAATTCAATAAGTCTGTAGTGATGAACCTAGAAGAAATAGACCCGGAAATTTCAAAGAAGTTTTTTGATTTTGTAAGTGGATCTGTATATGCATTGAGTGGCAACATCAAGAGAACGTCGGATTCCATTTTTGTTATTGCACCAAGTAGTGTTGAAATTACAAATATCAATGAAGAAGATTATTTGAAGAATAAAAAAGCTTACCCATGGCAAAAATAATAGTACTGCAGGAGCCTATTACCGGATAGGCTTTTTTTATTGGAATATTTTCATATAAATGATATAATAACAATATATATAAATGTTATAAATAACTATAAAATATAAAAAACAGGAGAATATTACTTAAATTCAAAGGAGGCAAATCTATGAAATCGAAAGCCGTGTTTCTTACGAAAAAAGAACAGAAAGAAATTGTTGAATTAATTGAACTGAAAGCGGAAGACTATAAGCTGAAGACACAAAAGGAAATATCTCCAACGGAGCAAAAGACGTTACATCTTTATGAACAGATCAAAGCAAAGTTAAATTAGGAAAGGAAGTGTAGCATGGGATTTACACATTTACACTGTCATTCATCTGATGGATCACTGCTTGACGCTTTTTCTACTACCGATGAACTTATTGAAAGAGCAAAAGAGCTTAATATGAAGTCCCTAGCCATTACCGACCATGGAACCATGTTCGGGGTAGTGGACTTTTATAAAAAAGCGAAAAAAGAAGGCATCAAGCCAATCATTGGGTCAGAAGTTTATACGGCGAAAAGGTCTATGGAACTAAAGACCAATGAAGATAAGCGTTCCGGCCACCTAATACTCCTTGCAAAAAATAACAAGGGGTATCAGAACCTCATTAAACTATCGTCTTTAGCCTATACCGAAGGGTTTTACTACAAGCCACGGATTGATTGGGACTTACTTAAAAAGCACTCTGAAGGGCTTATTTGCCTTAGCGGGTGTATGTCGGGAGACATCTCAAGGTATTTACTCCAAGACGCATATATAAAAGCAAAGTCTCTGGCTACGGAACTTTTAGAAATGTTTGGAGAGGACCATTTTTACCTAGAAATACAGGACCATGGAATACGAGAGCAGAAAATGATTAATCATGGTCTTATGCAGTTGTCCAGGGAGTTGAACATTCCACTCGTAGCAACAAATGATGTACATTACACTACGAAAGATGAATATGAAGAGCATGATATTTTCCTTTGTATGCAAACGGGAAAGACCGTATCAGAGGAAAACCGTATGAAACTTTCAACAAATGAGTTTTATCTCAAAAGTGAAGAAGAAATGACAGCACTTTTTCAAAACGTTCCAGGGGCGATAGAGAATACCGAAAAAATTGCGGAAATGTGTAATTTTGACTTTGATTTTACCAACAGTTTTATTCCGGGTTACACTCCGCCGAAAGATTACAGTCCAAAGGAATATCTAAAAATCCTTTGTGTGGCTGGTCTAAAAAAGCGGTATCCAAATGTAATTACGAAAACTCATAAAGACCGATTACTATATGAACTTGAAACCATTGATAATATGGGATATAACGAATACTTTTTGATCACTTGGGATTTTATTAAGTATGCGAGAGATCATGACATTGCGGTGGGCCCGGGAAGAGGAAGTGCGGCGGGGAGTATCGTTTCTTACTGTCTTGGAATAACGGATATTGACCCGCTAAAATACGGATTGATTTTTGAGCGGTTCCTCAATCCCGAGCGGGTATCCATGCCGGATATTGACCTTGATTTTTGTTATGAAAGAAGGGGCGAGGTTATTGACTATGTGGTGGATAAATACGGGAAAGACCACGTAGCACAAATTATTACCTTCGGTACAATGGCAGCAAGAGGGGCAGTTCGTGATGTTGGAAGAGTCTTAGAATACGGATATATGGAAGTAGACCGTGTGGCGAAAATGATTCCTTCGAACATCCCAGGGATCACAATTAAAAAAGCATTAGAGATTAGTGATGATTTGAAAAAGATCTATGAAGAAGATGAACGAGTACAAAAGCTTTTAGACAAAGCGATGAAATTTGAAGGAAGAAAAAGACACGCTTCGACTCATGCAGCGGGAGTCATTATTACGGAAAATCCTCTTGATGAATACATTCCTCTGTATCAAGACAAAGACAAAGTAACTTCACAGTTTCCCATGGGAACCCTTGAAGAACTCGGACTCCTTAAAATGGACTTTCTTGGTCTTAGAACACTTACGGTGATTGACCAAACCCTTAATATGATTGCAAAAAGGCGGTTAATTACCAAAGCAGGACTTCATAATACCATGAAGCGATATGATGATCCGAAAACCTTTGAACTGATCAGCGAAGGGCATACCCTTGGTGTATTCCAGTTAGAGAGCCAGGGGATGGTGGAGTTTATGAAAAAATTAAAACCCAGTAATCTTGAAGAAATTACTGCAGGAGTGAGTCTTTATCGGCCCGGTCCAATGGAGAGTATACCACAATATTTAGAAGGCAAGAACAGTCCACAGAAAATCAAGTACAAACATCCATTATTAGAGCCAATACTAAACGTTACCTTTGGGTGCATCACCTACCAGGAACAAGTAATGGAAATTGCCCGTACACTTGCCGGTTACTCTTATGCGAGATCAGATATTCTTCGAAAAGCCATGGGAAAAAAGAAAATGGAAATCATGGAAGAAGAAAGAGAATACTTCATCTACGGGAAAAAAGACGAGGAAGGCAATGTAGAAGTAAAGGGTTCTATCGCAAATGGTGTTACGGAAGAAGTGGCCAACGAAATCTATGATGAAATGATCGATTTTGCAAAGTATGCTTTTAATAAATCCCATGCTGCGGCTTATGCGGTACTGGCTTATCAAACAGCGTATTTAAAGGCTCACTATCCGACGGAGTATATGGCATCACTCATGACAAGCATCATGGGAAATCACGAGAAGATTGCGGATTACACTGAGGATTGTAAGCGAATAGGGATCAGTGTAGTAAGGCCCGATATTAATCAAGCAAATTCCTCTTTTGCACCGGTTCCGGAAGATAAAGTTATTGTTTACAGCCTACTTGGGATTAAAGATATGGGAAAAGGGAAAGTAGAAGCGATTGTTGAGGAACGTAAAAATGGAGACTACAAAGACTTCCAGGACTTTATTGAGAGAGTAGACCAAAGTGTTTTATCCACAAATATCATCGAGCATCTAATTTACGTTGGTGCTTTTGATTCCCTACATCCGACAAGGGCAGCACTGCTTAACTGTTTCGAAAAACTTATAACGGAAGAAACAAATAGCAGAAAGGTAAAGGGGAAAAACATCGACGGGCAAATTGATCTTTTCACCACGTTACCGATTGCAAATTTACGTCCGGAAATCCCGAACGTTCAAGAGAAAAAACGAAGGATTCTTCTTCGAAAAGAACGGGAACTAATGGGTTGTTATTTCAGTGGCCACCCGCTTGATGATTATAAAGAGGACTTTGATAAGTGGTGTGATAAAGATAGTCGATTCATTCAAGGGATCTCCCCTGGGGAACTTGAATACAATAACCTTTCCTTACAAATCGGGGGAATTGTAAAAAAGAAAAAGACGATTACCACGAAAAAAGGAGAACCGATGGCGTTTGTTACCTTAGAAGATTATAAAGGAGAAATAGAATGTATTGTCTTTCCTATGCAGTATAGAAATTTCAAGCATCAAATTCCGGAAGGAGAAGCAATCAAAGTTTCCGGCAAGATCTCACTTGAAGATGATATTGCAAAAGTAATTGTCAGCGGAGCTAGTAAATTTGAACTTACACAGGAGGGATAATATGTTTTTTGGTGGCAGATTTCATACAAAAGAAGAGCGAGAAAAGATTCGAGAGAATAAAAGGAAGGAAAGAGAGGTTCGTGGGTACAGCTATGATGCCGTGAATCGAATGAAGTCGAAAGAGCCGAATGCAAACTGGAAAATGAGAGGAAGTAGTGAATAAAAAAAGGATTTTAACGAAGTATGGTAATATAAAAGAAACGAGGCTCACATTTCCGATTTAAGGGCAGTGGAAAAATCTTTTAGACCTACAGCATGGAAAGAAGAAATCGAATAAATTTTACGTTAAATCAAACAGAACAGCCTAAAATACAAAATAGCCCTTGAAAAAGGGCTATTGTTTATATAACGTCTCGGTATTATTATTTGCAATCAAAGAAATGGTCTTTTGTACTTTTTTTGATAGTAAGTGAAGGGACCGATCATAGTCAAATTTGTAGCCAATAGCATACCAAAACTCTAAAATTTCTCTTGGTGGAAGTGTACCTTTTTTCTTGTGGACCGGTACATTCCCAATCAATTTATATTCTGATGTAAATTTTATAGCGTTCTTTTTTGCTTGTTCTTTAAATACACTATTCTCTTTAGCAAAATAAGATTTAATATAAAAGTTTTGCAAGGTAACACCCCATTTTAATTTAACAGTCTTTAATTAAATACGCCCTGGAATTTTTCAAGTGTTCAATCTGTCTGTCTTTTTTTAGTTGGTAAAGAACACATTGAACATATGCTTTCCACTTTGGTGATTTGGATTTTTCATTTACCGGACTATACCATCGAGGTTCTACATCCATACTTTTCATTTTGTTTTCTACCTTCTTATGTATTAGTTTTACCGGGATAATTGTGTCTTTGGGTAATTCATTAATTATGATGTCGCTGATCTCTTTTTGTGTCATAATTCACCTCCACTATTGATTTATCATATAATAATTATATTATATCATATATATTGTTATACTTGTAACTTTGTGATAAAAACAGTATCATTATACTATACGAAAGTTTTTAAGAAAAAGGGTGTACTTTTAGAAGCAATTTATAAGAAAAAAGAGAATTGGAAGATATTTCAAAAGTAGGGGATTGATTTTCAAAACTCATTATCTGATATAAACTATCATTATTTTATTCTCGTTACCATATATTTCTAAACAGAGAGTAAAATCAATGTTTCGTAGGGCTAAATATTAAATACACAAGTTGAAACTTCTGTATTGATTTTTAAAAACTTTTCTATTTAATAAATATAGTCCTTTTATTAATACAGAAGATAGTATATAATGATAATACAGATGTTATAATATTCTGTACTACAGGAGGGGAAATATGGAGAAAATTGGATATGCAAGAGTTTCAACCGTAACACAAAATCTTGAAGCACAAAAAGAGATCCTACAAGATGCCGGTTGTGAAAAATTATTTATCGAAAAAGTTACCGGCACAAGTACCGCCCAAAGAAAAGAATTAAAAGCGTTGTTTGAATATATGCGAGAGGGCGATCATATTTATGTTACCAAAATTGACCGATTGGCAAGGTCCATTATTGATCTTCATAAATTGGTTAAGGAAATTTCCGACAAGGGAGTAACCATTACTTTTATTAAAGATAACATAACCTTTTCTCCGGGCAGTACAAATAGTATGCAAAGTTTGCTCTTTAATATTCTTGCAACCTTCGCTCAGTTTGAGCGGGACATTATTGTGGAGCGAACCACCGAAGGAAGAGAGAGAGCGAAAAAACAAGGAAAACATATGGGAAGGATTGGCAGACCAAGAAAGGATATCGAACGAGCCTTAAAGCTATATGATGAACGTGAGACAAACGGACATAGCGTATCGGACATTGTAAAACTCACGGGCGTTCCAAGAGGTAGTTTATATGTTGAAATTCGAAAACGGAAAAAGAACGAGGACTTATAAGTTTCCCCATAAAAAGGTTAATTCCGATAATCTGTTGGATAAGGAGAATAATTATGGCACTCAGACAAGTATTAGAAGAACAGATCAGAAGAAATCATAAGAATATTGCAATGTACCAAGAGAAAGTATCATCACTACCCAAAGGTACGATCCATGTAAGAAAAGTTAATGGGAAAGAGTATTATTATTTGAAATTTCGAGACAGCGAAGGGAAAAGGGTTGATCGGTACATTAAGAAAATTGACCTGGCTATTGTTAAGCATGAATTGAATACAAGAAAGCAAATCGAGCAGTGGATTAAGGAAATGGAAGACGATATTAAGCTGGCCGAAAAAGCATTAGGGGATATTCCCAAAAGCAAATAATAATAAAAAGGAGTGTTAATCAAAATGATTAAAAACAGTACACTAGAAATAAACAAAGCACTTTATCCCAAAACATTACCGAATAATTTCAAATCTTTGAAAAAAATAAGAAATCTTGATAATGAGAAACTATCTAATATATTAGGGGTTAGTTTAGATTATTTAAGGGGCGTTATAAGAGAAGAAAGAACCTTATCTGGGAAAAAGACCATAGAAACAATCATTGCATTGGATACAAGTTTTGCCGTATTATATGATGTGCGAAAAAAACTAGATTTAGAAACTGTTGATTTCTCTGTGCATCGAAACAAAATAATTATAACAATTCCAAAGGGGTTAGAAAAGAAAGATGGATCTAAATTACTTAGAGATACTATTAAAGAGAAGTTAAATAAAAACGAGAAATATCAAGCAATGATTGAGGCAGTGGTGCAGAAAGAACATCAAGAAACGAAAGATGTATTAGTTGAATTCACCTTTGTTGTGGAAGATAGAAAGAATAAAACGTTTGATATAGATTTTTCTAAAAACACAAATAAAAAGTTATTACAAAAACTAATTAAAAGAGGTTTTGCGAAAACAATCAGAAGAAAGAACTTTCACTTAGATAAGGTAAACGAAATGGTAAGGATTGATCCCCAAACAAACGAAATTGTCTTTGTGGAACCTATAATCATTCCGGAAAATCGAGATTTATCTAAGGGAGTTGAGTATTATCGAATAAAGGCTGATGATCCTAGAATTAACTACAACCGCGACAAAACTATTATTACCATCTCTACCATTATGCCAGAGTTGAACTGTTTAGATTATATTGAGAAACTAAATAATATTGACGAAGAAGAATTAGCAACAGCTTTAGGTTTAACACTAAAAAACTATAGAAACATAAAAAACGGATATGAAAAATTGTCTACCTTCACTATGTGGCAATTAGTGCAGCAGCTAAGAGTTCCATTAGAGACTTTTAT
>Ga0194138_10000836_pt1 | contig 14618 bp, 14 predicted proteins | sample TARM_MetaG_T2_14_FD_134022 | JGI IMG/M metagenome (GOLD analysis project Ga0194138, IMG submission 134022) | Freshwater microbial communities from Pennsylvania, USA, analyzing microbe dynamics in response to fracking - TARM_MetaG_T2_14 (version 2) | ecosystem: Environmental > Aquatic >...
AAAAGACTGGATCGTGGATATCGACCTGGAACGCTTCTTCGACACGGTGCATCATGACCGTCTCATGAACCTTATTGCGAGGACCGTGGATGACGGAGACGTCATCAGTCTCATAAGAAAGTATCTCGTGAGCGGGGTCATGATAGGAAAGACCTATGAGGATACGCATGTCGGAACGCCGCAGGGTGGAAACCTAAGCCCACTTCTTAGCAATATCATGCTTAATGAGTTGGATAAGGAGTTAGAGAAAAGAGGCCTTCACTTTGTCAGGTATGCGGACGACTGTATCATCTTTACAGGCAGCAAGAAGTCAGCCGAAAGGGTCATGAAATCCGTGACACGGTACATAGAAGAAAAACTTGGACTCAAGGTGAACGCCACCAAAAGCAAGATAGGCAGGCCTGAAGACATCAAATATCTAGGCTATGGGTTTTACAAGGACAAGGAGGATGTGTATCACTTAATCCCCCATGAGAAGTCTGTTCAAAAATTCGTGCGAACACTCAAACGGCTAACCAAAAGAAACTGGAGTGTGTCCTTGACGTATAGACTCAGGAAATTAAAAGAAGTCATAGTGGGCTGGGTGAACTACTTCAAATATGGTCGCATGAGAAGGAAACTAAAAACCACTGACCAAAAACTGAGAGCCCGAATAAGGGTCATCATCTGGAAACAATGGAAAGTGTCAAAAAGACAGATTAACGCCCTGGTCAAACTAGGTATCAATGAAGAAAGCGCCAAGGGGATAACCTGGTGTAGAAAAGGATATCAATACATCGGACATTCCCACCTTATCCAAAAGGCCATCAACAACTCAAGATTGAAACAAAGAGGTCTCGTGAGTGCACGAGACTACTATCTAAAGGTACATACTGCAATATAGATTGAACCGCCGTATACGCGAACCGTACGTACGGTGGTGTGAGAGGGGCGACGGATATTAAATTTTAGCCCCTACTCGATTAGGATGGTAAACATAGTCTTTTCAATTAACCAAATCATTAGTTAGCGCACAAAGTTAAAATTGGGCTCCTTGGCTTTAAAAAGCCGTTTAATTGACGTAATCAAGTTGACATACCATCTTTATTATATTACCATAAGCTTGCATAGAATCGATTTGTATGACACATTGTCACCCGTGCAGGTCTCAGGCCTGTCTTTTTGTGGTTTAATACCACCCTGTTTTTTTATTGATTTTTTCTCGAGAGAGGAGAGGTGCATATGCCAAAGATTATTCATGATGTCATTGAATTTGACAAGAAAACAAGAGAAGCCGTGGATGCCGTACGCGAGGAAAAAGCGCACGTGGATGCCTATATTGAAGAAGAAAGCAAACGGCTTGAAAATGAGAAAAGAAAAGAAGCACAAAAAACCATTGAAACACGGAAAAAAGAAATTCAGAAAGATCTTGAAGAGCGCAAACAGGCGGCTTTTGAAGACTATAAGAAAACAAAGAAGCATATTGATGACACGTTCAATGAAAACAAGGATGAATGGATAGAAACCATTTATCAGGCCTGTATTTCCGAAGAGTCCTAAGGAGTGTGACATATGGGATCGCTTACTGGCAATGCCATTATATCAAAAGCCAAATCCATTTATGGAAACAGGCTTAAAGCTAATGATTATGAATACCTTTTAAAAGTACGGACCGTTCCTGAAATCGTGACGTATCTTAAAAACAAGGTGAATTACCGGGAATACCTTTTGGATGTGCATGAACAAAGCATCCACCGCGGACAGCTTGAAGAGCTTATCAAAAAGGCGCATTTCGGTCATACGCTCAAGCTTGTGAAGTTTGTGGATACCAAAGACAGAAAGTTTTTCGAACTCAACATGATTCAAAGAGAAATAGACGTTGTGCTTTCGGTTTTAAGGAAAATCATATCGAATGAAACCACGCAGACTTACTCTGATTATCCAACATTCTTTACCAAGCATTCGAGTTTTGACGTGTTCACGCTAACTGAATCCGATTCCTTTACGGAGACGCTTGAAATTCTTGAAAACACCAGATACTATGACGTTTTAAAGCCTTTCAACGTCAACAGACGTGAAGACATTGACTACTCCAAGATTGAACACGAAATGGACAAGCTTTACTACGACATCGTCTTTACGCGGATTGATGAACTTTATAGCGGCAAGGAACATGAAGAGCTTACGAATATCTTTCAAACCAAGGTGGAACTTGAGAATATCATCAAGGTGTACCGGCTCAAGAAGTTCTATAATGCCGACAAGGAAACCATCATAGATACGCTCATATTGAAACATTCCAAAATGAGCAGACGAAAACTCGAAGAACTTATAAGACTGCCCGAAGCGGATTTGATCTATTACTACCTCGAACGTTCCGAACATTCAGCTGTGATAGAAAAGGACCAGGATTACGTGTATGTTGAATACTATGCTGAAAAGATCAAATACAACCTGGCCAAGCAGTACATCTATTTTTCCAACAACGCTCCAAAGGTCTATTCGGCCTTTTTGATTTTAAACGAGATTGAAAGAGACAATCTTTTCAATATCATTGAAGGCATTCGCTATGATCTCTCTGAAGAAGAAATCAAGAAAATGCTCATTTACTAGCTTAATTAAGGAGACAGAACTATGGCTATTGTAAAAACGAACTTGGTTCGAATCACAGCACACATAGATTACATGGATCCGACCCTGGAAAGGTTTGTGGACCTTGACTGCATCCATCCCGTCGAAGGTGCGACCATCGCCGGGCAGGTCAGAGGCTCACAGACGTTTCACACGGAAAGTCCTTGTAATTTGAGTCTTCAGGAGCTTCAGGAGATTGAAGACGAGTTCGATGTGAAAATCGACCCTATCGAACCTGAAAACTATGATTATTCCGTCGACAAGGTCTGTGATCTCATTCATTCGATTCATGGAAGACTGAAGTCACTTGTTTCAAGAAAAAAGGAAATAGAAGAATCCATAAAGAAGTATGAAGATGCCCTGATCCAGGTTCAGCATATTGAATCTCTGGATATCGCACTCGATGAAATCTTTTCCTGTGATTATGTCTATGCCCGGGTGGGACGCCTTCCTAATGACAGTATAGAAAAGCTCAGGTTCCACCGCTCAAGACCGTTCATCTTCGAGTCGTTCACAGAAGACAACAACTATTCTTGGTGCATGTATCTCACGACCAATCGACACAAAAGAGAAGTCGACAATATTTTCTCCTCGCTTTTCTTTGAAAGGATTCACATCCCCGATTTCGTCAAGGGAACTCCTGAAAACGCCCAAATGACTTTGAAAAGAGAAATTGGCGCCCTTAAGGAGAAACTCGACGACCTTCAGCACCAAATCAATGCGGTGCTTGAAGATTCGGATGATGACCTCGCGCTTTTCAAAGGCGAACTCCTGTTCGTTGACAAAATCAACGATGCCAAGGATTATGTGGTCGGACTCGGCAACAAGTTCACCATCACCGGATTCGTTGAAGAAAACGACGAAGACCGCATAAAAGACAAATTCGCAGATATGGAAGAAGTGGAAGTGGAGATACTCCCACCTGATCATGACAAGCGCCTCAAACCACCAACCCGCATCAAAAACGGGTGGTTCTCAAAACCGTTTGACATGTTCGTGGAAATGTATGGCATGCCAAGTGTCAAGGACATCGATCCTACACCGTTCGTGGCCTATACGTACGCACTTCTTTTCGGCATCATGTTCGGAGACGTCGGTCAGGGACTCTTGTTTATGATTCTTGGCTGGCTGCTTTATAGATTCAAAGGCATGCAACTTGGACAGGTAGGTATAAGAATCGGCCTGTTCTCAATGATCTTCGGATTTCTCTATGGCTCCGTATTTGGAAACGAGGAAATCCTCAATCCGCTTTGGCGGGACGTGCTCGGCTTTGAAAACATGCCGCTTCACGTACTTGATCCAAGCTTCACGATGACACTGCTCATCGGCGCGGTTGGACTCGGGTCCATATTGATACTGATGTCGATAGCCATCAACATCGCTCTCAACATCAAGAACAAGCACTACGCAGAAGTGTTCATGTCGCATAATGGTGTGGCAGGCATCGTCTTTTATCTGTTTGTGCTTGCTGGCCTTGCCCTGCAAATCGGCATGGGTGTTCAGGTATTCAGTCTCCTTACCGTGATTCCGTTTGCGATTCTTCCGCTCTTTGCGGTGCTCATGAAAGAACCCGTCGAACGCAAGCTTCATGGAGGCGAGCTCTTCCCTGAAGGGCTAGGCGGCTTTATAACGGAAGGATTCTTCGAGCTTTTCGAAGTCGTCTTGTCCTATACGACCAACACCATGTCGTTCATGCGTGTGGCCGGGTTTGTTCTCTCCCATGCGGGGATGATGCTCGTGGTCTACACCCTTATGGATATGGGTGGCGGTCTCGTTGCTTCAACAATCATCTTTATTTTCGGTAACCTGTTCGTCATGGCGCTTGAAGGCATGATTGTCGGTATCCAGGTTCTTCGTCTTGAATTCTATGAAATGTTCTCAAGGTATTACGAAGGCAACGGTATCAGGTTCCGTTCACTTGGTGAAACACGATAAATCTTTATCAATACAAAAATAAAAAAAACAATAGTTATTTCTAGGAGGAAACATCAATGAAAGCATTAGCCATTATCTTACCACTGATCTTAGTTGTCTTCATCTCTTTGCCTTTAATCAAGGTATTTCGCAACCAGGTAACAAAAACAGCCGCACGCAAACGCCTCGCACTGCATCTATCCATGTTCGTGGGTGTCGTAGTCGTTGTATTTTTGTTCACCCTCGGTGGCAGTTCGACGTTGTTTGCAGCTGAAGAAACCGCTGCCGCAACAGACGGCATGACCGGTTCACTCGCACAAGGCCTTGGCTTCATCAGTGCCGCACTTGCAACAGGAATGTCCGCTCTAGGCGCTGGTATCGCCGTTGCCGCCGCTGCACCTGCAGCGATTGGTGCATTCAGTGAAAACGAGAAGAACTTCGGTAAAGCCCTTATCTTCGTTGCCCTTGGTGAAGGGGTTGCGATTTACGGACTGCTTATCTCGATTCTCATCATCAACAGCCTATAAGAGACTTTTCCACAATTGTGGAAAACGTTTTACCAATCCACAGAAAGGAGCGCGTGTCTTTTAGACACCAGTGATCACTATGAAATTCTATCTTTTAAGTGACAATGTGGATACACAGGTCGGCATGCGTCTTGCCGGCATTGAAGGGGACGTCATTCACGGGCGTGAAGAGGTCTTGAAAAAGCTAGAAGCATGCATTGACGATGACAGCATTGGTATCGTGCTTATTACGACCAAGCTGGTTGAACTCGCGCCAGATGTCATCAGTGAGCTCAAGCTTACCCTGACCCGTCCTTTGATTGTGGAAATTCCCGACAGACACGGGTCTTCCAATGTCGGTGAAGCCATCAACAAGTATGTAAGTGAAGCCATTGGCGTAGACATGTGAGGTGATTAGCCATGGAATACAACACCAACCAGGAACTTTATCAGTATTTCACCCATGAAATCGAGCGGATCGGTGAACAGCAGATCGAAGCCCTCAGAAAAGAAATGGATGAAAAGAAAAAAAGCGAACTCAAACGCATTACTGAAAATATCGAACGAAAAACCAGGAAGTATCTGAACCGTGAGCTTAAGAATCTGAATACGGATTTTTCTTCGGAAATCAACCGGATTCATACGGAAAATCACCGCAAGCTCATGGAAAAGCGTGAGGATCTTTTGGAAACCGTTTTTGAGAGTGTCAAAGAAAGACTCTCTGATTTTGTCAAAAGCGACGCCTACAAGACGTTGCTTGAAAAAACTGTGAAAGAGACCGTAGCCTATCTTGATACGGATGGCCTCACGTTCATGGTTCGAGACAATGACGATAGTATCAAAAGCGTCCTTGAAAACACGTTATCCATCAAGTATGAAGTTAAACCGTCCAAAGATATCATCATTGGCGGATTCAAGGTCAAAAGCCAGTCAAAAGGCCTTGAAATTGATCGCACGATTGACAAGAAACTAAGAGACCAAAGAGACTGGTTCCATGCAAACTCGGGTCTTTTCATCCGTACCTAATATTCATCATCTAAAGAGGTGACTTTATGCAAAACGATACAATACATTCCATAAACGGTCCGGTTATCACCGTTAAAGACACAGATACGTTTGCCCTCATGGAGATGGTGTTTGTGGGTGAAGACCGATTGCTTGGTGAAGTGGTTTCAATGACCCGTGAGGCAACCACCATTCAGGTGTACGAATCAACATCCGGTCTTAAACCCGGCGAACCGGTCATCGGCAGTGGTGAAAGCATGTCCATTGACCTGGGTCCCGGTATCTTAAGAAACATCTTTGATGGCATCGGGCGTCCACTCAAGGCCATCGCAGAAGCCTCCGGTGCATTCATTAGCGCCGGCAGCGAAGGCAACACAATTGATGAGAACGCACTCTGGCCTGTTAGAATCAAGGTCAGTAAAAACGATACCCTCAAGCACGGAGACGTTTACGCCACCGTTCAGGAAACCGATCTGATTGAACACAGACTCATGGTTCCAAAAGGCAAAGGGGGAACCGTCATAGAAGTTGCGGATGACGGCAACCACAAAGCGAGAACGACCATGGTCAAAACCAAGGATAGCGAAGGCAATGTTCATGAACTTTCGCTCGTTCAGCGCTGGCCGATCAAAACGCCGAGACCCGTCGCAAGACGTCTGGACGTTGCGAAACCGCTCGTGACAGGCCAAAGGGTTATCGATACCCTCTTCCCAATCACCAAAGGGGGCGCAGCCGCCATTCCCGGTGGATTCGGATCAGGTAAAACCATGACCCAGCATCAGCTTGCCAAGTGGTGTGATGCGGACATCATCGTGTTCGTCGGGTGTGGAGAACGTGGAAACGAAATGACTCAGGCGCTTGAAGAGTTCTCTGAGCTTGTCGACCCGAAGAGTGGGAAACCTCTTACGGATCGTACCGTACTTATTGCGAACACTTCCAACATGCCGGTGGCTGCTCGTGAAGCGAGCATCTATACAGGCGTTACCATTGCGGAATACTATAGAGACATGGGATACCACGTAGCCATGCTTGCGGATTCCACATCGCGTTGGGCCGAAGCGCTTAGAGAAATCAGCGGCCGACTTGAAGAAATGCCTGCGGAAGAAGGCTTCCCGCCTTATCTTTCTTCAAGGCTTTCACAGTTTTATGAACGTGCGGGCTACTATGAAACTCTGAATCATGAAAACGGATCAATTTCAATCGTAGGCGCGGTATCTCCACAAGGCGCGGACTTCTCAGAACCCGTCACACAGAACACGAAACGGTTCATTCATGCCTTCTGGGCGCTTGACAAGCAGCTTGCCTACGAAAGACATTATCCCGCTGTCAACTGGAACGATTCCTACAGCGAATACGTCAATCAGCTTAGCGGATGGTACACAGAAAACGTGGACGAGGAATTTCTCGACCATCGTCAACAGCTTGTAAGTCTACTCAATGAGGAAAACAAGCTTCAGGAGATCGTTAAATTGATTGGTAGTTCGCTATTGCCAGATGATCAGAAACTCATTTTGGAAATTTCAAAACTCATCCGCAAAGGCTTCCTTCAGCAAAACGCCTTCCACGATTTCGACAGTTACGTCACGCTTCAAAAACAGATGAAGATGATGGATGTCATTCTTTATCTCTACCACGAAGCGGACAAACTCGTCGACCAGGGCATCGCTTTCAGACTCATTACGCAAACAGACATCTTTGGTAAGCTTACCAAGATGAAATACGAGGTTCCGAATGACGATTTAGACATGTTCGATGATTATTACGATCTTATCGACAATGCGCTTTCGGATATCAATTAGGGGGGACCAGGTATGAAACTACAATACATGCAGTTAAAAGAGGTCAACGACCCTCTCATATATCTCGAAGGCGTCAAGGACGTCGGATTCAACGAAGTGGTGGAAATCGAGATGAATGACGGCTCAATGCGTCATGGTCAGGTCATTGAAATCAAGGGCGATACCGTGGGTATCCAGGTTTTTGAGGGCACCGAAGGCATCTCGCTTGAAAACACCAAGACGTCTTTCAAGGGACGCTCCATGCACGTTGGACTTTCCAAGGAAGTTCTCGGACGCATTTTCAGCGGAACCGGAGAACCGATTGATGAGCTTGGACCGCTTTTCATAGACGAATACCGTGACATCAACGGCCTACCGCTCAATCCGGTATCCCGCGTGTATCCCAGAAACTACATCAACACCGGCATCAGCAGCATCGATGCGCTGACCACGCTCATTCGAGGACAGAAACTTCCGATTTTCTCAGGAGCGGGGATGCCCCATGATGAACTTGCGATGCAGATCGTAAGACAGGCACGCATCGCCGAAGACAAGGGCGAAAGCGAAAAATTCGGCATCGTTTTTGCGGCCATGGGGGTTAAAAACGACGTGGCGGACTACTTCAAGCGAAGTCTTGAAGAAGCCGGCGTACTCGACCGTGTGGTCATGTATCTGAACCTTTCGAACGACCCGGTTATTGAAAGAATCCTGACTCCGCGCACCGCCCTTACCACTGCGGAATACCTGGCGTACGAACACGATATGCACATACTCGTCATCATGACCGATATGACATTTTACAGTGAAGCCCTTCGTGAATTTTCATCTTCCAAAGGTGAAATTCCAGGCAGAAAAGGGTTTCCGGGGTATCTTTACTCAGATCTTGCGAGCCTTTTTGAGCGCGCAGGCATCGTCAAGGGCAAAGGCGGAAGCGTCACACAGATTCCAATTCTCTCAATGCCAAACGATGACATCACGCATCCGATCCCAGACCTTACGGGCTATATCACAGAAGGTCAGATCGTGCTTAGCCGAGATCTCCACCAAAAAGGCCTCTATCCACCCATCGCCACCTTGCCTTCGCTTTCACGCCTCATGAAAGACGGCATTGGGGCTGGCTACACGAGAGACGACCATAAAACACTGACCGATCAGCTCTTTTCTTCCTACTCCCATGTACAGGAAGCGAGAAGCCTCGCCTCAGTCATCGGGGAAGACGAACTTAGCGATACCGACAAGAAATACATCCGTTTCGGAGAATACTTTGAAAACAACTTCGTCAACCAGGGCCCTGAAGTCAACCGTTCGATTGATGATACTCTGGACCTCGGCTGGTCGCTGCTTTCGCTTCTTCCAAAAGAGGAACTCGACCGTGTGGACAGTGACGTTCTTGAAAAATTCTATAATGCAGAGGACGCGTCGGAACGTTTTAACATCAAGGAAAAATCATTGGTCCGTGAACTCGGACAAAAGGGTGAGTAACCATGTCTGAAAAGCAAGTGTTTCCAACAAAAGGGAATCTGATGGCGCTCAAGCGTTCCAACGAACTTGCTCAGATGGGCCATGACCTCATGTCGCGCAAGCGCAATATCCTCATTCGTGAAATGATGTCGATGATTGACGACGTGAAGAAGCTTCGCGATGAAATCAGCGAGACTTACAGAAAGGCCTACGCCGCCCTTCAGGAAGCGAATATTACTCTCGGTATCGTCAATGACATCGCCAAGGAGATTCCCGTCGATAGAAACATCGACATCACCTATAGAAGCGTCATGGGTGTGGAAATCCCCAAAGTCAAACACGTAAAACCCAAAATCCAGCTTAAATACGGCATCGCGAGTACCAACACGAAATTTGACTACGCCTTTCAGAACTTCCAAAAAGCGAGAGACCTTACCGTTCTCCTAGTCGAGGTGGACAACTCCGTATACAGACTCGCCAGTGCCATCCGAAAAGCCTCAAAAAGGGAAAACGCCCTTAAGAACATTGTTATTCCTAGAAATAAGCGCAACATCAAGTTCATCGCGGATACGCTTGAAGAAAAAGAGCGTGAAGAATTCACCCGCATGAAAATCATAAAAAGAAGACAACTTTAAAAAAATGGAAATCCATCACGAGTGGATTTCCATTTTTATTTTTACAGGGATTCAAGTGCGCTTTTGATGGCGTCCACCTTGTCCGTTTTTTCCCAGGGAAGGTCGAGGTCGCTACGGCCAAAATGGCCATACGCTGCGACATCCCGGTAAATGGGACGTGTGAGATCAAGGGTTTCAATGATGCCTCTTGGGGTAAGTCTGAACACATTGTCTATGATGCTTAGAATTGTATCGTCACTGTATTTCGAGGTACCGAAGGTGTTCACGTTGACACTGGTTGGTTCTGTGACGCCGATGGCATAGGAAAGCTGGATTTCAAGTCTTTTCGCAATGCCTGCGGCCACAAGGTTTTTCGCTACATACCGGCCCATGTAGGATGCGCTTCTGTCTACTTTGGAAGGATCCTTGCCGCTGAAGGCGCCTCCACCATGATGGGCCACGCCGCCGTACGTATCAACGATGACCTTGCGTCCTGTGAGACCGGCGTCTCCATGAGGCCCACCTACAACGAATTTGCCTGTAGGGTTGATGTAGTAGCGTGTGGCTTCATCGAGGAGACTTTTTGGAACAATCGGTTCAATGACGTGTTTTCTGATGGCGTCTTTTAAGTCTGCCTGTCTGATATTCGGTGCATGCTGAGTTGAAACGACCACGTTGTCGATTCTCTTAGGGGTTCCATCTTCGTTGAATTCAACGGTGATCTGTGTTTTTCCATCGGGTCTTAATCCGGATACGATTTTTTCTTTTCTCACCTTGGAAAGACGGAGTGCAAGCTTCTGCGCATAGTAATGGGTAATCGGCATGAATTCATCGGTTTCATCGGTTGCGTAGCCGAACATGATGCCCTGATCACCTGCACCGATGTCGCCTTCTTTGTTGACGCCTTGTGCAATGTCAGGTGACTGTGGATCAATTGCGACCATGACACCGAGATTCTCTGCGTCAAAACCGTATTTTCCACGATCATAGCCGATTTCCTTGACGGTGTTTCTCACGATTTTCTGAATATCGACATAGGTGGTCGTGGTGATTTCGCCCATGACGAGGATGAGGCCCGTGGTTACTGCGGTTTCCACCGCAACGCGTGCATTTTTGTCATCCTTTAGGATGGCATCGAGGATGGCGTCTGAAATCTGGTCACAGATCTTATCAGGGTGCCCCTCGGTGACACTTTCGGATGTAAATAGTTTTTTGTGAGTCATTGTTTCACTTCCTTGCTAAATATTGATCTTTATTTCATTTCTTTTTGTCTTTCTTGTGTTTAGGTTTGGGGACGGGATCGTAGCCACCCTTTGAAAACGGGTTGCAGCGGAGGATTCGCCAGATACTAAGAAGCGCGGCATAAAAAAAATTGCGTGTCTGAAACGCCTCTTTTGAATAATGACTGCATGTAGGCGTATAGCGACACGTGGGGTTTTTGTCTGCGGTGGCTTTCTGGTACCAGTCAATCAGTCTTATTACTACTTTTTTCATGACGTGACCTCCTAGAAACATCATACCAAATCACTAGAATTTAAGCAATCAAATTGACAAAACTGAATAATCATTCACCTAGACAAAAAGCCTTGTTTTTGGTAATATGTGTTTGGTGATACTATGGATAATGACAATTCGATTGAAACGGTCTACACATATGTAGACACGGTAGCAACTGTGATAAGCAAAGAGACGAACCAACCCTACCTCAAAGGGGTCAGTGAGGCCATCGGTTTTCTCATAGATCACCGTTTGACGGTCCCTGTTGATCTGGAAAGTGAAAAAACCATTGAAACTGCCCGTCAGTCACTTGATTCTTTGGAGTTTTCAAAGGAAACGGTAAGAAAAGGGATACAGATTGGTTTGCTCAAGGGCTTCAAGGAGCTCGGGATTACAAACGCGATGATGACCCCCGATTCCATCGGGATGTTCATAGCCTACCTGGTTTCAAAGCTTTATGGGGGAAGAAAACCGCTAAAAGTTCTGGATCCTCTGTCGGGAACAGGGAATTTACTGGCGACCCTTGTCAATCATTATGACGAGAGGATTGACATATCCGGAATTGAAATTGACCCTATGCTTGCGGATTTATCCAAAAATCTTCTTGACGCACTTGATGTGGAAACCGCCATTGCCACAGAAGATACGCTTGCCTATCATGGAGAGAGCGTTGATTTGATCGTGACAGATTTTCCCGTCGAATCGATCGACAGGAAAAACGCCTATTTACCTTATCAGGTCATCCTTCATCATATGAACCATGTGAAGCCCGGAGGGTACTTCGTGGCTCTCATTGAAAACAATTTCTTTGAACAAAATGAAGCGGATACCTTCAAGGAAAGACTTATGGAAGACGCGCATCTTTATGGGCTTTTGAAACTGGATGAAAGTCTTTTTACCAACCATCACAAAAGCATTCTCATACTGAAACGCAAAACGCACAAGGAAGAAACCGAGGAAAAGTTTCTCGTCGCGGATTTACCACCCTTCTCTGATGAAACGGCGTTTAATCGTTCCTTGGACAAAATAGAAGATTGGTTTAAAAATAGAAAGGTTGATTAACATGAAAATTATAGCCGTAAACGCAGGCAGTTCATCACTCAAGTTCCAGCTTTTGAACATGCCAGAAGAAACCGTTATTGCAAGTGGTGTGGTTGAACGCATCGGAATGGATGGAGGAAACTTCAAACTCAAGTACAATGGAGATGAATCCGAAGAGCAAATCGACATGCCCGACCATGCTGTGGCGGTAGAACATCTGCTTGAAAAGCTCGTGAGTCTCAACATCGTTGAATCCTATGAAGATATTTCAGGGGTTGGACACCGTGTGGTTCACGGAGGCGAAAAATTCTCTGACAGCGTCTTGATTGATGATGAAGTCAAAAAGGCGATTGAGGAAGTAAGTGATTTGGCACCGCTTCACAACCCTGCGAATCTTACAGGTATCAAGGCGTTCCAGGAAGCCCTGCCAAACAAACCGCAGGTCGCTGTATTCGATACGGCCTTCCACCAAACCATGACTAAAGAAACGTACATGTATTCGACGCCTTATGAATGGTACTCGAAATACGGTGTTCGTAAATACGGATTCCACGGAACAAGCCACAAATACGTATCACAACGTGTCGCCGACATTCTTGGCAAAGATGTCAAGGATCTCAAGACCATTGTCCTGCACATTGGTAACGGCGCTTCAATCTGTGCCATTGACGGTGGCGTTTCAGTCGACACTTCAATGGGCTTCACCCCTCTTGCAGGTATTACCATGGGCACACGCTCAGGTGACATTGACCCTGCAATTGTGGAATTCATCGCACAAAAACAACAAAGAAGCCTTGAAGAGGTCATGTATGACCTCAACAAACAATCAGGGTACTTAGGCATCAGTGGCGTATCTTCTGATTCAAGAGATCTCTGGGCTGCGGCCGATGAAGGCAACGAACGCGCCAAACTCGCCATTGACAAGCAAGCGAAGATGATTGCGGACTACGTCGGGGCTTACTTCATGCATATGGGTGGCGTTGATAACATCATCTTCACTGCTGGTATCGGTGAAAACGCACCAGAAACCCGTGAAGTCATCGCAAGACGCCTTGAAAGTGCGCTGCATACGGAACTCGACACAGAAGCGAACAATGTAAGAGGCAAGGAACAAATCATTTCCAAAGAAGGTTCCAAAGTCAAACTCATGGTCGTTCCGACCAACGAGGAAGTCATGATTGCACGTGATACACAACGCCTCATGAACGAATAACAAACTTTTCATCTATTAAAAAAAGAAAAAAACAATCTGATTCGTATCATATGAGTAGGAGGTATGATTATGAAGAAGATTGTTTTTTTATTATGCATGGGCTTTTTCTTGATGTTTCAAAATCCCGTGAAAGCAACAATGGAAGGGGCTCAAGTGAGTGTTGAGCGTATTGATGGAGAAGTGGTGACTGTCATTGAAGGCGAAGGGAACGTGCCTTTTAGAATTGAAAGAGGGGACAGTGAGAACCGCTACACCATTACTCAGAGTTATTATGAAAACGGCCGTTTCATTTTATTTGGCTACGTCGAACTGAGTGGAACAACGGCCTTTTATGATGGCTATGCGCTCATTGTAAACGAGATGGGAGGCATTGAACTAGAAACCATCATCGAGCGCAACCATTTGAGTGAAGTCAAGGCATTGAAGGTCAATGACAACGAAGTATACGGACTGATCGACCAGCATTTGCATATAGAAGACACGCTAGATTTCAAAAGCAGTCTCATTATGAAGCTGGATGAAACTTCTGAGGTGCTTTATGAATCCGAAACACAGATCCAGCGCTTCAAAGTTGAAGCGGGGGCCCTATTTATGAGCGGGGAATATTTTGGGCCTTACGAACGCGCCCTCATGAACGATGGAACTCTTTTAAAGACAGGAGAAACACATGGCATTGAAAAGGGAGGCCAGTATGCGGGCGAAGTGACGTTTTATACACTCTGCAGTGATGCGAACATAGATGGGACGCCTATAGAGGATGTGCACAAGGAGACTTATCCCGGGCACTATGTCTTTACTTGCCAGGACCAGAAGCATTCATTTACAGTGAATCCGACGATTGAAGGCGTAACACTATTTGAAGAAACTGAAGCACCGCTTTCAATTTCTGTGAGTGGGGGCAGGGTATGGCTTAACGACGACCTTTATTCAAGTGAGGATCTCATTGATATGCCGGGATACCATACGCTTAGAGTAGAAG
>Ga0194138_10000837_pt1 | contig 14615 bp, 16 predicted proteins | sample TARM_MetaG_T2_14_FD_134022 | JGI IMG/M metagenome (GOLD analysis project Ga0194138, IMG submission 134022) | Freshwater microbial communities from Pennsylvania, USA, analyzing microbe dynamics in response to fracking - TARM_MetaG_T2_14 (version 2) | ecosystem: Environmental > Aquatic >...
ATCTCATAGAAATGGTTGGTGTGATAATCCAATGTAAAGCCTTTTGAGTGGTTCTCATAGGAGCTGTAACGTACCTGGACAGTAATGGTTTTAGCTGCGAGGTTCTTGTCTTTGAGTCTTTCACTTACACGGTTTGTAAGTGATTCAAGCGCTTGAACCATTTCCTGGTATTCGTGCAGAAAGCCATCATACGTTTTTGAGTTTCCAATACTCTGGTGGCGTTCCTGTCTGGTTGGATCGATGACGCGTTCGTCGTTTCCATGAACTTTTGCAAGAAAGCTTTCTGTGGAATTGCCAAGGAAGTTCCCGAGTTTTTTCAAGTCGCTGTAAGTCGCAAAGTCACCGATGGAATTGATGCCAAGCAGCTTCAAATTGGGCACGGTCTTCTTTCCAATGCCGTGCAGATCTTCAATAGGAAGCGGCCATAGTTTTTCTTTCACGTCTCTTTTTCTTAGAACGGTAATGCCTTTTGGCTTTTTCATGTCCGATGCCATTTTTGCAAGAAACATATTGGGGGCGATGCCGATTGAAACCGGTAGATCATATTTTTCAATAAGGTCAGATTGCATTTTTTTGGCGATGTCCACGGGGTGTTTGTCTCCTATGGCCTCAGTCATGTCCAGATACCCTTCATCTATGGAAGCAGGCTCGAGTTTGTCCGTGTAGGATCTCAGATAATCAAAGAAATGCGTACTGTATTTTCTGTAGAGCTCAAAGTTTGTCGGAAGGACTTTGAGCGTAGGACAGAGTCTTCGCGCTTCCTGAAGTGGCATGGCACTATGAACACCATATTTTCTTGCTTCGTAGTTGGCGGTTGTCAAAATACCTCTGTCAGTGGTTGGCCCAATACCCAGAGGGATTGTTTTGAGTTTCGGGTTCTCCGCCATTTCACAGCTCGCGAAAAACGCATTGAGGTCTATGTGAAAGATAATTCGATATTTTTTCATACAAAACTTTCCTTTTTTCTTCATATGAAGTATAATGGAGTACGAATTTCAGATTTGTTTAAGAGGTGAAAGAATGCCAGAAAGTAAAAAACGCGTCAAGAAAGACAAAGGCGAAAAGAAAGATCCCGTTTACACGAATCCTCTCAAGAAAACCTGGGGAAAAACGGTTGTCCTGATACTCGTTGTAGCCTTCCTACTCGGGTTGGTCGCAACAACCGCCGTCATCATGTGGCAGGTCATGTTTTCCTAGTTTAACGTAAAAAGCGCTCAGGCGCTTTTTTTATTTGAGCAATTCCCTGGCACTTTCAAGGGCTGTTTCACTCACTTTGTCTGAGGATATCATTTCCGCAAGCGCCCGCACGCGACCATCGTGTTCAAGGGCGTCTATGAAGGTCGTTGTTCTTTCGTTGCTGGTCTTTTTGTAGATGTAGTAGTGATGATCGCTTTTCGCAGCGACCTGTGGCAGGTGCGTAATCGCAAGCACCTGGACGGAGGCGCTGATGGCCGCCATTTTTTTCGCAACCTGCGAGGCGACGTAGCCACTCACACCGGTGTCGATTTCATCGAAGATGATGAGATCGAGCGCGTCCCGCATGAGAAGAAGGGTTTTAAGCGCAAGCATGATGCGTGAGAGCTCACCGCCTGAAGCGACGTTTTTAAGAGGTTTCAAAGGTTCGCCCTTGTTGGTGGATAGGTGGAAATCCACCGAATCGATACCACCTTCCTTAAAAGGGGTTCTGTCAAAAGCATCCTTGGTCGCAGGTTCGCTCAATACGATCTTGAAACTCGCATTTGGAAGTTCAAGATCACCAAGTTCCTTTTCAAGGGCCTTTTCGATGGTCTTCGCAGTCTTCTTTCTTTTCTCAAGGAGACTATTCGACGCCGAAACGAGGGCCTTGTGCGCTGTTTTTACAAGCGCTACGCTATCGTCAAGGGCCTGATCGTAGTTTCCGAAGGTATCAAGACGGTTCCTTATTTCATCCTGGTACTCTATGAGTTCGTTGATGGAACGATGGTATTTTCTTTTCAGTTGATCAAGGTCGTATTGGCGTGTTTCCAGTTTTTCGAGTTCATCAGGATCGAAGTCCATGCCGTTTATGACGTCAAAAAGCGACTGGCGAATGTCATCAAGATCATAGTACGCACTTTCAATGCGGTTTTTATAGTCCTTGAAATCCTCGTTGTAGTCTTCGACAGACGAAAGACTTCTGGCACTGTCATAGATGGTTTCGAGGGCCCTCGATTCATCGAGGGCGGCGTAAGTCTCTTTCAGGGCGCTGAAGATCTTGTCAAAGTTCTGAAGAGTGGCGAGGCGTTCTTCAATCGCCTCTTCTTCGTCTTTGACAAGACTGTAATTTTCCAGTTCTTCAAGCTGGAACCTTAGCATGTCCATCGTCTCAAGGGTCTTGTCTTTTTCGCTTTTCAATGTTTCATAGTCTTCAAGGGTCTTGATATAGTTTTTTCTTTTTTCCCTGTATACATTTTTAAGAGACGAAATATCGGAATCATACCCATCCAGTAGGTCCTGGTAGGTTTCCGGGTTGATCAGTCTTTTCGTATCATGCTGCGTATGAATGTCCGCAAGATATTTGGTGACCTCTTTCAAATCCTGAAGGGTGACGGTTTCGCGGTTGATTTTGACGAGATTGCTGCTGGTTGAAGAAATCCGGCGTTCAATGAGAAGTTCTTCATCTTCGTAAGGAATCTCGAGGGTGTCAAGCACGCTTTTGACTGGTGAAGACAGGGGTGAAAAAAGTGCGCGTACCGTTGCTTGCCTGGCTCCTGAACGGACGCTTTCCTTGTTCGCGCGATCCCCAAGCAAAAGCCCGATTGCATCAATAAGAAGACTTTTTCCCGCACCGGTTTCACCGGTAAGCACATTCATGCCCGGTTCAAAAGTCACTTCAAGATCTTCGATGATTGCGAACTCTTTTACCTCTAGATGTCTTAACATTAAAACGCCTCCTACTGCCCTTTTTGGGTTTTTGAAACGATTGATTTTATATTCAGGGGATTGTTCATGTGGTTGATGTGAAGCAGAAATTCCGTGTTGCCGTGCTACCCCTTTATTGGAGAGGGGATCAAATTCGTATGCGGAATCTCGAGTCTTTCAAGCTGAGCGAGGTAATGGGCGAGTATTCTCTCATGTACTCTTGGGTGTCTTATGACACCTTTTTTTGTTCGCTCGATGTTTTCAAACTGGGGTTTGACAAGGATTACCATCTCAATATCCCCAAACATCCGCCATGCATGCTCGATGAGAGGCAGACTGGATGTGAAACTCACATCCATAACAACGAGGTCTACCGATTCTGAAAACTGATTGATACTTGTGTCAAGAAAGTTCGTTTGTTCGGATAAATGAAGGTTTTCCCTGATTCTCAGGTCCCCATGCATCTGAAGGGTGCCAACATCCACGGCGTAGACTTCATGTGCGCCATGTCTGAACGCACAGTCAGTGAAACCGCCAGTGGAACTGCCGATATCAAGAACGTGTCTGTCTGTCATGTTTATTGAAAACTTTCTCAAGGCTTCTTCAAGTTTCAAGCCTCCCTGAGAAACATACGGGTTTCTTAGTGTGGAGAGGGTGACTGTATCACTGTCTTTGACTTTGAAACTCGGTTTCATTACAACCGTGCCATTCACCTTGACGCTCCCGGCCTTGATTTCACTTTGCGCTCTGTGTCTTGAAGTGAAATCATCTCGGTTTACAAGGTAAAGATCAAGTCTCATTGACAAGCCCCCTCATTGTTTTTAAGATCCCCTCGACATCAAGACCGAAACGCCTGAGCAGCTTGTCACGATTGCCTTGAGGCACGAACTGGTCTTCAAAACCGAGTCTTTTCACTTTTCCGAGTGGTTTACCCTGTTCAGCGAGATAGGTAATGATCATGGACCCAAGGCCCCCACTGAGCACTGATTCTTCATGAATAATCAGTGGCTTCGTAGTGTCGATGTTATCAAGCATGGCCTTGTCAAGAGGCTTGATAAACCGTGCGTTGATAAGCGTTACATTCAGTTCACTTGAATCAATCGCTTCTTGCAATGGGTCGATGAAATCACCAAACGCGATGATTGTACCATCAAGGCCGTTCAGGCGCTTTTCCCAGGAAGTGTCAATAATCTTTTGCAGGGGCGCATGGTTGTCATCTTTTCTTATCGTTTTTTTAGGGTACCTTATCACGATAGGCCCTTCATGCATGTCAAGTGCGTAATCGATTGTGGCTTTGAGACTGGCAGGATTTTCCGGATGGGCAATGGCCACATTCGGGATATGCGCGAGCATTGGAATATCATAGATGCCCTGGTGGGTTTCTCCATCGCCACCCACGAGTCCTGCGCGGTCCACCCCTATGACAACATGGGCGTTAGTTCTAGCCATGTCATGAATGAGTTGATCATAGGCTCTTTGCAAAAAGGTCGAGTAAATGGTTAAAAAGACTTTCGTGTTTTCAAGAGCCAGATGAGTGGATACGAGCATTGCCGTTGATTCGGCGATGCCGGTATCAATGAGTTTGCCTGGATGCGTCTTTTCAAAGCCAAGCAGGGACGCCCCGCCTTTCATCGCTGGTGTTACGACATGAAAGTTTTCATTCGAAGACGCATAGGTTTCAAGATGATTTGCGACGATTTCACTAAAGTCGATCGTCCCATTTGAACGTTCTTCATGGAACTGACCCGTTTCAATATCAAAGGGCTTTGCGCCATGCCACTTTCCAAGGGTATCCTCTTCTGCAAACCTGTATCCCTTGCCCTTTTGAGTACGTACATGAATCACAGTAGGCTTGTTTGATTTTTTTGCAGTGTTAAGCGCCCTTAAAAGCTGTTTGATATCGTGTCCGTCAAGAGGGCCGTAGTATTGAAAGCCCATGGATTCGAAATAGGTGTGCCCTGTAAGAAAACCCTTGAGACGATTTTCAACTTTCGAAGTGAAAGGACGCAACCCTTTTGGAATGATTCTGCCCGTCTTTCTTTTAAGGGATCGATACGAACCACGCATCCTGATTTTCGTCAGCATCTTTGAAAGGTGACCGATATTCTGTGAAATGCTCATTTCATTGTCGTTGAGAATGATGATGGGGGTCTTTTCCGGAAAATGTCCTAGAAAATTAAGACTCTCAAGTGCGACACCGCTGGCAAGCGCACCATCACCAATCAGTGATACGACGTGCCCCATTGAATCTGTGAAGGGTTTGGCAAAAAGCATGCCCGCAGCCGCTCCAAGCGCGGTTGAAGAATGGCCGGCTTCAAAAACATCATGTGGGCTCTCGTCTCTTTTGAGAAATCCCGAGAGTCCGTCAAGTTTCCTAAGTGTGGAGAATTCACCGGCTCTGCCTGTCAGAATCTTGTGGACGTAGCCCTGATGCCCCACATCGAAAAGCAGACGATCCTTTGGAGAATCAAAGACCTTGTGAAGCGCCATGGTGATTTCGACAACCCCCATGTTGCTTGAAAGATGCCCCCCTGTTTTGGAAAGATTTTCAAGCAAAAAAGTTCGAATGTCCTTTGCAAGACATTCGAGTTCTTCAATTTCAAGATTTTTCAAGAAAGTGGGGTTTTTTATATTCACTACATCCACAAAGCATCATTCCTCGTCTTGTTTAGCCTGATCGTTTAGCTCAAAAGGCTTTTCACCGTCATCCGTCATTTTTTTGGTCAGTGCTTTTTCAGCACTTTCAAGTTTGGATTGGCAGGCTTTTGAAAGCGAAACGCCTTCTTCGTATTTTTTAACGGCTTCTTCCAGTGCGAGTTCGCCGCCTTCCAATTCCTGAACAACGGTTTCAAGCCTGTCCATGAGTTCTTCAAAAGACATTTCTTCTGTGGTTTTTTTCTTTTCAGTCATTGTTTATCCTCCTTGTCAAGAACTTCTACGTTCAACGTACCGTCCTTGAATTGCATTTGCAATCTGTCGCCCTTTTCAACCGAGTCGATGGATTTGATGATGCGTCCCTTTTTCCTGGTCAGAGTGTAGCCTTCATCAAGCAACCGCATCGGATTGTTGAACTTCAGGGCTTCTTTCATGTGATCAAGCTTTGTGGCACTCAGTTCGATATTTCTTTGATACGCTCTTTCAAGCTGCTTTCCAAGGCTCTCAAGACGCTCTGTTTGTCTTTTCAGACGCTCTTTCGGATGGAGACTCGATAGTCTTTTCGTAAAGTGATCGAGTTTCTGTTCGAGAGGCTGTATGAGACGAAGCGGATCCTTTAGAGCGTAGCGCTCCATCGCGTAGGACACTCTTCTTTTCCTGTCTTTCAGCAGTCGTTTCAGACTTTCTCTAAGACGCTCTTTGTTGTTTGAGACGTCCTTGAGAAGATTGAACTGGTCGGGAACGGCGATTTCCGCTGCGCCCGAAGGGGTTGGCGCACGTCTATCAGCAACAAAATCGGAGATCGTGAAATCCGTTTCGTGCCCGACCGCTGAAATGATCGGCACCTTGCATGCGTAGATTGCATCGGCGACTTTCTCTTCGTTGAAGGCCCAGAGATCTTCAATCGAACCACCACCACGACCGAGTATGATGAGGTCGTTGTTTCCGTTTTCCTGTGCAGATGTCAGATTCGCTACAATTTCACCCACTGCGTATTCCCCTTGTACGGTGGTTGGATAAACCAGGATTTTTACAAGCGGATAGCGTCTATTAATGATGTGGATGATATCGCGTACAGCGGCACCCGTGCCACTTGTAAGGACGGCTATCTGTTTTGGGTATTTTGGAAGAGGCAGTTTGTGCGCATCGTCGAAGTATCCTTTTTTGTCGAGATCCTTTTTTAACTGCAAATAAGCCTGATAGAGATTCCCCAGGCCTGTTTTTTCAATGGTTTCCACGTAAATCTGATAACTACCAGCAACTTCGAAGACACTTACGTAGCCCCTGACGATGATGTTCATGCCGTCTTCAGGACGAAACTGGACGCTTCTTGCCTTGTAGGAAAACATGATGGCACTGATCGACGTCTTGTTGTCTTTCAAAGTGAAATAGAAATGTCCGCGCACATTGCGCTTGAAATTCGAGATTTCCCCTTCGACGAGAACGTCTTTAAGATGTCTGTCATTGTCAAACTTGTATTTGATGTATTTGGTAAGCGCCGTGACGCTTAAAGGATTCTTGCCCATCAAATCACGCTTCTTCCAGTTGTTTTTTAATTGTGTCGAGCACACGGTTGTTGAACGAAACGTGTTTCCTGTCTCCCTCATCGGAATACTTTTTCGTAAGTTTCAAGGCTTCGTCTATGGCAACCTCTTTACCGGTTTCTGTAAAGGCCATTTCGTAGACGGCAAGTCTCATGATGGCGCGATCGACAAAAGAAAGGCGTTTGATTGTCCAGCCTTTTAGGTTGTCCGATATGAGAGTATCGATGGCTTCCATCTTTTCATTGACGGCATCGATGGTGGTATTGACGAATGTGTAAGGGGTGTCTTCAAACGAAGTCTCCCCATGGATATCCATTCGGTATAGTTCTTCAATGATGAGCCCACGCTGCTCAGTTCTGTTTGCGCGGTTTAGTTTTGTTTTTTCCATTGGATTCACCTACTATTTGTTCACGCTAAATTTTACCACACAATTGCTCAAAGTGAAAGGAAAACCGAGCCGCCTGCATGGAAAAGACGCATGAGAAAATCATGCGCCTTTCATTGTTTTTCTGTCTATTTTCGCTTCCCCTATCGAGTGGTGAAGCCTGGCATCATGCCAGATAAGTTCGATGGCTTCATCGCTTATTTTCATGGTAAGATACGATTCGGTTTCCATGCCCCTTGACTGTGCGACCGACCCTGGGTTTAAAAGGAATCTTCCCTGACAGTGTTCAAACGTCATCTGATGGGTGTGACCGAACAAGGCAAGCGTTGCATTTTTACCAACCATGTCATGATAAAGCCTTGATATACCTGAGCGCACCTTATGTCTGTGGCCATGAACGAGAAGGGTATTGACGCCTTTGATATCCATGAGGTGTTCATAGGCAAAGCCCTTGTCAAACGGATAATTGCCCTTGATTGCAATAATATCTCTATCTTGCAGAAATTTCTGTTTTAGTTCACTGTCACCAAGACTTATGACAAGGTTTGCATCTTCGTGGGTCTTAAGTATTTCTTCCAGTCGTTTTCTTTCCCCGTGAACGTCACTTACGACGAGCACTTTCATTGTATCTTCCCCTTTATGTTGAGACATCCATTTCTATGTTTCCGTCTTCCAGCTGAATGATTCTGTCTGTTTTCTCAGCGACGCGTCTGTCATGGGTTATGACTATGAATGTGGTGCCATACGTTTTGTTGATCTTTCTAAGCAGTTCATAGACCTTGTCCGTGGTTCTGCTGTCAAGTGAGCCTGTTGGCTCGTCTGCGAGTATGACTCTTGGTTTGTTTAAAAGTGCGCGAGCAATCGCGGTTCTTTGCTGCTGCCCGCCTGACATTTCACCCGCAAGGTTGTCTTTTACGTGGCTGATGCCGACGACTTCCATAAGTTCGTCCGCATAATCGCTTACTTCCTTTGGGACCTTGTCCTGTTTGATTCTGTGTGGCATCAAAATGTTTTCCCTTGCGGTGAATTCCGGTAGAAGGTAGTGATACTGAAAAATGAAGCCGATGGTTGAATTTCTGAGTTTCGCAAGGTCTTTCTTATTCATGGAATCCGTTCTGACACCATCCACAACCACGGTCCCTTCGCTAGGCTCATCAAGAGTCCCCATGATGTTTAGAAGCGTAGACTTCCCAGAACCACTCTGACCGATGATGGCGTTGAAGGAATGTTCTTCGAACGTCAGATTAATACCGTGAAGCACTTCGGTTTTGACTTTTTCTCCGTATACTTTCTTTATGTTGTTCAATTCAAGGATGGTCTTAGCCATTGCGAATCACCTCGATGACGGAAAGTTTGGCGCTTTTGCGAGCAGGTATCAAGGCGGCCAGGACGCTTGCGGAAGCCGCAATAAGAGCGGACAGGGCGATGAACGGTGGATTGATATAAAGCGCAACCACCGGAGTGCCGTCGGGATTGACTGCGAACTGTGTGAACATGAATGCAAGGAAAAGCCCGAACAAGACACCTAAAACGGCACCCATGACACCAAGAATAAGCCCTTCACTCAGGAATATGAGACTGGCCTTGCCATCGGTGATGCCCATGGCTTTAAGGATGCCAAGCTGTCTTGATTTTTGAAGTACGGTGATCGCGAGGACACTCGATATGCCAAGCACAACCGATACCATCACGAACACCTGAATCATGTTTGAAGAGATGCTTTGGCCTTCAAGGCCTGATAGCAGATCTTGGTTCTGAGCCTGCCATTCTGTGACAAGCAAATCGGGATAGGCACTTTCCAGATCCTCTTGGACACTTGCGCTTTCAAAGACGTCATCAAGCTGCATTTCATAGGCCGATATGCCAGTCACATCAAGCAGGGATTTGGCGTTTTCAAGGCTTGTGAGCACCCACGAACCATTAAGCGACGCACTGCCCAGATCAAACACCCCTACGATGGTCATTTCTCTACTGATCCCTTCTTCTGGATCAACAAGGACATTGACCGTATCATCAACTGAAAGGTCTCTGTCATCCATGAGAGCAGTTCCTAGCAGTATTTCATTGTCGTTGCTTGGAAGCCGTCCCGTGGTGAGTGAATCATCGATATTGTATATGGGGTCTGATTCATCAAAATTGAATCCTCTCACAATAACTTGGGCGTTGGTGCTCCCCCCGACTATGGTCGCAGGGCTTTCAAGCACTCTGCTTACGACTGTAAGGCGTGAATCAAAATCCCTGAGGGTTTCCAATCTATTCTGATCATCTTCGATGAGTTCCCCGTCGGTTTCGCTTTGTATGGTTATTTGTGAGCGGTTGCCGATGGTGGTGTCTATCAGATCATTTTGAAGGCCCTGGATCAGTGAGCCTATAAAGACTTGAACACTGACACCTATCGCGATGCCGATGGTTATGAGCGCTGTTTGCATTTTAGATGAGAACAGAAATCTCGCTGCAATTTTAAGAGATATCATTCAAGACCCTCCTCTTTTAGAAGCGTCCTGATGGAGGCGTCATCCGTGATGACAAAGTCCACCTTGTCTTTGAGCGTGCTTTTATGGACTTCAAACCCTCTGCCTGCTCCTATAATTTTAAGAGTGGGGTAGGCCTTTTTAATGTCTTTGATCATCTTGTTGACTTCAAAAAGATGGTATGGATTGGACACACTGATGATGAGGTATTCAACACTAAGGGTGTCAAGTGCGCTCAACACGGTTTCAAGAGGCGTATTGGCACCGACGTAGGTTGTCTTGAAACCATAATAAGCGAGCATTTGGGTCCCGATAATCGCACCAAGTTCATGGTATTCCTCTTTTGGACAAACAATCAGTGCATGGATATTGTGATGATGGGTCTTTTCTTTCAAAATGTAGGGATAAGTCATTTCAATCAGGGTACGTGCGATGGATGTCATCTGGTGCTCATGCCAGATACAGTCATAGTCATTGGAATCACAGTCGATCGCATGCATGATTGGTGTAATGACCTTCAAGTATAAATCAATTGGTGACAACCCCTCTTCAAGGGCCTTATTAACAAGTTCTACAGATATGTCTTTCTGATTTTTCGTCATGGCTTTTTCAAGCCTGTCTCTTAGTTGTTTCATGATTGGTCCCCTTTCTTCATGTCATGAATGTCAAACTCACGATTCATTATCCTTGAGAAAATCAATAACTTCTCTCAAGGCTCTTCGTCTATGGGATATTTTTTCTTTAACCTCGGGACCGAGTGTTGCCAGGGTCTGAGAATGGCCAACGGGAATAAACACGCTGTCGTATCCAAACCCGTGTTCGCCTTCCTGCGTTGTATGGATATACCCGTGTAGCGCCCCTTCGAAACTATACTCGCGGTCATCTTTGAAAAGCAGGACCATCACGGTTTTAAATGTAGCAAAACGGTGGTCCTTGTCCTCCATCTTTTTTAGGAGAAGTGCGTTATTGTCCGCATCCTGCATGGAATCGGAAAACCGTTTGGAATGTACCCCCGGCGCACCGTTAAGGGCGTCAACCTCAAGACCGGAATCATCGGAGAGGACGGTGTATTCCGTGATTTTTCTAACCGCATGCGCCTTGATGCGTGCATTTTCTTTCAGAGTGGCCCCGGTTTCTTCAATATCGGGCACATCAAAATCAAGCAATGAATAGACTTCATAGCCAAGCGCCGTAAGTGGCGTGCGAATCTCTGAAATCTTGTCTTCGTTCTGACTTGCAATGACGATTTTCTTCATAAACGCCTCCCGTGTTGCATCAATGGGTAAATTATATATATTCTATTTTATCATGAAATGAAAACAATCCAAAGACTAAATGGCTTTGTGCGTAGTTTTTATTTAACAAACACCCCCATTATGATATAATGGTTTTCAAAGGAGGGTGAAAAATGCCGTTTAAAAAGCTTTTCAATTCCCTGGACAAGGGAATTGTATTGATATACGTATTCACCTTTGCGCTCATTCCACTCACTCAGATAGTTGCCTTGCTAGTCTTCCCCGATATTCTGAATTCCGATGCCGATATACAGACATTCTCCGCTGGGTTGAATCTGGTTTGGTATGGGGCACTCACACTGCTTCTTTTCAGATTTGCATACATCTATCTTTTCAAAAACCAATGGCTCTATTTCAAGAAAAACCCCCGACGTTCATTCGGACTCGTCCTGCTTGGCATATTCTTGATGCTTTCGATGAACATGTTCATCAATACCGCATTTACCGTGCTTGACCTCAATCTTTCAAGTCAAAACCAGGAATCCCTTGAAACGCTTATGGACGGACGAACATTCGATCTCGTCGCCCTCATCATATTCGCTGGCATTCTTGCGCCAATCGCTGAAGAGATTGTATTCAGAAAAGGGCTTTATGGTCTTATCAACAAAAAGTTTGGAAATCTCGCCGCCATTTTTGGAAGCGGACTTCTGTTCGGGCTCGTGCACGTCACAGGAGAACTCACCAATGTAACAAGTCTCGCGCCTTACTTCGGACTTGGCATCATTTTGGGGTTCATCTATTATTATTCATCGAAAATGATTTTCGTACCGATTGCGGTACACGCAGCGCTCAACATCTTTTCAATCATCAGTCTTCTATCCTTATAAACAAAAGGCAATCATCGAGCAGATGGTTGCCTTTTTGTTTACCAGTTCAGGTTTAAAAAATTCATGTAGTAAGAGATATCATGGTGGTAGCGATCTATGTCTTCTTTTTGAATACCGCGCTCCATCAGTGCCTGATAGATTTCATACTGTCTGTGCATCAGCGCATAATAAACCGGACGGTTTCCATAAACATCTTTTTGGTCCAGGTTTTTTCCTTCTCTTATGAGTACGAAGGCTTTCTCGAAGTCCTCTTTTCTCAGTGCATTTGAAAGAGGATACGCCTGCATGGCATTGCTGTTTTCAAAGCGTGTGAATTTCATCTCTATATCGCCATAATCATTCCCATACGCCCTGGCAGACATTGAAAACCCGTCTTCTGATTCAGGAGAAAGGCCTCTTTCAAGATAGAACTCTACTAGATCGGCCTTCCCTTTCCTGGAAGCGTGATGAAGGGGCGTTTGTTTATAGTCACTGAATACATGCAGTGGAATTTTATGGGCTTCAAGCGTCTCCACCATTTTTAAAGAGGCATGTTTTGCGGCAATATGGTGGAGGGTTTCTCCCTGATTATTCACGTGGTGGGGATTGGCGCCTGAGTCAACGAGGGTTTCAAACACGAGAGGACTGTCGCTCTCAACTGCGTAAAACAGCACGGAATTTCCAAATTTATCGGTTTTTCCAAGTAAGACGTCCTTTTTTAGGAGCGTCCTTATGGCAGGGTGGGAGCCTTTGCGTGCCGCAGCCATGATTGGAGTCATCCCTTTCTTGTTTTCCAAAGAAGGATCCGCTCCGGCTTCAAGGAGTCTTTTCAAGACTTCGTGGTTTCCTATCGAAGCGGCAACGTGAAGTGCTGTATCTCCATGGCTATTAAGTGCGTTCAAGAAAATCAAGTCCGCAAAGGCGTTCAAAACGCTTAGCGCGTTTTGCCTGACTATGTAAAAAAGCAGGGATTGGTTTTTAGAATCCCTGTGGTCGAAATCCGTACTGTGAAGTGCGGATGGGTCATCGTTTCTGACAGCTTCAATCAAAGTGTGTGGAATGGTTTTTGTTTTCATAAAATCACCTTAAGGTAAGCGTACCACAAACACAAAAAAAATGCCATATCGCTATGGCATTTTTCGTGTTGGAAAAAGGTTTATCTAACTGCTTCTTTGAGAACTTTTCCTGCTTTGAATGCTGGTGATTTTTGTGCAGGAATAGAGATTGATTCGCCAGTTCTAGGGTTGTGTCCTACGCGAGGTTTTCTTTCCCTTACTTCGAAGGTTCCGAAACCAGTAAGTACAACTTTGTCACCTTTTTCAAGGGACTCCTGGATTGCATTAAGTGTTGCGCTCAATGCTGATTCTGCATCTTTTTTTGTAAGTCCTGAAGCATCTGCAACTTTTGCTACTAATTCTGTCTTGTTCATGTTTTAATACCCTCCTTATTTATTTGAACTAAGGTCATTATATCAACTGATTTGGGGCATTGCAAGGAAATATGGCGTTTTAAAGGGAAAAACAACGGTTTTTTGATAAAATCACGGTCTTTTTTCCTCTTTTGAAACCCTACTGAGCAGGCGATCGAATATCTGTTTCGCAGAAATTCTATTGAAAACGATGTCATAGACCGCATCGATGATAGGCGTATCAAGGGTTTTCTCCTTTGAAAGGAGGTAGGCGGCTTCCGCACTTCTCGCCCCTTCAACGACCATGGTCATGGAATCGAGAACGGCGTTCAAGTCTTTGCCTTTACCGATTTTATAGCCAGCCTGGAAGTTTCTTGAGTGCTCGCTTGTACATGTCACAATCAAATCTCCGATGCCCGACAACCCCATCAGGGTATCTTTGGAAGCACCGAGCGCTTCGTAAATCTGGCCCATTTCTATGAGCCCGCGCGTCATGAGTGCGGCGACGGCGTTATCACCATGGCCCTGGCCACGCGTGATGCCTGCGGCGAGGGCGAAGATGTTTTTAAGTGAGCCTCCGAGTTCAACCCCCTGGATATCGGTGGATGAATAGACTCTGAAATAGGTGTTGTTATGGAAAAGGTTTTGGACAAAGCATGCGGCATCTTTGTTTTTTGATGCGCTTGTGACAAGTGTTGTCATGCCTTTGATGACTTCTTCCGCATGGGAAGGTCCACTCAATGTGACAAAGTCCTTCAGGTATTCTTCTGGAACCATTTCCTCAAAAATCTGTGAAATTCTCAGGAAGGTTTTCGGTTCCAGGCCTTTTGCGGCATTGATAAAGGTTTTGGGTTTTTTGATGTGTGGAAGCATGCTCCTGATGGCGGGTCTTATCACTTTTGTCGGGATGACAAAAAGCAGGGTATCACTGTGATCAAGAGCCTTTTTGATGTCTGTGGTGGCTTTGATGGTTTCAGGGATGTATTCATTTAACTGAATGCATACGTGAAGTGTGTTGATTTTCTCAACGATTTCTTCGTTCACATCATACACAAGAACGTCGTGCCCGTTATCCGATAAGACCTTGGAAAGACCAAGGCCCCAGGATCCGCCTCCAAATACGCTGATGTTCATATCAGTCACGTCTCCTTAATACGATATTGATGGGTGA
>Ga0194138_10000840_pt1 | contig 14596 bp, 14 predicted proteins | sample TARM_MetaG_T2_14_FD_134022 | JGI IMG/M metagenome (GOLD analysis project Ga0194138, IMG submission 134022) | Freshwater microbial communities from Pennsylvania, USA, analyzing microbe dynamics in response to fracking - TARM_MetaG_T2_14 (version 2) | ecosystem: Environmental > Aquatic >...
ATAATTGGGGGTTCTTTTCTCTTATTATTTTTGTCACCCAACGGGTGACAGTTGGTATTGCATCAAATCATTGAATTTCAATGGTTTGAAGAGAAACAATCTAAATTGCTGAATAATCCAGGTTAAAGGTTCTTTTTTTTTATCTTTTATATGCATCTTTCTAGTATGAGAGAAGTGCCCATCCTAGATCCCTTGGCATACTTCTAGGACAGCACATCCCAAAAGTAGTTCATTGTGAGATCGTTTTGAATGTCAAAATTAAACGGCGGAAAATTTCATAGTCAGATAGTATATAGGATATCAAAGAAGGGTGTTTTAACAGAATCATAAAATTACTTCGTTATATTAATAATAAATTGATTACAGGAGGTTCAGGTGGTAGAATTATTAATAATCTTTCAAGAAATTGAGAAAGTGATGATTTCTGTGTAGCGAAGGTGGCACATGGAATCATTGGGTAGAGGTCCCTTGAAAAGATAAGTCGAAAACCTAAGGAAAAGGAGTGATAAACATGGATCAAAACAATGGACAAAATCGTGGACAATGGAACTCGAAGCTGGGCTTTGTACTGGCTGCTTCAGGATCAGCCGTGGGTCTTGGCAACATCTGGAGATTTCCCTTTATGGCAGGCGCCAATGGTGGCGGTGCTTTCGTACTTGTATATTTTATTTTATTAGTCATCATCGGTTTTACGTTGATGCTCGGGGAATTATCCATTGGTCGTGCAACACAGCTCTCGCCCATCGGGGCCTATAGAAAATTAAAGGCGAAATATGCTTGGATTGGCGCCTTAGGCGTTGTGGCAGGATTTCTCATCCTTTCTTTTTACAGCGTCATAGGGGGATGGGTCATTCGATACTTGGTGAAAGGCATTTCTGGTGATTTCAACGTGGCAGATGGCTCTGTATTAGGAGATTTGTTCGTGAACTTCATCACCAATCCCTTGGAGCCTCTTGTTTATCATGGGATCTTCATGGTCTTGACGCTACTCATCGTCATTGGCGGTGTGAGCAAGGGGATTGAGCGATATAGTAAGATTTTAATGCCCATGCTTTTTGTCATGATGGTGCTCCTCATGTTCCGTTCCTTGACGCTTCCTGGCGCCATGGAAGGCGTAAAATTCCTATTGGTTCCAGACTTCTCAAAAATCAATGCACAAGTTGTCTTGGCGGCACTAGGGCAAGTGTTTTTCTCTCTAAGCCTTGGCATGGGGACCATGATCACCTATGGTAGTTACTTGAGAAAAGATGAAAATCTCATTTCCAGTTCCATAGAAATCCCCCTCATCGATACGGCCATCGCGTTCATTGCTGGCCTTGCCATCTTACCTGCAGTCTTTGCCTTTGGCTTTGACCCTGAAGGAGGACCAGGACTTCTCTTCATCACTTTACCTGCGGTGTTTTCACAAATGCCTTTGGGTAGTATCTTTGCCATCTTGTTCTTCCTATTGGTACTCTTTGCAGCCTTAACCTCATCCATCTCTCTGCTTGAAGTGGTGGTGTCCTATACCGTGGATGAATGGAAATGGTCTAGAAAACTGTCCACCATCGTACTGGCGGGTGCCATTTTCCTTCTGGGGATTCCTTCTTCCTTGGGGCAAGGGGTATGGTCTCACATTCGACTCTTCGGACGGGACATCCTGGATAACGTGGACTTTTTGGCCAGCAACATTCTCCTCCCCTTCGGCGGCATGATGATGTGTATCTTCATTGGCTGGGTGTGGGGTGTGGATAAAGCTTTGAATGAAGTGACCAATGGAGGGAAGATTTCCTTCCCACTGAAAACTTTCTGGGTGGTAATGATCAAGTACGTTGCACCTCTGGCCATCTTCATCGTCTTCGTACAAGCCACAGGAATCTTAGATCTTATCCTAGGAAACTAATAGATCCTAAGGACATGCCATCTTTTTATGGCATGGACCAAAGAATAAAGCGTCTCATCTTCAGCCTTCATGGCTGAAGATGAGGCGTTTTATTTTGTGTCTATTCTTTTTTGGGGATGAAAGTATCGCGCCAGTTGATTTTATTTACCGAAATATCCTTTGACTCCATTGTGGAAGGGGTTGTTTCTTGTCATAATAAACCTATAGAAGAGTAAGGGGGAGGGAGGATCCATGAAAGACATACGCATTCATGAGGTGCTGGTGAAAAAGAGAAAGGCAAGGGGGCTCACTCAAGATGCCTTGGCCGAGGAGATGGGGGTGACCAAAGCCTCTGTGTCCAAGTGGGAAACGGGGCAAAGTTACCCAGACATCATGCTGCTACCAAGACTGGCTACCTTCTTTAACATTTCCATAGATGAACTCATGGGGTATACGCCGCAAATGGACGCTGCTGGCATTCGGCGGTCTTATGAGTACTTTTCCAAGAAGTTTGCAAAAGAAGAGTTCACTGTGGTTTATGAAGAGGTGAAAGACTTCATCAAAAAGTATTATGCTTGCTTTCCTTGCCTGGTACAAATGATGGTACTTTTGATAAATCATCATATGTTGGCCAAGGAGGAATCCTTGAAGAAGGAAGTTTTAGGAGAAATCATCACCATCGCTAGGCACATTAAAGAGGAAAGTCAGGATCTATGGCTTACAAAACAAGCCAATTCTTTTGAAGCCACGGCACAAATGCTTTTGGGAGAACCTCTAGAAGTGCTAGAGCTCTTAGATGGAACACTGCTCCCCATAGGCGGGGACGAGGTGCTTTTGGCTAGTGCCCACCAGATGCGTGGAGAGATTGATGAAGCCATCCATGTGCTTCAGGTGAGTCTGTATCAGCATGTGATGAACTATTTGTCCATGGGGGCTTCTTATCTTCAATTGGTGGCTGCTGATGAAGAAGCTTTTGGAGAAGGGGTGAAAAGATTTTTTCCCGTGGCCAAGGCCATGAACCTGTTAAAGCTCCATCCCAATATAGAAGGGCAGCTAACCTTCTCCGCAGCCCATGGCTATATGGTTCAAGGAAAGAAAGAAGAAGCCTTAGGGATGCTAAAGAGCTATGTCAAGGCTTGTGAGGAAATCAAGTTTCCCTTTAAGCTCCAGGGGGACACTTTTTTCAAGACCTTAGAACCTTGGCTAGAGAACCTGGACCTAGGGACCATGGCCCCCAGGGATGAGAAAGTCATCAAAGATGGGATGATCATGGCGGTGAAAAATCATCCGCTGTTTCAAAGCCTTCAGGAAGAACCGGACTTTTTGCATGTCCTACGTCGATTAGAAGAACTTTAGGAGGATAAAATAATGAATATGGAAAGTATCAGAGAGTATCTACCCATTTTAATACCACTCATGGTCTTGCAACTGGCTTTAACGGGAGCTGCCCTTTGGCACGTACTCACCCATAAAACCTATAAATTTGGCAATCGGCCTTTGTGGATTGTCTTAAGTTTTGTGCAGTTCATCGGTCCCCTGGTGTATTTTATTTTTGGACGGGGGGATGAGTAGTGGAGGTCTTACGGATCAGGGGCTTGAAAAAGTCCTTCCAGGGAAATCAGGTCATCGATGGCATTGACCTATCGGTGGATGAAGGAAAGATTTTTGGCTTCATTGGTCAAAATGGTGCTGGGAAAACCACCACCATGAAGATGATTTTGGGGCTCTTAAAAATGGATCAAGGGGAGATTTTGGTGTGTGGTGAGAAGGTTAGCTTTGGGGAAACCAAGACCAACGCCCATGTGGGGTATCTACCGGATGTGCCGGAGTTTTATGGATACATGACGCCCATGGAGTATTTGAGGCTTTGTGGAGAAATCACAGGCATGGAGAAGAAGGTACTGGAAAGAAGAGGTGTTGAGCTTCTTCAGCTGGTGGGCCTTGGGGCTTCAAAAAAGAAAATCAGAAGCTTTTCCCGAGGGATGAAGCAGAGGCTTGGTATTGCCCAAGCGCTCCTTCATGAGCCGAAACTGCTCATTTGCGATGAGCCTACTTCGGCGTTGGATCCCATGGGGAGAAAGGAGATCTTGGAGATCCTCCTTTCTTTACGGGGGAGGACCACGGTGCTTTTTAGTACCCACATCTTGTCGGATGTGGAAAGAATCTGTGATGAAGTGGCGGTGCTTCATGGTGGGCACATCGTGCTTCAAGGAACCCTGGAGGAACTTCGGAAGAAACATCGGAAACAGGGCCTAGTGCTAGAGTTTTCTTTGGCGGAGGAGCTTAAGATGTTTCAAGGGATGAAAGAACTAACGCCCTTTACCATGGAGCCAGAGGGAAAGCTTCGGCTGGTGCTTCTTCATGAAGAGATGCATCTTTTGCAAAAAGCCGTTTACGAGGCACTCTTAAGTGCTTCCTTGATCCCTGTGAAAATGGAGCTTCTTGAGCCCACCATGGAGAATTTATTTTTGGAGGTGGTGAAATGATGGCGTATTGGGCGTTTCTTAAGAAGGAACTGCTGGAAAGTATGAGGACCTATAAGACCTTTGTATTGATGATGATTTTCATCATCTTCGGTATCTTGAATCCTGTCATGGCCAAGGTGATGCCGGAACTACTAGAAGCCCTTCTTCCAGAAGGCATGACCATCACCATAGAGGAGCCTAAAGCCCTAGACTCTTGGATGCAGTTTTTTAAGAATGGAGCGCAAACGGGGATGATCATCTTGACAGTGGTCTTTAGTGGGCTTATGGCAGGGGAGCTGTCCAAGGGAACCCTCATCAATATGCTCACCAAAGGGCTAAAAAGAAGAACGGTGATTCTCGCCAAGTTCACAGGGGCTCTCCTTCAGTGGACCGTAGCCTACGGGGCATCTTTTCTCATCACCTATGGGTATACCAGTTATTTTTTCCCACCTGAACAGTTGCCTCATCTGGCGTTAGCCATCATGGCCATGTGGGTCTTTGGGCTGATACTTCTAGCATTAGTGATTTTTGGTGGACTTCTGTTTAAAAACATTTATGGGGCCCTGCTCACCACAGGGAGCGCTGTCCTCGTCATGACGCTGCTGAGTCTCTTTCCAAAGGTGAAGCCTTACAATCCCATGACCCTGGTGTCGGATAATGTGGCGCTCCTCATGGGAGAAGCCATGGCTAGAGACATGTTTAGTGCCATGGGTGTAACTATCCTTTTGACCTTGGGATTGTTGGTCCTTTCCATGGTGGATCTGATTAAAATTACAGAATAGAGATGAAAAGAGACATACATACAGAAAAAACCGCTTTGCCAGCGGTTTTTTTATGTTCACAGATATTTTCTTAGCAGAAGAAAGATCTGTCCTGACAATGGGATTCTCTTTGTGTTAGGGTCGACTAGAAGGACTTATTATTTACAAAGTGATATAAGTTAAACATTTTCATGTTACATGTTTTTTCTAGCGAAAAGCAATTTTACTATAGTCGTAAAATTCGGTATAATCAAAGTATCGTTTTATGTATAAATTTTTAGGAAGGAGCTCATGGGATGGAAGGTAAAGTGACGGTGATTACTGGCGGTGCCAAGGGTATTGGCAAGGCCATTGTGAAGGCTTTTCATGGACAAGGGGCTCATGTGGCTTTCATAGATCGAGACGAAGCTTCTGGGAAAATCCTTCAGGAAGAGCTAGGCGAAGAGAGGGTCTACTTTTTCTTAGGGGATGTGGGCATAGAAGAGGATCTTAGGGAATTTCACAGGGCGGTGCATTCGCGTTTTGGGTCCATCCATTTTTTGATTCATAATGCTTGCTACAGCAAGAAAGGACTCCTTAGTGGTTGCTCCTATGAAGAGTTTAATGAGGTACTACGGGTAGGGGTCACAGCACCCTATTACCTCACCATGCTTTTTAAGGGTGCCTTTTCAGAAGGGGCATCGGTGGTGAACATCTCTTCAACTAGAGCGTCCATGAGTCAAAGGGATACGGAGAGTTATAGCGCAGCAAAAGGTGGCATTGCTGCATTAACCCATGCCATGGCCATGAGCCTTTCTGGCATTGCCAGGGTAAACAGCATTGCTCCTGGATGGATTGATACCACAGAGGAGAAACACCATGCCATGGAAGATGAACTGCAGCATCCCTCTAGAAGAGTAGGTGTTCCAGAGGACATTGCAAGAACGGTGCTTTTCCTTTGTGAGGAGAAAGCTGACTTCATCAATGGTGAGAACATCACCGTGGATGGGGGGATGAGTAAAAGGATGATCTACCATGGTGATGAAGAGTGGGTGTATGAGAAAGGTGAATTATGAAGACAGTAGAAGTAGTAGCAGCAATCATTAAAAAGGGGAATACATTTTTATGCATGCAAAGGGGAGAAAGTCCCCTTTCTTATATTTCGAAAAAATACGAGTTTCCGGGAGGAAAGGTGGAACCTGGAGAAGCTCTACACAAAGCGTTGGAGCGAGAACTCCAAGAAGAGATGGATGTGAAGATTACGGTGCTGGAGAATCAGTACTTTATGAGCGTGAATCACACCTATCCAGATTTTAGGATTCTCATGCATGGGTATCTCCTGGAAGTGGAGACCTTTCAGTTTAAGCTTCGAGAGCATCTACACTATGTTTGGCAGGAAAGAGAATCTTTATTAGACCTGGATTGGGCACCAGCGGATGTGCCCTTGGTGATGAAACTAAAGGAGGGTGCGTAGATGAATTTTGGTAGTGAACTAAAGAAAGGGCTCCTCCATGGGTTTTACAACCAAGAAGAACGCGCATTAGAGCATTATAAACCAAAGCTCATTATCAACAATCCAGATTATGGTGAAAAGGTACTGACCAGTATTCTAGGGGAGCTAAACAAGTGTGAGGAATTCTTTTTCTCTGTGGCTTTTATCACAGATACAGGGGTGACCACCCTTTATCATGAGCTCATGGAACTTGCGGAAAAAGGCGTACGTGGAAAGATTGTGGCTTCTCAATACCAAAACTTCTCCGAACCTAAAGCGCTGGAGAGGCTCCTACAACTGCCAAACATTGAGCTTCGGATTGTCACAGAGGACGTGGCAAAGATGCATACTAAAGGCTATATTTTTAGAAGGGGAGAAGAGTATACCATCATTGTTGGCAGCAGCAATCTTACCCAAAGTGCACTGTGTCAGAATAAAGAATGGAACTTAAAAGTATCCGCCACCACAGAAGGTGCTCTTTTAAAAAGCACCTTACAAGAATTTCAACATATGTTTGCCTGTGGCACCGTGGTGAATGAAGAATGGATCAGACAATATAGGGAGATCTATGACCTTCATAAGGCTGTGAGGAATGAAACGAAGCAGCAGATTCATGGGCATAGAATGAACAATACCACCTATGTGGGAGGGATCAAGCCCAATAAGATGCAAGTAAAAGCACTTATGGAGTTGGAAAAAGCAAGAGAAAGAAAAGAAGACAAAACCTTAATCATTTCTGCCACGGGTACCGGAAAAACCTATCTAGCAGCCTTTGATGTGAAAAAAGTTCAACCCAAGCGATTCCTATTTGTGGTACATAGAGAGCAAATTGCTAAAGCAGCACAGATCAGTTTTCGAAAAGTTTTTGGACATAGCAGAAGTATGGCCATCTTAAGTGGAAATCATCGAGATTATGAGGCGGACTTTATTTTTGCCACCATTCAAACCTTGTCTCGAGAGCATATTTACAGGAGATTTGACCCCAGGACCTTTGACTACATCGTCATCGATGAAGTGCATCGTGCAGGTGCCAAGTCCTATAAGACAGTGATGGACTATTTCAAGCCGCAGTTTCTCCTGGGCATGTCTGCGACCCCAGAGCGAACAGATGGATTTGATATTTTCGAGCTTTTTGATCGGAATGTGGCCTTTGAAATTCGTTTAAATGATGCCATGAAAGAAGATATGATTTGTCCCTTCCATTATTTTGGTATCACGGATGTGGTGCTGGAGGGAGAAGTCATCGGGGATGAATCTTCTTTTAACTTACTAGCGGCGGATGATCGGGTTGCCTATATTAAAGAAAAGATGGAAGTCTATGGGTATTCTGGAGACCGGGTAAAAGGGCTGGTCTTTTGTAGTAGAAATGAAGAGGCTATGCTTTTGTCAAAGAAGTTTAATGCCCTAGGCTATAGAACGGTAGCTTTAAGTGGCACGCACTCACAACAAGAGAGAATGGATGCTGTAGAACGGTTGGAAATGGAGAATGCTGAAGGAGCACTGGATTACATTTTCACTGTGGATATTTTTAATGAAGGGGTGGATATTCCTGAGGTGAATCAAGTGGTGATGCTAAGACCTACCCAATCGGCCATCATTTTTGTGCAGCAGCTTGGTCGTGGTCTTCGAAAAACCTTTGATAAAGAATATGTGGTGGTTTTAGACTTCATTGGTAATTACAGTAATAACTTTCTCATTCCCATAGCACTGTCTGGAGACCATACCTACAACAAAGACAACATTCGGCGCTATGTGGCGGAAGGAAATCGTGTGATCCATGGCTGCTCTACCATCCACTTTGATAAAATCACGCGGGAGAGAATCTATAAAGCTATAGATCATACAGATTTCAATAATTTAAAGATCATCAAAGAAGCTTATGAAATTCTCAAGCATAGACTGGGCAGGATTCCATATCTTCATGAGTTTAGAAAGTATAATGTACTGAGTATTGATCGAATCTTGGCGAAAGAAAAATCCTACCATGTTTTTCTCAAAAAATATGAGAAGTCCTATGGAGTCCAGTTGAATACATTGGAAGAAACCTTCATAGAGTTTGTGTCCAAGAAGTATGTCAATGGGAAAAGACCCCATGAGCTGGAACTGATTCGTCTTTTGATGGAAGGAAAAGAAGATGTGTTAAAACATTTGACGGTGCTAATGGAAGAGCACTATGGGGTGCAGCTTAGTGAAAATACCCGTACCAATTTGGTCCACCAAATGACACAAAATTTCGCCACGGGCTCTTCTAAAAATACCTATAAAGAAGCAGTCTTTTTGGAGAAGGATGGAGAAGATTATAAAGTCACCAGAGCTTTCCAAAGCTGTCTTGAAAATCCTGAGTTCTTGGCAATTCTTCAAGAGCTCCTAGCGTTGGGGCTTGAAATCTATGATGAGGAATATAGCAATACCTACGCGAATACAAACTTTGTCCTCCATGAAAAGTATACCTATGAAGATGTCTGTAGGCTTCTTGATTGGGGTAAAAATGAGGTACCTTTAAACATTGGTGGATATAAGTTCGACAAAGAAACCAAAACTTTTCCTGTATTTATCAACTACCATAAAGAGGAGGACATCAGTGAGTCCATCCAGTATAATGACCACTTCATAAGTCCAACAGAAATGCTGGCCTATAGTAAGTCTGGGCGAACGCTGGAATCAGAGGATGTAAAAACCATCTATTCCGCAGATGAACTAGGGGTAGAAATCTCCTTATTTGTTCGTAAAGACAAGAATGATAAAACATCCAAAGAGTTCTATTACCTAGGGAAGATTCATGCCATTGGAGAACCTGAACAAAGTATTATGCCAAATACTCAAAGCAATGTGGTGAAAATCACCTATAAACTGGAATCGCCTGTGCGAGAAGATCTTTATGATTATATAATCCAGGAAGTTTAGCGATGAATCTCAAACATAGTAAAAAACCATAAAAGGGCCACATCAATAGTGATTGTTTGGTGGAGCTGAAACTAGTATTGTCTAAGTAGGAGAGCTATGGCCAGTTATGAAAATGAGGGGGAAGTTTCATGAGTCGAATTGCAGTTGTAGAATCAAAAAAAATACAGTGGTCTGGAGAGTTAGTATCTATACAACCTAGAACAAGAGTATGGCGATATTTGCTTGACAATAGAACCCACTATCATCTAGGGTTTACGTTATTTTTTCTCAGTGAGGAAGGAAACAGTTTTTCTGTGGCCATCTCAGAGAAGCAACAAATGAAGTATGAGTTTTCCATTGGTGATGTGATTCAAGGATCGGCGTGGACAAAGCTGTATCCAGAGCGCGAGTTTGCCGACTACTATAGAGCAGGAGCCCTGAAGATCCTAAAAAAATCTGAAAAAGTCATGGATACCCAATGCCCTTGGACTGGAAGCGTGCCTGAAATGGCCGTCTATGAGGAGCGTGGGGCTAGAATGCTTAGTAAAAGCTTATGGAAAGGCACATGTTTCAGATGCTATTATGCCACCATGTCCAATGTAGAAATCCAGTGGGATTTTGATCGGGACATCAAAAAGTATCGCTTTGAATCTTTTTGCTACGGACCAAAATCATGCAAATATTACAAACCGGGTCCAGCGAGATCCGTCCCCTATAAAGATCGAGGACCAGCATTGGATATTGGATGGCTAGATGATCTTTGTACCCAATCAAGAGACTGGGAAGAATAGAATGAACCTATCCTTTCTGGTTTATTTTAGGCCTCTAAAATCTTAAGAATATGCACGACAAGTCTCATCCTGCTCTCGCAGGGGAGGCTTTTTTCAGATGAATGAGATTATGAGTTAGTTTTTGTAACCAAAGTACTATTCATTCGTATATCTAGTGAAGGGGGTGGAGCAGTGAACAAAGATCAAATGGAGATTCTCTATGACAAGTATCATAGGGAAGTGTATCTCTATGCCTTTTCTTTGTGTAGAAATCATCATATGGCAGAGGATTTGATGAGTGATACTTTTTACAAAGCCTTTCTCTCTTTGGAGAAAGGAGCCTCTATGAAGTACTGGCTGTTTAGGGTGTGTAAGAATCTTTATTTAGACTTCTTGAAGAAGAAAAGAGAGGTCCCCAGTGATGGAAATCTAGAGAAGCTCCTACCCCATGGAGAAAATCCACTGGAGAAGATCATTACCAGAGATAATGAGCAGCAACTTTATAGAGCACTCTTAGCGTTAAGAGCTTCTTATCAAGAGGTTCTTGTGCTTTATTATTTCTGGGGGTTTTCCGTGACAGAGATAGAAGTAGCCACAGGGATGAAGAAGAGTGCAGTGAAAACCACTTTGTTTCGAGCAAGAAAGGAACTAAGAGTAGTGATGGAGGGAGAAAATGGACTATAAAATAATCATGAAAAGGTACAAAGAAGGGACCGCTACAGAGGCGGAAAAGAGGCTGATCGAAGAGGAACTGGAAAAATTCCAAGAACTAGAAACCTATCTATCGGAAGCCTTGGATGAAGAGCTTCTTCAAGAGGAAAATGACCAGGAAGAGTTCAGAGAAAGGGAGGTTCTAGAAACTAAAACCATTCGAAAAAGTGTCAATAGAAAGCTTTTTAAAATGGGGGTCCTCTCGGCGCTAGTGATCGTGGTACTTTATGTGGGCGTATTTCATGGAGTGTCCTCCCTTGTGGAAAGGTTCTATTACCAGCCAAACAAAGAAAGTGTAGGGAACCTTGACTATGACAGTAGTTTTGATCTTTATGCCATTAACGCACTGAATAGCCCAGGAGTAAGCACCAGTACCGTATGGGTGGACACCCATGGGTTTGGGTCCTACGAACTCTATTACACCTTACGTGAAGGATTCACAGGGGAAGCCAGTAACATTCATAAAAGACTTCAAAGAGGAGAAGTGGTCTATACTCAAAGTGATCCCATTTATGGAAGGAATTTCTTCCAAAGTATCCGTATGCCAAATGATGAAGCCTACTTAGCCCAGCGAAAAAATGCCGTGGTAGCGCATTTAGAAGCGCTTAATGGTGTGACCTATGTATCTTTGGAAGTGACCTTTACGAAGAATCTTACCATGGAAGAGCTCTATGCCTTGGAAGAAAAGTATGAAGACCTTGACTTTCAGTGGGCAGGGATCGTCACTGGAGAGACCTTAGAAACCACCAAAGAGTTCATAGGCATCCCACTGCTCAATAGCCATGCAAGAAGCAGTATCATGGGCGATGAGAAGGTATTAAATACCTACCCAGGTCTCTTTCTAAAAGATTGGTTGGTGCATCCTGTGGGTAGAAGCGCTTATGAAAAGCCTTTGGTGGCAGAGGGCTATGAGGTTCATTATAAAAGTCTACTAGACTATCTGATCCAGCGAGAGGAAGCGGTGAGGGTTTTTGAATATAGAGAAGACAAAACTCTGTTTTACAAAGAAGCAAGAGATTATGCCGAGGACAAAGGTGTTGAAACCTATGGGGTGGTGATTTATGGAGAGGTTGAAGACCTCCTCTTGTTAGGCGGAGACGACCTAGTGAAGAGCCTGGAATTCCATGGTGCTCTGGTTTCTAGAAGCAACCTAAAGTAACCTCTGTAAAAAAGCCTTTTTGCCCTGCATAGCACCCTTAAAAAACGCCATAATGAAGACATCAACATAGGGAGGGATTCATTTATGGCAATGAAAAGATTTAAAGGTGCACGCTACATAACCAAGGGTATTCAAACATTTCTTAAAGAAGAGCTGCAGCTCATTCTATGGGACCTTATTGATGGATTAGAGGTGGAGAAAGACTATCTTCAAGTATTTAAGCTCCAGGTGGAGGGAGAGGAACTTAAACTTACCCATCGGCAAGAAGAACCAGACTATGTGAGGGAATACCGGGTAAAATTAAAAGAACTCTCCCTTCACCAAGACGAAAAGGTTTTCGTCATAGATGATGGAGAGTTCGCTACCATGATGTTTTCTTATGAGTATTAACCCACGAAGATCACCGCTACCCCAAGAACCCCTACGATGGCTCCAATGATTTCATTGGCTTTCACCTTTTCTTTAAAGAAAATAATGCTCACGGGGATGATGAGGATGGGGACGATGGCCATGAGGGTAGAGGCAATGGCCGTGGACGTGTATTTCACTGCCATAAGAGAAAGGGAAACACCCACCACAGGGCCAAAGAGGGAGCCGATGGTGATGCCCACCATGGCGGTTTTGTTTTTGAAGGCTTTGAAAAAGCTTGGCCATTTCTTGGTGAAGGTGATCACCAAGAGAAATCCTAGGATACCTGCAAAGATTCGAATCTCTGTAGCCACAAAGGGATTCAGCTCTGCCACGCCAACCTTAGATAAAATGAGCCCTAGCGCTTGGCCAACGGCACCTAGGAAAGCAAAGGTGATGCCCTTTACAGGGTGCTTTACCACAATCTTTTGGCTGCCTTTTTCCTTGCCTGTGATGACAATGGCGATGCCAAGAAAGGTGAGCATCATCCCAAAGATCTGCATGCCCCCTAAGGTCTCCCCTAATATGAAGTAACTTAAGACGGCAGTGATGGGAGGCGCTAAGGCCATGATGAGCATGGACACTCGAGCACCTATTTCCACGAAGGCTTGGAAGAGGAACATATCCCCAATGACAAAACCTACAAGACCTGAAAAAAGAAGGGCTTGAAAAGCTTCTGGACTCACGGAGAGATTTCTAAAACCATCTGTGATAAAGAAATTAATCACCGTGATGATGAGTAAGGAAATGACTAATCTCATGAGGTTTAACACCAGTGAGCCCACTTTCTTTCCAGAATATTCAAAGGATACAGAGGAGCCCACCCAACAAAAGGCTGTGAGGAGTGCTGCAATTTCGCCTATAAACATATTGATACCATCCTGTTTCTGATAAATTTTACTTGTTAAATCTTATCATAGCTTAGCAGTTTTTCCTAGAAGAAATTGATAGAGAAGAAGCTTCATATCTGGTGAAACAGAAGAAAAAGCGTGGAACCTATCACCTTAGAAAAACAAAATTCATCAGATTGCTAAGGAAGAGAGGAGTTCTTTGAAAAAGTTAGAAATATACAAGGATGAATAACGGGCTAAAGAAGAGAAAAACTCTTCTTTAGCCCGTTGATGCTAGTGCTTTATGAGGATTCTTTTTTTCGATATTGAAAAAGCAGCAATGCGATGACAGCGCCGGCCAAAATAAGAAACAAACCAAAAAACTGAATAAAGGTGCTAAGTAAAGTCACGGGATTGTCTTTCACCATGGCATCAAAGAAAGGATCTGCGCCCATACCTACGCCAAAGGGATCCTGTAGTCCAGGAGAAAACATCCTAGACACCATGACCCGGCCAAGGGTGCCCATGCCAGCAAAGAGCAGCCCTGTAAAGCTGATGTAGAGACCGAAAAGCCATCCGTACCTTTTCAGAAGCTTACCGATAAACCCAGGTGCATCCTCTACCCAAGTAGGAAAGGAGCTTTGGGAGATACTTTTATCGATGGATACAGAAACAGCATCTTTTGGCTCCTCTTCAGAGAGTAGCCAATCTATGGATACATCAAAGAGCTCTGTGAGTGAACGGATCTTTGAGAGCTCTGGTTCCGCATCCCCGTTTTCCCATTTACTCACCGCTTGCCTAGAAACCCCAAGTTTTTCCGCCAAAGCTTCTTGGGAGTAGCCTGCTTTCTTTCGTAGATAGAGAATCTTTTCTTGCATGTTCATGGTGCACACTCCTTCTAACTATTATTGATGTTCTCAGTATAGCAAAAACCATGGTTGCGAAACACAAAGCCAAGATGGTATTTACGCAACCATGGGTTGCAAAAGGCTTCTATCAAGGCTCTATGTTCCATGAGGTGTGCTCGTTGCCCGTGGCGGATGTGGTTCACCAAAGCACAAAGGATACTGAAAACTTTGTATAAGATGTCTCCTCTTAGGGTGTAGATCCCATGATAACATGGGAGAAAGATGCACCAAAGGCATAGAGGAGAGAAGTGAAGCTCCCACGAACCTAAAGGTTCGGGGCTTCTAGCAATAGAAGTCGCTTTACCAGACTAAGTATTTGGAAATATATACTACGATAATTAAGTCATAACACCTTTGGTTGACGCATCA
>Ga0194138_10000843_pt1 | contig 14579 bp, 15 predicted proteins | sample TARM_MetaG_T2_14_FD_134022 | JGI IMG/M metagenome (GOLD analysis project Ga0194138, IMG submission 134022) | Freshwater microbial communities from Pennsylvania, USA, analyzing microbe dynamics in response to fracking - TARM_MetaG_T2_14 (version 2) | ecosystem: Environmental > Aquatic >...
CTTGTAGTATTGGAAATGTAAGTCAGGAAACAATACGAAAATATATTGAAAATCAGGGGTAAGAAGGCTTTCATCTACGAGCCTAAAGGCATCGTAGTTTTCAGCCTAATAACATTATAAAATGTACCCTACGAAGTAGACACCCGAAAAAAGGCATCTACGTCGCAGGGTATTTTTTATACTCAGAGAAATAGCAAAAAAAAGAGATTCAGGAGGAGAGAAGATGGGTAAGAAGCTGTTCACCAAAGAAGAAGTGGAAGAACTGTCCACTAATCCCTATGTTCCTCAGCATAACCGCAATTGGGCCTACCTCTCGGAGTTTATCACTTATAGTGAAATCAAGCTGAAATTACCATTGAGTACCAATGAATCTCAGTTTTTTACTAGATGTATTTTTTGTTGTGTTTTTTTCTGTCACTTTCTTGTATCTGAGAATCTGCTCAATGCTTGCGAAATCCTGATCCAGGGAAACCCCTAATGCAGCCTCGATCTTCTTAAAGACATCATCTTGTCTGGCCATGGAATACAGCCAGCTGCATCTGAGGAGTCTTTCTATGGACATTTCAAGGATGGGGAGGACTTCAAGTTCTACAAAACATTTGTCGAGCTCCGTGAAGAGATCGACAGCTATATGGACTACTATAACAATTTCAGATACCAATGGAACCTAAAGAAGATGCCCCCTATCCAATATAGGAACCATCTTCTCAGTCAACGTTGACACTACTTTTTTTCAGTTGTCCTTGACATAGGATGCAATTTAGAAAAGTGCTTACTTTTTTATGGTTGTGGTAAAGTGATGGGGGCTCCTTCTCCTTGTCTAGAGGCATTCAAAGCTTCTTTAACAAAGGCTTTAAAGTCCCTGGTGGAGGTGGTGGCCCCACTGATGGTGTCAATTTTCTCGGGGTCTTGGCTCGTAAGTAGTGCATCTTCAAGCTTTTGTATGTAGAGAATTGGCTTGGTGCCTGTGACTGCATACATGGCTTCTGCATAGGCCTCATCTTGAGACTTTAAGATGCCTTCTTGAACACCATAACCTCTATAGTCATAGGTTACCTCTAGGATGGAGCCATCTTCAATCTTTAGGATTAAAAAAGCTTTCCATCCGGTGGGATCGGGTTCATCAAAGGTTACTTCATAAGTACCATCTTGAAGTGGATCTAGTGGTTTTTGGCAACCTATGAATACCAAGGACATCATCAGAATGAGAGAAGGGATATATAAGAATTTCTTCATGGTCAATTCTCCTTTTAGAAGGTAGATTTGTAAGTTTATCATAACGCAAAGTTAAATTTTGTGCAATTTATTTGTTAGAAGGAAGATTTGTGAATCCTTTGCCAAATATCTTGAGGTTCATTTAATCTTCGTGGATTATCTGATATAATAATTATTTGGAAACAGTTTTTTTGAAGGAGGCGAGTGGGAGATGCGCGTAAAGAAATGGGATGTAATTATCATTGGACTTTTTGTCTTGGCTTCCTTTATTCCGGCACTCCTCTTTACTTTAAATACCAGGGCCAGTACCGGAGGATACTATGTGGAAATCAAGGTCCAAGGGGAAGTATATGCCACAAGAACGCTAACAGGTCATGTGGGAAGAGAAGAGATTCTCATCGAAACGGAGCTAGGCCATAATGTGGTGGAAATCATCGACGAGAAAGTAGGAATGTATGAAGCGGATTGTCTAGATAAGGTCTGTTATTATCCTCCTTACATCGAGAGGCCTGGGGAAACCATAGTCTGTTTGCCCAACCGCATCGTTATTGAAGTAAAAGGAGAGAAGCCAAGTGAAAATGATGAGGACATCATCACGGGCTTCAAGAGTGATCATCATGACTAAAACGACAAAAATGATCTTCATCTCCTTGATCGTGGCACAGGCATTGGTGTTACATGTGCTGGAAGGGATGATTCCATTACCCATAGGAATACCTGGTGCCAAACTAGGTTTGGCCAATATTTTTACCATAATATCCTTGTACATCTTGGGATTTAAATCTACGGTGCTGGTGGTGGGCTTAAGAGTGCTGCTGGCCACCATGTTTGGGGGGACCTTGTCCTCGTTCCTATACAGTATCAGTGGTGGTTACTTCAGCTTATTGGCCATGACGTTTGTGAAAAACATCTTTAGAGATAAGGTGACCATCTTGGGTGTCAGTGGCGCAGGGGCGGTGAGTCATAACATCGGCCAATTGGTGGTGGCTTCTATGATTGTGAACAATTGGTCTGTGATGATGTATTTGCCAGTGCTCACCTTCATCGGGATTGGTACAGGGATCTTCATAGGGATCGCAGCAAACTTTATCATCTATCATATGTCTAAGATTACTGCCATTAAAAAGATCAGCCAATTAAGAGAATGGGAAATATTTGGCCATAATAAAAGTTAAGGGTTGCCTAAAGGATGTGTTTTACACCCCTTTAGGCTTTTAGTTTTCCATTCATTGTAAATAAAAATTTAATTTTATGTAAACTATTGACAGATGCCTAGCGCTGGTGATAATATAAAAAGTTACTAATTTGACACCTGAAGGAATTTTCTGTATAATGGTATGTGGAAGAAGGTGTTTATATGGAATATTTGAAAAATATTACTGATATTAAGAAAGAGATTGAGAAGAACGTAGGTAGAGATGTAAAGTTAAAAGCCAATGTAGGCCGTAGAAAGATGTATGAGAGTACAGGCACCATTGAACAGGTTTATCCCAGCATCTTTGTGGTGAGGCTCGATAATGATGCTAAGGGATGTGTATCTTTTAGTTATTCTGATGTATTAACAAAAACAGTGACACTTTCATACAACAATTAGTATGCGAAGTACTGGCGATTGCTGGTACTTTTATTTTTTTTGTCCTTTTTTATGGAAACTTTTATGTTTTTTTGTCATAATGGGAAAGACGAAAAGAAAGTAGGTGTTGTGAATGATTATAAGGGCACATGGAAAGATTAATTTGTCCTTGGATATTGTAGGAAAACGTGAAGATGGCTATCATCTTCTGAAAATGGTAATGCAAAGTATTGATTTACATGATGAAATTGAACTGTATGAGAAAGCAGAGGGTGTTTCCCTCTCTTGTGATAAAGAGTATGTACCCACAGACCAGCGAAACATTGCGTACAAGGCAGCAAAACTCCTTTTAGGAGAAGCGAAAGAAAAAAGAGGTGTGCATATCCATATTAAGAAGAACATTCCTGTGGCGGCGGGCCTTGCTGGAGGAAGTGCAGATGCGGCAGCGGTATTAAAGGGGCTCAATGCCTTCTACGGACTAGGATACTCTGAAGAGGCGTTGATGAATCTAGGGCTTTCCTTAGGAGCGGATGTACCCTTTTGCCTAAAAGGAGGTACTTGCCTTTGTGAGGGCATTGGTGAGGTGGTGACGCCGCTTCCTTCTTTTAAGGATAGAGTAGTAGTTCTGGTGAAGCCCCCCTTTGGGGTATCCACAAAAGATGCTTACGGGGCTTTTTCCTTGGAAAAAATTAAGCGACACGTGGAAACGGAGAAGCTGATGTCGGCAATGAAGCAAGAAAATTTACAAGGGGTGCATTATTATGTGCGGAATCTCCTGGAGAATGTAGTGCTTCAAAAGCACCCAGTGGTGAAAAGGGTCAAGCAGCAAGTGGCTCAAAGTGGAGCTGAGGTAACGCTCATGAGTGGAAGTGGCCCAACGGTCTATGGCATCTACCAGGAAGAAGAAGTGGCTAGAAAAGCTGTGGATGCCTTAAGAAGATATGGAAACGAAGTGATTCTCACAAAAACCATTTAAAGATTCTTTGGGACGAATCAAAAAAGTGGAAAACTGGTTCATGAAAAATGCCCCTGCTTTTGCAGGGGCATCATTACGGTTATAAGTCCACGTGTTTGGCAAATCCTTGGTTCTTTTTCTCTTGGATCAGTTGAAGAGCCAAGTGATAGATGTCATCTGCGGCTTTTGGTTTTGCATTCTCAAGAGATTTTTTTCTCATTTTTTGAAGAGAATCTTCATCTTGCAACGCTCTTTGGATCAAAGGGCCACAGTTTTCGCCGGTACCTAGATTGATGGCTAAGCCATGGCGAAAAAGATAATCCGCGTTCTGTACTTCATGTCCAGGAATGGCTGAGTAGATGGCCAAAGGGGTACCAGTGATGAAACTCTCGGTGATGGTTAAGCCTCCGGGTTTTGTGATGAGTAAATCTGTAACTTTTAGAATGTTGTGCATCTCATTACAGTAGTGGAGGGGTTGAAGGCATTGATCACAGTGTTGTTGTAAAGACAAGACCTTTTCATAGAGGTCTTGGTTTTGTCCTGTGAGCACCAAGATCTGTGCGCCCATTTCAAGGGCCAGTACTTCGTTTAAAATCTCCGTAATGTTCCCAAGACCAAGGCTACCACCCATGAGGGTGATGATTTTACGATGGTCTTTGAGGTTGTAGTCTGCCAAAATCTCTGCTCTTTCTTTGGTTTGAAAGAAGTTTTGGGATACGGGGATCCCGTAAGGGAAGATCATCTCTTTGGCTCGCCCGCGAAGGTGAAGCTCATCGATCATGTCCTCGTTGGAAACCACGTAAGCATCCACGTTTCGATGAACCCAAAAAGCGTGGGAAGCATAGTCTGTCATAACCACCAGGGAGGGTTTGTGCCACTGAAACTTCTTTCGAAGAGTGGAGAGAATTTGAGCGGTAAAAGCGTGGGTTGCGATGAGGATATCCGGCTCAAAATCTACGATGGTGGGGTAAAGCTTATTGGCGAGATAATCATTTCCTAAGTTGGAAGATTTCACAAAATGCCCATCTTCATCGGAGTGTTTATAGAGAAACTTAAAAAAAGCGGGATAGTGCTGAATGCTTTTCAAGTAGGTACCCACCACAAGCTTGTCTAAAAACGGGCTAATATATTTAATGGTGTCAATAATCTGTATTTCCGAGTGGGGTTCATGGGCAAGAATGGCTTCTTGTATAGCCTCTGCGGCTTTCCCGTGGCCGCCCCCGGTGGAAACAGATAGGATTAATGCTCTCATAGTGCACCTCTTCATGATGTAGTAACCAATATATTACGTCGCAGCTTTGTTGCCTTCAAAAAATAAATATAAGGCAAGCGCTTTACTCTAGTTTATACTATAATTATTAATAGGGCGTTAAATTACAAAGGTGGATTCTTAAAAAAACCTTATAACAGACGGGGAGAGGAGTGGTTAAATGCAAAATGTGAAAATTGAAGTACTCAATAAAAAGATTCAGGAAGAGCCCATAGAAGTGGTTTATATGGGTAATTTAGAAGAAAAAGATGGGTATACCAGTGTGACCTATGAAGAGAGTGCCTTAACTGGTATGGAAGGGGTGTTTACAAAGCTCCACATAGACCAAGAAGAGATGGTATTATTTAGAACTGGGAATATTGAATCCAAGATGATCTTTAGAAAGGATCATAAGGATGTATTTGTGTATAAGATGGAAGTGGGGTCCATGTCCATGGCAGTGGAAACCAAGGAGTATTCCATTCAAGAGGAAGAGGGGACTACCCATGTGTATATTCGGTATCGTTTGGATATTGCCGGAGATGTGGGGGAAGAGAATGAGATGAATATCCACATTACAAAAAAATCTTAAAAAGAATAAACCCCTCCATCCCTTTGGGGTGGAGGGGTTTTCTGTGGGGACGCATAAGCGAAAAATGAAATGCAAAAATAATGGTAGCATCTTCTGAAATGTTGTGCTATCATTATTCACATATTTAAATTTTAAAACAACAAGCCTATGTTATCAATAGGGTAATTTCTATTATACCAAAGGTGGAGTATTTGTCAACGGCTTAGGAGGAAAAAGTTATGAAAAACACCAAGTACATTTTTGTCACTGGCGGAGTCGTGTCCTCTTTGGGAAAAGGGATCACTGCGGCATCTTTGGGAAGACTGCTGAAGGATCGGGGCCTCAAGGTAACGCTGCAAAAGTTTGATCCTTATATCAATGTGGATCCGGGAACCAAGAGTCCTTATCAGCATGGAGAAGTTTTTGTCACAGAAGATGGTGCGGAAACAGATTTGGATCTGGGGCACTATGAGCGATTCATTGACGAGAATTTATCCCAAAACAGCAACATCACCACGGGGCGAATTTATCACCGGGTCATCGAAAAAGAACGTCAAGGAGCTTACCTTGGGAAAACAGTCCAAGTGATTCCTCATATTACAGGAGAAATCAAAACCCATATTTTGGAAGCTTCCAAGGAAGAGGTGGATGTGGTCATCACAGAAATAGGTGGCACCGTAGGGGACATCGAATCCTTGCCCTTCCTAGAGGCTATACGACAGATGAAATTTGAGGTAGGGCAAAAAAACGTCTTGTTTATTCATGTCACCTTAGTGCCTTATCTTGGGAAAGCAGGAGAGCTGAAAACAAAACCAACACAACACAGTGTCAAAGAACTACGGGGCATTGGCATTCAGCCAGACATCATCGTTTGCCGAACAGAAAAAGAGTTGTCTGAGGAGCTTAAGGGGAAGATCAGTCTCTTTTGTAATGTGGAAAAAAGAGACGTCATCGAAAATAGAGATGCAGAAACTCTCTATGAAGTGCCCCTCTTATTACAGAAAGAAGGCTTAGACACCCTGGTTTGTGAAAAACTTCAACTCTCCTGTGGAGAGCCCAATCATCATGCGTGGGAAGAGATGGTGAAAAAGATGCATCATCTCCATGAAGAGGTGGAAATCGCTTTGGTGGGGAAGTATGTGGAGCTGCATGATGCCTACTTATCTGTGGTGGAAGCATTGTCTCATGGGGGTCTTCATAAAGGTATCAAGGTAAATATTCGATGGGTGAGCGCCATGGAACTCACAGAAGAAAACATTTCAGAGAGACTAGGTGGCGTAGATGGCATTCTTGTTCCAGGGGGATTTGGCCATAGAGGTGTAGAGGGGAAGATTTTGGCCATTTCTCATGCTAGGGAAAAAAACATTCCTTTCTTTGGCATCTGCCTTGGTATGCAAGCGGCTGTCATCGAATTTGCCAGAAATGTGTTGGGGTATAAAGATGCCAACAGTAGTGAGTTTGAGAAAGACAGCGGTGAACCAGTCATTGATCTTATGGAAGGGCAAAAGAATATAAAAGGTCTTGGTGGTACCATGAGACTTGGTAGGTTTGAAGCGGCGGTGACAGAAGGGTCAAAAGCTCATGAAGCTTATGGAAAGAAGCAAATCTTTGAACGACATAGACATCGCTACGAGTTTAACAACGCCTACATGGACGCCTTTCTAGAGAAAGGCATGGTCTTTAGTGGTCGAAACCCACAGCAGAACTTGGTGGAAATTCTTGAATTACCAGAGCTACACTGGTTTGTTGCTGTGCAGTTTCATCCAGAGCTAAAGAGTAGACCTACAAATCCTCATCCGCTATTCCAATCCTTTGTAGAGCATGCACTACAGGTGAAAAAACAGTAAGCCTTAAGGGGTACCAATTTTTGGTGCCTCTTATTCTATTCTAAAGACGAAGAACTCCAATCTCTGGTATAATGAAAGAATCAAAGTCTAAAAATATCTACAATTCTATTGAAGTACTGACGAAGGATGGTCCTATGCCATCTCTTACAGCGCGAGATGAGAGTACTCAGAATATAAATATAACTAAAGGAGAAGTGCATGCAAGAGTATAACCTATCTATATTAGAAGCCATGAAACTAACGGAGCTTAGAGAGGTGGCAAAAGAAAAAGGTATTAAGAGTTATCTTAAATATCGAAAAGGAGAGCTTTTAGCCATGCTGCTGGATGAAGTGGGAAAAGACGCACCTCCTTTAGTGGAAGAGAAAAACAAGGAAAACCTGGAGAAAGAGATCACCAAAACGCTACCAGAAAAAGAATCCCCTCAAAGAAATTTCAAACCCAAAGAAGTGTCTTTTGAAAATGGGAAGAGAGTTAAAAATTCCAATGAGTATGATGTAAAAGGGGTGCTAGAGATCCTTGATACCAACAACTTCGGTTTTTTACGTGGAGAAAATTATCTCACAGGCCAAGAGGATGTGTATGTATCTCCCCCTCAAATTCGGCGTTTTGATTTGCGTACGGGAGATGAGGTCATTGGCTACGCCAGATACCCCAGGGAAGGGGAGCGTTTTGCGGGATTAAACTTCATCGAAAAAATCAATGGAGAGCATCCGGACAAATCTGTGGGAAGACCCTATTTTGATCGATTGACCCCCATCTATCCAGAAGAACGCATTCATTTAGAAATGCCTGGCGAAAATGATTTGTCCATGAGAATCATCGATCTTATGGCTCCCATGGGCAAAGGGCAACGTGGACTCATTGTGGCACCACCCAAGGCTGGAAAAACCACCATCTTAAAGAAGATTGCTCAAAATATTGCTAAAAATCATCCAAGCATTCGTATCATCGTGCTACTCATTGATGAGCGACCAGAGGAAGTCACCGATATGCAGCGAAGCATTCACGGAGAGGTGATTTACTCCACCTTTGATGAAGAGCCAGAACATCATGCAAAGGTGGCTAGAATGGTCCTAGAGAGGGCCAAAAGAATGGTGGAACAAAAGCAAGATGTGGTGATTTTGATGGATTCCATCACCAGATTAGCCAGGGCTTATAATCTCACGGTGACCCCCTCGGGCAGAACCTTATCGGGGGGGTTAGACCCTGCAGCACTGATTATGCCCAAAAAGTTTTTTGGTGCCGCTCGGAACATGGAAGAGGGTGGAAGTTTGACCATTCTTGCCACAGCCTTGGTGGAAACGGGATCTAGAATGGATGATATGATCTTTGAAGAGTTTAAAGGTACTGGCAATATGGAAGTGCACCTGGATAGAAAGCTTCAAGAGCGAAGAATTTTTCCAGCCATCGATATTTATAAATCTGGTACAAGAAAAGAAAGAGCGTTATTATCTCTGGAAGAGTACGATATGTCCTTAAGCTTAAGGCGTCAAATGCATACATCTTCAGGCCAAGATCGGGTCACAGAGGAGCTCATTCGGTATATGAGCCAATCCAAAGATAATGCAGAATTCATAGAGATGATGAAGAAAAGTTCGCTCTTAAAATAAGAAGAAGCCGCTGGGATCTCATGTAGAGGGTCACAGCGGCTTCTTCTTTGTACCATGCATTACAACACAAATTCTTCTTCTTTTAATACGGTGATTAAATTGCCCCGAATGGCAATGAGCCCATCTTTTTCCATGTTGCCAAGTTCTCTTGATACAGAAGGTCTGGCCACCTTTATGATTTCGCTAATTTCGGTTTTCTTGTGACGCATGTGGAAAGTAGGGGTTCCAGCATGTTCAATTTCTCGAGAAAGATAGATCATGAGTCTAGAGCGGACATCATTGTGGGCAAGGATTTTAATTTTGTTTTTTAGCACAAAAATATGATTGGATAAAAAGGTCAAATAATTGAAATTAAAGGTGGGGCTCTTTAAAAGGAGCTCTTTCATTTGCGCAAAGGGAATGAAGAGGACGGTGCTTGGGGTGGAGGTTTGTAAAGTGAAGGGGTATTTGGCTTCCGTTGTAAACAAAAGTGGTGCACCAAAACAATCCCCATGTCGGAATACATTAATGGTCAAGGCGTCTCCGGAACGACCATATTGCTGAATGGTTAAGGTGCCTCCTAAGACAAATCCAATGGTGTCACAATGTTCCCCTTCTTCCACCACCAAGGTGTCTTTTTCATAGGTTTCTTGCCTTAAAGTGGGCACATCAAGAATCCCTTTTACATCATCTTCTGAGAGGTCTTTAAACAATGCGTTTTTCAACAGCTTCTCAACGTCAATAGCCATAACTTCTCCTTTTCAAGTGCTTTACTACGTAGCTATTATAACCTGACAGGGCTAAAAATGGAACAATCCATAGTAAATCACTCAGAATAAATGGTGAAAAGTTTCTGTTTTTGAAAAGTTTCATGGGAGTTGTTGAAATTATAGAAAAGCGTAACAGGTGTTACAGTATTTTGAAACCTGTTTGCATATACTAAACTGGTAGTTCAGAAAGATGTGGCGGGTCTCAAAGGGCCCAAAGCATGAAACCTATAGTAAAAAAGCGCGTAAAGAAAGCGCTTTCAGGGATAAAAAGATGAAGGAGGAAGTTGTTTATGTCAAATATGTTTTGTTTTCAGTGTCAAGAAGCCGCCAAAGGAACAGGGTGCGAAATCATTGGGGTATGTGGAAAGAGTCCTGAGGTATCAAACCTTCAAGATTTACTCATGTATACCATCAAAGGGGTGGCTCAGATTGTCGTTTCTGGGAATCTGGATCTAAAAACCATTCCTCAGGTAAATCATGAAGTCATGAATGCACTATTTATGACCATTACCAATGCAAACTTTGATGAGCAAGCCATCGAAGCACAAATCCACAAGATCATTGGTCTTAGGGAAGAACTGAAGAACATGACAACGCTTGAAAAGTATAGTGATGCAGCAAGCTTTACGGTGAGTGATCAAGCGTCCATGCTAAAGAAAGCTTCTTTGGTGGGGATTTTATCCACAAAGAATGAAGACATTCGTTCCTTAAGAGAGTTGATTACCTATGGATTAAAGGGAATGGCTGCCTACACCCACCATGCTTTAAACATTGGAGAAGAGAAGGAAGATCTTTATGGATTTACCTATGAAGCTTTGGCAGCTACATTAAACAACGACCTTACGGTGGAGGATTTGGTGGCCTTGACCCTAAAGACCGGTGAACTGGGTGTAGAAGCCATGGCTCTTCTAGATCATGCCAACACGTCCATGTTTGGAAACCCAGAGGCGACAGAAGTAAATATAGGGGTAAGAGAAAAACCGGCCATTCTGATTTCAGGCCATGATCTCACAGACTTAAAGCAATTATTGGAACAAACCAAGGGTACAGGGGTGGATGTATACACCCATAGTGAAATGCTTCCAGCCCATTATTATCCAGAATTTAAGAAGTACGATAACTTCGTTGGAAACTATGGAAATGCCTGGTGGCAACAAGTGGAAGAATTTGAATCCTTTAATGGACCGATCCTCTTTACCACCAACTGTATTGTGCCACCAAGAAATGAAAGTCTTCGGAATCGAATCTTTACCACAGGTGCATCAGGATATCCAGGGTGCATGCATATTGAAGCAGATGAACATGGGGTGAAAGATTTCTCTTCCATCATCCAGCTGGCCAAGAAATTAGAAGCGCCAAAAGAAATTGAAAGCGGAAAAATTGTGGGTGGATTTGCCCATGCGCAGGTTACAGCACTGGCCGATCAAGTGGTGGATGCGGTGAGGAGTGGTGCCATCAAGAAGTTTGTGGTCATGGCAGGATGTGACGGCCGTATGAATGAGCGTTCTTACTATACAGAATTTGCAGAGAAGCTTCCACAAGACTCTGTCATCCTCACCGCAGGATGTGCCAAGTATCGATACAACAAACTTCCCTTGGGCGATATTGGTGGGATTCCAAGAGTGTTAGATGCTGGACAGTGTAATGACTCCTACTCCTTGGTGGTCATTGCCTTAAAGCTCAAGGAAATCTTCGGACTAGAGGATCTCAATGATCTACCCATTGCCTATAACATTGCTTGGTATGAACAAAAAGCAGTCATTGTGCTCCTGGCCCTACTATACTTAGGGGTGAAGAACATTCATCTAGGGCCAACACTACCAGCCTTCTTGTCACCGAATGTGGCGAAGGTGCTTGTAGAGAACTTTGGTATTGCGCCCATTGGCCAAGTAGATGCAGACATCGAACTTTTCATGGCCAAGTAGGCTCCAAAGAAAATAATCGCTCAGATAACTTATGCGGATCCTATGTAGGCTTTTGATACATGGGATCCGCATTTTTTTCTGCGCTTTTGGTGCAACCTAGAGAAAAGTAGGGTATGATGAAGAATAGTAAAGAATACAAGGAGAAAAAAAGTGAATATCATAACTGCAGAAAATATATCAAAGAACTTTGGGATGAAGAAGCTTTTTGAGGAAGTGACGTTAACCCTTACAGATACAGATAAAATTGGCATCATTGGCGTCAATGGAACCGGGAAATCCACCTTGATGAAGGTGCTTGCAGGGGTTCTTTCACCGGATACCGGGGTGGTTCAAAAGCTGGGGAAAGTGACCATTTCCATGCTTTCTCAAGAGCCGACTTTTCAAGAAGAAGTCACGGTGCTTCAACAGGTGTTTCAAGGAGAGGGTAAGGTTTTTCAAACCCTTCGTGCCTACGAAGAAGCGGTGGAAAAAGCACAGCTTCACCCGCAGGATGAAGCGCTTCAAAGGGCGCTCATTAGGCTCACGGGGGAAATGGATGCGTTGGGGGCATGGGATATTGAAGCCGATGCAAAAAACATCTTAACGAAGCTAGGGATTACAGAGTTTAAGAAGAAAATGGGCACCTTATCAGGAGGGCAAAAAAAGCGTGTGGCCATGGCAGAAGCCCTCATTACGCCATCAGACCTATTGATTCTTGATGAACCCACCAACCATATAGACAATGCTTCGGTGTCCTTTTTAGAATCCTATTTAAAGGAACGAAAAGGCGCACTCCTTATGGTGACCCATGACCGTTACTTCTTAGAGCGCGTCACCAACGGAATTTTAGAAATTGATCGAGGAAAAGTGTATAGCTACCCAGTGAATTATGGGAAGTATTTAGAGATGAAAGCAGAACGCATGGAAAACCTCATGTCCTCAGAGAGGAAAAGAAAGAAGCTTTTAGAAAAAGAACTGGCTTGGATTCGTCGAGGTGCCAAAGCCAGAACCACAAAGCAAAAAGCGAGAATTGATCGATATGAGGATCTCAAGGGACAAGAGAATCTCTCCCTTCAAAAGGATTTGGAAATCAAAGCTGTTTCTTCAAGGCTTGGAAAGAAAATTATAGAGCTTCGATCGGTATCCAAAGCTTATGGAGAATTGGTTCTCTTAAAAGACTTTTCTTATTTGCTGAAGAAGGATGATCGCATTGGCGTTGTAGGGGACAATGGCATGGGGAAGTCTACCTTTCTAAAGATTATGGCAGGGAAGCTTCTTCCGGATGAGGGAGAGGTGCTCTTTGGTGAAACGGTAAAAGTAGCCTATTTAAGTCAAGAATATGTCATTGACAATGAGGAGGTCCGTGCCATTGAATACATTAAGGAAGTGGCAGAAGTAGTGGAAACGCCTGAGGGGAAAATCAGTGCCAGTGAAATGATGGAGACATTCCTCTTTACCAAAGAAGAGCAATGGACGCCCATTCATCTTCTTTCTGGCGGGGAAAAAAGAAGACTGATGCTCCTTCGCATGCTTCTTGAGAAGCCCAACGTGATTTTGCTAGATGAGCCCACCAATGATTTGGACATTCCGACCTTGGGAGTTTTAGAAGACTATTTAGAGACCTTTCCAGGAGCTGTGGTGACGGTATCTCATGATCGATACTTTTTAGACCGGGTGGCAGAGAAGATTTTTTCTTTGGAAGGGCTGGGGGAGATAAACATCACCTTTGGCAATTACAGCGACTACGAAGAGAAGAAAAATGCCCTGGAAAAAGTCCTTCAGAAAGAGGACGGACAAAGGGAGAAGTTGCTGTCCAAGGAACCCAAAACCAAAGCGAAAACAAAGTTCACCTACAATGAACAAAAAGAGTTTGACACCATTGATGGGAAAGTAGAAGGGTTGGAAGAAAAAATCGCATCCCTGGAAGAGGCTATGGTGACCCACAGCGCGGACTTTGAAAAGCTTCAACACCTTCAAAAAGAGAAAGATGAATTAGAGGCGCTGTTAGAAGAGGCTATGGAGAGATGGACGTACTTAAATGAACTGGCTGAAGAGCTGGGACTCGTGTAGAAAAGAAAAAATCGGGTTCAAGGAAAAAGATGTGGAGAACAGAGGGGTTCTTCACATCTTTTTTTCTTGGGGTGTAGGTTACTTATAGAGTTTCACGCGATCTTTTATGGGCAGAAAGGATTTTTCAGAGGGCTTTTCGGTGGGGGTGCCAAAGGGCATTTGTGCCACAAGTTTCCAGGCTTCTGGAATCTGCCAATAGTCTTTCACAGATTCTTCAATGAGCTCTGTGTAGTGTTGCAGAGAAGCACCATAACCTTCAGCCTCCAATGCGCTCCACAGGATGAGTTGCGCCATGCCATTTTCTTGATGTGCCCAGATGGAGAAGTTTTCTTTGTAGTGGGGGAACTGCTCTTCTAGAGAAGTCACCTTCTGTTGATCTTCAAAAAAGAGCACGGTGCCGTAGGCTTGTTGAAAAGACGTGATTTTTTTGTCTGTGGAGGAGAACTGGTCTTCTGGCACCACTTTTTTCAATGCGTCCTTGGTGAGTGTCCAGAGGTGATCGTGGGCCTCTTTTGTGAAGAATCACCACCCGGGTGATTTGAGCGTTCATGGCAGAGGGCGTATGTTTTATAGACTCTTCCACGAGGCTTTGCAGCATATGATCTGAAAGTGGGCTGTCTTTTTGTAATCCGTAGTAACTTCTGCGGTTTGCGATGGCGGTTAAAAATGTATTTTTTATAGTATGTGCTCCTATTTTGCTTTTGTTTGTGGTAAAATGTATTTCATAAAATTATATTTCACAAAATATAGTATACGATGTATTTTATGAAAATGAAATGGTCCACGGGTGATGGCTACAGGATCTTCCATGGAGAAAAAGGAAAATTTAAGGAGC
>Ga0194138_10000846_pt1 | contig 14556 bp, 13 predicted proteins | sample TARM_MetaG_T2_14_FD_134022 | JGI IMG/M metagenome (GOLD analysis project Ga0194138, IMG submission 134022) | Freshwater microbial communities from Pennsylvania, USA, analyzing microbe dynamics in response to fracking - TARM_MetaG_T2_14 (version 2) | ecosystem: Environmental > Aquatic >...
CCTAGCGTTTCGCCGTCGCAAGGGGTAAAGCGGTAGCCGTTTCAGCCCAGCGCAATACGCAGGTTATCGATCAGGCGGGTTTTTCCGAGGAAGGCTGCCACCAGTATCACCAGTTCGCGGCTATCTGGTGTGGGTGTATCCAGTGTCTCGGCATCCCGCAGTTCAAGGTAGTCAACGCGCATTCCAGCGGCTTCGATACGCTCTGCGGCCTGCGTGACCAAGGTCTGCTGCGAGTGACTGCGGGGCAGCTGTTCTGCCAGCCATTGCAGGCTGCGAAACAGCTCGGGAGCCAGTGCGCGTTCCTGCTGGTCCAGATAACCGTTGCGTGAAGACAATGCCAGCCCGTCCTCGGCGCGCACGGTGGGTTCGCCCAGGATCTGTACCGGCAAGCACAGGTCCTGGGTCATCTTGCGAATGACTGCCAGTTGCTGAAAATCTTTTTCACCAAAAACGGCAAGATCCGGCTGGATGATATTGAACAGTTTGGCAACAACAGTCGCCACCCCTTCAAAGTGGCCGGGACGACTTGCACCACAGAGGCCGTCAGACACCAGCGGTACGTTGATGCGTGTGTGGCCTTGCATGCCTTGCGGATAGATTTCACTGGCACTTGGCGCAAAGACCATATTCGCGCCCGTTTCCAGTAGTTTGTGCTGGTCTTCGGCGAGGGTGCGCGGGTAGCTGTCCAGGTCTTCGTTCGGGCCGAACTGCAGCGGGTTGACGAAGATGCTCACAATTACGCAGTCGGTTCGCTGCAGCGCCTTTTCTACCAGTGCCAGATGGCCCTGGTGCAGGTTGCCCATGGTGGGGACCAGGCCGATACGCTTGCCTTCCTCGCGGGCGCGGGCGATTGCCGCGCGCACCTGTGCAATGCTGTGCAGGGTGTTCATGATGTCAGAACTCGTGTTCGGCGGCGGGGAATTCGATCTGCTTCACCGCGTTGACGTAGGCGGCGATTGCCGAGGCGATGTTGGGCTGACCCTGCATAAAGTTTTTCACGAATCGTGGCATGCGCTCGCTGATTGACAGGCCAAGCATGTCATGTACAACCAGTACCTGTCCGTCAGTCGCGTTACCTGCGCCAATGCCGATCACCGGAATGCGTACTTCGCTGCTGATTCTGCCGGCCAATGGGGCTGGTACACACTCCAGCAGCAGCATGGCAGCGCCGGCCTGCTGCAGCAGCAGGGCGTCATCCAGCAGCGCCTGTGCCTGAGCTTCCTCGCGGCCCTGTACCTTGTAGCCGCCCAGCACATTCACTGCCTGCGGGGTGAGGCCCAGGTGGGCACATACCGGGATGCCGTTACGTGCCAGGACTCCAACAGTTTCGGCCAGCCAGCCGGCACCTTCAAGTTTGACCATGTGCGCGCCGGCCTGCATCAGCGCGGTGCTTGCCTGCAGTGCTCGCTCGACAGTGGCGCAACTCATGAAAGGCAGGTCGGCCATGATCAGCGCACCCTGATTGCCACGACTGACGCAACGGGTGTGGTAGACCATGTCCTCTATGGTGACCGGGACAGTGCTGCTGTTGCCCTGAAGCACCATGCCGAGCGAGTCCCCGACCAGGATAACTTCTACGCCGGCCCGGCTTTCAAGGTGCGCGAAGGTGGCGTCATACGCTGTTAGGCAAACAATCTTTTCACCGGTCTGCTTGAGCTTGTTTAGTGTGGTCAGGGTCACTTCAGGCATGGCGGATTCCACATGAGCAGCTGTTGTGCGGCTGCGTATGATTGATGTCGGGGTGCATGGGTAATGCTCCTGCAGCGCCGCCACCACAGACAGTCAGTCAGCCTGTCAGGCGGGTGGCATGCACCATTATAGTGGCGTCGACTGCGGATTGCAGTCATCCGTTGCAGCCTTGGGCCATAGCGCTACTGTTTTGACCTGTAGCTGGTGATCTGCGCAGTGCGCCAGAAATTGCTGCAGGTTGCTGCCGTCTGGCAGGTGCAAGTCCGGTTGCAGTTCGAGCAGTGGGCGTAATACGAAGTCACGAGTGTGCATGTGGTAGTGCGGCACCTGAAGCCGGGCGTGTTCGATCTGCTGGTCGCCGTACAGCAACAGATCAAGATCCAGCGTTCTTGGTCCCCAGCGTTGATCTTTGCGGATTCGGCCCTGATGCTGCTCGATTGCCTGCAAGGCATCCAGCAACGCCAGAGGCTCGAGCCGGGTTTGCAGGCAGGCAACGGCGTTAAGGTAGTCGGGCTGGTCTTGCGGCCCCAGCGGGCTGCTACTGTAGGCCGATGAGCAGGCAAGCAGGCGGCTATCAGGGAGCTCGGCGAGCGCCTGACATGCCTGTTGCAGCTGGAACAGTGGTTCCTGCTGATTGCTGCCAAGACCTATATAGCAAGTGATCATGGATTGTTATCTGCTGTCGAGCGCGGTTTGCGCCGGCGGCGACGCTTGCGTGCCGGCTTGTCACTGCCTGCGTCCAGTTCTCGAATCATCTTTCGGCGTTGCTCGTCGCTGGCGTCTTGGTAGCGGGTCCACCACTCACCGAGGCCGTTGGTGCGTTCACCGGCCGCTTCGCGTAGCAGCAGGAAGTCGTAAGCGGCGCGAAAGCGCGGGTGCTCAAGAAGCTGGTCAGCACGCTTGCCGACACGCCGTTCAAGGCGTGGCTGCAGATCCCAGATCTCTCTGAGGGGGAGGCTGAAGCGTTTGGGAATGGCGGTGCGCAGGCATTGCCGGCTGAGTGCTTCCTGGGCAGCTTGCTGCTGTGCCGGTATCAAGGGTGTACCCCGATCCAGTTGCCGATTCAGCTGCGCCTGCATGGAAGGCCACAGCAGGGCGGCAAACAGGAATGCCGGGGTTACCGGTTTGTCCTGGCGGATTCGCTCATCGGTATTGTGCAAGGCCTGGCGCAGGAGGCGTGTGTAATGATCGGGAGACTGTGAAACAGCGTTGGCTGTATCCGGAAAAAGCGGTGCAAAGAGCCCGTATTGTTGAAGCAGCTCAAAGGTATCGGCGCCCTGTCCGGACATCAGCAGTTTGAGAATCTCATCGAACAGACGGGCGGCTGGAATGTCATTGAGCAGGGAAGCCAGTGACTTGATGGGGGCGGCGGTATGCGGCTCGATCTCGAAGTCCAGCTTGGCGGCGAAACGTATTGCCCGGAGCATGCGTACCGGGTCTTCCTGATAGCGTTGCTGGGGTATTCCTATCAGGCGTATCTGGCAGTTTCGAACATCGTGCAAGCCGTTGGCAAAGTCATGCAGGTGTCCGCTGCATACGTCGTAATACAGTGCGTTGATGGTGAAGTCGCGACGCTGCGCGTCTTCTTCCAGCGTGCCGTAAACGTTGTCCCGCAATAGCCGTCCAGAATCGCTTTGGCGGGATTGCTCGTCAGTGCTGGAGGCGTCGTCATCGCCTCCGTGGCTGGCGCGGAAGGTCGCTACTTCGATAATTTCACGGCCGAAGTAGACGTGTGCCAAACGGAACCGGCGGCCAATCAGGCGTGCGTTGCGAAAGGTGGCCCTGACTTGTTCGGGCGTGGCGCTGGTAGCTACGTCGAAATCTTTGGGAGTTACATCAAGCAGCAGGTCGCGCACGCAGCCACCAACCATAAAGGCTTGATAGCCGGCTTGTTGGAGGCGTTCAACAACGCTGACGGCGTTTCGGCTGATCTCTTCTCGGCGCAGTGAGTGCTGACTGGAGGGGATTACCAGTGGCGTTGTGCGTCGGCGAGCGGGTCTACCAAAAGGGAAAGGCAGTTTTTGCAGCAGCTTGCGAATCATGGGCTGGATATTCCACCGGCTAGGTCAGTTCCAGGCAGCGACGTGCGGGTCGGGTTGCGAGCATGATGTCACGGAATGCCGGCAAAGGCGATGCGCAGTCTACGAGGCGCTGTATTCTAGCCTGAATTGGAGTGGGATTCGAATTGCGGGGGAGGGTGTTAAAGCTCAAGGGGAGCCATGGCTCCCCCTAATCGATTATTTTTGTTCTTCTTATGAGCTGTATTGTTGTTGTTATGACGCCGATGCAATGCATCGTATGGGCCCGTCCCGGGCGGTCAACAACAAGCATATTGCTTTGGAAGCATGGGTCGGTCTGTTTGCTTCGGAAACCCCGTGTTGCTTTGGCAACTTTTATTTTTCTACGGTTTCTGTCGCTTCAACGCCGGCCTGTTCTCCAAAAGAATCGGCTTGCCGAGCTGCGCACATCTTGTTTTTGTTATGCGTGGAGCTGAATGTTGTTCTTGTTATTTTCTGTGGTTTTTATTCTTGTTGTGCCAGACATATAGCATTTGCCGTGCCAACTTTTGGAAAATGTTAAGAATCAATGGGTTATGTTATTTGCGAGGTTTTGGGGCGAGGAAGGTTGTGTGCGGGTGTTACCTTTCGACAGGATAAGTGTTACCGATGGGGGTGTGTTCGGTAACACTTTGGCGGTAACACCCGGGTCAGTGGCTGCTGGCCTTCTTGCGTGGGATGCCCAAGCGCTGCCGGCGTTCCCAGAGGCATTTACGGCTGATGCCGAGTTTGTTCGCCAGCTCGGTTTCGGTCATGTACTCCTGGTGTTCAAGCACGAAGTGTTGGAAATAGTCTTCGAGCGACAGGTTTTCAGTTGGTTCCGGGTTGCTTGAGGTGCTGCCACGCTGCATGGTCTGCAACGCGCTGGTGGCAAGGCTGGCCCGGTCGTTATCCGGTTCGATGCCCAGGAGGTCAGTAGAAATCGCCGTGTCATCACAGAGGATAACCGCTCGCTCGATGGCGTTTTCCAGTTCCCGGACGTTGCCTGGCCAGCTGTACTGGCGGATGGAGCGCGCCGCTTCCGGGCTGAAATGCAGTCCGTGTTGCTGCATGTTGGCGGCTGCCTTGCCCAGCAGTGCTTCGGCGATCAGCATGACATCCTCACCACGCTCGCGCAGTGGCGGCAGTCCTAGCTGGATAACGTTAAGCCGGTAATACAGGTCTTCACGGAAGAGTCCCTGACGCGCCATGGTCTTGAGGTCGCGGTGGGTGGCCGCGACCAGTCGCACATCCACCTTGCTCGACTGTACCGATCCAACCCGGCGAATTTCGCCTTCCTGCAATACACGCAGCAGTCGGGCCTGGGCTTCCAGTGGCAGTTCGCCGATTTCGTCAAGAAACAATGTGCCGCCGTCAGCCGCCTCGACCAGGCCGGTTCGTCCGGCCGTGGCGCCTGTGAAGGCCCCCTTTTCATGGCCGAACAGTTCCGATTCGATCAGTGTTTCCGGAATGGCGGCGCAGTTGACCGAAATAAGGGGCGCCTTGGCGCGTCGGGACAGTTGATGCAGGGCGCGGGCTACCAGTTCCTTGCCGGTGCCTGACTCTCCCTGGATGAGTACCGTTGAATCGGTCGGAGCTACCTTGCGAATACGTTTGAACAAGGTTTGCATGGCCGGGCAGCTGCCGATGATGCCAAGCTCCTGCTGGTCGTCAGTGCCTGTGGGCTTTTCTGTCTTGCTCTGGGGAGGGGTGGGAGCTGCGCTGTGACGGCGCCGGGCTTCATCGAGGATCCGGCTGACAGCCTTGAGCATCTCTTCGTGATCGAAGGGTTTGGCAATGTAATCCACAGCACCAAGCTTCATCGAATCGACTGCCGAGCGCAGACTGGCATAGCTGGTCATGATAAGCACCGGGGTGTCCGGTGCGCGGCGAATCATTTCGGTGCCAGGCTCGCCGGGCAGGCGCAGGTCGCTGATTATCAGGTCAAAATCGTTGAGGTTGTTCTCGCTGCAGGCCTGTTGTACCGAGCCAGCCTCGCTGACACTGTACTGGTGTCTTTCCAGAAGTCGCCGCAGTGCGCTGCGGATGATGCTTTCGTCTTCAACAACCAGAATCTTTGCCATGCTTACCTCGGGTGGCCGTCAGGCGTTCAGTCTGACCACGCTGCTGTCACTGAAGCGCGGCAGTGTCAGAGTGAAACGCGTGCCGCGCTGTTTCTGCAGATCGGCGGGGCTTTCCACGCTGATCTGTCCGTAATGTTCTTCGATGATCGAATAAACCATGGCCAGTCCGAGGCCGGTACCCTTGCCGGGTTCCTTGGTGGTGAAGAACGGTTCGAACAGTCGATCCATGATGTGCTTGTCTATGCCGCTACCCTGATCTTCAATGTCGAGCAGTACATGGTGCTCGGTTTGGCGGGTGCGCAGGGTGATGCTGTCGCCGTGCTGGCTTGCATCGCGGGCATTGCCCAGCAGGTTGATCAATACCTGTACCAGACGCTGGCTATCACCCATTACCTGATGTTCGGATTGGCACAGGTTAACATACCTGACCTCGGGGCCGTCGCGATTGAGCGACAGCAACTGGATGGCTTCATTGCTGCAGGCGGCCAGATCAACCGCTTCGGTTGCACTGTGATGGCTGCTGCCAACATGCGCGAAGTTGACCAGTGATTGCACGATACGGGATACCCTGTGGGTCTGTTCGATGATCTGGCTGGCGGCTTCACGGATTTCCGATTGCGGGTATTCCTCGCGCAGGTTCTGTGCCAGGCAGGCGATACCGGTAATCGGGTTGCCGATTTCATGGGCTACCCCGGCAGCCAGTCGCCCGATCGAAGCAAGCCGTTCTGAGTGTACCAGTTCTTCTTCAAGCATCTGGGTGTCAGTTTGATCCTCGATCAGCAGTACCAGTCCGGCACTGAGGTTCTTGCCGGGTTCATCAATGGCAGCCTTGTGAAGGTTGAGCCATTGGGTGCGACCGTTGTGCTGCAGTTTCTGTTTGTGGGCGTGGCCTTCCTGGTCCTCCACGAACTGCACCAGAAACTGGTTCCAGGGTGGTGGCAGGTCATCCAGCCGTGAACCTATCACGCTGTCTGCAGTGATTCCGGTCAGCGCCTGCAGGGCACGATTCCACATAAGAATTTCGTTGTCCTTGGCCAGCGAACAAACACCCATTGGCAGATCCTGCAGGGTTTGCCGGTGGAAGCGCCGCAGGGCATCCAGTTCGGCAGCCAGGCCGGTCAGCCGTGAGTGGTAGTCCTCCAGCCGGCTCTCGATAAAATTGATGTCCTCGCTGACATAGCCTTTATGCCCGGTTTTGAACGGCAGAAAGGTTTCCATGATGTCCTGGGCTACCGCTGGCCCCATCAAGCCCGACAGATTGGCTTCGAGCTGGTCACGCAGGCGTCGTAGCGCGTAGGGGCGACGCTCGTCAAAAGGCAGGTTGAGATCGCGCAGGGCCTGTTCGACCTCCCGCTGTGCCGTTTTGTTGCCCAGCGGCTTGGCCAGTTGCTGGGCAAATTCCTGGGGTGAGCCGGCAATTGGCTCCAGACGTTGCGAGCGACTGATGTTGTTTACCGAACAGGCGTCGGCGGCACTGCGCTCTTCGCTGCTGGTGTGGGTAAACAGGGATACCAGTACAAAAACCAGCACATTGATGCTCAGAGAGCTGATTGCAGCCAGGTGCCAGGTGTCGGCATCGAATACCAGCTGCCAGCCAGCAAGGCTGAGCGATGATAGCTGGGTAACCAGGGGCAGCAGCAGGGTAATGGTCCATATCAGCATCCCGGCAGCCAAGCCGGCGATAAATCCGCGACGATTGGCCCGTGGCCAGAAAAGCACAGCCAGCGCTCCCGGCAGGAACTGTACGGTGGCAACAAAGGAGGCTACGCCAAGATTGGCCAGATCCTGCTCGGCGCCTAGAAGCCGGTAGAAGGCCCAGGCGGCCATGATAATTGCGGCGATCAGGCTGCGCCGTGTCCATAGCAACCAGCGGTAGATGTTGTTGTCGGCACTGGGCTGGTAGAGCGGCAGTACGACATGGTTGAGGACCATGCCGGAGAGGGCCAGGGTGACCACGATGATCAGGCCGCTGGCGGCTGAGAGGCCGCCGACAAATGCCAGCAGGGAGAGCCAGTCGGCACCGGAATGTATACCTATGCCAAGCGTGAAGTATTCGGCGTTGCTGCTGACATTCAGCTCCAGCCCTGCCCACAAAATGGGAGGCACTGCCAGACTCATGACTAACAGGAATAGCGGCAGTGCCCAGCTGGCGGTGGCCATGGCGCGCGGATTGAGGTTCTCGGTAAAGGCCATGTGGTACATCTGGGGCATGACGATGGCCGAGGCAAAGAACAGCAGCAGCAGGGTGCGCCATGGCCCTTCCTGCAGCGGCGTGTGCAGGCTGCGCAAGGCCTCTTGGTTGCTTCCCAGCCAGCGTTGCAGGTCGGCTGGGCCGTCGAACACGCCATAGACGGCGTACAGTCCGATGGCGCCAATGGCAATCAGCTTGACCAGCGACTCAAAGGCGATCGCCAGTACCAGGCCTTCGTGTTTTTCACGGGTCGAGATATGCCGTGCGCCAAACAGGATGGCAAACAGGATGATTAGCAGGCAGAAGCCCAGAGCTACCGAGTCCTGGGCGGGGTTGTTGGTCAGGAGCATGACCGAGTCCGCTACAGCCTGTACCTGGAGCGCCAGCAGGGGCAGCACACCGATACACATGAACAGGGTAGTGAGGGTTCCGGCCCAGGCGCTGCGAAAGCGGAAGGTGAACAGGTCTGCCAACGACGAGAGTTGATAGGTTCGGGTTATGCGCAGAATCGGGCTGAGCAATACCGGTGCCAGCAAAAAGGCACCACAGAGACCGAGGTAGGAGGCCAGAAAGCCATAACCGTACTGGTGCGCCAGGCCAACCGAGCCATAGAAAGTCCAGGCGCTTGCATATACGCCAAGCGACAGGGTGTAGATCAGCGGGTGCTGCAGCAAGCCGGCCGGCATATGCCGGCGTTCGCCAAGCCAGGCCACGCCGAACAGCAGCAGCAGGTAAATAACGCTGATCAGCAGTAGCAGGCTGAGGTCAAAGCTCGTCGGCATCTTTAGGGCTCTGCAGCAGGATGCCGGCGATGATCAGAATCAACCAAAGCTGATAAGGCCTGTACCAGGCACCCTGTGGATCTATCCACCAATCCATGATGGCGGGAGAGAACAGATAGATGCCAATGACCAGCAGCAGCACCAGACGGTAGATGTACATGCGGGATCGGAGACGCCTATGCCGGGTAAGTGTATTTTGCATGGTAATGACCCGCGCACGCCTTGCCAAGGCAAAGGCGCAGAGGGTCTGTGCTCAGGCGAGGTGTGTGGGCAGTATGTCGGCAGGCAGTTGTGTGCAAGCCGGCAGGCGGTGCGGGTTCCAGTGTCTGACAGCCCACTCCAGAAGCTCACTGACCGGTGTCCCTTGGGCCTCGGCTGGAGGTGCTTGCTGCAGGACTTGCAGGGCGAGAAACAGTGTCTGGGCTGCGCCCTTGTCACTCAGTGGCGGCGAGCCCAGCCGCTTGCTCAGCTTGTTGCCGTCTGAGCGCATGGCTAGCGGTATATGCAGGTAGTGTGGCGGCCTGGCATCAAGCTTTTGGTACAACCATAGCTGGCGGGGGGTTGAGTCGAGCAGGTCGGCGCCGCGTACCACCTGGTTGATCTGTTGTTGGATGTCGTCGGCAACAACGGCCAACTGGTAGGCGATAATTCCGTCGCGGCGACGGATCACGAAATCGCCCACGTCCGCCTCGAGGTGCTGGCTGAAAGGTCCTTGCAGCCGGTCGGTAAAGCCGGTTTCGGCGTTGTCGACGCGCAACCTGACAGCGCGATCAGCGGTGTTGCCGAGCTTGCGGTCACGGCAGTGACCGTCATAGATGCCATTTGTTGTCGATAGCTGGCTACGACTGCAGTCGCAGACAAAGGCCAGTCCGCAATCGAGCAGTCCTTGAAGTATCCCTTGATAGTGTGGCAAATGCTGGCTTTGCCAGCGAATATCCCCGTCCCAATACAGGTTGTAGTGCTCCAGGGTGCGCAGGATGCTGTCGGCCGCGCCGGGCTGAACTCGGGGCTGGTCAAGGTCTTCCATGCGCAGCATCCAGGTGCCTCCTTGCTGGCGGGCATCCAGAAAACTGGCCAGGGCTGCCAGCAGGGAACCGAAATGCAATGGGCCGCTGGGGGTGGGGGCGAAGCGGCCGCGATAGGGGGTGTCAGACATGGCGGGGAGGGAGCCGGCCGCCAGGTGGCGGCCGGGCGCGACCGGTTAGTTGCCGGTCTGCTTTTCCTTGATTTCCGCCAGTGTCTTGCAGTCAATGCAGAGGGTGGCGGTCGGGCGGGCTTCGAGACGGCGGATGCCGATTTCAACGCCGCAGGAGTCGCAGTAGCCGTAATCATCCTCTTCGATCCGTTGCAGGGTCTGATCAATCTTCTTGATCAGCTTGCGTTCGCGATCGCGGGTACGAAGCTCCAGACTGAACTCCTCTTCCTGGCTGGCACGGTCAGCCGGATCGGGGAAGTTGGCCGCTTCGTCCTGCATATGGTGGACTGTGCGGTCGACTTCTTCCATCAACTCCTGCCTCCAGGTGTTCAGGATGCCGGCGAAGTGGGCGCGCTGGTTTTCATTCATGTATTCCTCGCCCTTCTTTTCCTTGTAGGGCACGAAACCGCGGATCAACATCGAACTTTTTTTGCTTTTGCTGGGCATGAGAACCGCCTCACTATTGGTCAGCGCATCGCCTGCAGGCACTTGTCCGTACAGGTCGCGTTGCCGCGATTGCGCTTGCTTGAGCTCTATCATCCTGTTCTGCCGGGGGTGTTTACGGTCCGGCAGGGCTGCGGCCTTCGGCTGCAAGGCGGCAAAGCTACCAGAAGCTTGCAGGCAGCGCTACTGTTTGCCGCCCTATGGTAAGGCCGCTTTGCCACCGGACTGGTCGACGCAGGTATCATTGGCCCTTTTCTCCGAGAGAATAGCGATGCGCAGTCGTTGGGCAGAAAGAATCGAGGATATCCAGCCGTTCCATGTAATGGCGGTGCTGGCCAGAGCCAGAGAGCTTGAGGCCGTCGGCGAGGATGTTATCCACATGGAAATTGGCGAGCCGGATTTTGCCACACCAATCCCCATCATCCAGGCTGGGCAACGGGCACTGGCGGATGGCTGTACCGGATATACGCCAGCACTCGGCTTGTTCGAGTTGCGTGAAGCGATTGCCGGCCTTTACCGCCAGCGACATGGGCTGGATATTGACCCGCGTCGGGTGATAGTGACGCCCGGTGGTTCTGCGGCGCTGCTGCTGGTGAGTGCCTTGTTGGTAAATCCCGGGCAGCAGGTTGTTATGGCGGACCCGTCATACCCCTGTAATCGCAACTTCCTGCGTCTGGTCGAAGGGCGTGCACTGATGCTTCCAACCTCGGCAGAGAACGGCTGGCAACTGACGCCAGAGCAGCTGCAGCGGCATTGGAATGCGGATTGCCGGGCGGTGCTGGCAGCATCGCCAGCCAATCCGACAGGCACCCTGATGGGGCGGGAGCAGCTGGCAGGATTGGCGTCAACTGTCAGTCGGCTCGGCGGCGAGTTGATCGTTGACGAGATCTATCACGGGCTGACCTACGGCTGTGACGCGGTGTCTGCCCTTGAGGTAAATGACGACATCTTTGTACTTAACAGTTTCTCCAAATACTTCGGAATGACCGGCTGGCGACTGGGCTGGCTGATTGCCCCGGAAGCGGCCGTGGCGGAACTGGAAAAACTGGCGCAGAACCTCTATATCTGTGCACCGCACATGGCGCAGCGGGCAGCGCTGGCCGCCTTTACCGAGCAAACACGGGAAATATGCGAGGCACGTCGGGAGGCTTTTCGGCAGCGCCGCGACTTCCTGCTGCCAGCCTTGCGCGAGCTGGGGATGCATATTCCCCATGTGCCGGAAGGTGCCTTTTATCTGTACGCAGACAGTTCAGGCGTAGCTGACGACAGTGCGGCTCTGTGTCGACACCTGATTGAAACCCGGCATCTGGCGATTACCCCCGGGCTGGATTTTGGTGAGCATCGCACTCGTCAGCATTTGCGCTTTGCCTACACCACGGGAATTGACAGGCTCGAGCAGGCGGTCGAGCGCTTGCGACTGGGGTTGCAACAATACGCATGCTGATTCCTTTCGATGCACCGCTTCAGCACGGGGTTCTGTTGCGCCGTTACAAGCGTTTTTTTGCTGATGTGCAACTGGACGACGGCCGTGAGTTGACACTGCATTGCCCGAATACCGGATCAATGCTGGGATGCGCCGAGCCAGGCAGCCAGGTGTGGGTAAGTGTGCAGCCCCGGCCGGGCCGTAAACTGCCAGGTACCTGGGAGCTGGTTGAGTGCGTGGAGGGTGGCTGGGCCTGCATTCACAGTGCACGAGCCAATCGGGTGGTGGAGCAAGCGCTGCAGGCAGGGCTGATCGAGCCGCTGGCCGGGTTTTCCGGTATTCGTCGGGAGGTGCGCCTTGAAGACAGCGACAGCCGTTTTGATTTTCTCCTTGACGGGGCTGACGGAGAGTGTGTGGTTGAGGTGAAAAGCGTCACCCTGGCGCTCTCAGCTGGCGTTGGCGGCTTTCCCGATACCGTCAGTTTGCGTGGCCAAAAGCACTTGCGTGAGCTGATGCGCCAGCGTTCGCTCGGGCGTCGTGCCTGCTTGCTGTTTTGTGTCATGCGCAGCGGTATCAGCGAGGTCCGTCCGGCTGAAGGGCTTGATCCGCATTACGCGCGGTTGTTGCGCGAGTCTGACAAGACCGGTGTCGAGCTTCTTGCGCTGGCGCTCAACCCTGAGCCGGACGGATTGCGACTGGCCGGTTTGTTGCCAGTGATCGCCTGACAGACGACTTAGTTTCGCCGCCACCACAGGGCATTGTCATGCACCTCATGGTGCAGAGACTGAAGCGACTGACCGCTGCAGGGGCCGGCAATACACTCACCACTTTCAGGCAAAAACAGAGCGCCGTGGGTGGCACACTGGATCAATTGGCCAGAGCTGTCGAGAAAGCTGTCGGGCTGCCACTCCAGCGGAATGCCCCTGTGCGGACAACGGTTCAGATACAGGCGGACTTGCCCTTGGTGGCACACGGCAAAGAGTTTTATGCCGTCAATGTCAAATCCCCGGCTACCCGGGTCTGGTAGTTCGTCCAGACTGCACAGGCGCAGGCTGTCGGCGGGCTGAGTGCTCATGTAGAGTCTCCAATGGTCCTGTTTGAGTCAGTCTGCGGGTCTTTGGCCGGTCTAACGGGTCACCGGTGTGATCGTACAATACGGAGAAGAGCGATGCGTCCCTTACTGCTAATGGCTTGCCTGCTGGCTGGCTTTCAGTGTCTGGCCCAGCCCTTGCCAGCATGGCAGGGCAGCGAGGGTTTGCAGCATTCGAGGTTGGGGCAGGCACTTGATATCTCAAATGGCCAGTGGCTGGATGCACAGGCGCTGGTGCGGCGTGTGGCCGAGGCAGACAGGCTGTTGGTCGGTGAGCGGCATGATAACCCTGACCATCAGGCGTTGCAGTTTTGGTTGCTGCAGGCCTTGCATGAGCGGCGCATGCAGCAGGCGCTGTTGCTCGAAATGCTGACGCCAGCCCAGCAACCAGCGCTGCGGCAGCTGGACGCCAGTGCGGCGCAGCGCACTGATCTGGACGAGCTGCTTGACTGGAGTCCGGGGTGGAACTGGCAGGCCTATGCGCCCTTATTGCGCTGGGGGTTGCAGCAGGGGGTTGGCTTGTATCCAGCGAACATTGACAGGGCGCTGATTGGCCAGCTTTACCGTGAACCGCCGCCATTGCTGCCAGTGTATGCCGATGAGGCACTGGATGGCTTGCGCGCTACTATTGCCGCTTCGCATTGCCGCGAATTGCCGCCAAAACAAGTCGAAGCGATGCTGGCAATTCAGCAAGCGCGAGACCAGGCCATGGCTGCTGCTCTGTTGACTGCGCCGGTGCCTGCCATGCTGGTTGCCGGAAGTTTTCATGTTCGGCACGACCTGGGCGTGCCCTTGTATTGGCCGGAGGATCAACCGCGCCCACTGGTCATCGTATTGCTTGAGGCCGGAGAAGCCTTGCCGAACAGCTTCCCGGCGGATTTTGTCTGGATCACGCCAGCACAACCTGAGCAGGATTATTGTGCGGGTATGGCCGAGGCGGATTGAGAACCAAAAAAAAGCCCGCTTGTAAGCGGGCATAAATCCGTGATTAGCCTGATGAGGAGATAACCGTTCGTCTCGCGACAATCCGTTATCCGGGCCATCTCGCGATGGCTTGTTGCTAATAATAATGATTATCGTTTGATAGTCAATACTATTGCTGAATTATTTTTCACTCGCCTGCCCGTCGGCGGCGAGTTGTTTGAAATGCGTCAGTTCCTTGTTCATCAGGTCAATACGCCTTGCCATGCTTTCGATCAGGCTGTGGGCGATCCGCGGGTTGCTTTGCATGAGCGCGAGAAACTGCTCCTTGGGAATCATCATGACGGTGGTCGGCATGCTGGTAACGACCGTGGCGGAGCGCTTTTCACGGGTGAAGAGCGCCATCGCGCCGAAAATCTCGTCCTTCTGTACATCGCCCACCTTGATGCCGTTGACGAAGGCCTCGGCATGCCCTTCGGTAATGATGAAAACGTGATCGGCCTCGTCGCCCTGGCGGATCAGTTCGGCATTTGCCTCAAAATGGCGAAAACCGGTAGCTGGACGTATTTCAGCGGGCTTGGTGCGGGCCAGCGCATCCGACATCAATGCCGCCTGCCCCAGAATGTATTGGGTAAACAGTTCCTGACGTTGGCTGTTGGCGTGAATATGACTGAACAGGGTTTGCCGGTCGTAGGGCAGCA
>Ga0194138_10000852_pt1 | contig 14530 bp, 8 predicted proteins | sample TARM_MetaG_T2_14_FD_134022 | JGI IMG/M metagenome (GOLD analysis project Ga0194138, IMG submission 134022) | Freshwater microbial communities from Pennsylvania, USA, analyzing microbe dynamics in response to fracking - TARM_MetaG_T2_14 (version 2) | ecosystem: Environmental > Aquatic >...
ATCGGCCGATTGCCGCCGATGGCCACCCACTCCATCGCCAGGGCCTTTTCGGGATCGGCACGCACATCGCGAAGGTCCACATGATCCCCGCTTGCCGACGTGCCCCATATCGCGGCCCAGGCATCGCGACCGCCGCGCTTGGCCACGTAGAGCGCCATGTCGGCCATGCGCAAGGCATCCGTCCAAGCCTCCCTGCCATCGTCGGCGAAGAACGGCCAAGGGGCGACGCCCACCGACACCGTGACCGCCACGGCACCGCCCTCCGGCAACGGCACGGTCACCCCGGCCAATTGCCCGCGCAGGTGTTCGGCCAGTGCGAAGGCGGCTTCCATCGAGGTATCCGCACGCGCGACGAGGAACTCCTCGCCGCCCCAGCGCGCGATGATGTCGCCCTCGTCGCACGCCGAGCGCAAGCGCGAAGTCACGGCCACCAGCACCTTGTCGCCGATTGCGTGCCCGTGCCCGTCGTTCACGTCCTTGAAGTGGTCGACATCGACCATCAGCAAGGCGCAGCGCGACCCGCTGCCCGCAGGCAGCGCAGGCAGCTCGCCGATCAGGCGATCGGCCTCGCGCCGGTTGGCCAGCCCGGTCAGGGGGTCGAGCCGGCTGGCCCGCTCCGCACGCCGCTGGCGGGTACTCATCCACCACAATGCCGCGCCGCCGACGGCCAGCAGGCCGACCAGGGCCGCCACGGCCGCATTGCGCAAGGTTTTCGCACGGGCAAGTTCGACACGGGATTGCTGTGCCGGCGCCGTGAGCGACTGCTGCGCCCGTGCCTGCAGGCGGGCCAGCGAGACCAGGGCGGCCGTCTGCCCGCCTTGTTTGGCCGACTCGCCCAGCAGGCCCGCGTAACGCTCGACACCCGCCGAGTCGCCCAAGGCCGCATGGAGGCGGACCAGCACTTCCAGACTTTCCCGCCGTTCGTCGCGGAAATGTCCCTGCTCCGCGATGCGCAAGGCTTCCTCGGCATGCGGCAAGGCCTTCCGGGGATGTCCGTCCCGCAGCTCCAGCTTGGCCAGGCGTGTCAGCGTGACCGATGCGGCAACCAGATCATGCTTGCGCTGCCAGGCCAGCACGCGCACCAACGACTGGCGTGCCGGGCCGACCTGCCCCTGCTCGACCTCGATCCACGCCCGATGCCCGGCGATGCGATGCCGCAGCGAATCCCCATCCGGCATGCGGACGGCAATGCGATCGGCTTCATCCAGGGCCGCCAGTGCTTCGGCATACCGTTTCAACAACAGCAAGGCATAGCCTCGGTTGTAGTGGACAAAGGCCACCATCCCCGGCGGCAGCCCCCGGCCGTCACCGATCAATGCGCGGGCCCGGTCGAAATATCCGAGCGCTCCGCTCACGTCCTCCAACGCCATCGCATGCAGATTGCCCAGGCTCAGCAAGGCATTGACCTGCCCGATGCGATCCTGCTGCGCTATGGCGAGCGCCTGCGCCCGTTCGAGCAACGCCGATGCCTGCCCGGCCTGTCCCGCGTGGGTCAGGATGCCGGCCATCATGAACCACGTCGGCAAGCGTTCCTGAGGCGGGATGTCGGGACGGTCGGCCAATGCGCCCAATTCACGCACCGAAGCCTCGGCAGCGTCGTATTGGCCCAGCATGTCCTGGGCCATGGCCAGACATGCCCGGATGCGCAACCGCGGGACCGGCGGCAATTCCTTCCGGGCCAGCAGGCTCTCGGCCAACGCGACAGCGGCCGCTGGGTCCGACTGGGCCTGCACGCTGCACTGCTGTGCTTGCGCCATCCACACGCTTGCCTCCGGCACGGTCTGTGCGGCGGCGTGGCCCGCGGCGAGCAGGCCGGAGCAAATGAACGGCAGGGCAAGAACGGTTCGAGCGGACATGCCACCTCCTGCGGCAGGAAATGCCTGATGGGCCCAGCACACCCCGTGCGCGAAGAGCCCCCGATATGATAACCGGCGCATCCGGCCCCGATTCCCATGACACGTCGCCTCCCCCCCGATGACGCCTTCGCCGACCAGACTCCCGGCCGCCTCGCGCGCCTGGTCGGCTGGCTCCGCGACGTGCCCGTGGCCGATGCCGTGGATCGCCGCAACGCGGCGATGCTCCAGGTACTGCTGATCCTCGCCGGCCTGTACCAGCCGCTGGTCGTCGGCTATTCGTGGATGCATCTGGGCTCGCTGGTGATGGATGTCACCTCCCTCGTGCTGGCTGGCTTGAGCACGATTGCCGACTGGACGGCCTTTCTGCTGTTGCGCCGCGGACGGCTGCGCCTGGCTGCCAGGCTGTTCGTCGTGCTGACCCTGGCCCTGCTCACCGCCACCTACCTCCACTGGGGACTGCAGGCCCAGACCCGCGTCCAGCTGACCCAGTTGGTACCGGTGCTCGTGGCCGGCCTGATCCTGAGCCGTCCGGCCCTGTGGTGGTCCACCGGCTGGCTTGCGGTGGCGGTCCTGCTGGGTTCCTGGCAGGACGTCGAAGCCGCCCGCTACGAACCCCTCCAAGTCGAACTCACCACGATCTACGCGTTCCGCACCTTGATCGGGTTGGTCGTCATCGCCGCAATCCTGGATCGTTCGGTCGCCGCGCTGCGCAGCAGCCTGGACACCGCCCACCAGCGCAGCCACGACCTGGCCCGTACCCGCGACCGCCTCCAGCTCCAGATGAATAGCCTCGCCCGCAGCAATGCCGCGCTGGAAGCCGAGCGCGCCGAGCGCGAACGCGTGCAGGGGCAGCTGATCCACGCGATGAAGGTGGAAGCTACCGGGCGGTTGGCCAGTGGCGTGGCCCACGATTTCAACCATCTGCTCGGCTTGATCCTCGGCCATGCGTCGCGGGCGCGCCGCAGCGACGACCCGGCCGTGCTGAAACAGGCGCTGGAAGGCACCGAATCGGCCGCGCGCCGGGCCGTTGCCGCCACCCGCAAGCTGCTGGACTTCAGCCGCCTGGAGGAAAGCCGCCCGGAAACGCTGGACCTGCGCGAACTGCTCGAGGACATGCGGCCGATGCTGCGCCAATTGTTCGACCCGTCGATACGCATCGTGATCGAACTGGGAAACCACGCCCAGTACGTGCGTTTCGACCGCGCCCAGCTCGAACTGATCGTGCTCAACCTGGCCACCAATGCCCAGCAGGCCATGCCCGACGGTGGCCGTTTCACCATCGCGTTGCCCGCGCCGGCCGGCAGCCCGGACGTGGCGCTGGTGCTGTCCGACACCGGCATCGGCATGAGCGAGGACGTGCGCCGGCGCTGCATGGAGGCGTTCTTCACCACCAAGCCGGCCGGGCAAGGCACCGGGCTGGGGCTGGCGGTGGCCGCGCAGCTGCTGCATGCGGCCAATGGCGACATCGGGGTGGACAGCGCGCCGGGCGCCGGCAGCACGTTCCGCCTGACCTTGCCGAGGCAGGCCGGCGCGCCAGTCTCATCGATCGCCTGAAACACGGCGCGCGCCACCGGCACCGCGATGCCCGAAGGGCTCGACCACGCCGGGCCATGAACGGAACGGGCCGCATCGCGGCGGCCCGTTCGCGTTTCATCGGTGCTTGCGCGGACTCAGGCCGACAAGTGCTCGATCGCCGCCACGCGGCCGAAGCGCTCGCCCAGGGTCTTGAGCAAAGCCAGGCGATTGCCGCGAACGGCCGGGTCCTCGGCATTGACCAGCACCTGGTCGAAGAACGCATCCACCTGCGGGCGCAGCTTGGCCAGCCCGCTGAGCACGCTGACGTAGTCGCGCTGCGCCAATGCGGCACCGGTGTCGTCGATGGCCGCCGCCACCGCTTCGGCCAGCGCCAGCTCGGCCGGCTCGGACAGCAACGTGTCGTCCACCTGCCCGGGCACTTCGCCCTCGGCCTTGCGCAGGATGTTGCGGATGCGCTTGTTGGCCGCGGCCAGCGCCTCGGCTTCGGGCAGCTGCGCGAACGTGCCGATGGCGTCGATGCGGCGGTCGAAGTCGTACAGCGAATGCGGCCTCAGCTCGGCCACCGCGTTGAAGTGCGTGGCCGGCACGCCCTTGTCGGCGTAGTAGCCCTTCAGGCGGTCGAGGATGAAGTCGTAGATTTCTTCAATGCCCTCGGTCGGATCACCATCACGTTTTGCAACGAACTCGCCTGCCTGCTTCTGCGCCGAAGCACGATCCTTGTCCGACTTTGCTTCCGAGAGTGCTTTTTCCGAGCTCGTGACTGCGGCTTTCAATGCGGCATGCTGGGAAATCGAGATGAAATCCCGTAGATCCAGATCGAACCCGCTCTCGATGATCGTGCGCGCCAGCCCCAGCGCATTGCGGCGCAGCGCGAACGGGTCCTTGTTGCCGGTCGGCTTGAGGCCTGCGGCAAAGCCGCCGGCCAGCGTATCCAGACGTTCGGCAATGGCCAGCACCTTGCCGGTGCCGGACGCGGCGATGTCGTCGCCGGCGAAGCGCGGGCGGTAGGCCTCGTCGATGGCCAGCGCCACTTCGGAATCCTCGCCGGCGGCCTGGGCGTAATGCCGCCCGGCGATGCCCTGCAGTTCCGGAAATTCATTGACCATGCGGCTCTGCAGGTCGTTCTTGGCCAGTTCGGCGGCACGCTTGGCGAGCCCGGCGTCCACGCCCACCTGCGGCGCGATGGCCTGCGCCAGCGACGACACGCGCGCCACCTTGTCGGCCACGCTGCCCAGCCTGGCCTGATAGGTCACCCCGGCCAGCCCTTCGCCCATCGACGCCAGGCCCTGCTTGAGGTCTTCGTCGAAGAAGAACTTGGCATCGGCGAAGCGCGGACGGATCACCCGCTCGTAGCCCTTGCGCACCTGCTCCACATCCTTCGAGACGATGTTGGCGATGCCGACGAAGTGCTCGGTGAGCCGGCCGCCGGCGTCGAGTACCGGGAAGAACTTCTGGTTGACCTCCATCGTCTCGATCAGCGCTTCCTGCGGCACGGCGAGGAAGGCCTGCTCGAAGCTGCACAGCACCGCCGACGGCCATTCGACCAGCGCGACGGTCTGTTCGAGGTTGTCCCCGGTGATGCGCGCGCTGCCGCCGGCCTGACGTGCGGCGGCCTCGACTTCGGCCACGATGCGCGCGCGGCGCACGTCCGGGTCCACCAGCACGCTGGCCGCCTCCAGCGCCGCGACGTACTCGCCCGGCGCGGACAGCGGCACCCATGCGTCGTGCAGGAAACGGTGGCCGCGGCTGTCGCGGCCGGCGACGACGCCGAGCAGCTGCGCCGGCACCACTTCGCCGCCGAACAACAGCACCAGCCAGTGCACCGGGCGGGCGAAGCCGTAGTCGTGGTCGCCCCAGCGCATCGGCTTGGGGATCGGCATCGCGGCGATGGCCTCGGCCAGCACCTCCGGCAACACCTCGGCGGTGCGCACGCCCGGCTTCACCGAGCGATGCACGAAACGTTCGCCCTTGGCATCGCTGGCGCGCTCCAGCGCGTTCCACGCCACGCCGGCCTTGGCGGCGAAACCTTCCAGCGCCTTGGTCGGCCGGCCGGCGGCGTCGAGGGCGATGTTGACGTAGGGGCCGAAGGTCTCCACGGCCTGCTCGGGCTGCTCCTCGGCCACGCCGGGCAACAGTACGGCCAGACGGCGCGGCGTGGACAGCGGCTTGGCGCCGTCGGCCTGCACGGCGATGCCGCGCTTGCCCAGCCCGGCGACGATGCCGTCGAAGAAAGCCTGCGCCAGGGCCGGCAAGGCCTTGACCGGCAGTTCCTCGGTGCCCAGTTCGATCAGCAGCGGTTTCATCGTGGCCGACATCAGACGTTCTCCTTCGCATCCAGCGCGGGGAGGCCGAGGGCCGCACGCTTTTCGGGATCTTTAAGACCCGGGAAGCCCAGCTTCTCGCGCTGGGCGTGGTAGGCCTTGGCCACCGCCTGCGCCAGCGTGCGCACGCGCAGGATGTAGCGCTGGCGCTCGGTGACGGAAATGGCGCGGCGGGCGTCGAGCAGGTTGAAGCTGTGGCTGGCCTTGGTGACCTGCTCGTAGGCCGGCAGCGGCAGGCCGGCTTCGACCAGCTTCAGCGCCTCTTTCTCGCAGGCGTCGAAGCGATGGAACATCTCGGCCACGTCGGCGTGCTCGAAGTTGTACGCGCTCTGTTCCACCTCGTTCTGGTGGTAGACGTCGCCGTAGGTCACCGGCGTGCCGTCCGGGCCGTGGGTCCAGATCAGGTCGTAGACGTTGTCGCATTCCTGCAGGTACATGCACAGGCGTTCCAGGCCGTAGGTGACCTCGCCGAGCACCGGCTTGCACTCGATGCCGCCGGCCTGCTGGAAATAGGTGAACTGGGTGACTTCCATGCCGTTGAGCCAGACTTCCCAGCCCAGCCCCCAGGCGCCGAGCGTGGGCGATTCCCAGTTGTCCTCGACGAAGCGCAGGTCGTGCACCAGCGGGTCGATGCCCAGCGACTTCAGCGAGCCCAAGTACAGCTCCTGCAGATTGTCCGGGCTGGGCTTCATCGCCACCTGGTACTGGTAGTAGCGCTGCAGGCGGTTGGGGTTTTCGCCGTAGCGGCCGTCGGTGGGGCGGCGCGAAGGCTGCACGTAGGCGGCATTCCACGGCTCCGGACCAAGCGCGCGCAGGAAGGTGGCCGGGTGGAAGGTACCGGCGCCGACCTCGAGGTCGAGCGGCTGGATCAGCACGCAGCCCTGCTGGGCCCAGTACGCGTTGAGCGACTGGATCAGTTGCTGGAAGGTCGGGCCTTTCATCGCGGTTCCGTTTGGCATCGAAAAGCGGGCTAGTATAGGCCCAAGCCCTTGTTCCCCCGAAGTTTCAAGCCGGTGAATGCCCCCGCTTCCGCCCCTTTCCTGATCGTCGAGACCGGCCGGCCGGTGCCTTCGATGCAGCGCTACGGGCGCTTCCCGCACTGGATCCGCGTGGCCGCCGGGCTGGAGGCTGCCGATACCGACGTGGTCGAAGCCGCCGCCGGGCAGGCCCTGCCCGATCCGGCCGCCTATGCGGGCGTGCTGGTGACCGGTTCGGCCGCCTTCGTCACCGACCGCGAGGACTGGAGCGAACGCAGTGCGCACTGGCTGCGCGGCGCGGTGCAGGCCGGCGTGCCGGTGTTCGGCATCTGCTACGGCCACCAGCTGCTGGCGCATGCGCTCGGCGGCGAGGTGGCCTACAACCCGGCCGGGCGCGAGTCGGGCACGGTGACGCTGGAGCTGGAACCGCCGGCGCAGGACGACCCGCTGTTCGCGGCGATGCCGACGCGCTTCCTCGCCCATGCCACCCACTTGCAGACGGTGCTGCAGCCGCCGCCGGGGGCCGAGGTGCTGGCGCATTCGGCACAGGACCGCTGCCATGCATTCCGCTGGGGCGAATGCGCCTGGGGCGTGCAGTTCCATCCCGAATTCGCCACCCACCACATGCTCGGTTACGTGCGCGCCCGCGCCGACTGCCTGATGCGCCATGGCCGCTGCCCGAAGACGGTGGCGCGCGAGATCACCGCCGCCCCGCAGTCGCGGCGGCTGCTGCAACGCTTCGTCCGCCTGGCGCGCACCCGCCGCGGGCATTGAATCGACGCAAACTCGACGCGAATCGCGCGATAATCCGCTTGCGTCGGCAGCCTGCCGCGCAGGCTCGGGAATGACGGGAATGAACGAAATCAGGAAAGTGCCGATGTCCGCCGGCGCGGAATGGCTGCTGGGCGGCTTCGCACTGCTGCGGCGCGCGCCGCTGGGGCTGGGTCTGCTGGGCATGACGTGGGGTGTGCTGTCGATGTGCGTGGTGCTGGCCGCCAGTGCCGCCACGACGCTGGGCCTGCTGCTGCAGCTGGCGCTGGCACTGGCCGGCCCGCTGCTGTTCGCCGGGCTGGTGTGGGCTGCGCACGAGGTGGACCGGGGCCATGCGCCGACGCCGTCCAGCCTGTTGGCCGGCATCCGCGAGGGCCATACCCGCAGCCTGCTGTCCACGCTGCTGCCGCAAATGCTGGCCGGCATCGTGCTGGGCTTGCTGCTGCTGGCCTTGCTCGGCCCCGACGGCGTGCAGCACAGCGCCGACGTGTTCGCCAGGATGCAGGCGATGAGCCAGTCCGGCACCCAGCCGGACCCGCAGGAAGTGGAAGCGCTGGCCGCCAGCCTGCCGGCCGGCCGCATCCTGCTGTGGCTGCTGCTGGTGTTCGCCGCCGGCATCGCCGTGTCGTTGGCCTTGTTCCTGTCGGTGCCGCAGATCCTGTTCGGCCACGCCACCGGTCCGGCGGCGATGCGCAACAGCCTGCGTGCCAGCCTGCACAATGCCGGCGCAGTGCTGGTCTATCTGCTGCTGACCGGCATTGCGCTGTTCGCCATTGCCTTCGCCACGCAGATCGTCGCGCTGATCGCCCAGATGGTGTTCGGCATGACTGCCGGCCTGATGATCGGCCAGTTGCTGATGATGGCCGTGGTGATGCCCTTGCTGGCCGGCAGCGTGTATGCGGCATGGAAGCAGCTGTTCGGCACGCCGGCCGGCAGCGGAGCCGACGGCGTGCCGTTGCCCAAGGCACCGGACAACGTCATCGCGGCCTGATCTGATCGCCGGCCTCCGGGCCGGCGCGGCCTATTGCGGAACGCGGCCTTCAAGCCGCGTTTTCGTTTTCGGAAGGTTCGGTGCGACTGCGCTTGTTCGCGTACATCGCATGGTCTGCCGCATGCATCAGCGTCGTGCCGTCGGCGCCGTCTTCCGGATACAGCGCCACCCCCATGCTGGCGCGCACCGGCAGGGCCACGAGGTCGTTGGCGACCTCGTGCGTCAACGGCTCTTCCAGCAATTCGCGCAATTGGATCAGGTAATCCAGCAACGACGCACGGTCTCCGGCAATGTCCTCGATGATCAACGCGAACTCGTCCCCGCCCAGGCGGGCCACCGTGTCGTTGCCGCGCAGGCGTCCGGTCAGGCGTTCGGCGATGGCGGTGAGCACGGCATCGCCGGCGGCGTGGCCCCAGGTGTCGTTGATCAGCTTGAAGCGATCGGCATCCAGATAGACCAGTGCAAACCAGTTGCCATGGCGATGGGCGCGCTCGATGGCCATGCCGAGCCGGTCCATGAACAGTATCCGGTTGGGCAGCCCGGTGAGGCTGTCGTGGGTGGCCAGCTGGCGCATCTCGTCTTCCATCCGGCGCCGGTGCCCCAGCTCTTCCTCGAGCTGCCGGTTGCGCTCGGACAGCTCCTGCAGCGCAGCGCGCAGGGCCAGTCGGCTGTTGTAGAGGTCCAGGAACACGTTGACCTTGGACAGCAGGATCGCCGGGTCGATCGGCTTGGCCATGTAGTCGGCCGCACCGAAGCCATAGCCCTTCAGGCGGTGCACGTCGTCGGCATAGGTGGCGGTGACGAAGATGATCGGCGTCTGCCGGGCGTGTTCTTCCTGCGAGAGGATTTCGGCCACTTCGAAACCGTTGATGTCCGGCATGTAGACGTCGAGCAGGATCAGCGCGAACTCGTCGTCGAGAGTGGCCTTGAGCGCCTCGTTGCCGGAGAAGGCCTCGACCAGATCCGCATCCACGCGTGCCAGCACCCGCCGCACGACCAGCAGGTTGGCAGGGTTGTCGTCGACGACGAGGATCTTGGGGCGCTTGGGCAGGGGTGGATTCACGGCTGACATAGGGATTCCAGTAACTTCGGCATGGCCGGAAGGGACACGCAATGGTCGGCGCCGGCGATTTCGAGCGCCGCGGTGGGCATGGCGGAAGCAAAGGCGGTGGCCGGGTCCTCGACCACCGCGACGCCGCCGGACCGGCGGATGTGACGCAGGCCCTGCGCACCATCGGCATTGGCGCCGGTCAGCAGCACCCCGACGAGGTGCTGCTGCCAGGCTTCGGCGGCGGATTCGAACAACACGTCGATCGAAGGACGCGAAAACTCCACGCGCGGATCGATGCTGAGGGCAAAGCGACCGTCTCGTTCCACCAGCAGGTGGTAGCCGGCCGGCGCCACGTGCACGTGGCCGCGCCGGGGCGACTCGCGCTCGACCGCCTCGGCCACCGGCATCGGGCAGGTGCGCTGGAGCAGCTCGCAGAACACGGCCATGTCCTCCGAACCGGTATGGCAGACCACCACCACCGCCACCGGCAGCGGCCCGCGCAGGCCGCCGAACAGCTGGTGCAACGCTGTCAGGCCACCGGCCGAACAGCCGATCGCCAGCGCCTGCGGTACCGGCCTCATGCCCCGTCTCCGGGGTTACGGTAGATGCGCAGCGCGGCATCGAATGGCACCAGCGCGCGTGCGCTCGGCGCGAAGCTGATCGACTCGCGGTTGCCCAGGCACAGGAAACCGCCCCGCACCAGACTGTCGCGGAACAGGCCGAGCACGCGGTCCTGCAGGTCGTCGGAAAAGTAGATCAGCACGTTGCGGCACAGGATCAGGTGCGCCTCGCAGAACACGCCGTCGCACACCAGGTTGTGGTTGGCAAACGTCACCCGCCGGCGCAGGCGCTCGTCGAGCTTCATAAAGTCGTAGCGTGCGTGGTAATAGTCCGACAGCGAGCGGCGGCCACCGGCAGCGAGGTAATTTTCGGTGTACTGGCGCGCATCGCGGACCGGGAAGATGCCTTCCTGCGCGCGCGCCAGCGCCTCGTCGTTGAAGTCGGTGGCGTAGATCTGGCAACGCTCATAGAGGCCGGCCTCTTCCAGCAGGATCGCCAGCGAATAGACCTCCTGCCCATGCGCGCACCCGGCCTGCCAGATGTTGATGTGCGGATACGAGGCGAGGATCGGGAATACTTCGTCACGCAGCTTCCGGAACACGCTCGGGTTGCGGAACATCTCCGAAACCGGCACCGACAGGCCGGCAATCACCTGCGGCACCAGCGCATCGTCGCGCAGCACGCGCGCGGTCAACGCGCCGACGCTGTCGGCCTGCATCGCCTGTGCCAGCCCGAGCACGCGACGCTTCAGCGACGCCGGCGCATAGCCGGCGAAATCGTAACCGTGGCGCCGCGCCATCGCCTGGACGAAGGCCTCCACTTCGATGTCGTCGATGTCCTCGCGCATGCAGCTCGCTGCCCCCCCTCACTTCTGCAACCACACCCGCATCATCGACAGGAGCTTGTCCATGTCCACCGGCTTGGTCAGATAATCGTTGGCACCGGCCTCCAGGCACTTGTCGCGGTCACCCGGCATCGCCTTGGCGGTCACCGCGATGATCGGCAGGTGCGCCCATTGCGGCTGCTGACGGATCTCGCGCGTGGTTTCGTAGCCGTCCTTGCCGGGCATCATGATGTCCATCAGCACCAGCTCGATGTCGGCATTCTCCTCCAGCTGCTTGAGTGCCTTGAAGCCGTCCTGGGCCATCAGCACGTTCATGCCGCGCGCACGCAGCGACTTGGACAGCGCAAACAGGTTGCGCATGTCGTCGTCCACCAGCAGCACGACGTGGCCGGACAAGCCGCCATCGGCCTCCTGCGCGCCCTGCGCGCCGCGCGAACCGATGCTGTGCAGGAACAGGCTGACCTCGTCCAGCAGGCGCTCCTGCGAACGCAGCCCCTTGATGACGATGCTGTCGGTGTACTGGCGCAGGCGCAGACTTTCCTCGCGGCTGAGTTCGTGCCCGGAATAAATCACCACCGGCGGCAGCGGCATCCGCGCCGCGGCCCGTTCCAGCAACTCGGCACCGGAAATGCCGCCCAGGTTGAGGTCGAGCACGATGCAGTCGTAGCCCGCTCCCTGCAGCTTCTCCAACGCATCCTCACCCGAGGCGGCTTCGTCGATCTGCAGCTTCTCGCCCTGCAACAGGTGGCGGATGGCCAGCCGCGAATCGGCATCGTCATCCACCAGCAGCAGGCGCCGGACGATCTTGCCGGCCACGTCGAGCAGGCGGTCGAAGGCATCGGTGAGCGCCTTGCGGTCCACCGGCTTGGTCAGATAGCCGACCGCGCCCATCGCCTCGCCCTTGGCGGCCTCGTCCACGGCGGAAATGAAGTGCACCGGGATCGAACGCAGCACCGGTTCGCGGCGCAGCTGCTCCATCACCGACCAGCCGTCCATGCCCGGCAGCATCACGTCCAGCAGGATCGCGGTGGGGCGGTAGCGGCGCGCAAGTTCCAGGCCGGTTTCTCCGTCGGCCGCGGCCAGCGCGCGGTGGCCCTTGCGCCGGATCATGTCCACCAGGATGCGGGCGAAGGCCGGGTCGTCCTCGATGGTCAGGATTACCGTGTCGCCCGGCGAGATGGTGTGGCGGTCGTCGGGAACCCAGTCGATCAGGCGCGGCGCCGGCGTGGTTGCATGGCTGAGCGCGGCCGGGTTGCGCATCATGTCCTGCACCGTCTTGGCCGCCGCAGCCGCAGCTGGTACGACTTCGTCCAGAGGCAGCATCAGCGTGAACGTGCTGCCCTCCTCGACCACGCTGTCGGCCAGCAACTGCCCACCGAGCAATTGCGCCAGCTTGCGCGCGATCGCCAGACCCAGGCCGCTGCCGCCATAGTGGCGGCTGGTGCTGGAATCGACCTGCTCGAAGGCCTCGAAGATCGAATCCAGCCGCTCCTGCGGAATGCCGATGCCGGTATCGACCACCGACATGGCCAGGTAGTGCGTGGCATCGCCGGCGCCGATCCGGCGCAGCAGCGCGTGCCCGGCACGCGTCACGCGCAGCGTCACCGAACCTTCGTGGGTGAACTTGAACGCGTTGCCCAGCAGGTTGTTGAGGATCTGCTGCAACTTGGGCCGGTCGGTACCGAGCGTGGCCGGCACGTCCTCGCCGACCTCGATGTCGAAGGCAAGCCGGTTGTCCAGCGCGACATGGCGGAAATGGCGCATCACCTCGCGCGTGACCGCCTCGACCTCGACCTCCTCGCGGTACACGTCCATTTTGCCGGCCTCGATCTTGGACAGGTCGAGGATGTCGTTGATCAGGCGCAACAGGTTGGAGCCGGAATCGTGGATGACCTGGGCCGACTCCACCTCCTCCGCGTCCAGATGCTGCTGCGCGTTCTCGGCCAGCTCATTGGACAGGATCAGCAGGCTGTTGAGCGGCGTGCGCAGCTCATGGGACATGTTGGCGAGGAAGTCGGTCTTGTACTGGCTCGCACGTGCCAGCGCCTGTGCCTTCAGCTCGGTTTCGCGCTGCAGGTTTTCCAGCACCTGCTTCTGCTCGTTGAGGATCTCGCTCTTCTGCCGCAATTCCTCGTTGGTGGCCTGTAACTCCTCGGCCTGCACGCGCAGTTCTTCCTCGGATGCCGCCAGGCGCTGGGTGTGTTCTTCCAGCTCGACGGTTTTCTGCTGCAGTTCCTCGTTGGTGGCGCGCAGCTCCTCCTGCATGCGCAGCTTTTCCTCGGACCGCTCCAGCGCCTGCGCCTGCGCTCGGGTTTTTTCGAGCAGTTCGCGTGTGTGCTCGGAGCGGCGGATGTTGTCCAGCCCCAGCGCGGCAGTGGGCAGCAGCTCGTCTACGAAGCCCTCGGCCGCCGCACCGATCGCGCCGAACGTGCCGAACTCGAACACGCCCAGCAAACGGTCCTGCAGCAACAAAGGCACGGCCATCACCTGGCTCGGCGCCGCTTCGCCGGTGGCCGAATGGATCGCGAAGAAGGCTTCCGGCACACGGTCGAGCACGATGCGCTTGCGCTCCAGCGCACACTGGCCAATCAAACCTTCGCCGAGCGCATAGCGCAGGCCCAGGTGCTTGCGGTGCTGGAAGCCGTAGCTGCCGAGCAAGCGCAGTTCGGAAGCCTGCTCGTCCCATGCGAAAAACACGCCGATTCCCGCGCCGATGCGCGGCGTGACCTCGCTTACCAGCGTCTGCACGTAGGCTTCCTGGGTCATCGCGACCTGCAGCGCGGTCGCCACTTCACCTGCGCTGATCTTCACCCAGTTGCCGTCGCGGTTGGCGATGGAGGTGAGCCGGAACACCTCGACCGCGCGCGCGCTGTCGCCGATCTCGTCGGCGCGGTGCTGATAGGGCACCTGGATGTCGAATTTGCCTCCGGCCAGCCGCCCCATCTGCCGGGTCAGCACGTGGATGGGGCGCGATATCAGCCTGGATGCACCCCACACCGACAGGGCTGCCACCAGCAAGGCCAGCACCAGCAGCACCACGATCACGATCTGGTTTTCGCGGATCGCCGCATTCAGCGCGATCCGCTGCTGCACGAAACGGCGCATTTCCGAGCCGTACAGCGCGTCCAGATCGGCCAGCACGGTCGTGGACAGCGCGGCATTGTTCTGTTCGAGATAATCGAGTGCCGCACGTTGCTGCTCGTGCGTCGGCGGCGTGCCATCCGGCGACGGCGGCGCATGACGCTGCAGCACGGTGACCACGCCCCGATCCCAGGCCAAGGCCGCAGCGTGTGCCCGGGCGATTCGCCCCCCCACATCCGTGTTTCCGGCCAGATCGATCGCCCGCAGCAAGGCCTTTTCACGGGTCTGCCGCGCCTGATCCAGTCGCTGCAGCGGCCTGTCGCCGGTACCGAGCAGGTAGTCGCGGATGGCCACCTGCTGCAGCCGCATCGCCCGGCCGGCCTCTTGGGCCCGCTGGACCACTTCGAGCTGCACATCCTCGACCCGGCGGGATTCCACGCCGGTACGGAAAGTCCACAGCGTGAACACGCTGAGGGTCAGGATGCACAGGAAAATCGCGGTGAACGCAAGCAGCAGCTTGCGGGTCAAGGTCTGGCGAGCG